>Ga0272449_1000457_pt1 | contig 48497 bp, 48 predicted proteins | sample YNPCB0241_FD_198679 | JGI IMG/M metagenome (GOLD analysis project Ga0272449, IMG submission 198679) | Hot spring sediment microbial communities from Yellowstone National Park, WY, United States - YNP-CB-024-1 | ecosystem: Environmental > Aquatic > Thermal springs > Hot (42-90C) > Sediment...
ATGAAGTTTTTATAATTCTAAAAGGCAAAGGGATTTTATTTGATGGTAAAGAAGAAAAGATTGTAGAGGAAGGAGATGCAATTTTAACAGGAAATGGAGAGAGCCATTCAATAAAAAATATAGGAACCCAAAACCTTGAAATAATTGCTTTTATCACTAAATATTGATTTTACACTCTCTTCCTAAAAAAGTATAATTATAATAAAAAGGAGGAGGTCAAATGGGAAATAGAATTAAACCATATTTTTTACTAGGGATTTTAACAGTTATACTTATTTGGATAGGTGGATTTTTTGGGAAAGGAGGTCTTATAAATGCTTTAATTTTTGCTTCAATCTTAAATATTACTTCTTATTTTTTCAGTGATAAAATTGTTCTTGCAATGTATAGAGCAAAAGAATTAAAGGAAGAAGAAAACCCTTACTTACATTCAATTGTATCACAACTTTCTCAAATTGCTGGAATACCAAAGCCAAAAATTTTCATTATAAATTCAAATACACCAAATGCCTTTGCAACTGGGAGAAATCCAAATAATAGTGTAATTGCTTTAACCACTGGAATAATTGAATTACTTGATGAAAATGAACTTAAAGGTGTAATTGGACATGAATTAACACATATTAAAAATAGAGATATACTTGTTGCAACAATAGCAGCAGTAATTGCTGGAGCAATAACTTTCCTTGCAAGAATGCTTCAGTCCATAGCTTTTTGGGGTTCAATGGATAGAGATGATAGAAAGGGAGGGAGTATTTTTGAACTGGCTGCAATTTCATTATTTGCAATTATGGCACCAATTGCTGCCTTAATAATCCAACTTGCTATTTCCCGTTCAAGAGAATATCTTGCAGATGAAGGTGGAGCAAAAATTTCAGGAAATCCTCTATTTCTTGCAAATGCACTTAGAAAACTTGCTTATGGAGTAAAACAATACCCAATGACAAATGCCAATCCCTCAACTTCTCCATTGTTTATAGTCAATCCATTTTCTGGTAAAACAATATTCACATTATTTTCTACTCATCCACCAATTGAAGAAAGAATAAAACGACTTGAAGAAATGGCATTTAATGGATAGAGATAAAATAAAAAAATTGTTAAAAGATTTCAAAAAAGGGAAAATTAGTGAAACGCAATTTCTTGAAAAGTTGAAATGTTTGCCTTATATTGACCTTGGTTTTTCAAAAATAGATACACATAGAGCAATAAGATTTGGTTTTCCAGAAGTCATTTATGGAGAGGGTAAATCATTTCTACATTTGAAATCAATAATAACAGAAATAAGAAAACATAACTTAAATTTAATTATCACAAGGATCAATGAAGAGATGGCAAAAAAAATAAAAAGGGAATTCCCAAATATTTTATATTTTAAAGAAGCTAAAATATTGACTTTTACAAAAGAAAAAGAGAAGAAGAATGGTTATGTATGTGTTATTACAGGGGGAACTGCTGATATACCCATTGCAGAAGAATCAGCAATTACACTTGAAATTTTAGGTATAAAAGTTAAAAGAATATATGATGCGGGAGTTGCAGGACTTCATAGATTAATAGACAAAATAGAGATTTTAAATAAGGCAAAATGTCTTATAGTAGTCGCTGGAATGGAAGGTGCTTTACCAAGTGTAGTTGGTGGAATTACTGGAAAACCTACTATTGCAGTTCCTACTTCAATTGGTTATGGAGCAAATTTAAGTGGATTTGCACCTTTATTGACAATGCTTAATAGTTGCTCTCCAAATGTGGTTGTTGTTAATATAAATAATGGTTTTGGTGCAGCATTTTTTTCTTACATTTCTTTCTTTTTTAATAAATAATATGTTGTTATTTCTCCTCTTGTTTTTTCAATAATTGTTCTCACATAATCAATCTGCCTTCTCAACGACCTTGTTATTGCATCATTATAAGGAAAATTCAAAAGAAAAAAGTATATATTATCCATAATCCTCAAATAATCCTCAAAATCATATGTTTCACTTTCTCTCATTCTATCAAGTAAATATCTTCTTATCTCACCAACTGATTCAGAAATTCCATGTAGATAACTAACAGGATCAAAACCATTAACTTCAGGTATATCTTTTTCTTTAATGATCTTCAATGTAACCAACGCTTCAATCACTTCTTTTTCTGTCTGATGTAAAAATCCCTGATAATAAATTTCAGGATATTTTTTTAGTTGTTTTTTTATTTTTTCAAGTTTTTCTATACAATTATTTATGATATCTCTTGCCTCTGTAAATTCTCCCTTATGTATTATTTTTATGGCAATTGCTGAATCTATTAGAATTTCTCTTAAATCTTTAAGTGCCTTTTCCCTTATTTCATCTTCTTCCCCTAATATTTTCTTTATTTTTTTCTCTATTCTTTTCAATTTTTTCTCCATAAAACTTCTCCAGTTCCTTCTCAATCTTCAATTTACCTCTATAATCAATCTCTTTATCCTTTCTAACTTCTACATTTTTTTTAATAGGATAAACAATATCAAGAAATTCGTCCACTTTTAAAAAATTTCCACCAAGTATCTTGGTAAATTGCTGAATTTCTCTATCATCTGAAACAACAAAAACTTCTTTTTTATTTTTTTTATTTTCAAGTATTTTCATTATTTTTTCATCAGCAGTTATCTCATTTGAAAAAATTATTTTTAATTTACTTGTATATAAATTCACATTCTGGCAATAACCATCAAAGACGATTGTAAATTCAATATATGGGTGTTTTCTTTTATATCTTTCAAGTATATAAATCAAAAATTCATGGCCTTTTTCAAAACAAACAATCTCATACTTTTTTATAAAACTTGTTTTTATAACATTTAGTCCATCAATAATATATTCCATTATTTTAAAAAGTCCTCCTTAATAACATTTATACACTTTTCACATAAATCTGGAAACTCACTATTTTCCCCAACTTCTGGAAAATATACCCAACATCTTTCACATCTCTTATTTTTTGTCTTTTCAATAATAACTTCTAAATTCTCTCCTATATAAACTTCAACTTCAGAAACAATAAATAAAGTGTTAAGTTTGTAGAAAGAGTTTAAAAATTCATAAGTATCCCTATCGCATTTTATAATTACTTTTGCTTGAAGAGAACTTCCTATAATTTTTCCTTCTCTTTTCTCCTCTATTTTTTTCAAAACGATCTTCCTCATTTCAAAAAATTTATCCCATCTTTCAATCAAATTTTCATCAATATCTTCAATTTCAGGAAAATCTTCAAGAAAGATACTTTCTTTTTTCTCAAATTGGGTTAACTGATATGCTTCTTCGGCTGTAAATGAAAGAATAGGTGCTATCATTATAAGAAGTTCTCTCAAAATTTTATTCAAAGTGGTTTGGGCTGCTTTCCTCTCAATTGAATTTTTTGAATATGTATAAAGCCGGTCTTTAAGATAATCAAGATAAAAAGAAGATAGAAAAAGATTGCAAAAGTTATATATTTCTTCAAAAACTTTATTAAATGCAAATTCTTCATAGTATTCCTTAATCTTCTTTCTGAGCAACTTTAATCTCTCAAGAGCCAACTTGTCAACTTCAAATAATTTATCATAACTTACTATATCTTGACTTTTAAAATCATAAATATTTCCGAGTAAAAACCGTATTGTATTTCTTATCACTCTATATCCATTTACAACATTTTTTATTATCTCTTCTGAAATTCTTATATCCTCTTGATAATTCTCAAAAATACTCCATAATCTCAAAATTTCTGCTCCATAATTTTTTATTATTTTATCAGGAGTTATAACATTTCCAAGTGATTTTGACATCTTCCTTCCATATCCATCAACAACAAATCCATGAGTTAAAACTTCTTTATAAGGAGCATACCCAAAAATTCCACAAGAAGTTATTAATGATGTCTGAAACCATCCTCTATGTTGATCTGACCCTTCAAGATATAAATCACTTGGCCACTTCAAATCATTCTCTTCTTTCAAAACTGCAATATGGCTTACTCCTGAATCAAACCAAACATCAAGAATATCCATTTCTTTTTTAAAATTTTCTCCATTACAATAAGGACATTTAAAATTATCAGGAAGTAACTCTTTCTCATTTTTTTCAATCCATATATCAGAACCATTTTCCCTTACAAGTTTAATTAATTTTTCAAGTATTTCTTCTGTTAAAACTGGCTTTTTACAACCATCACAGTAAAATACAGGAATAAATACACCCCATAATCTTTGTCTTGATAAACACCAATCAGGCCTCAAATAAATCATAGAAGTAATTCTATTTTCTCCCTCTTTTGGATACCATTTTACCTTTCTTATCTCCTCAATCATATTCTTTCTTAAATCATTATGGTCAATCTTTAAAAACCACTGTGTTGTGCTTCTGTAAATAACAGGTTTTTTACATCTCCAACAGAAAGGATAGGAATGGACTATCTCTTCTGACAAAAGTAATGCACCATTATTTTTCAACTTTTCTATTATAATTTTATCTGCTATAAATACATTTAGACCTTTAAATTCTCCTGCTTTATCTGTAAATTCTCCTTTTTCATCCACAGGAGATATAATTTCAAGTCCATTTTTCAATCCAGCATAATAATCCTCCTCTCCATGGCCTGGAGCAATATGAACACATCCAGTTCCCTCTTCTCCTGAAACAAATTCAGCAAGTATAACTTTTGACTTCCTCTCAATAATAGGATTTTTACATATTATTCCAGAGAGTTGATCTGCCTCAAATTCTCTCAATATTTTTATTTCCTTACCAATAATCTTTGAAATCTCTTCTTTCCTTTTTTCTGCAATTATAATTTTCTCATCTTCATTTTCAAAAAGGATATATTTAAATTCTGGATTTAAAGCAATTCCTGTATTTCCTGGGAGTGTCCATGGAGTTGTTGTCCATATTAAAAAATAAGAATTTTCACCTAAATTCAAACCTTTATCCTCTATAATTTTAAATTTTACATAAATTGATGGTGACCTTTTCTCATAATACTCTATTTCTGCTTCTGCAAGTGCTGTTTCACATGTTATACACCAATAAATTGGTTTATACGTTTGATAGATATATCCGGAAAGATAAAGTTTACCAAATGCTTTAACTATTTCTGCCTCATAGGTTGGTGCAAGAGTTAAATAAGGATTCTCCCAATCAGCAAATACACCAAGTCTTTTAAACTCCTCCCTTTGAATATTTACAAACTTTTTAGCATAATCACTTGCCTTTTTTCTCAATTCCTTAATATCAACTTCATTTTTCTTCTTCCCTATTTCTTTAAATATCTGATGCTCAATAGGCATTCCATGACAATCCCATCCAACTTTAAATGGAGTATAAAATCCACAAAGTGCCTTATATTTAATAACTATATCTTTTAAAATTTTATTTAATGCAGTGCCAAGGTGAATATGCCCATTTGCGTAAGGTGGTCCATCATGAAGAATATAAGTTTTTTTACCTTTGTTTTTCTCAAGAATTTTGTTATAAATATCTATTTTCTCCCATAATTTTAGTACTTCTGGCTCCCTCTGACTCAAATTTGCCTTCATAGGAAAATCTGTCTTTGGTAAATATACTGTTTTAGAGTAATCCATATTTATTCTCCTTTAACTAATTTTGCAAGTTTTGTAACCCTTTTTCCAAGTTCTTTACAATCTTTCTTAACTTTCTCATTAGGTCTTCCAACACTTACAGGTCCATAATGGTCTGATTTTGTTGTACCCTGAACAATCATACCGTGAATTAACATCATTTGAATAATAGATATAATTGTTGTTTCATTGCCACCACCAATATGAGCAGAAGAACTGAATGCTCCACCAATTTTACCTTCAAGTTTTCCATAGTATTTAACAGAATCATCAAAAAGTTTTTTTATCTCTGCAGAAGGTAAGCCAAAGTAAGTAGGAGAACCGACAATAATTCCGTCTACATCAAGTAAATCTTCTATTTTTGTTTCTTCAACTCTTTTTAATATTGCTTCACCACCTTCTTCTTTAACTCCTTCTACTACGCTCTCTGCCATAATTTGTGTATTCCCTGTCCTTGAATAATAAACAATTAAAATCTTCACCATATGCACCCCCTATTGAATTTTATTATTTTATCACACCTTGAAAATTCAGTAAAACAATGCTCCTTATCCAGAAGTTTATCTGTAAAGACCCTCCTTTTAGAATCTATATTATAACAAGAGAGAGGTAATTTAATGAGGCAAGAAAGAAAAATTAATTTTTTATCTTCTCTTTTTTACTTCAAAAAATTCTTTTATTGTGTTTATTACTTTAAAAATTTCTTCCTCTTTTAATAATGGCTCTATAGGCAAACTCAATACTTCTTTTGTTGCTTCTTCTGCATTTTTCAAATCACCATAAACTTCACATTTACCATTAAAAACTTTCATATCTTTCAAAAGGAGTGGATAATAAACCATTGAACTTATCCCTTTCTCCTGTAAAAACTGTTTCAATTTATCTCTCTCTCCATTTCTTACTCTTATTGTATATTGATGGTAAACATGATATGAATTAACTTTTTCTTTAGGTAAAACGATCTCCCTTATATTTTTCAACTCTCTATTATAAATTTCTGCTATCTTCCTTCTACGCTCATTAAACTCATCCACATATTTAAATTTAGTAAGTAAAATAGATGCCTGTAAAGTATCAAGTCGTGCATTATACCCAATATGCTCAACATTATATTTATCCTTCCCCCCATGTTTTATAAGCATCCTTATAATTTCTGCAATTTCATTATCATTAGTAGAGACCATTCCACCATCGCCAAAGCCACCAAGATTTTTAGAAGGGAAAAAACTGAAACATCCTGTTGTTCCAATAGAACCAAGTTTTTTACCATTCCACATACTACCAAATGCCTGAGCAACATCTTCAATAACAAAAAGATTATATTCTTTTGCTATTTGCATAATTTCACCCATATTAGCAGGATGACCATAAAGATGAACAGGAATAATTCCAACTACATTTTTACTCCGCATTAAATATTCTCTAATTTTTTTAGGGTCAATATTATATGTATCTAAATCAATATCAACAAATACAGGAGTGGCACCTGAGTGCAAAATTGCATCTCCAGTTGCAGTAAATGTAAAAGGTGTTGTAATAATTTTGTCATTCTTATCAAAGTATTCCTGCTCCTTAATTTTTATTGCAAGTGCTCTTAAAGAAAGTACCAATGCCTCTGTTCCAGAAGAACAACCTATACAATGTTTAACACCAATATATTGAGCAATCTTATCTTCAATTTCTTCTACCTCTGGACCAAGAATATACTGGGCTTTGGCTATGTTTTTAAGAACTGCATGGTCAATTTCTTCAATCATATATCTATATTCTTCTTGTAAATCTAACAATTGAATTTTTTTAGTGAACAATGGATTTCTGTGTCTTTCTATAAATTCCTTAGATGAAATCACATCTGGCAATTTCTGAAATTTTTTATCGTTACTTATTATAATACCATCTGGAGCAATCCGTTTAAAATTGGTGTAAAGGAGATAATCTTCTAAATCTTCAAAATTAATGGCTTCTAATACACTTGCTCCAGTAACCGAAAATATTTTAGTTTCTTTAAGAAGTTTTCCTAATTCTAATTTTAATAATCTCTCCCCATCTCTTATATTAAATTTTTTTGCTTGTGATAATAAGATATAATAAAGAGTGTCTATGCTTGATGCTGAAATCCACTTTCTGTAATGTCTTTCTTTTATAATCTTATCTATTTCTTTTGCAATAGGATAACCTTTCCTTAAAGGGATCAAAAGGTCAATAATTATATTTAGATCTAAAAGTATATCCATTGTTATTTATATCTGTCTTCAAGAGATTCCCTTACAAGTTCTTTATAATCTTTATTTAAATGAGCAATCTGTGCCTTCGTAAGTTGGTTTTCACACCAAATTAAATGGGCCAGTCCATCAAGAGACATCTTTTCAATTTCTTCTTCTGGATATATTTTAACTTCTTCATCTGGTAGATCTACTTCAACCTCTACTTCAGGTCTTTTTAATACTACTAACTGGGTAAATTTGATTTCATTTCCTTTTAAAATTGCTTTTATTTTCATAATTTACTCTACCTCTATGCTTCAATTTTCAAATTTTTTCTTCTACAGAATAAAATTCATTATCTTTATAAAAATATACACTTCCACAACCTTTGCAGATAATTTTATTTTCTTCTCTTATTATACCTTTCACTTTACCATTATTTACAAGAACCACTCCACATTTACAAACCCATCCCATATGTTTTGCAGGATTACCATAAAAAAGAGCATAATCAGGAACATCTCTAGTAACTACAGCACCTGCACCAATTAATGAATATTTCCCAATAACTACTCCACATATAATAGTTGCATTTGCTCCTATAGTTGCTCCTCTTTTAACAAGAGTTTGTTTAAACTCATGCTTCCTTTCAATAAAAGATCTTGGAGTAATTACATTTGTGAAAACGGATGAGGGACCACAAAATACATCATCTTCTAATAAAACACCTTTATAAACTGAAACATTATTCTGGATTTTACATCTATTACCTATTATTACATCTGGACCTATCATAACATTCTGTCCAATTATACAATTTTTACCTATTTTTGAACCTTTAAGAATATGTGAAAAATGCCAGATTTTAGTCCCTTCTCCAATTTCAACATCTTCATCTATAAATGCTGATTCATGAACAAAGTAAGAAATATCTGAAGAAATAGAAACTGGTATTTTTTTAAAAAGTGATTTTTCTGCTGAATCAAGAATTTTTAACACTTTTAATCCTTCATATCCATCCGTTATAGGTCTTTTCCTATTAATAACACAATCTATAAAATGTTCTAATTCAATTCTTAATGGTTCACCTTTTTCTACAGAAATAACTTCATATTCTCCCTTCTGTGCAACTGGAATTTTACCATCTTTCCATTCTATTTTATGAGGATAAAAGAATAATTTTTCTTCGGTCAAATCGTCAAATACAAGCATCCCTTTTGAACCAACAATTACAAGTTTCTGTTCTTTGTAAGGATGGAGCCAACTAACAAATATATGGGCTTTTATATTATTCCTAAATTCCAAAGTTGTAACTGTTGTATCGTAAATTCCTTTATTTAAATAATCCCCACCAAAGGCATAAATATTAACTGGGTCTTCTTTAACAAGTTTAAGGATTAATGAAATATCATGTGGTGCAAAACTCCATAAAATATTTTCTTCTGTTCGTAATTTGCCTATATTAAGACGATTGGAATATATGTATTGAATCTTACCCAACTGCCCATTTTCAACAATTTCTTTTATTTTCTTAACTGCTGGATGGTAATTTAAAATATGACCAACCATCAATATCCTATTCCTTTTTTCTGCTATTTCCACAATTTCTTCTCCTTCTTTCAATGTTAAAGAAAGTGGCTTTTCAACAAAAACATCCTTATCTACAAAAAGTGCTTTTTTTGCTAAATTATAATGAGTACTTGCTGGTGTTGAAATTATCACTGCTTTCACATCAGGATTTTCTAAAATATCTTCAAATGAATCAACATAATTTAAATCAGGAAATTGAATTTTCTTTTCATTCAAAACATCTTTATTTGAATCACAAACAGTATGTAAGACCCCCATCTGATAAAGATTACGAAAAATATTTTTACCCCACCAACCAAGACCAATCTGTGCTATAAATTTATTTTTACTCATCTGATTTCAGTTTTTGATTTTGTTTTCTCTATATATTCCAGAAAAAAAGAAAGTAAAACTCCAAAAAATAATGAAGTTATACCGGAAATTGCTATACTTACTTTTATTTTAGGTCTATATTTACTTTCAGGAAGCGTAGCCCAATCACAAACCTGAACAGTAGGAGTATCTCTTGCTTCTTCAATTTTTGCCTTTTCATATTCTGAAACAAGTAAAGTATAAAGTGCTTCCTGTGTTTTATATTCTCTCATTAATCTTCCCGCTTCCGTTTCAACTGGAGGAATCTTTATTAATTGCTTTTCCATCTCTTCTATCTCATTTTTCAGTTTTATTATTTCTGGATTATTAGGAGTTGTAAATTTCTGTTTTGTCTCCAATTCTGCTTTCTTGGTCATCAATTTCATTAATCCTTCTCCTACTGCTTTTCCTGCTTCTCCTATCTCCTTTGGAATTATTAATTTATTTCTGACTTGATAATTTTTCAGTTTCTCCTCTATATTTTTTAAGTTATTTCTTGTCTCTTCAAGACGAGTTTCAATAAATTTTCTTTTCTGTGATGCCTTTGTAATATTCAAATTCCTTATTATTTTATCAAGATTCAAAATGTAAAAATTTGTAATATCTCTTGCTCTTTCTTTGTCTCTATCAATATAACTAACTGTTATTGCTTTCTCCTTTGTAATTTTTATCTCTGTATTTTGTTCAATCTTTTTTCTTGCTTCTTCCTTTGTTTTACACTTATAAATACCCATTAATTTAAATTTATCAATAATATCATCTTTCATCTGTCTACTTTTCAACACTATCACAAAAATATCTGTTGGAGTTGCTCTTTCTTTTATAAAACTGGATATGAAATTGGAAAAACTAGAAGGTAATTGGGCTAAAGAAATTTCTTCAGAACTTATAGAGGGGAATATTGTTGCAGTTGCTTTATACTCTTTAGGTCTTAAAAGTAAAATGATCATTGTTAAGATTACTGAGACAAAAAAAATAGATAAAATAAGTTTAGTATACTTCTTTATAATACACCAAATTTCATAAAGAGTTATCTCTTCTTCCATTTTATTTAATATAAGTTGCAACTGGCAAAGCAATTTTATAAAACATCTCAATTATATCTTTTGATAAAACCCATTTTGAATATATCGCTCTTTCTGGGACAATAATTACATCCCCCTCTTCAATCTCCTTCAACCTTATAAATTTACTTTCACAACTTCCATCTGCATGAACAATAATTAAATTTTTCCTATCACTATAGTTGCTAAATCCCCCACATTTTTCAATATACCAATCTAAACTTTTACCCGGAGTATAAACAATAGTCCCAGGAGAATTTACAGCACCTATTATCATCACAGTACCAGGCTTTTTAGGGACATAAATGGTATCTCCATCTTCAAGAAAAATATCATCTGGAGTATTTTTTAACTTTTCTGGTTCTCTTATCTTTAAAAATATTCTACCTAAAGGGAAAACCGACATTAACCGGGAAATTGCTTCCTGTTGTTTCATTATTTGCTCAATTGCCTCAGGTTTATTAGAAGAAAGGATAGTTTTTAATAATAGGTCATATTGCATTTTTTTAAATATCTCTAAATTCTCATTCTGTTTTTTCTTAATTTCTTCTCTTGTAAAAATTGTTCCTTTTAAAAATGCATTTTCAGTAAAACCCCCTACTCTTTCAATAATGGAACTTAATCTCTCTCCCTTTTTGATTACATATTCTCCTGGAAATTTAACTTCCCCTTTTATTATTACTTTTCTATACTCTTCCCAATTAGGTAAAACTTTTATTACCAAATAATCATCTGGCTGTAATAATAAATCTTTTTTTTCATCACCACTTAAAACCTTTTCAATATCTATCTCTATTCTTATCGTTTTTGCTTTATCTTTTTCTGGTATTACTCTTGTTAATTCTGCTTTTTCAGTATAAGCATAATATTTAACACCACCGGCAAGTTTAACTAAATCTGAAATTCTCATATTTTCTCTTAATTCATATCTTCCAGGTCTATTAACTGCTCCTTCAATAGTTACATACTGTTTTGTCTTCAACTCCCATTTATTATAAATTTTGACAACATCATATGGCTCCAATATCTTATCTTCTTTGGGATTTTTTTTAAAAATTGCTTCTTCAAGATTAAAATAAATAAGTTCTTTATGATAATCAGGTGGAACCAATCTTTCTATAAATGCTATTTTAAATTCAGTTTCAGGAAGAAGATCCTTATCGGGTTGTTTAATCAAATCTGAAATTCTCATACCTTCAAACCATTGATATTGCCCTGGTTTTGAGACATTTCCTTCAAGTATAACTGCATTTACAATTTTATTCAAAATAGGAAATATTTTTATTACATCACCGTCTTTCAATTCTATATCATTTTTCTCTATTTCACTTAAATCAATATCAAGTATAATTTTAACCTCATTTTTAAAAATCCTTTCTACCTGAACTCTTTGTAAATATCCTGTTGGAGTAATCCCTCCTGCCATACCAATTAACTCACTTATCTTTATTTTATCTTTTACTTCATAAATTGCGGGCCTTCTAACATTCCCAACTATTGTAATAAGTGGACCACATGGAGGAATATAAATTACATCTTCTGGCATAAGTTTAATATCTTTACTTTTATCTCCTTTAAGTAAAAAATCGTACATATCAAAATGAACAATTATATTTCCATTTCTTTTCACCTGAATATCTCTCATTGTTCCTGTTTTACTTGGTCCTCCGCACAAAAATAAAGCATTAACCAGTGTTGAGAGTGAAGAAATAGTATATAGTCCTGGTTTTTGAGCATTTCCAACAACATATATCTGTATTGTTCTTAATTTTCCAAGAGATACATTCATTTCAAAACCTTTATAATACTTTGAAAATTCTCTTTTCAAAAATTCTTTTAGTTCTTTATAGTTTAAACCAGCAACACTTAAAACACCAATTTTAGGTATAGATATCTGTCCATTTCTATCTACAATTAAAGAATATTCACCTTCAATCATTCCCCAGATAGAAATCCTTATCTCATCCCCAGGACCAATTATATATTCAGGACCAATTGGAATATTCTCAACAGGAGCAAAAGAAGAAGGGACTTTTTCAAAAAATTCATATCCAAATTGATTGACCCCATCAGAAATTAAAGATTTTACTTTACCATTGATATAATTTTCAGAAAAAGGGATCTCTTTTTTGCTCTCTTCAGATTTTTTAATAATATTTTCGGACTCTTCTTTATTCCTTTCTTTTTCACCTTTTTTAATTTCTTCTTTAAAAGGTTCAGTTTCTATTTTCTGTTTTTGGAGTTCTTGAGATTTTATTCCTGATATTAACAAAAACAAAATTGCTAAAGTTTGAAAAATTTTATTTTTCATTTCTCTCCTTTTTTTAAAATTTATAATTTATTTTGACCCCCAAAATAAAATTGTCTCTCTTCTTACTCATTTCATTATTAACATTTTCTATTTTAATATAATTGAGCCCAAAATTCAACGAAATATTACTTTCATAAGGAATGTAATTGAAATTTAATCCAAAATAGTCCCTTTCTTCCACCCATTCTTTACTTTTATATCTATTCTCTCTATCATAATTAAAAGCAACTTCTAAATTATCTGTCAATCTTTTTGAAATTTCAAAATAGATATCATTTGCATCAGGCCCTATATGATGACCTATGACATCTCCTTTATAATATGATGGATAACCACCAGAGACATACCAGAAATCTTTATATTTTTTCCAATAAGTATCAGCATATTCAACTCTTAAATCTAAACCATCTATATTAAAAACAGAGGGTAAATAAATTCCAAAAAGGACCCCTTCTGGTGAATTAATCCAACCATAAAATGTATGAGTAGAAACTTCTCTTCCAAATTCTCCATAAATTTCCATCCATTGACCTAAAAATTTTAAATATTTATCAAGGTTCAATATTGCCCATTTAAAATCCCATGAAATTTCTCCATTTGAAATAAATTTTTCTGAACCCCAAACATCTTCACTTCTACCTAAAAAAATCCTCAAATAATTCCATGGGTAAATATCTTTTCTCTTCCCTTCTCCTGCAAGAATCAATTTATAATTTAATCCAAAACTTAAATAACTTTTTGGGTTAACTTCCAATCTATGTCCTGTGATAAAAGGATACGGATATTTTTCATTATTTTTGTCAAGCATTGAAATAAAAAATGTATAATGGGAAGGACCTAATTTCTCAAATATCCAAGGGAAATAAAATGGTTCATTATTTTCTACCATTATCCTATCTAAAGGGAAACTATTATTTGAAAAAATTAAACTTCCATGATAACCAGCACCAAACCACATTTCATTTCTTCCAATTGAAATCAGAAAATTCTTAAAAAGATAGTTAATATATCCACTTTCCAAATATAAATCATCTTCTTTCTTATTATGAAAAATTACAGGTGAAATTGAAAATGAGATATTTTTATCTGAATATGAATAACCAAATTTCCCTTTCAAATTTAAACCATCGTATATATCCACTCCATTATAATTAGGTATATTCAGTTTTTCAACATCAAGATTTGTCCAGAGAGAATCAACATTAATATCAACATTTACTTTTTTTTCATCTAAAAAATCTTTTTTTAATCTTAACAAACACTGCTCAATATCATTCCCAGAAGTAGTTATTTTAAATTCTCCTTTATTAATTTTATCTATTGCCTGACTTGTCCATTTTTTTACCTGCTCATAAGTATAGGGTTTTTTATTGATCTTTTCTAAATTTATTAATCCAACTGAAGCAAGTTTTTCAATATACCTGTAGGAATAATGCTCAAAAGGAATATAAAATAACTCTGAACCAAAAGAATTTAAAAAAATCAAAAAAATAAAAAAAGAAAGAGATCTAAAATTATTTTTTTTCAAAATAACTCCTCCTTTAAATTTTTAAATTTTACCATAATTAAATTTTAAATCAATTCTTTATAGACATTTAAAGTTTTTTCAACCATTTTTTCAAGAGAGAATTTTCCTATTGCATCTTTCTGTCCATTTTTTGAAATTTTTTTGTATAATTCAATATCATTTATAATTTTTTTTATCTTTTCTGAAATTCCATATGAATTTTTAGGTTCAACAAGGAAACCTGTAATATTATCTTCAATTATTTCAGGAGTGGCACCAATATTTGTTGCAATAACAGGAATGCCTGAAACCATACCTTCAACTATGACTCTACCAAATCCCTCTGGTTTTATTGAAGGGACTACAAGAATATCAATTTCCTTCAGAATCTCTTTAGTATTTTTCCCTTCAATTATTTCAATGTAATCAATCATATTCTTTTTTTTTATTAAATTTTCAAACTTTCTCTTAAATCTGAAACTACCGGTTCCGTATATCAATCCCTTAATATTTTTCATTCCTTCCTTAACAAGTTTTCCAATTGCTTCTATAAAATAAAGATGGCCTTTTAAAACAGAAAATCTTCCAATCATTCCAATCTTCCACTCTGCTTTATTTCCAATCTCTCTTTCTAAGTAAAATTCATCTATATCAATACCATTATAAACAACTCTTATTTTATTTTCTGGAAGTTTAAATTTTTCTATTACATATTTTTTTAACACTTCACTCACTACTATTACAATATCTCCTTTTGTCTCTGATTGACTGTATAATGGAAAAGGAGAAAAACTATGAATACTTGTAACATAAGGTATATCTGGAAATTTTTTCATAAGAAAATAACCAATCCAGCATGGGAATCTACTTTGATAGTGTATAATATCCGGTCTTTCTTTTTTTATAATTTTACTTAATTTATAAAAGGAGTTTAAAAAAACATAGGGTGTTTTTCTATCCATTGACAGGTCATACCACTTTACTCCTTTTTCCAATAATGGAGGGATAAATCTTCCATAACCACTTACAATTATAACTTCATGCCCAAGTAAAATTGCCTTTTTTGAAAAATCATATACCCCTCTTTCAATTCCACCATAATCCATGGAAGGTAAAACTCTCATTATTTTCATAATTCAAATACTCTACCTTTTTCTTTTTCATCAAGAATTAAACAGCAATATTTTAAAACATCCTCAACGCTTATTCTTTTCATACATTCAAAATTAATTCTACATCTTGACTCTTTCTTACATGGAAAACAATCTATATTACTATGAACAACAAAACTTTTTTCACTGAGAGGTCCATATCTATAAGGATTACTTGGTCCAAAAATTGCAACAACAGGAGCACCAACTGCACAAGCAAGATGCATTGAACCTGTATCATTAGAAATAACAAGGTCTGATAGTTGATAGATTGCTGCAAGTTCTCTTAAATTTGTTTTCCCACCAAAATCAAAAATCTCTTTTCTATCTATCATCTCTTTTATTTCTTGAGTCAATTTTTTTTCATCCTTTGAACCAGTAATAATTATTTTGGTTCTATAAATTTTTATAAGTTCTTTTGCAAGAAGAACATACTTTTCTTTTTCCCATCTTTTACCTTCAAATTTCCCTCCCGGATTTAAAACAACTATTATATCTGATAATTTAATTCCAATTTTATCAAACAGTTCTTTAATTTTTTCTTTATAATTTGCAGAATAAGGAAAATAAAGTTTATTTTCTCCTTTACCAAAAAATGGTTCAATAAAACTCATAATTCTTTCACTTTCATGGGTATAAAATTTCTCACTAAAGAATTCTTTTTTAAAAAAAGTGAGTTTATATTTTGACCTTATAAAAAATGGAATAAAAGAATTCCTAAAATCAACTGTTAAATCGTATCTTTTTTCTCTTAACTTTTTTATAAATTTCAAGAAACTCTTTTTCTTATCATAAACGATATAATTTGAAAACCACGGATTTTCAATAGCAAATTCAACTGCTCTTGGACCTATAACTATATCAATTTCCGCTTTTTTATATGTCTCTCTTATTTTTTTTATTGCGGGTGTTAAAAGTAAATTATCTCCAACACAACTCAACCCAATTATAAGAATTTTGTTTAACTCAATTTCTCTAATATTTTTTGGACACATTGTTTTGCTTCATTTATCTCTTGCCCTTTTTTTACATTTAAAATTTCTTTCTCAAGCGTAAATATTTTCTCGTATGGAATATAGATTATAAAATCTTCTTTTATAAGTTTTTCAATAGTATAATCAAATACAAGTTTTCTCTTTTTTCTTTTTACTCCTATTACAATAACTGGTTTCCCTCCTGTCAAACTCTCAAAAATCATATTAATACTATCTTCGGTAACAAAAATTATATCACTTAAACCAATAATTCCTTTATAATAAGAAATTTTTGCTTCTTGTGGAATTTCAAAATATTTCAAGTTTTCAAATTTATTTAATTCCTCTTTCAAAAAATTCACTACATTCCAATTGGTTCTTTTTGAGGTTGAGAGAATTATATCATATCTGTTTTTAAATTTCTTAAGTTCTTCAATAAAAATTTTGCCCCACTCAATATCTATTTTATAATTTTGATCATCCCCTCCAATTAAAATACCTATTATCTTTTTATTTTTCCCTTTTATATTTGCTTCTAAAATCTTACCCTCCTCTTCAAGTTCTTTTTTTGTAAAAGGATTTAGTGAGCCATTTGTAATTATCAGGTTTTTCAACTTCTTTTTTTTAATTCTCAAAAAGTCATGATACGGAATAATTAAAAAATCAATTTTTTTAAGTGGAATGAAGGAAGGAAGCATTATCTGAATATATTTGGATTTTTTTACTTTTGAAATAAGTAACCCTATTGATGAGAGATATGAGCCGGTATTAATAACAAAATCATATTCTTTTTTTAACATTTCTTTCTGCTGGTTATCCATATTCTTAATTAAAAGGAGGAAACCAATTTTATAAAGGTTTAAAAAACATAATATATTAAAAAATTTTGGAATTAAAGGATACCTCCCTCTTTTCCCATAAAGTGAATATTTAAAACCCCTAAATTTTAATGAAATAATATTAATTTCCGTGTTAAAAAAATTTTTTGCCAAACCAATACTTTGAATAAAATTACCTTTATTCCCATCATCAATAATAAGAATTCTCATATTCTAACTTCTATTCCTCTTTCCTTCAAATATTTTTTTATCTGGGGAATAGTCAATATTCTGAAGTGTAAAAGGGAGGCAATAAGAAGAGCATCTGCTTTACCATAAAAAATTGCATCATATAAATGTTGCAAATTCCCGGCACCGCCTGAAGCAATCACAGGGATATTTACATTTTCACTCACACTCCTTGTTAGTTCAATATCATATCCATCCTGTGTCCCATCTCTATCTATACTTGTCAAAAGTATCTCTCCTGCTCCTAAATCTTCCACTTTTTTTGCCCATTCAATTGCATCTATACCTGTTGGTTTCTTTCCACTCTCAATATATACTTCCCATTTTCCATTCCCTATTTTTTTTGCATCAATTGCAACAACTATACACTGACTTCCAAATCTTCTCGCCCCTTCTTCAATAATTATAGGATTTTTAACTGCATAAGTATTTATGGAAATTTTATCTGCTCCATTTGTCAATAATTTTTCAATATCATCAATTGAATTTATTCCTCCTCCTACAGTTAAAGGGATAAAAACAACTTCTGCAACTTTTTTTACAACATCAATCATTGTTTTTCTATCTTCAATTGTTGCACTTATATCAAGAAAGACGATCTCATCTGCACCTTCATTACTATAAAAATAGGCATTTTCCACAGGATCCCCTGCAATCTTTAAGTTTTCAAAGTGAACTCCTTTAACTACTTTCCCATCTTTCACATCAAGACATGGAATAATCCTTATTCCAACCATTTTTTCTTCAAAAAATTTTTAATAAATCTTACTCCATTTTCTCCACTTTTTTCAGGATGGAACTGGACTCCTATAATATTTTTTTTTATAATTAAAGAAGGAAATTTTATCCCATAATCTGTTATACCGTAAATTATGTCATTATGTTTAGGCAAAATATGATATGAGTGAGCAAAATAAAAATATGAATTTTTTGAAATACCATTTAATAGAGAACTTTTTTTTACAATTTCCAGTTGATTCCATCCCATATGTGGTATTTTGAAATTTATATTTTTAAATCTAACCACTTTACCCTCTAAAATATTCATCCCTTCCCTATCTCCTTCTTCACTAAATTCAAAAAGTAATTGTAAGCCCAGACATATTCCCAGAAATGGTATACCTTCTCTTATTTTCTCTCTTATTTTTTCTGTTAAACCGTTTCTGTTAAGAAATTCAATTCCTTCAGCAAAATTTCCAACTCCAGGCAAAATAATGTATTCTGCTTTTTCAATATCTTCCTTTTTTTCAACAAAATAACAGTTCCACCCAATCTTTTTAATGCATGCCATAACACTAAAAATATTTCCAGCACCATATTTTATTATACCTACCATCAAATATATTCTATTGTACTAGGAGGTTTAGGAGTAATATCGTATAAAACTTTCACTACCCCTGGAACTTCTTTTAAAATCCTGTCTCTTATTCTATACAATCTTTTCCATGAAATTTTTACTGGTTTGGCTGTTAAAGCATCTACTGATTCAACTGCTCTTATAGCAATGATATCCCCAAGAATTCTTTTCCCTTCAACTATCCCTGTTGCTCTATCAGAAAACAAAACTGGAAATGCCTGAAAAATCTTTTTTTCTTTCAACTCTTCTTCCACTATTTTTGTGGCAATCCTTATTTTCTCAACTCTATCTCTTGTTACTTCACCAATAATTCTTGTAGCGAGACCAGGCCCTGGAAATGGTTTTCTATCATAGATTTTCCTTGGTAATCCAAGAGATTTTGCTACCATTCTCACTTCATTTTTATATAATTCCTTAAGAGGTTCAATTATTGTAAGACCAAACTGAAGCAATGGATTTATTCCTATTTGAGATAATACATTGTGTTGTGTCTTTATCCCTTTCTGTGTCTCAATTATATCAGCAGCAATCGTTCCCTGGATTAAAAAATCTACTGAATAACTTCTAACTGCTTGGCTTAATGTTTTATAAAAGACATCTCTAAATGCTTTCCTCTTTTCTTCAGGATCAATTTTCCCTTTTAGTGCCTCAAAAAAATTATCAGAAACATCCCATATCTCAATATTTATTTTCATCCCCTCAAAAAACTTTCTTACTTCTTCAGGTTCATTTTCTCTCATCAATCCATCATCTATAAAAAAGACGACCAAATTTTCGCCAATTGCTTTTTTAGTAAGAATAGCACACGTAACACTATCAACCCCTCCGGATGTTGCAATAAGGGCTTTTTTATCTTTTATTTTTTTTCTCAACTCCTCTATTTTTTCTTTTATAAATTTTTTGGAATTAAATTTTCTCATTTCTTTCTCCTTTTTGACTCATTATTTTATTATTTTTTCAATCAAGTTGTCAAAATTTGAATCTTCTATGGATTTAAAATTTATGTCTATTACAGGGTAATAAAAAATGGCATTTTTTACAAAATTTTCAATCTTAATAAAATCTTTTTCTGTAGTCAAGACAATATCTACCATCTTCTCTTCTGCTATTTTTTCAATAACTTCAATATCTTCTTTTTTATAGGAGTAATGGTCCGGATAAGAAATAGAATATAGAATTTGAGGTTTATAGTATAAAATTAAATAAAAAAAGTTAAATGGATTACCAATTCCAGCAAAAGCAAGTATCCTTTTATTTTCTAAAAATTCTACAGGAATATTTTTATCGCCATTTTTGAGTTCTTTTATTTTAAAATCCATAAAAAAAAGAGGTTTATTGATTTTCTTAAAATAATTAACTATCTTCAATTTTCCCTCTTCTGTTACCATATAGGGGTGAGAGAGAATAATTATATCTGCTCTTTTTACTGAAGACAAAGGTTCTCTCAATAAACCTGCTGGGATTAAAAATTTATTATCAAAAGGATTAAAACAATCAATTACCAAAATATCTATATCTTTTTTTATCCAATTACAGTGGAAACCATCATCTATAATTATTAAATCGCAAAAGTTATCAATTCCCCTCAATCCATTTAAATTTTTCTCATTACTCACTAAAACAAATGGGAAATTTTTTCTAATTAATTCTGCTTCATCCTTTATTCTTTTCCCAATAACTACTCCTATTTTTTTTCTATTATATAAAATTTTAAGTAAATAAACAACGACCGAAGTTTTACCTGCTCCTCCTGCTATAATGTTTCCAACACTTATAATTTTTGATGTCAATTTTTCTTTACTGGTAAAGATTTTTTTTAATTTGATCAACAAAAGATAAACCAAAGAAAATGGGACAAGAAAAAATGAAAAAATTTGGGAAAAAATAGATTTTCTTCTAAAGAGAAATTTTTGATAAAAGAAATTAAAAAAGGGACAATTCGTCTTTACTTTTAGATAGACCAATTTTGATTTCAACTTTTCCAAATTCTCCATCGTATCCCGGTTTTATTATCACATTGCCTTTTTTTACATTTTTTATTCCTTCAAGTATTCTTTTTTCTATTTTGTTATCAAGTTCATTTTCGTCTATTTTAAAAAATATATCAAATTCACTCCCTATTTTATTTATTATTTCAAAATATGTCTTTTGAACGATCTGAGATGATAATTCCTTATTCATTACACTTGCTATTATCTGGTCAAGAGGAACTATTTTTTTAAAAGGAACATATTTCTCTGGTCTTTCTTTATTCTTTCTATCTGACAATATTTCAACCCTATGCATAACCCCAATTGTTACTTTTCTTCCGCATACAGGACAGAGATAGTTATTTTTTCTTGTTTCTTCAGGAGAAAAACAAACCTTGCAATTTCTATGTCCATCATAATGGTATTTACCTTCTTCAGGAAAATATTCAATTGTCATTTTAAATTTTTTGTTTTTCAAAATTTCAATCAGCCCTTTAAAATCAAATTTATCATAAAATATATTTGCTTCTCTCCCAATTTTTGAAGGAGAATGAGCATCTGAATTTGAAATTAATGAAAATCTATCAAGTTTTGATAACCGCCAGTTCATCTCAGGATCACTGCTTAATCCTGTTTCAAGAGCAAAAATCTCCTCAGTTAATTCCCCAAAACATTCTTCAATATCATCAAATCCAGAATTTGAACCAAAAAGAGAAAAATGTGGTGTCCATATATGAGCAGGAACAATAAAACCAAAATCATCTACTTCATTTACTATCTTCAATAATTCTTTTGCTTCTATTTGTAATATTGGCCTTCCATCAGAATTTAAATCTCCATACCTTTCAATTATCTTATTAAACTTTTCTGCATTTTCAAAATTAGAAAAAAATACAATATTGTGTATCTTTTTTGTTATGCCTTTATATTCAAATATATTACACACCTCTCCAGTCAAAATAAAATCAATTCCCTTATAGTTATAAATACCAAATCTATCTGTTTCTTTTAAATTCCTCTTCAATTCATAAAACCAGTAAAAATGAGTTATATCACCTGTTCCAAGGAGATTTACCCCTTTATATCTTGCCCATTTGGTAATTCCATCAAGTTCCATGTCTTTGCTTGTTGCTCTACTATATTTTGAATGGATATGGAAATCAGCAATATACATTTTTTATCCTTTTTTAAATTCACTTTTCAATTTTTTATATAAATCATCTAATGCTTGGGGAATTACTTTTGTATTTGAAATAACTGGCATAAAGTTGGTATCTCCTGTCCATCTCGGAACAATATGAAAATGAATGTGAAATTCAACTCCTGCTCCAGATACTTTACCAATATTGACTCCAATATTAAACCCTTCTGGTTTTAAAACATTTTTAAGAACTATTATTGATTTCTTAATTAAGAGATTGATTGATAAAAATTCCTCTTCTGTTAATCGTTCAAATTCAGCAATATGTCGTCCAGGTGCAACCATTAAATGTCCATTATTATAAGGGAATATATTCATGATAACAAAAGCATTTTTATTTTTTTCAATAACATAATTTTTTCCAAGATTTTTTGATTTAAAAGCGGAACACAAAAAACATCCTTCTTTTTTAAATTCAAGAATATATCCCATCCTCCACGGTGCCCATATAATTTCTTTTTTCATTTTATTTTATTATAAACTACAATTTTATTTTAAAAAAATTTATATTTTGGACACATTTAATATTTCTTTCTTGTTTAATTTAAGAAATCTCACAAGTTCTCTTTTTTTATTTCTAATTTTCCCTCCAATAACAAGATTTTCAAGATACTTTTTAACATTCCCAACTTGTTTACCCTGAGGAATCCCAAGAATATCCATAATTATAAATCCGTCTATAGCAAGTTTAAAAGTAGAGATTCTATCTCTTTTATTAATCTCTTTAATCCTTTTCTCAAGATTCTCAAGTCGCTCAAGAGCTTTTTTCACTTTTAAAGGATTTCTACTTGTAAGGTCTGCTTTTGCAAGAATAAAAAGAGGTTGCATATCTCTACCTATTTCTCTTATAAATCTTCTTAGTGCATTATCAGATGGATTCTCTTTAGCAAGTAAATGGGGCCTTAAATGATATCTTATAAGTTTCCCTATAAATCTCGCTTTTTCTTCGCCAATCTTCAATCTTCTACATACATCGTATGACATTTTTTCTCCTACAAATTCATGTCTATGAAAACTTACTTTTTCATCTTCAATCCTCAATGTGTATGGTTTACCAATATCATGGAGAAGGGCAGAAAGACGAATATATACATTCTTTGTATGTTTAGAAATATTGTCAAGTGTCTTTAGTGTATGGTCAAATAATTCTTTACATGGATGATCTGTTGTTTTTTCTTTTAATGCTGAAATCTCTGGCAATATTATTTCAAGAATTCCAACTATATCCATAAGATAAAATCCATAAGATGGTTTTGAGGCCTCAAGAATTTTCATAATTTCATCTGCTATCCTTTCCCAACTAACAATTTTAATCCTTTCTCTATTCTTTTTCATACCATCAAGAGTTTTTTCTTCAATTTCAAATTTAAATTTCGTTGCAAACCTTATCCCTCTTAAAATCCTTAAAGGGTCGTCAAAAAAAGTTCTATTAGGGTCAATAGGTGTTCTAATAATTTTCCTCTTTATATCCTTAATCCCTTCAAATGGATCAATAATTTCGCCTGTTATAAGATTTTTAGCAATTGCATTTATTGTAAAATCTCTTCTTTCAAGATCCTGATAGATTGTCGCCCTTTGAACAAATGGCTTTCTTGAATGTTCTGGATAACTTTCCCTTCTTGCAGTTGCAAATTCAAGTTTTATTTCATCTATTTCTATCATTGCAGTTCCAAATCTTCCATAGAAAACTGGCTGTGGGAATCCGTATTTTTTTGCAAATTCTTCAGCAATTTTTAAAGCGTCCTCTTCCATAACAAAATCAATGTCATTACTTTTCTTTCTTAAAATTTTATCTCTTATATATCCTCCAACAAGATAAATTGGTATATTTTTTTCAATGGAAAATTCTTTCATTTTCATAATTATCTCTTCTGGCCCTATTTTTCTCCTTCCCATTTTTCCACTCCATATCTTTTGAAAGCAATACTTAGAATAAAAAACAAAGAAATTATCTCTGTTAAAAAAATGTAGAAATAAATCTGCCTTATGCTTTTTCCATATAAAACTCCTACTATCCAACCTCCAATTAAAAAACCAAATCCATAAATTGAATTAAATATTCCATAAGCAAAACCTCTTTTGTCAGGAGATATTACATCTGCAATTGCTGCTCTTAAAACTGTTTCATCACATCCTATAATTATTCCGTAAAACAAAATAGCGAAAATAATTGAAACTGAGGAATTGGAAAAACACAAAAAGGGTAAAAAAATACTCAGTAAAGGAACTACAATTAAAATCTTCAGTTTGATTTTGTCATATAAATTGCCGATAAAAAGAGCCAATAACCCATCAATACCCATAGCCATAAGATATAAAATTGGGATATAAGATTCTTCAATAAGACCTGTCTTTTTTATATGATAGGATACCAAAGGGAAGTTGAGTAAGCCAGCCGTAGAGAAGAAAACAAAAAGAATATAAGAAATAAACACTTTTTTTGAAAAATTATAATCTTGAACTCTCTTTTTCTCTATTTCTTCATATCTATACATTTTCTTTAAAACTATAAGTGTTAAAATTAAAAAAATAGATGGAATCCACATGAGATTAAAACCAATTGAATAAGTTTTAAATCTTTTAAGAGAGAAAAAGAAAATTAATGGTCCTAAAACTGCTCCAATCTGATCAAAAACTTCATGAATTCCAAAACTTCTCCCAATACCTATATTTTTCCCAACCAATGAAATTAAAGTATCTCTTGATGGTGTTCTTATTGCTTTCCCAATTCTTTCCAATAAAAGGAAAAAGACCACAATTTCCCATGATTTTAAAATTCCACATAAAGGTAAAAAACAGATCAGAGAATAACCTATTATTGTAAGAATCCAATAAATCCTCTTTTTATCAGAGATATAACCAAATAATAATCTTAAACTTTGGGTAAGAAATTCTCCAAGTCCTGAAAAAAAACCAATAATTAACGGACCTGCACCTAAAGAAGCAAGAAATGGCCCTAATATACTTCTAACCCCCTCATAAACAATATCTCCAAATAAACTTACTATACCAAAAAGAATTATAGTTAAATAGGCATTTCCCATTTTTATTTGATATAAATTTTAACCCAATAATCTATAATTTCAAATTTTGAAATAATTCTTGACTTTATAAATATATTAGAGTAAAATAAACAAATTGGAGGGAGGATTAAAAAGAATGAAAAAAGAGATTGTAACATTATTAGAATATTGGGAAAAGGAAAAAGGGATTGAGAGAAACTATTTAATAGAATCCCTTGAGAGTGGCCTTTTGACTGTTTATAGAAAAAAAGCAGGGTTATCTAAAGATATAAAAATTAAAATAGACCCTGAAACAGGGGATATAAAATTTATAGATAAAAATGGAAATGAAGTACCTCCACCCACTTTCCCATGGGAAAGAATTGCGGCCCAAACAGCAAGGCATGTAATAATTCAGAAATTGAAAGAAGCAGAAAAAAATACGATTTATGATGAATTTAAAAATATGGAAGGACAGTTGGTCAGTGGGAAAGTTGAAAGATTTGAAAATGGAAATGTAATAATAATCATAGGGAAAGCAGAAGGGATACTCCCCCATCATCATAAATTACCTAATGATCATTTTAAAATAAGTGATAGTGTTAAATGCTATCTTCTGGAAGTTAGACCACCTTTTAAAGGAAACTACCAAATTATCCTTTCAAGAACTCACCCTAATTTTGTTAAAAAATTACTTGAGAATGAAATTCCTGAAATAAAAGAAGGGATAATAGAAATAAAAAGTATTGCAAGATTCCCAGGGGATTTAACCAAAGTGGCAGTTTTTTCTAAAAATAAGAAAGTAGATGCAGTAGGAACATGTATAGGAGATAAAGCAGGAAGGATAAAAAATATTGTAAAAGAATTAAAAGGAGAAAAAATTGAGATAATTCAGTGGGATGAGGATATTAAAAAATTTATAGAAAATTCACTTTCTCCTGCAAAAGTGAATGAAATCCATATAGATGAAGCCAAAAAAGAAGCAATAGTTATTGTTGATGAGAATCAACTATTCCTTGCAATTGGAAAGAAAGGGCAAAATGTCCGATTAGCTTCAAAACTTACTGAATGGAACATTAAAGTATTCAAAGTATCAGAATACCAAAAAGAATAAACAAAAATGAGAGTTTATGAAATAGCAAGAAAATATAAGATTGGGACTAAGGATTTAATAGAAATATTGAAAAATGTTGGTGTTGAAGGGAAAAAAACTTTAAGTATTATTACAGAAGAGGAAGTAAAAAAAATAGAAAATTATTTTCAAAAAATAGAAAAAAAAGAAGAACAAATTATTAAAGAAAAAAAAGAAGAATCAATCAAACTTATACCAAGAGCCCCTGTTGTAACAATTATGGGTCATGTTGATCATGGAAAGACCACAATACTTGATAAAATAAGAAACAGTAGAGTAGCAGAGAAAGAAGTTGGCCAAATCACTCAAAAAATTGGTGCTTATAAGGTAAATCTGCCTGAAGGTTCTATTGTATTTCTTGATACTCCGGGCCATGAAGCATTTACAGCAATGAGAGCCATGGGTGCAAAAGTTACAGATATAGTTGTTCTTGTTGTTGCAGCAGATGAAGGCGTAAAACCACAAACAATTGAAGCACTAAATCATGCGAAATCAGCAAATGTTCCAATAATAGTTGCAATAAATAAAATTGACAAACCAAATGCAAACCCAGAGAAGGTTAGACAGGAGTTATCTGAATATGGACTCATTCCAGAAGAATGGGGAGGAGATACTATTTATGTAAATGTTTCTGGATTGACAGGAGAAGGAATAAAAGAATTACTTGAAATGATATTACTTCTTGGAGAAATTTGTGAATTAAAATCTAATATAAACTGTAAAGCAGAAGGAATTGTTATAGAATCCTCTATAGATAAGTTTAGAGGACCTGTCATTACTGTTATTATTCAGAATGGAATATTAAAAATAGGGGAACCCTTTGTTGTTGGGAATACATATGGTAAAGTTAGGGCAATGATTGATGATTGGGGAAAAAAATTGGAAGAGGCAGGTCCATCTACTCCTGTGGAAATCCTTGGTGCACATAGTATTGCAATTCCGGGTTCAAAATTTAAAGTAGTAAATTCTGAAAAAGAAGCAAAAGAAATTGTTGAAAAGATGCAGATAGAAAAATCAGGAAAAGTATTACCTGTTAAAAGATTGAGTTTACAGGATTTATATAATGAGATTAAAAAAGGAGAAGTTAAACAACTTCCTATTGTTTTAAAAACGGATTTTTATAATTCAATAGATGCAATTAAAAATGTTATAAATAAAATCCCACAAAATGAAATAAAAATTAATATCATACATTCAGGAACAGGACCTATAAGTGAATCAGATGTTTTGCTTGCTTCTGCTTCAAACGGTATTATTTTAGGATTTAAAGTTCCTATAGAACCAAAGGCAAAAGAACTTGCAAAAAAAGAAAATGTTGAAATCAGAAGTTATGAAATAATATATGATATTGGAGAGGATTTAATTAAAGCAATTGAAGGGATGCTTGAACCAGAAATAAAAGAAGAAATTTTAGGCCAGGCATTAGTTAAAAAAGTTTTCAAGTTATCAAAAAATATCGTTGTTGCTGGATGTCTGGTTGTAGATGGTAAAATAGTTAGAAATTCAAAAGTGAAAATCGTAAGGGATGGAAAAATAATCTTTGAAGGAGTTCTTTCAAGTTTGAAAAGATTTAAGGAGAATGTAAATGAAGTAAGTCATAATAACGAGTGTGGAATAGGAATTGAAAATTTTGATGATTTTAAAGAAGGAGATATAATTCAATCATATACTATATTGGAAGTTCCTAAAAAATTGAAAGGAGTTTAAAATGGATTGTGTGTTTTGCAAAATTGTTAAAAAAGAGATGAAAAGTGATAAAGTATATGAAGATGAAGATTTAATTGGTATAAGAGATATAAATCCTCAAGCACCAATTCATATACTTATAATTCCCAAAAAACATTTTGAAAAACTACACCAAATTGAAGAAATTCATTTACTTGGGAAAATGATAAAAATTGCTTATGAGATTGCTGAAAAAGAAGGGATATTAAATTCAGGATATAGAATTGTAATAAATACAAATAGAGATGCCGGCCAAAGTGTAGACCATGTTCATATTCATCTTTTAGGTGGTAGAATTATGAGATGGCCACCGGGTTAATAAAATGACAAAGGAAATTTCAATCGGTAATATTAAAATTGGAGGGAATAATCCATTTGTTTTCATTGGCGGTCCTTGTGTTATAGAAACAGAAGAATTAACATCTTATATCTGTGAAGAATTAAAAAAAATATGTTCAGAAATTGAAATTCCATTTATATTTAAAACATCTTATGATAAAGCAAATAGATCTTCTGTAAAATCATATAGAGGCCCAGGTTTAAAAAAAGGTATTGAAATTTTAAAGAAAATAAAAGAAAAATATCATATTCCAATAACAACTGATGTCCATTGTACTGCTCAAATAGAAGAAGTATCTGAAATAGTTGACATAATTCAAATACCCGCTTTTTTATCAAGACAAACAGATCTTTTGATTGAAGCAGGAAAAACTAACAAAGTCGTAAATGTAAAAAAGGGTCAATTCCTTTCTCCATATGAAGTCAAAAATATTATAGAAAAAATAGAATCAACAGGAAATAAAAAAATACTAATAACAGAGAGAGGCACTTTTTTCGGTTATAATAACCTTGTTGTTGATTTTAGAAGTTTACCAATAATTAGAAGTTTTGGATATCCTGTAATATTTGATGCAACTCATAGTGTTCAAACTCCGGGAGGTCTTGGAAGTGCTTCTGGTGGAAATAGTGAATTTGTTCCATATCTTGCTAAATCAGCAATTGCCTGTGGATGTGATGGTATATTTATGGAGGTCCATCCTCAACCCCATAAAGCATTATCGGATAGTAAAAGTATGATTAATCTCTCTGAAGTTAAACCACTTTTAGAAACATTGAAAAAAATCTATCTTGCATTAAAAAATGGATAAAGAAAAAATATTGAATATTGCTAGAAAAATTATAGATATTGAGTGTAAAAATATAAAAAAAATGAAAAATGTTTTAAATGATGAGTTTGTTAAAGCAATTGAACTTATTTTAAATATGAAAGGGAAAGTGATAATAACAGGGATAGGGAAAAGTGGAATAATTGGTAGAAAAATATCAGCAACAATATCAAGTATAGGGATCCCTTCTACTTTTTTGCATCCAGGAGAAGCAGTTCATGGAGATTTGGGGATGGTGAGAAATAAAGATATTTTAATTGCAATTTCAAATAGTGGAGAAACAGAAGAAATTATAAGAATTATCCCAATTATAAAAAAAATAGGCACAAAAATTATAACAATTACATCTTCAAAAAATTCAACTCTGGGATTATATAGTGATGTTACCATTGAAACAGGGAAAATTGAAGAAGCAGATTCTTTTGGTATAATACCTTCTTCAAGTACAACTTGTACTCTTGTTTTAGGAGATGCAATTGCTTTGACTCTTATGGCAATTAAAGGGATCCAAAAAGAAGATTTTGCCATTTATCATCCGGGAGGCTCACTTGGAAAAAGATTAATGCTAAAAGTAAAACAATTTATGCAAACAGGAGATAAAATACCAAAAGTTAATATTAATTCTACTCTTTTTGAAGCAATAAGAGAAATTAATAACAAAAATATTGGTTTTACACTCGTTGTTGATGATAATGGGAGGTTGAAAGGAATTATTACAGATGGCGATTTGAGAAGATATTTATTAAAAAGACCAGATATCACCAAGGGAAGCATAGAAGAATGTATGACTAAAAATCCAAAAACAATAGAAGAGGATAGATTAGCAGTTCAGGCAATAGCAATGATGGAAAAACTTGAAATCACTTGTCTGGTAATTGTTGACGGAAATAATAGACCAAAAGGAATAGTCCATCTCCATGATTTACTTGGAAAAAAAGATTTTGGAATTGAATATTAATGAGAAAATTTATTTTTTTCGTTAATTTAATTATCATTTTGTTTATAGGGTGTGGGAAGAAAAAAGAAAATACTGTATTTAATGAAGAAAAATTAACAAAATTTTCATTTAAACAATTTTCCAGTAATTACTCACTTACATTGAAAGGAGAATCTGCCGAAATTTCTGAAAATAAAAATGTTATTTCCTCTCCTTCTCTATCTCTTAAGACAAAAAGTGAAATAATAGAAATAAAAACAGATAAGGAGGGGAAAGGAGAAATAAAGATTGAACCTGAGACAAAAAAAATAAAGGAAATTGTTATAACTGGAAAAGTCCAGATTGTTTATAAGGATTTAAATGAAAAAATAACTATGGAAATTACATGTGGAAAGGCGATATATTTGGATGAAAAAAAAGAAATGGTTTTTGAAGATAAACCAGTAGTAAAAAGAGGGAAAAATTTGTTTTCCGGTGAAAAGATTATTTATAATCTTGAAAATAACACAATTGAGATAAAGGGGAATGTAAATGTTGAAATTTATCCAGAGGAAAGATTTGGTAAGTAGTTTTATTTTTATTTTTTGTTTTTTTATTTTTGGAGAAAATAGTATATATGTAAAACTTCTTGATGGAAATAAAACAAAAGAGATTGAAATGGAAGAATATGTGGCTGGAGTTGTATCAAAAGAAATTGAAGAAAAAGCACCAGTTGAAGCACTAAAAGCACAAGCAGTTGTTGCAAGAACATATGTAATATGGAAAAAATTGAATAAAAAAAATTTTTATGATATTGAAAATTCAGTTTATCATCAGGTATACGAAAAATGTAAAAGTGAAAAAATAAAATTTGCTGTTAATGAAACAAAAGGAGAAATTTTGATTACACCTGAAGGGAAAATAGGACCGGTTTTCTTTCATGCGTGTTGTGGAGGAAAAACCACTACTCCTTCCGAGGTATGGAAAGGTAATTATTATTTGGAGAATTCAGTAGTTGATCCTTATTGTGAAACTTCTATCTATTCTTTGTGGGAAAGAGTGTTTTCTAAAAGGTACCTTTCAGAAATTTTTGGAATCCAGATAGAAAAAATAGTAATAAAAGAGAGAGATAAAACACAAAGAGTAAAAGATTTGCAGATTATTTCAAAAGATGGTAAAATTAAAAATTTAAGTGGGAATGAATTTAGAATTAAAATAAATGAAAAAACTAAATATTTTTTTAACAATTCAAAATTACTACCCAGCACCATGTTTGATATATTGGAAGATGAAGATAGATTAATTTTTAAAGGGAAGGGATATGGGCATGGAGTTGGATTATGTCAAGAGGGAGCAAAAAAAATGGCTGAAATGGGCTTCAATTATACACAAATTTTGAAATTTTATTTTCCAAATTTAGAATTAGGGAAATTAAATTATTAAAAAAGGAGTAAATATGGAAATAAAACTTCATTCAGAAACGAAAATAGATAAAAATTTTGAAAATTATATAAAAGAAAAAATTGAAAAATTGAGGAAATTTATGTTAGATGATGGGAAAGTTGAGTTCTATATAAAAAAAGATGGCCCTATATTCCTTTCAGAAATTTTCATTCACACAAAGAGTTTAAAAATATTTTTAAAAGAGAAGGATAATAACTTAAATAAAAGTATAGAAATTTTAATTGATAGAGCAAAAGAAAAATTAAGAAAGTCCCATGATAAAATTGTAAATAAATAAAAAAGGAGGAGGTAAAATGAAAATAACTGATTATTTGAAAGAGAATTGTATTATTACGAATTTAAAAAGTAGGGATAAAGAAGGGGTCTTAAGAGAACTTATAAAATTATTTGAGAAAAATGGATATATAAAAGATGGAGAAAAAGTCCTTGAAACAGTTCTTGAAAGAGAAAAACTTGGTTCTACAGGCATTGGTCAGGGCATTGCAATCCCCCATGCTAAAACAGAACAAATAAATGATATTCTCTGTGCTGTAGGAATTTCTCAAAATGGAGTTGATTTTGATTCACTTGATGGAGAACCTGTATTCATTATATTTCTTGTTCTTGCACCAACAAAATCAATAGGCCAACATTTAAAAACGCTTGCAAAAATAGCCAGACTTTTAAAAGATAAAGTTTTTAGAAACTCATTAAGAAATGCCAAAACTCCTGCTGAAGTACTAAAAATAATTAAAGAAGATGAAGAAAAATTGAACAGTTTAACCTAAAATGAAAGAACTAAAAGGAATTAGTGCCTCTCCAGGAATTGGAATTGGAAAAGCCAGAAAATTAAATGATGATTTTTTTTCCTTTAGGGAAGAAAAAATTAAAAAGAGTGATACAGAAAAAGAAATTAAGAAATTTTATGAAACTATAAAAATTACAGAAGAGGAAATAAAAAAAATAAAATCAAATGTAGAAAAAATTGCTGGAAAAGAGTATTCTGAAATATTTAACTTTCATCTTTCAATACTCAAAGACAAAAATTTAATAGAGAGGGTTGAAAGAATAATAAAAAATGAGAAGGTACCCGCTGAAATCGCTTTAAAGAAATTTATAAATTCTCTAAATAGCGAAATTTTTGGAAACATTTTATATAAAAATGGAAAAAGAGGGGAAATACTTGATATTTTTAAAAAATTAATCTCAAACATAAAAGAAAGGTATACCAAATTTGAATATAATAAAAATATAATTATAGTCGCAAAAGACCTTTCTCCAACACAAACAGTGGCTCTGAATAAGAAATATATCAATGGATTTATCACCTGTATCGGTTCTCCTACATCCCATACAGCGATAATAGCTAAGGCCCTTGAAATTCCTGCTGTAGTTGGTGTAGAAAAGGCACTGGAAGAAATAAAAGAAGGAGATGACTTGTTGGTGGATGGCTATGAAGGAATAGTAATTATAAATCCTACTTTGGCTGAAATAGAAAAAGTTAAAAATAAAGAAGAGAAAATTAAAGCAATAAGAAAAAAAATATATATTTTGAGAAGAAAAGAAACAATCACTAAAGACAATAAAAAAATAGAAATATATGCAAATATTGAATTGCCGGAAGAAATTAACTCTGTGATAAAATATGGTGCTGATGGGATAGGATTATTCAGAACTGAGTATCTATATTTAAAAAGAAATGATTTACCAACAGAAGAAGAACAATTTATCTCATATAAAAGTGTAATTGAAAAGATGGGGGAAAAACCCATTATAATAAGAACAATAGATGTAGGTGGAGACAAATTTATTTCTTCTTTTCAGGGACCAAAAGAACTTAACTCTTTTCTTGGATTAAGGGGGATACGCTTTTCTCTTGTTAAAAAAGACATTTTTATAACACAAATTAAAGCCATTATGAGAGCCGGCTATTTTGGAAATTTAAAAATTATGTTTCCAATGGTTACAACAAAGGAAGAAGTTATAGAAGCAAAAGAAATTGTAAACTTTGCAAAAAATCAGTTGAGAAAGGATGGTATCAAATTTAAGGAGAACATTGAAATAGGAATTATGATAGAAACACCTTCAGCAGCACTTATTTCTGATGAACTTGCAAAAGAGGTAAATTTCTTTAGCATTGGTTCTAATGATTTAATACAGTATACACTTGCTGCTGATAGAGTTAGTGAAAAACTTTACTATTTATATTTACCATGTCATCCATCAATATTAAAACTTATAAAAATTACAATAGAAAATGCAAAAAAAAATGGAATTAAAGTGGGGATATGTGGAGAAATGGCCTCAAACCCTGAAATAGCATGTTTACTTATTGGCCTTGGTATAGATGAATTAAGTATGGCTCCAATGCAAATCCCTCTTGTTAAAGAAAAAATTATAAAGAATTATTACTGGAAAATAAAAGAAATATCTAATGAAGCATTAAAATTGGACTCTCATGAAAAAATTTTAAATTTTCTTGCAAAAAATTTAAATTAAGGAGTAAAAGATGAAAAACCTTGACAAAGAAATTAAAAAACATGATAAAAAAGATATGCTTTCTTTGTTAAAAAATTTCCCTCTTCATTGTGAAGAAGGTTATAATTTAAATGTGCCAAAAATAAATAAAGATTTTAACAAAATAGTATTTACAGGTATGGGTGGTTCTGCTATTGCAGGTGATATATTGAAAATCTTAATTAATCAATTTTCTAAAATACCCACTTTTGTCATAAGAGATTATACACTACCTGAATTTGTTGATTCAAAAACATTAATTATAGTTGAAAGTTATTCTGGAAACACAGAAGAAACAATAAGCACTTATACATTTGGGAAAGAAAAAAGTAAAATCATCTTATCTATATCAAGTAATGGAGAAATTGAAAATCTATCTAATATCAATAATACCCCATTTATAAAAATCCCTTCAGGAATGCCCCCAAGATGTGCTTTTGGATATTTATTTTTTCCAATTTACAAATTGTTTGTTGAATTAAATATGTTACCTCCTCTTGAAAACAAATTTTTTGAAAAAATTAGAAATTGGGTTCCTGAATTTCTACCAGAAAAAGAAAACAATGAAGCGATAAAAATTGCTGAGAAATTTTATAAAAAAATCCCCATAATTTATTCTGAAAGTAAATTTTATCCCTGTCTTTTAAGATGGAAAACTCAGATTGCAGAAAATTCTAAACAATTTACTTTTATAAATGAATTACCAGAAATGAACCATAATGAAATTATGTCTTATTATTATCCAGAGTACATTTTGAAAAAAATTGTTGTGTTATTTGTAATTTCTGGTATTGAAAATATCAGAGTAAAAAAGAGAATAGAGATTACATCTGCTATAATTTCCCAAAAAATCAAAGAAATATTGACATTGGAATTAGAAGGTGATACAATCTTAGAAAAACTTCTATATTTAATAATATTGGGAGATTGGGTAAGCTATTATCTTGCAATTTTAAATAAGGTTGATCCAACAGAAATAAAAGAAATTGATATTTTAAAAGATATTCTTGGAAAGGAGGGAAAGTGAAAAACTCTTATCTTTTCACTTCTGAATCGGTATGTGAAGGACATCCAGATAAAATATGTGATCAAATTTCAGATGCAATACTTGATGAAGTTTTAAAACAAGATAAAAATGGACGAGTGGCCTGTGAAACATTAACAACACGAGGATTGATATTTGTTGCAGGAGAAATAACAACAACAGGTTATGTAGATATACCAGAAGTGGCAAGAAATTTACTAAAAGAAATTGGATATATAGATCCATCCTATGGATTTCAATATGAATCTGTAGGAATAATTACTTCTATTCAAGAACAAGCCCCAGAGATTAAAATAGGAGTTGATAGAGGAGGTGCCGGAGATCAGGGTATGATGTTTGGATATGCAACAGATGAAACACCTGAATTTATGCCTTTACCCATCATTCTTGCTCATAAACTTGTAATGCGACTTGCAGAAATAAGGAAGAAAAATATTGTTGACTATTTAAGACCTGATGGAAAATCGCAAGTAACAGTTCTATATGAAAATGGAAGACCGGTTAGAGTAGAAAGTGTAGTTGTTTCATGCCAACATAATCCAGATGTTTCTCAAAAGAAAATCAGAGAGGATATAATAGAACTTGTAATAAATCAGGTAATCCCAGAAGAATTAAGAAGTAAAAATATGAAAATTTTTGTGAATCCTACAGGAAGTTTTATTATTGGTGGTCCTATGGCAGATACAGGAGTTACCGGTAGAAAAATTATAGTTGATACTTATGGAGGAGTAGGAAGTCATGGTGGTGGATGCTTTTCTGGAAAAGACCCAACGAAAGTTGATAGGTCTGGTTCATATATTGCAAGGTATTTAGCCAAAAATATTGTTGCAGCAGGAATTGCCAAAAGATGTGAAATCCAAATTGCATATGTTATTGGAGAAAAGGAACCTGTTTCTTTAATGATAAATACAGAAGGTACTGGAATTATTCCTGAAAGCGAAATCGCAAAAATAATAAAGAAAAATTTTGACCTTTCTCCAAGAGGTATAATAGAAAAATTGGACCTTTTAAGACCTATCTATAAAAAAACTGCTTGCTATGGTCATTTTGGAAGAAATGATGAAGATTTCACATGGGAAAAAGTTGATTCAAAGGAAATATTTATAAAAAATGCAAAATAATGGAATATTCAATAAAAGATATCAATCTTTATAAAGAAGGGGAAAAAAAAGTTTTTTGGGCATTTCAGCATATGCCTGTTATAAAAAAATTAAGAGAAGAATATTCAAAAAGTAAAATTTTTAATGGGTACAAAATAGGAGCATGCCTCCATATAACTTCTGAAACTGCAAATTTAGTTTTAAATTTCAAATATGCAGGTGCTGAAATTTTCCTATGTGCTTCAAATCCTTTAAGTACTCAAGATGAAGTGGCTGCATATCTTGTAAAAAAGGGTATATCTGTATTTGGGAAAAGAGGAGAAACAGGGAAAGAATATAATAAAAATATAGAAGAAGTGGCAAAAAGGATGGTCAATTTTATAATTGATGATGGAGGAGACCTTATTGTATATCTTCATCAAAATGATAAATATAGAAAAAATGTGATTGGAGCAACAGAAGAGACCACCACAGGAGTAATTCGATTAAAAAATCTATATAAACAAAAACTTTTAAAATTTCCTGTAATTGCAGTCAATAATGCAAAAACAAAATATTTATTTGATAATAGATATGGAACTGGCCAATCTACAATTGATGGTTTATTAAGGGCAACAAATACTTTAATTGCAGGTAAAAATGTGGTTGTATGTGGATATGGATGGTGCGGAAAGGGAATTGCCCAAAGATTTAGAGGTATGGGAGGAAAAGTAATAATAGTTGAAGTTGACCCAATTAAAGCCCTTGAAGCATCTATGGATGGTTTTTTAGTAATGCCAATGGAACAGGCAAGTAAAATAGGAGATATTTTTATCACTGCAACTGGAAACACATCTGTAATAACAATGAAGGAAATAAATAATATGAAAAATGGAACAATTTTAGGTAATTCAGGCCATTTTAATGTTGAAATAAAAATGGAAGAGATAAATAAAAATGTAAAAAAGAGAAAAAAAATAAGAGATGGGCTTGAAGAATATACTCTTAAAAATGGTAAAATAATTTATATTCTTGGTGAAGGGAGGTTATTGAATCTTGCATGTGCTGAAGGACATCCACCAGAAGTAATGGATATGAGTTTCTCAAATCAATTTCTCTCAATAAAATATTTGAAAGATAATCCTAATCTTCAAATAAATGTTTATGATGTCCCAGAAGAAATTGACAAAAAGGTTGCAATATATAAACTTGAAACAATGAATATAAAGATTGACAGTTTAACAGAAGAACAGAAAGAATATTTATCTCTATGGAATTTAGGAACTAAATGAAAAACTCTCTCGCTATTGGTATCACTGGTATCTTGGGCTCTGGTAAAACTACTGTTTTAGAAATACTAAAAAAAATTGGATTTAGGACTATTTCCTGTGATGAAATTGTAAAAGAACTGTTAGAGAAAAAATATATAATAAAAAAATTCAAAATGATTTTTGGAACTGACATTTTGAAAAATAATAAAATTGACAAAAAGAAGGTAAGGGATATAATTTTTAACGATTTAGAGAAAAAGAAAAAAATTGAAAACATATTGCATCCGGAAGTGTTTAAAAAAATAAAAAAGGAAATTCTTGACACCAAAAAACGGAATGGTATAATATTTATAGAGATTCCTCTATTATTTGAAACAAAAAGTGAGCAACTTTTTGATAAAATTATGGTGGTCTCTGCTCCCCTAAAAGAGATTAAAAAAAGATTGAAAAATAAATATTCTGAAGAAGAAATAAAAAATATATGGAAAAATCAAATACCTCTTTCTTACAAAAAGAAAAGGGCAGATTATATCATAGACAATTCGGGTCCAATCTCAAAAACAGAGAAAAAAATAAAAGAGATGATTGAAAATTTACTGAAAAAAGATATCAAAAATTAAAAAGGAGAAAAAATGGAAGAATTGAATGTTTCCAATCTAAGAAAATTGAGTATTGCGAAGTTACAAAAGATAGCCAAAGAAATGGAAATAAATGGAATTAGTGGTTTAAAAAAAGAGGAGATGATTTACAAAATAATGGAAGCACAGGCAAAAAAGAATGGACTTTTATTTGGAGAAGGAGTCCTTGAGGTTTTACCAGATGGATTTGGATTCCTAAGAGTACCCAGTTATAATTATTTACCAGGACCAGATGATATATATGTCTCTCCAACTCAAATAAAAAAATTTGGACTCAAAACAGGTGACACAGTATCAGGACAGATAAGACCTCCAAAAGAAAACGAAAAATATTTTGCTCTTTTAAAAGTAGAAATGGTAAATGGAGAACCACCAGAAAGTATCGTTTCAAGAGTACCATTTGAAGAATTGACACCAATACATCCAAATGAAAGATTTATACTTGAAACAACGCCTGATGAAATAACAACAAGAGTAATTGATTTGATTGCACCTATAGGAAAAGGACAAAGAGGTTTAATAGTATCTCCCCCAAGAGCAGGAAAAACTGTTATTTTACAAAAAATAGCAAATGCAATTGCAACGAATAATCCTGAAGTATATCTTATAGTTTTACTTGTTGCAGAAAGACCGGAAGAAGTTACAGAAATGAGGAGAATGGTAAAAGGAGAAGTTATAAGTGCAACATTTGACGAATCGCCAGAAAGGCATACACAGGTTGCAGAAATTGCTCTTGAAAAAGCAAAACGACTTGTTGAACATAAAAAGGATGTTGTGATATTGCTTGATAGTATTACACGACTTGCAAGAGCATATAATGTTTTAGTTCCTCATAGTGGGAAAATAATGACTGGAGGGCTTGAATCAACTGCACTTGACAAACCAAAAAGATTCTTTGGAGCAGCAAGAAATATAGAAGAAGGAGGAAGTTTGACAATAATAGGGACTGCTTTAATTGATACGGGAAGTAAAATGGATGAAGTAATATTTGAAGAATTTAAAGGCACAGGTAATATGGAAATAAATCTTGATAGAAAACTTGCTGATAGAAGAATTTTCCCTGCTATAGATATAAATAGATCTGGGACTAGAAGAGAAGAACTTTTAATCAATTCAGAAGAACTACAATTAATATGGTTATTAAGAAAAATACTTGCTCCTTTAAATCCAATAGAAGCAATGGAATTACTTATTAACAAAATAAAAAGCACAAAATCAAATATTGAATTGTTATTAAGTTTAAAAGCACAGGCAAAAGAATATTCAAACCTCTAAAACTATATCTTTTTTATTTTACTGGAACAATATAAATTTTCTATATAAATTTGTTAAACTTCGGGGTGTCCGGATTTGAACCGGAGACCTCTTGGTCCCGAACCAAGCGCTCTTAACCTGGCTGAGCTACACCCCGTTTTATCTCATAAAAAGTGCTTCCCTACGATAGTTCTCTTAAAAACACAACTCTATTATTGCGGCCAGCCCGACTTGAACGGGCAACTTTCGGGTCCGCAACCCGATGTTCTATCCTGTTGAACTATGGCCGCTTATTAAAATTATACCTTTCTTTTAAAAAAATCGTTACCATAAATATCAATACCAACTATAGCAGGAAAATTTTCTACAAAAAGTTGATAAATTGCTTCAGGTCCAAGTTCTTCAAAAGATAAAATTTTAATATCTTTAACAAACTGACTTAAATATGCACCACAACCTCCATAAGTAATGAAATACACAACTTTATACTTCTTAAATAAATTTACAATTTGGTTACTTCTTTCTCCTTTACCCATTGTTGCTTTCAAACCAAATTTTAGAAGTGGGATTGTTAACTTATCCATCCTTTTACTTGTTGTTGGGCCTATTGAACCTATTATTTTGCCCTCTGGTTTAGGAGAGGGCCCTGTATAATAAAGTAATGCTCCTTTTAAATTAACTGGCAATTTCTCTCTCTTTTTAATAATTTCAACCAGTTTTTTATGTGCAAGGTCTCTTGCAGTTAAAATTGTTCCACTTATAAATACTTCATCGCCAATTTTCAATTTCTCAATATCTTTTTCTTTTCTCAATGGGAAAATTATTTTTTTCATATTTCAAAACTTCCCATCCTATGGGCCCAGCAGCAAATATTAACACTAACTGGTAATCCTGCTATATGAGTTGGAAATATCTCAATTTTTAAATCAAGAACTGTAATATCACCTCCAAATCCACCAGGACCAATTTTTAAATCATTTATTTTTTCAATTATTCTATTTTCCCATTCTCTATATTCGGTATTTTCCCCAATTTTTGTTAAAGCATATTTTGATAGGATTGCTGATTTTTCAAAAGAACCTCCAATACCAACTCCAATAAATAAAGGAGGGCATGGTAAACTTCCTGCTTTTTTAACTGTTTCAATTATAAATTCCTCTATCCCTTCTTTCCCTTCCGATGGATTTAACATCCTTATTTTACTTACATTTTCTGAACCAAAACCTTTTGAAACTATTGTAATTTTAAATTTGTCCCCTTCCGATAAAAAGTAATGAATAACTGCCGGGGTATTTGTTTTAGTGTTTATTCTATCTATTGGACTTACAACTGAATTTCTCAAATATCCTCTTCTACTTCCATATTCCACTCCTCTATTAATCACTTCGTCAAAATTTTTGTATTTACCAAATCTAATTTTTACATTAAGACCAATTTCTACAAAGATAATCGGTAATCCTGTATCTTGACATATTGGAATTTTATTTTCTTTAGCAACTTTAATATTTTCAAGAATAACCTTAAGATATTTTTTTGAATATTTTTCTCTTTCTCTATGATAGGCCTCTTCAATTTTTTTTTCTACTTCATCTGGTAATTTATAATTAATTTCTACTATTTTTTCTGCAATTTTTTCAATAATCTCTTCTGAATATATACTTTTCATTTTCCCACCATATAAAATCAAAACTTGTGTGATAATAAAGAATCAAATTACATAAAAAATTTATCTTCTCACAGTCATTCTTTTTAACTTTAAGAACTTCTATATTTCTCAAATCTTTCTTTTTTACAAATTTCATTATTGAATTTATTTTACCCAATATTTTAACACAATCAAATTCTCTTTTCCCACATTCTTTGCATAGGACTCCCCCAATTTTAGGGCTAAAAAAATATATCTTTCTATTATTGCATTTGCTACAACTATCTGTTTTAATCCCATAACCAAGGATCTCAATAAATTTGATTTTAAATCCTAAAAAAACTAACCATGGTTTTTTTGTATATTTTAATACTTCCTTTGTAGTAAAGATTAAAGAAAAAATATTCTCATCTGTCTGGTTTTCCGGAACAAAAAGGTCTATAAGTTTTAAAATCCACAAGTAAACTTTATATTCTCTTTTTTTTTCAAAATTTAAAAAATCAATTAAAAATGGAGAAGTGAAAAGATTCAAACCTGTTTTCTTTTTATAAACAAAAAGATTGATATAAGAACCTTCTGAAAATGTCAAAGGAGAAATTTTACTTTTTTGACTTCTTACCCCTTTTAAAACACCTTTAATTTTTCCAAGTTCTTTTGTAAATAAAGTTAAAATTACACTTGTTTCTCTGAAATCAATTCTTTTTAAAACAAAACCATCAGTCTTTATCGGAGGCATGAGAAGGAGTAAAAATACCCATTGAAACAACAAGTTTTATGGCATCCTCAACAGATATATTTAAAATTTCTACCTTATCCTTTGGTAATATTAAAACAATTCCAGTGCTTATATTTGGAACTGTTGGAATAAATATACAAAATTGGTTATCAAATTCACCTGTAATAAAACCAATAGTATAACCACTCTGAAATTTAATTTTTACTACACCTTTAAATATATTTTCCTTTTTTTCTGTTATTTTCAGAATTACATTTTTTGTGAATTTAAATATTCTGCTCAAAAATGGAACATTTTCAAAAAAATTTTCAATTAGATTTAAAATTTTTTTCCCTAAAAAATTATTGGCAAGAAAACCAACCAAAAAAATGAGAAAAACCAGAGAAAAAAGACCAATTCCAGGAGTATATATGTTGGGAAAAAATCTTTTAAAAAAATTGCCAAGAATATTTTCAAGAAAAACAAAAATTTTTAAAAGGACCCATATAGAAATTGATATTGGAACTATAAAAATAATCCCTGAAATAAAATGTTTCTTTAATACTTTCATATCAACCTCTCCAGAATAGTTGGAAAAATAAGACTGTTATAATTATACCTATAATTCCACCAACAATTACTTCTTCAATCTTATGTATTTTTTTCGTTATTCTACTCTGGGCGACCCATATAGAAAGCAGTAATACAAGAAGTGATACAACAGGATAATCTTTAAAAGTCAAAATAGATATTGCTGTCCATATACTAAAAGCAATTCCAGTATGAATGCTTGGCATCCCCCCCACTATATTAAATTTTTTCTCAGTTATGAATTTTAAAATTAATGTCAAAAAAGAAACAACAACTAAAACAAAAAATGTAAAATGCCAGGAAGAATTTGTGATGTTTAAAAATATATTTCTAAACTCTGGAGGAAAATATTTTATGAAAATCAAATATCCTCCTATAAATGCAAATATTGAAGCCACAAGAACAGCAGAAGCTCCTATATCTTTCACCCTTTTAATCAATTCATTTTCTTTTTTGTCTATATATTCAGAAATAATTTCAAGACCTGTATTAATTATTTCACAAACCATAACAAGCGATATTAAAACAAGGATTATTAAAAATTCTGTAAAAGGAAGATGATAAAAAAGAGAAAAAAGTATAACTACAAATCCAACAATTGTATGAATTTTAAAGTTTCTCTCCCTTTTTAAAATGTAAAAAAGGCCATTAAAAGCTGAATTAAAACTTTCAAGTAATGTATAACTTCTCTTTTTCTTCATTTTTCATAACCATTTTGAAAATTTCATTTTGGATTTTAAACATTTCGTCTCTTTCTTTTGGTAAATAATCCCTATATCCATTTAAATGTAAAATACCATGAATCAATACATAAATAACTTCCTTCTCAATTGTATTTGAGTAAATATCTGCGTTCTTTTTACATTCTTCTACAGAAATAATTATTTCTCCAGAACCATCCGGATATTTAAATGCTAAAACATCTGTAGGAGTATTTTGGTTCAAAAAATCTTTATTAAGTTTTTTTATTGTTCTATTGTTAACTAAATAGACAAAAACTTTTTTTAGAGGCATTTTAATAACTCTTTTTAAAACTTCAATTTTTTCCCATAAAAACGCGTGATCTATCTTAACCTTTTTCTGTTTTTCGTAAATTTCTATCCTTATTCCTTTCTTCATAGTATTTCTCATATGCATTTATTATTTTTTTTACAAGTTTATGCCTCACAACATCTCTATTTGTAAAATAGACAAACTTTACTCCCTTTATTTTTGATAGAACTTTTTGAATTTCAACAAGACCTGAAGTTTCAGAAGATAAAGGATGGTCTATCTGGGTAATATCACCTGTGATAACTATTTTTGAATCTACTCCAAGTCGGGTTAAAAACATTTTCATTTGGCCAAAAGAGGTATTTTGGGCCTCATCTAAAATTATAAAAGCATTGCTTAAGGTCCTTCCTCTCATATATGCAAGAGGGACAATTTCTATTATTTTTCTATCCTGCCATCTCCTTAACTCTTCATATTTTAATAAATCAAAAAGAGAGTCGTAAATTGGTTGTAAATATGGCTTTATTTTTTCCTCAAGATCCCCAGGCAAAAATCCAAGTCTTTCTCCTGCTTCAAGGGCTGGTCTTGTTAAAATTAATCTCTGAAATTTTCCTGTTTTTATCGCTTCAATTCCACAAGCAACTGCAAGATATGTTTTACCAGTTCCAGCAGGACCAATTCCAATAACAAGGTCATATTTTCTTATCGCTAAAACATATTTTCTCTGTTGTGGTGTTTTAGGAATTACAAATTCTTTTTTTGAATTTATAAAAATACTCCCTTTTTTATCTATCTCTTTATTAATAACTTTTTCCTCTTTTTTTTCTTCTTTCTGCAGCAACATTAAAATATCTTCCTTCGTAATTAAATTTCTTTTTTCCTTATATTTGAGAATCTCATATAAAAGATTAAGTGCTTTTTCAACTTTTTCACTTTCACCCTTAAATGTCAATAAATTCCCTCTCGCAAAAATTTCAATACCAAAAAGATTTTCAATAAATTCTAAATTTTCATCTTTAATACCATAGAGTGTTATGGCTTCTTCATTGGAAATTTCTATTTGTCTTTTAATAATCATAATTATGGAATGAGTATTTTAATCCCAGGAGTTAAGGCATCTGGATTTTTAATAATATGTTTATTTGCCTTATAAATTACTTCCCATTTAGATGTGTCATTATAAAATTTGTAAGCAATTTTTTTTAGAGTATCACCTTTTTTAACAATATAATATTTTGCTTCAAGAGGTTCTTTTTCAATTATTGGTTCTTCCTCCTTTATTTGAAGAATTGCTCTTACCCTATTTATTTCTGCAAGTGTCTGATTTGCAATTGCTATAGAATGCTCACTTGACTCTTTTGCCAATTTTATTACCTGTTCATTTCCTTCTTTTGCTACTCTTATTGCTAACTCACTTGCTTCTTGCGCCATCTTTAATGTTTCTTTCATTACTTCTTCTGTTTGCTCAATCGCTGCCACTACTATTTCAATTGCTTCTTCTGTTTTTTTATCAGCATATTCCATTGCTCTCCTAGAGGCTTCATTTGATATTCTTATCGCTTCATTGGCTTTATCTATTGCCTTTTTAACCTCGTCTTCTACAAACTTTCTAATTTGATTAAGTGCTTCAATTGCTTCATTTAACTTTTTTATTGTTGCATCTAAATCTGCATTTACCTGTTTACTCAAGTTTAACGCTTCAATTGCAATCTTTTCTGCATTTTTACTTACTTCAAGTGAAGTTTCAGCAATTGCAATTGTTTGATTTAATTTGATATTGATTATCTCTTCAAGTGTCTCCTTTTTCTCTTCTTTTTTCTCCGCCTCTTTAGATTTTTTCTCTTCTTTCTTTACCTGTAATGTAGCACATCCTGACAAAAATAAAATTGAAATTAAAAATATTGTAAATTTTTTCATCTTTCCCTCCAGTTATAAAAAGTATAATATTATTTATTAAAAATGTCAATTTTTATCCTATTTTCTTTTAACAGTTCTTCGTCAATTAAATTAGGAGCATCAGTCAAAAGGCATATTCCCTTCTGCGTTTTAGGGAAAGCAATTGTCTCCCTTATACTCTCTTCTCCAAGTAAAAGCATCAATAATCTATCAAGTCCTATAGCAATCCCTCCATGTGGTGGAGCACCAAACTCAAGACTTTCAAGTAAAAAACCAAATCTTTCTTTATAAACCTCCTCTTCTATTCCAATTATCTTGAATATTTTTTCCTGAAGGTCTCTTTTGTGAATTCTTATACTTCCACCACCTATTTCAATACCATTTAAAACAATATCATATGCTCTTGATCTAACTTTCAATGGCTCTGTTTCAATAAATTCAATATCTTCAATTTGAGGAGAAGTAAATGGATGGTGAACTGATTGAATTCTTTTTTCCTCTTCATTATATTCAAATAAAGGGAAATTATATATCCAAACAAACGACAATTCACTTTTGTTTTCAATTATTTTTTCTTTTATACTGTCAATCAAATTTTTAAGTGTTTGATTGACCCATTTTTTCTCTCCACCAATAAAAAATAGAATTTCATTTGATTTATGAAAAGAAAACTCCTTAATTTTTTCTATTATTCCCTCATTAAGAAGTTTCTTAAATGGACTTTGAATCTCATTATTTTTAAATCTAATCCATCCAACTCCATTTCCACCAAGATTTTTAACAAATTCATTATAATTTTCAATATCTTTTAGAGTGACTTTTTCTCCATTTATGAAAAAACCTTTGATTACTCCATTTTTTTCAATAACTTCTCTTAATATTCTTATTTCGCTATTTTTAAAAATGTCTGTTAAATCAATAAATTCTATCTTTGTTCTTATATCAGGAGCATCTGTACCATATTTTTCAATTGCTACCTCATATTCAATTTTTTTAAATGGAATTTCAATCTTTACCCCAAATGTTTTTTCTATTGAGTATTTTAAAAGGTTTTCAACTAAATCCATTATATCATTTTCATCAATAAAAGACATCTCCATATCTATTTGAGTGAATTCTGGTTGTCTATCGGCTCTCAAATCTTCATCTCTAAAACATCTTGCAATCTGAAAATACCTATCAAAGCCACCTATCATTAAAATCTGTTTAAATAATTGGGGAGATTGCGGTAAAGCATAAAATTTCCCGGGATTTAATCTTGATGGAACTATAAAATCTCTAGCACCTTCCGGAGTGCTTTTTGTTAAAATAGGAGTTTCAATTTCTACAAAATTTTGATTTTTTAAAAATTCCCTTACATAGAAAATAAATTCAGATCTCTTAATCAAATTTCTCTGTAAACTTTCTCTTCTTAAATCAATATATCTATATTTTAACCTCAAACTTTCATTAATTTCGGTTTTATTTATTTCAAATGGAAGATTTTTACATTCATTTAATATTTTAAAAGATAAAAGTTTAACTTCTATTTCTCCTGTGCTTATTTTTTTATTTATAGTCTCCTTTGGCCTTTCAACAACAATTCCTTCTACTAAAATTACATACTCATTTTTAATTTCTTTAATTTTCTCCCATATATTCTCACCAACTTCTTCAAGAGAACAAACTATCTGAGTAATACCATATCTATCCCTCAAATCAATAAATTTTAAATCCCCATGATCTCTTATTGAATGTACCCACCCACATAAACTTACCCTTTCTCCAACATTTTTTATATTCAACTCCCCACAATTATGAGATCTTAACATTTAATTTCTCCTTTATTTTTTCCACTATTTCATCTTCCTTAACTTCTTCCTGAATCCCTTTTTCCATATTTCTTAAAATAATAACTCCTTTTTCTATCTCATTTTCTCCCAAAATTATACACCATTTATTCTTATTCTTATCAACTATTCTAAGATACTCACTCAATTTTCTATCTTCATAATCTGTCTCAAAATTAATTTTCATATTTATAAGTTTTTTGATAATCTCTATTCCTTTTGCTTTTGCTTTTTCACCAAGAAATATTAAATAGATAGTTCTTTCTTTTTCTTTATCTTTATACTCAACTAAAGGAACCACTCTATCAATCCCAACCGCAAATCCAACTGCTGGAATATACGGCCCTCCCATATCATTAACAAGATCGTCATATCTTCCACCACCTGCAATTGCAATATTTTCTCTTTCACTAATTACTTCAAAAACTGTTTTTGTATAATAATCAAGCCCTCTTACCAGACAATTGTCTACTTTATAATTTATGGTATTTTTATCTAAAAAGTTAACAAGAATATCAAAATGTACTTTACAATTTTTACAAAGATAATTCATTATAGAAGGAATATTTTTTAAAAGGGATTTACAATTTTCATTTTTGCAATCAAAAACTCTCAAAGGATTTTTTTCTACTCTTACCTTGCAATCATTGCATAAATAATCTGAAACTTTTATAAGTTGATTTTTCAAATTGGACACATATAGGACTTTACAATTTTTACACCCTAAAGAATTAATTAAAAAAGTTATATCAAATATTTCAAGTTTTTTAAGTGTTTCATTCAATAAAAAAATTATTTCACTATCAAAATATGGACTTTTACCACCTAAAACTTCAACTCCAAACTGATAAAACTGCCTATATCTCCCTTTTTGGGGTCTATCATATCTAAACATTGGCCCATAGTAATAAAACCTTGAAATCTTTTCCTTATTGTAAATTTGATTTTCTATATAGGCCCTAACAATAGATGCAGTTCCTTCCGGTCTTAAAGCAACTTCTCTCCCTTTTTTATCTTTAAATTCATACATTTCTTTCATCACTATATCTGTTGAAGAACCAATCCCTCTTACAAATAGATCCTTACTTTCTAATATGGGAATCCGTATCTCTCTATAACCAAATAACTCACTCATTTCAATAAATATTTTTTCTATTTTCTGCCATTTTCCTACTTCTCCGGGTAAAATATCCCTCATTCCTCTTAATTTTGTGAAAATTTCCATTTTAATCCTTTCTATTCCTTAAATTAAATTTACCATTAATTTTTAAAACCTGTTGCCTCATATAAAAATCTAAACGAATTTATATTCGTT
>Ga0272449_1000458_pt1 | contig 48327 bp, 52 predicted proteins | sample YNPCB0241_FD_198679 | JGI IMG/M metagenome (GOLD analysis project Ga0272449, IMG submission 198679) | Hot spring sediment microbial communities from Yellowstone National Park, WY, United States - YNP-CB-024-1 | ecosystem: Environmental > Aquatic > Thermal springs > Hot (42-90C) > Sediment...
CTTCAAGAAGCGTATAGAAGGAAGTATCGGTTAGCCGATGCATTATCAAACCTCATTATGATTAGGGGAAGCCCAATCTTCTTCGAGCTAAAAGTTAAGGAGTGTAACCCATTTTAGTTTTCAAAAGTTTTATTAGTGTGCGCCTCCTCTATCGAGATACTAGATTGTTTGTTTGGCTTTTTTGTTGAAGGTGAAGCTGCTTGAAGGCTCGAGATGATTCTGTCGAGCGTGCTTCGACTGGTTTGGATAGATTGGATACTCTCTTAGGCGGAGAAGAGGTCTCAGGCTAACCCAAGATATTTGCTGAAAGAGTAATTAGCCTACTCGTCTACCTAGGCGAAGTTCTGCTTGACTTCATAATAAAAGAAATGGAAAAACGTGCTTTCTAACCTAGAGGATAAGAAGGCACCTTATCGTAACTAAAATAATAGAAAACCTAAAGATTCTCCAAAATCAAGATGTTGACGATGAACCTAAGCGAAGTTAGAGTCGTCATACCAGTAGGTGGACAAGCAACCAGACTTCAGCCTCTTACCGCTGAGGTTTCAAAGGCTTGCCTACGTTTTATGAATAAGCCGCTGATCGAAATAGCCATTGCTGAGCTCGCTAAACAAGGTGTAAAACACTTTATCTTCGGCGTTAAAGGTTACATAAACTATCGAAGCCTACACGACTATTTTGATGACGGCACACCCCTATCAGCCAAATATGGCATAGAGCCACGCATACACATAAAGTATCAGCCACACTTCGACGACTTGGGCAGCGCCGACTCGCTCAGAATAATCCTCGATTACTACGAAATCCCCTCACTTATAGCAGTTGTGCAAGGCGACAACATCTTCGACCTGAACCTTGCAGATCTAATAGATTTCCACCTCTCCAGAGAAGCCTTCATGACCATCTGCCTAACAAGAGTCGATGATGTGACCGGATATGGTGTAGCTGAAGTTGAGGGCGAAAGGATCATCCGATTCGTAGAGAAACCCGATCCAAAAGAAGCCCCTTCAAACCTAGCCAACACAGGAATCTACATACTGAACCCAGAAGTCAGATCAGTCTATAACGAGCCACTTATCCAAGATAAGATTAAACGCAGAGAGAGGCTCGACTTCGGCAAAGACTTCATACCCTACCTCATAGAGCGCGGCTACCCGATCTACGGCTACCAACTCAAAGGACGATGGTACGACTTAGGTACACCAGCCAACTACCTCCGCAGCCTAATCGAACTGCTCAAGGCTGGCTACGGGCTGGATCCAAGCTGGAGAGTAGAGGGGCACGATGTTTGGGTGCAGAGCCGAAGCGCCGAGTCGATGCGTAGAAGAAGCGAGATAGTAAAGAAGATGCACGAAGGGAAGATCAGGTTGGAGGGCGCCGTGCTTATAGGCAGACACTGCCAGATAGGCGAAGGCTCAGTAATCAGAGACTCGGTGATAGACAACTTCACCATAATAGGCAAAAACGTATCTATTGAGGGCTCAGCCATATTAGATCGATCCATAGTTCACGACAACGCAACGATAAGCAAGAGCATAATAGGTAGGCACGTAATAGTCAACTCCTCGCCCACAAAACCGACGTCAATAGAGGACTTATGCGTAATAGGCGACGACACCATCATAGAAGAAGGTATCAAGCTGAAGGCTGCAAAGATCTACCCACACAGCAAATTAGCCTCCTAGGCGTGGGAGACCCACCTTGACTCCCCATCAACAAACACTTCTTTTTTGAACAGCGCTGGTTCACGCTTATACCTTTCAACAGCCTCTTGCAAGGCTGGGAAGACACCGCTGCGGCTCCTACCAGACACAAGCACCAGCACAAGCGGCTCCCCAACCTCAAACCTACCCATAAGGTGGTAGATCAGAACGCGGCTCACACCATACTTAGCCCTAACCTCTTCACATATCCTCTTAATAGTGGGTGTAGCGTGTTCAACGTAGGATTCAACTTCAATCTCGGAAACATCTTTACCTAAATCGCTAACGCCCTTCACCAAACCTATGAATGAAGCGACAGCCCCATCGTTAGGGCTTACTTCTCTCAAAAACCCGCTTATAACATCAAGCAGATTGAACTCACGCTTAGGGTACACACCAGGCTCGAGCATATTAAATATAGGGCGTTGGAGGGTTTTAATACCTTACCTCTCTGCTTCTGCCAACCCTCCTCTTTAACGCTGTACCACAGATCGGGCAATAACGCATGTTACCACCAAATACTTGGCTACAAGCTGGGCAGTAGTGTACCCATCTCACCATCCTCCTTATACCTCTACTCATAGCCGGTGCAAACCGTATATTAAGAATCTGAGCCACATTCTGCACAGCGTAGTCGTCAGTAACTATAACCGCATCACCCTTCTCCGAATAATGTAGAGCCAAAGCTAAAATAGAGATGTCCGCCTCAGAGAGAGTAGAGATGTCTCTTGTTTCCATAGCAGCAGCCTTCACACGCTGATAAGCCTCAGAAGGCGGCTTCTCAACCACCAGCCGCTTGGAATCGAGAAGAGTATCTATTATCGCAATGTATTTGCTACTGTGCGTAACCTCTTTTAACACCTCCGCGGTCGTTAGGTAGCATTCTAAACTAGTGTAGGGTACGCCTGCATAGAATGCTGTTGCGTCAAGTATCAGCTTCCGAGATTTAGTCTCAGACTCTTTTGCTGCCATTTTCAGACCTGAGACGCCAGTTTATCGAAGAGCTTCTTCTTCATCTTTATAGGCACATCATAGTATGTAGCGAGCGCTATGGAATCAGAGGCTCTATAGTTTCTAAGGACAAAGCTGCTGCCCCTGCAGCTAAAATAGAGGTCAGCCCTTAACACATTTCCTCTCTCATAAACCTCCACCTCTGTTAGGAAGAGCGACTGGCTATCAGCCAACTCAGCTATCATCTTGTAGACCGATGGCACTGATACCCGATCACCCCGCTGAAACCTCGCTATATAATCCGCAACTTCGCCCGAAAAAGCGCTCATCGGAAAGCTTCTACCATCCTCAGCCGTTAAAACGAGAACGCCTTGGGCACCCTCTGGGTCTGCGAAACCTACCTTCGTAACCTTCACATATACATATTCATCGTCTTTTTTACCTTCTTGCATCGGCGCTCACTATAAAAAGGCAATAATCTACTGATAAAGATAGCGCTGCATTAAGAGATCATCTTGAGTAACTGCTTGAATGCAAAGCCCCCTAGCCTCACCAAGTTTGCATCATACTTGTATCTACTAATCTCCACCCCCTCACCACTTTCTAATCCGAAGACCTCTTGCCCATCAACCACCACATCTGCTGGCTGATCAACCTTGATCGTGATCGGCTGAGGCTTTACCACTATAGGCGGCATATGCTGAAGCGGCGAAGCTGGAACTATCAACACACCGTCAAGGTCCTCCTGTAAAACCGGTCCTTTAAGCGAATAAGCGTGCCCAGTCGAACCTGTTGGTGTTGAAACAACCACACCATCCATTCTGACGCTTATCTGTGTCCCACTAAGTCTTATTGTGAATAGAGGTGTACCTATGTGCCTCTTCCTTACCACATAGACCTCGTTTGTGGCAGGCGGCAGTTCCACACTGGTTCTCGCTACAAGCCTCATTCTTCTATCCAGTAAGTACTCCCCTTTCTTCAGCTTAAGGAGGGCTTCATCTAACTCCTCAGGCTTGATCTCTGAAAGTATCCCTCGGTGCCCAACATTTACCGCTAAGACTGGTGTCTCATCTCTAAGCAATCTTAGTGTGCGCAGAAGGGTTCCATCCCCACCTACACTAACTACAACATCAACTCTGCTCTTCAGATCATTTACATCACTCACTTTAATGGCGCCTTCAGAGCTAAGATCATCTAATAAGGTATAGACTTGTAAGCCTGCGTCAACGACTCTCCTAACTATATTTGACGCGGTCACTCTATCTAAACCGTCTTTTAAGACTACACCTATGCTATGAACCAGTTTCTGTTGCGCCAATGTGATTACACCTCAGCAGCAACAAAATCTGCTTATATCCCTTTACTCTTTTAGAAAGATAATTATACCACCACCTATTACCTTCATTAACCAGTCTTGGTGGGGTGCTGCTATGAGTAAACCAGTAGACTTGGGGAGCGTTAAAGAGGGTTCCTACATAATAATTGATGGTGAGCCATCGAAGATCGTGGAGTATGATAAGTCTAAACCAGGGAAGCACGGCTCAGCTAAAGTCCGTGTCGTCGCCATAGGGTTGTTTGATGGTGTTAAGAGGACCCTCGTCTCACCCGCCTCGGCTAACGTAGAAGTTCCTATTATCGAGAAGAGGTCGGCTCAAGTAATCTCTATCACAGGCTCGAATGTTCAACTCATGGACCTCGAAACCTTCGAGTACTTCGACCTCCCTATGCCGGCTGAGCAAGAGATCGCTTCAAAGCTTCAGCCTGGCGTTGAAGTTGAGTATTGGCGGACCTTGGGTAGAAATAAGATCATGAGGGTCAAGGGTTAGTTTACACTAGATCAGTAAACTCTATAGGTTAATTTGAAGTAACAGAATGCGGGCCTAGATGATCCGTGGAAGAGCCGTCTGACCTGTGATGACGAATCAGAGTGGAGATGGGCCCACAGGTTGAGCACATAAAGATGAAAGCAGCAGTCGCATACTCAGGAGGCAAAGACAGCACAAGAGCCGTTTATGAATGCATAAAGGCTGGTGACGAAGTACGCTGTCTACTTAACATAATAACAGACACCCCAGAAAGCTACCTCTTCCACTACCCCAACACACGTTGGACGAAGCTGCAAGCCGAAGCCCTAAACCTTCCACTTCTGAGCAAAGAAGTGAGGGGCGCTAACGAGGCTGAGGAGCTGAACGCTTTCACAGATCTTCTAGCCGAGGCGGCTGCAAGATATTCAGTCAATTGCTTATACACCGGTGCTGTTGCCAGCCAATATCAGAGGCGGAGATTCGAGGAAGCCGCATCTAGAGTGGGCTTAAAGTGCATTAACCCACTATGGGGGATGAGCGGTGAGCAGATCTTAAGAGATCTACTCAAGCTGGGTTTCAAGACCGTTATAGTAAGTGTTTCTGCAGCCGGTCTTGGTCCAAAGTGGTTGGGTAGAGTTATTGATGACGCAGCCATAGAGGATCTTAAGAAGGTGAACAGAAGATATGGTGTAAACCTTTCTTTTGAAGGCGGGGAGGCTGAGACTTTCGTATTAGATGCACCAATATTCAGCAAAAGCATAGAAATAACTTCATCAGAGGTGTATTGGGACGGCTACGTAGGCTTCCTCATAATAAAGGAGGCTAGGCTGGTGGATAAGGGAAGCGTTAAAGAAGTAGAATAGGAGAGGTAACATAGGATGCTGGAGAAGCTAAAAGAAGGTCTACAAGCAGCAATCAAAAAGCTGATAGGTGCGGCAACCGTAGACGAGGCTGCGGTTAAAGAATTCGTCAGAGACCTCCAGCGAACCTTGCTGCAGGCTGATGTTAATGTGAAGATGGTTCTAGAGATCACATCGAAGATAGAGAAGAGGGCTCTACAAGAAACCCCACCACCAGGCCTACCACGTAAAGACCACATCGTGAAGATACTCTACGAGGAACTATCTTGTGTGCTCGGAAGCGAAGCCAAGCTCGATATACCTATGAACAAGACCTACACGATTCTCCTACTAGGCATACAAGGTTCAGGTAAGACGACCGTAGCCGCCAAGTTGGCAAGGTATCTTCAGAAAAAGGGGTATAAAGTCGGCGTAGTCTGCGCAGACACCTACAGACCAGGAGCGCTGACGCAGCTAACTATGCTTTGCAAGCAGATAGGTGTTGAAGTCTATGGAGAGGAAAACGCTTCGGATCCAGCTGGTATAGCGGAGAGAGGTCTCAAATTCTTTAAAGACAAGCACGTCGTAATAATAGATACTGCAGGCAGACACAAGGAAGAAAAGGGTCTATTGGAGGAGATGAAAGAGATCTCTTCTAAAATAACACCAGACCTAACACTTTTGGTTATAGATGGTACAATAGGGCAAGCTTGCTACGCGCAGTCTGAAGCTTTCCACAAAGCTGTGCCGGTAGGCGGTATAGTTATAACAAAGCTAGATGGTGCTGCTAAAGGCGGGGGTGCGCTCGCAGCCGCTGCCGCTACAGGGGCCAAGATCTTCTTTATTGGTACGGGTGAGCGAGTTGATGATCTAGAGCCCTTCTCCCCAACCAGATTCGTGGGTAGGCTGCTTGGGCTCGGTGACATAAAGACCCTACTGGAGCGGGCTAGAGAGCTGGAGCTCGAAGCCGATGAAAAGAAGATGCAGAGGATCATGTCTGGTAAGATGACGATAGATGACCTCTACTACCAGATGGAGCAGATGAAGAAAATGGGTTCGATACGCCGCATACTTGAACTCATCCCAGGCTTTTCCCAAGTCAAGATACCTGAAGAGGAGCTAGAGGGCTTAGATGCGAAGTTAGAGAAGTGGCGAAGCATCATACTCTCGATGACCAAAGAGGAACGCGCTAACCCTGAGATCATGAACGCTTCCAGAATAAGAAGGGTCGCGAGAGGCTCAGGCACATCAGAGAAGGATGTCAAAGAGCTCTTAACCAGATATAGGCAGACCAAGGACCTTATGAAAGCCACAAAAGGTAGAGCATTCAGACAGCTCCTAAGAAGGTTACAACAAACTTGAGCAGCAAAGCCAAAGCGATTCTAAAGAAGTACCCCCTATGCCCAAGCTGCTTAAAGAGGCAGTTAGGCACAAAGATTAAACCCCTTCCACAGCGAGGAGAATGCTTCATCTGCGGAGGCTTCTTTGAACGCATAGACGATGTGGCAAAGAGCGTTGTAGCAGCTTTAAGCGAGTATGAATTTGAAAACTTCAGTATAGGCCTATCTACACCATCTGAGTGGATTGAACGAGAAGACCTCATAAGGTCGGAATTTAAGCTTCAAGGTAAGCGTAATGTGAAGTCAGATGCTTCACATATGCTCGCATCTAGGATAGCCGAGATCTTAAAGAAGCCTATTAACCGTTTGAAGCCGGATGTTTTGGCTGTTGTGGATGTTGTAAGCGGGGCTGTTAAGGTGGAGGCTAGGTCAATCTATCTATTTGGCAGGTATACAAAGTCTAAACGGGGTTTACCGCAGAAACATCCAAGATGTAGAGTCTGTGGAGGTAGGGGTTGCCCAGAATGCGAATACACGGGTAGGGCTAAAGGTCTTAGCGTGGAACATCTAATCAACCAATATCTTCTAAAAATCTTGCAAGGCGCTAAGACGACCTTCAGCTGGTTTGGTGGCGAAGATGAAAGAAGCCTGGTCCTAGGAGCGGGTAGACCGTTTTACGTGGAGGTGCATAATCCAAAGAAGCGGCGTCTACCAACCCTAACCTTACCAGCCAACCTAGGATATGGTATCAAGCTTACACAACTAACCCTATTAGATGCCAAGCCTGAAAAGGTACCCAGCTTCAAGATCAAGGTGCTGGCTAGAGTGCTCTTTCAGAGTAAGCCAGATAAGAAGGTTTTGAAAAATCTTCCGAATCCAATAGAGGTTAATCAAGCATCTCTAGGAAAGCGTAAAACCTATGTGAAGAAGATCTATTCACCCACCATACGTCTGGTTGGAAACAAAGGGTATATACGATTCATCTGCGACGGCGGGTTAAGCATAAAACGGTTTCTAACAGGGGTAGGCGAACCTGTAACCCCCAACCTACCCTCACTTCTAGGCGTCAACATAGAGGTAGATGAAGAGAAACCTTTCGATATTCTGGATGTGCTTCTAGAAGGTTTTTAGAGTAGGGTCAATCAACCCCCTACCGATACAAGATGCCTACTTACAAAGTCGCCGTTATACCAGGTGATGGTGTTGGACCGGAGGTTATACGTGAAGGCAGAAAGGTTTTGGACGCTGTGAGTGAAGTAGATGGGTTTGAGCTAGAGTGGGTTGAATATCCATTCGGAGCGGACTACTACCTTAAAACAGGCAAGACGCTAGACGAAGACTCGCTGAAGGAGCTCAAGCAGTATAAAGCAATATACCTAGGGGCCGTAGGCGACCCCAGAGTTCCACCCGGTGTTTTGGAGCTAGGGATCCTACTCAAGCTGCGCTTCTACATGGATGAATACGTAAACTTAAGGCCGGTGAAGCTCTTTGAAGGCGTACCAACACCGCTCAAGAACAAAACTGAAAAAGACATCTGCTTCGATGTAGTTAGAGAGAACACTGAAGACTTCTACATAGGTATAGGCAGCAGAGCGCTCAAGACACCACATAGAGAGCAACACCAGCTCATCAGAGAACTCTACAGCCTAAAGTTCAATCTGGATGTAGAAGGTGATGCGGATGAAATTGCCTACCAGCTCGGGCTTATAAGCCGCAGAGGTGCTGAGAGGGTCATAAGGTACGCCTTCGAGTTGGCCGAGAGGAAGAAGAAGAGTAAGGTGACCTCGGTCGATAAAGCGAATGTTTTGACCCACATTTATGGGCTTTGGCGAGACGCATTTCAGAGCGTCGCCGAAAATTACCCTCACATCGAAACAGAGTTTATGTTTGTTGACGCAGCTGCTATGTGGTTCGTCAAGAACCCTGAGTGGTTCCAAGTGGTTGTGACCCCAAACCTCTTCGGCGACATTCTTACAGACCTCGGAGCCATGATTCAGGGTGGAATGGGTGTAGCACCTGGTGCTAACATTAACCCCTCTGGTACATCGACCTTCGAGCCGATTCACGGTTCAGCGCCTAAATACCGTGGTCAGAATAAGATCAACCCAATAGCCACGATTCTTGCTGGTGCTCTTATGCTTGAAAACCTTGGGCTCTATTCCTCTGCGGCTAAGGTTGAGAGGGCTGTTGCTGAGGTGCTGAAGGAGGGTAAGGTGCGCACCTACGATCTAGGTGGCTCCTCAACGACAGAAGAAGTGGGTAATGCGATAGCTGAGAGGGTTAAGCGCCTTTAGGTCTCCAAGCTATAGCGAAGCTGCCCCCTATTACTCCAAGTATCAACCCGACAAAGAAGCCTCCCCCGGCAAAAATACTTAATATAGATAAGACGAGAACCGCAGCGCCCCAACCTGTGCTGCTATTGGGCTTATAGTAGAGCATAAGAGAAGCGAATATCATAAAAGCACCTAGAACCAACCCGACTACACTTAAAGAAAGCAGCATCTGCTGAACCGCCAAAACAACACCTACAGATAAGCCACTTGCGTTCATAACATACTCTAGCACGCGGCTGATCCCACGTGCGGCTAAGACGAATACCAACCCGTTTGAGAAGATTAGAGCCCCTCCTGCCAATGTAAGTATAAATGCTGCGTAAGGTCTCTGCTCGCTAGACATTAGATGTAGTTAAATTTGGAGGGTTATTTTAAGCTGCTCTTCGCTTTCTTCTGCTTTACCAAGAGCTTATTCATACCTTTTATGAGCGCCTGTACGCTAGCTACGACGATGTCGTCGCCCACCCCTCTTGCAGAGGATATGTTACCCTCGTTGTCTCCTACTTTAACTATTACCTCAGCCATAGCGTCTGAGCCGCCGCTTAAAGCCTCCAGCCTATACTCCTTTAGCGATATCTTTGCAACCTTCTCAGTCACACTTTGGATAGCCTTCACAGCGGCGTCTACAGGGCCGACACCAGTTGCCGAAGCGACATACACCCCCCCATCGAGAGTAAGCTTAACCGAAGCAGTGGGAACAACGTTAATACCAGTCATAACCGCTAGGTCGTTAAGCTGCAGAACCTTCTCCTCTTCTTCAGAGAGTTTAAGTACGGAGCGCGCGATCTCCTCTATGTCTGAGTCGGTCAACGTCTTACCTTTATCAGCGATTTCCTTCACCATGTTAACTATTTGGGCGAGCTGCTCATCTGTAGGAGAGAAACCCATCTCCTGAAGCTGTGCTCTTATGCCGTGACTGCCAGCATGCTTCCCTGCTTGAAGCCACCTCTTTCTACCTACGACTTCTGGGTCAAGGGGTTCGTAGGTGAAGGGTAGAGCGAGCACACCGTGCGTATGTATGCCAGATTCGTGCCCAAACGCGTTATCACCGACGATTGCTTTATTCGGCTGCACTAAAACGCCTGTGAGTCTTGATACTAGTCTGCTTGTCTCATATATGGCTCTGGTGTTGATCCTCGTCTTTATCCCATAAAGGTTGTGCAGCGCCATGACTACCTCTTCTAATGAAGCGTTACCCGCCCTCTCACCCAAACCATTAACTGTAACGTGAACCTCCGAAGCCCCGGCTTCAACAGCCGCAAGAGAGTTTGCGACAGCCAACCCAAAGTCGTTGTGGCAGTGCACAGCAATGGGTACATTCACCACGCTCTTCACTTCTCTCACTATCTGTGCCATCCTAGCTGGTGTTGAAACGCCAACGGTATCTGGTATATCCACTCTATCTGCACCAGCCTTAACAACCTCTTTATAGAACTCCTTCAGAGCCTGCAGGTCTGTTCTGGTTGCGTCTTCAGCCGAAAACTCTACAATAACTCCGTGCTTCTTAGCGTATTCCACACCCCATATCGCCTTCTCCAGCGCTTGCTGCCTGCTCATCTTCAGCTTATATGTGAGGTGTATGTCTGAGGTCGCTATGAATAGGTGTATGCAGGAGACGCCAGCATCCAATGCGGCATCTATATCCGCCTTCTCCATACGGGCGAGTCCACAGACTTCAGCGTTCAATCCAGCTTTAGCAATAAGCTTCACAGCCTCAGCCTCACCTTTAGATGCGATGGGAAAACCTGCTTCGATGGTGTCCACACAGAGCTTATCTAACTGCTTCGCTATCTCCAGCTTCTCTTCAGGTGTTAACGTTACTCCAGGTGTCTGCTCACCATCGCGAAGTGTTGTGTCAAAGATTCTTATGCACCTATCTGCCAACCTAGAACCCTCCTTCTTAGCCTCTAGGGATCGCTGTCACACCTGTACGGGAGATATCGCGTATCCCGAAGGATGTGACGATCTTTATGAAAGCATCTATCTTATCTGAGTCACCTGTGACCTCAATAGTTAAGGTACCATCCCCCACATCAACCACCTTCCCTCTAAAGATCTGCACATAGTTCATCAGATCAGCCCTAGCCCTCTGATCCGGAGCGTTAACCTTGATTAAAGCCAGCTCACGCACAACAGAACTCTTAGGCTCAAGTCTGACTATCTTTATCACATCAATAAGCTTAGCCAGCTGCTTAACGAGCTGCTCAACCGTATCTTCGTTACCATTCACCACTATAGTCATCTTAGATAACCCAGGCTGCTCTATCGGACCAACAGTTATGCTCTCAATATTAAAACCTCGGCGCCTAAACATATTCGAAGCCCTGAAGAGTACCCCAGGCTTGTTTTCAACGATCGTTGAAATAATGTAGCTTTCACTCATTCTACAACTCCTCCGGACCGTACAGTATATCCTTCAACCCAGAGCCGGGGGGTACGAAGGGGTAGACATCTTCCTCAGGGTTTACTGGGACATCGATAACGGTTACAACTTCGCTTAGTAGAGCGTGGTTAAACGCCTTCTCGAAATCTTCGATGGTAGTCGCCCTTATACCAACCGCACCATACGCTTCGGCAAGCCTTACGAAGTCTGGTGTGCTACCGAATCTTACTGAAGAGTATCTTCGATTGTAGAAAATCCTCTGCCACTGCTCAACCATGCCAAGAGACCTATTATCTAAAATCACAACTACAACTGGTATCCCCTCCTCAACACAGACGGCAAGCGAGTTCTCAGTCATACAGAAGCTACCATCCCCCGCGAGATCCACAACAGGCACACTGGGCTTTGCAACCTTAGCACCTATCGAGGCTGGGAAGCCGAAGCCCATTGTGCCCAATCCGGTTGACGTTATCCAAGTCCTCGGTTTTATGACCTTATAGTGTATTTCTGCAAACATCTGATGCTTCCCAACTTCTGTAGTAAGTATACCTTCAGGTGGCAGCAGTTCTCTGATCTTCTTTATGACCTGCACGCTCAAGAGGTTGTTTGAGCTGTCTAGCTTAGCGTTTCTTCTGACCTCCTCCCTTACCTCTTGAACGCGTTTCATCCAAGGAGAGTCTTCCCTCTGCTGCGCTATCCTAGCCCTGAGCCTCTCGTAAATCTGCTCTAATGTAACCTTTGCGTCGCCAACAATAGGTAGATGAACCTTCTTGTTCTTGCCAATTTCAGAGGGATCGATATCTACATGTATGATCTTTGCGTCTGGGCAGAATTCGTCGAATCTACCTGTAGATCTATCTGAGAAGCGCACCCCCACAGCCAGCAGACAATCAGCCTCAAGTACAATCCTGTTCGCTTCGGCAGTACCATGCATGCCTATTGGACCGAGCGAAAGAGGATGGTTCTCAGGGAAAGCACCCTTACCTATTAACGTAGTGACAACAGGCGCCATCAGCAGCTCAGCGATCTTCCTAAACGGCTCGTGAGCGTTTGAAAGGTTCACCCCACCCCCTCCCCAGAGTACTGGTCTCTCAGCGGATAGGAGAAGGTCCACTGCCTTCTCTACTTGAAGAGGGTGAGGGGTTACCACGGGCTTATACCCTCTTATAGTAACCCTCTCCGGGAATTCCATCTCCGCCTTCTCCTGCTGAACATCCTTCGGAATATCCACGAGCACTGGTCCTGGTCTGCCAGTTGAGGCTATGTAGAATGCTTTCTTGATATCCGATGGTATATCCTCAGCCTTCATCGGCTGAAAGGTATATTTTGTGATGGCTGTCGTTATACCTATTATATCAACCTCTTGAAAAGCGTCTCTTCCTATCATGGCTCTAGGGACTTGACCTGTTATGGCGACTATCGGCGAGGAATCCATATATGCTGTTGCGATGCCTGTAACTAAGTTAGTCGCACCAGGACCAGACGTCGCCATACATACACCAACCCTACCGCTCGCCCTGGCATAACCATCTGCCATATGGGCTGCCGACTGCTCATGCCTACAGAGGATTGATCTTATGCCGCTATCATACAGTTCATCGTAGATAGGTAGGTTCGCACCACCGGGTATGCCGAAGATGACCGAAACGTCCTCACGTTTAAGAGCCTCTACAACCGCTTCCGCCCCAGTCATTTCAACCATAATTCACACACTCCACCTGCATACCGAACCCACACCTCGAGGATAGAGATGCGGGCTTTAAGATACGAGCAACAACACGAGCTGCACCACTACCAAACCACTCAATACAATTGGTTTCGGTGTCGGCAGCTCGCTCATCAAGCCCAGCACATATGCTTTAGAAGCATCGGTTAATAAACCTTCTCAAATGTTAATCTACTACAGCTTACAGCGCAAGTATCGCTTCAGACTCTCTTAGGACTCTACTTACAGGGTCTATCTCAAGACCTAAGCCCTCTAAGGCGTGTAGACCTAAAACTTCGCTATCTTTTTCTTCGGCAAAAACGACGATGGTTGTCGCTCTTCTACCTAAGCACTCAACAACCGCCTCACCGATCTCACGCTCAAGAATACGGTTGTCTACGCTTCTAAACCCTCTTCTGCCCATACTCTTTACTCCTATCTTTGCAAGCCTTTCACGCTTTATCCAACTATAGGTTGAACCAGTATCGACTAAAAGCTCGAGTTCCTCCTTCAGGGACTCATCCTTCGGGTTGTAGAGCTTAATGCTAGCTACCGTATAACCCATATTCTAGAGAAAGCCGCTAAACAATATTTTAAGCTTGCTGATAAAGATGGTGTCTTCAGATTGGAAGCAAACATAAAGCAATTAATATAGGATGCTACTTGCAGAGAGGCTTAGGTGTGCAGTCTGTTGAGAAGTGACACGATCAAAACGGGTGCTGATAGAGCGCCCCATAGGAGCCTCTTAAGAGCGGTTGGTGTGAAGGATGAGGATATGCAGAAGCCCTTCATAGGTATAGCGAACTCTTACACCGACATAGTGCCAGGCCATATACACTTAAAGGGTTTGGCTGAAGCCGTTAAGCAAGCAGTTAGAGAAGCGGGTGGGGTGCCTTTTGAATTCAACACAATAGCGGTAGATGATGGCATAGCCATGGGACATCTGGGTATGCGGTACTCACTACCCTCCCGTGAACTTATAGCGGATTCTGTGGAGACGATGGCTCAAGCACACTGCTTCGACGCACTAATCTGCTTGGCGAGCTGCGATAAGATCGTGCCAGGCATGCTCTTAGCCTCAGTTAGACTCAACATCCCTACGATCTTCTTAAGCGGCGGACCTATGCCCGCGGGTAGATTAAAAGATGGAAGGGCAATAGACTTTTCAACCGTTTATGAATCAGTTGGAGCATACCATCAGGGTCTTATCTCACTCGAAGAGCTGGAAGCAATCGAGGAGGCAGCCTGCCCAAGCTGCGGCTCTTGTGCCGGTCTCTTCACAGCAAACTCGATGAACTGCATCACCGAAGCGCTTGGCATAGCGCTGCCTGGCAACGGCACGATACTTTCCACTTCAACTGAACGAGTGGAGTTGGCTAAGGAGGCTGGGCGTATGATATTGAAAGTGCTGCAGAAGGATATCAAACCCCTCGATGTGATTACCGAAGCATCGCTAGATAATGCGTTTGTCTTCGATCTGGCGATGGGCGGTTCAACCAACACTATACTACACCTACTAGCGTTGGCTAATGAAGCTGGTATAAAGTACGATCTATCTAGGGTTGACGAGTTGTCAAAGAAGGTTCCACACCTCTGTAAACTCAGCCCCTCCTCAAACTTCCATATGGAAGACTTCGCCGCAGCCGGAGGTGTGAGCGCCGTGCTCAAAGAGTTGAGTAAGCTAGGCTTACTCGACTTAAACCAGATCACGGTAACTACGAAAACTCTTGGAGAGAACCTCAAAGAAGCCAAGATCCTCAATACAGATGTAATAAAGCCTGCTGAACAGCCCTATAGCTATACAGCTGGCATCGCTGTGCTCTACGGTAATCTTGCACCAGAGGGAGCTGTGGTTAAGGTTGGTGCGATAGACCCATCGATCAGGCGTCATAGCGGTGAAGCGGTCGTCTTCGATTCGGAGGATGAAGCGATTCAAGGCATAAAGAAAGGTAGCGTTGGTAAAGGCGATGTTGTGGTGATTAGATACGAGGGTCCTAAAGGTGGGCCTGGTATGCCGGAGATGCTCGCACCAACCTCACTAATCGTAGGAATGGGGCTAGGAAGGGATGTCGCATTGATAACCGATGGACGCTTCTCAGGCGCAACTAGGGGTATATGTGTAGGACACGTAGCACCCGAAGCGGCAGTTGGAGGGCCGATAGCTCTCCTTCAAAATGGTGACATAGTAGAGATAGATCTGGATAAGAGGCTCATCGAAGTAAGATTATCTGAGGAAGAGCTTGTTGAACGTAAAAGAGCTTGGAGGCCCCCCGAACCTAGGATCAGATCAGGCTACCTAAAGAGATACTCGCTCCTTGTAGGCTCTGCGAGCAAAGGCGCTATCCTAACCTACTAGTTCAGCAGCGAGGTGAGCGTTAAACTTATATTGCAAGCATCTAAGAAGTTAGTGCACGCGAGGTAAACGGAATCGATTCGAAGATCGATGTGCTTGACACAACGCTGAGAGACGGATCACAAACCTACGGTATATCATTTACCCTCCAAGATAAGCTGAGCATAGCTCAAAGGCTTGACGAGCTGGGAGTTAGGTATATCGAAGGCGGCTGGCCTTCATCAAACCCGAAGGATGCGGAGTTCTTTAAAGCGAGTAAGAGGCTGAACCTTAAACACTCTGAGCTGGTAGCCTTCACAAGCACGAGGCGCAAAGGTGTGCCGCCTCATAGGGATGAAAACTTAACCGAAGTTGTAGCTTGTGGCGTTAAGACAGCAGTAGTCTTCGGTAAAGCTTGGCAGCTACATGTAGAGAAGGTGCTAAACATAGGCTTAGAGGAGAACCTTGAACTCATCAGGGACTCCATATCATATCTGCGAGACCGAGGTTTAGAAGTGATCTTTGATGCTGAGCACTATTTCGACGGCTATAAGTCTAACCCATCTTACGCACTAGAGGTGCTTAAGGCAGCTGAGGAGGCTGGTGCGCATACACTAGTCCTCTGTGACACAAACGGTGGGACTCTACCTCAGGATATCCACACCATAACTCAGGATAGCGTGAAGAGTGTCAAATCGACTATAGGCATACACGCACATAACGATGCTGGGCTTGCTGTCGCTAACACAATCGTAGCAGTTTCAGCTGGAGCCAGACATATACAAGGCACGATAAACGGATTAGGTGAAAGGTGTGGTAATGCAGACCTATGCCAAGTGCTTCCAACCCTCCAGTTCAAGATGGGGTATGACGTGGTACTATCAGACAAACCTTGGGAGAAAAGGTTGAGTGATCTAACCGCACTATCGCAGTATGTTTATGACCTTGCTAACCTCCCCAACCTACCTAGCCAACCCTATGTAGGTAAGAATGCATTCAAGCATAAAGCTGGTGTACACGTCGATGCTGTACTAAAGATACCCCGCGCCTATGAGCACATAGACCCTACTCTAATAGGGAATGTAAGAGGAGTATCTATATCTGAGCTTTCTGGTAGGGCTAGCATAGTTAATCTAGCTTCAGAAATCAACCTTAATCTCGACAAAGAGGATAAGCTGGTTAACGAGGTTCTTAAAGAGGTGAAGAAGCTCGAAGCAGAAGGCTACCACTTTGAAAACGCTAAGGCAAGCGTCCACCTAATCCTACTTAGGAAAGCAGGTCTATTGACCACTCCGTTCAGAATAATTTCGTGGAAGGCTTCTTCGACTATGGATGGTGAAGCTAAGTGCGCCGCTGAGGTCGTTGTCGAAGTCTCTGGAGAGGTCTTTAAGGAAGAAGCAAAGGGCGTGGGTCCTGTGCACGCCCTTGACGTGGCGTTCAAACGTGCTGTGCTTCAAAAGTTTCCGCAGCTATCTAACACTAAACTTATCAACTACAAGGTTACGGTTATCGATAGCGTTCTGGGCACAGCCTCAGTAGTGCGGGTATTTATCGAATTCGAGGACAATGGTAGAAGATGGGCTACAACCTCTGTTTCAGCGAACATCATCGAGGCGAGCATCGAAGCGCTCGCAGAAGGATACACCTACAAGCTGGCATTAGATGCTCTTCAAAAGAAAGCTACTTCCCATTTACAGAAGGATGGCGCTCAACCTTAGACCCTTCTCTTCATAAACATCTTTTGATGGAGAAGGCTTATAACAACGCCGGATAGAGGTATATGGCAAAGGTTGAGGCAAGATGGCTAAGATATGGTATGATAAAGATGTTTCAATAGATCCTATTAAGAGCGAACTTATCGCTGTTATCGGCTACGGTAGCCAGGGCTCAGCCCAGGCGTGCAACCTAAAAGATTCTGGGTTAAATGTTATAGTGGGGCTGAGAGAGGGAGGCATAAGCTGGGCTAGGGCGGTAAAAGATGGGCATACAGTCGTTGAAGTTAAGAAGGCGGTGCAGGAAGCGGATATAATCCACATACTCGTCCCAGATATGGTCCAGCCGACACTTTACGAGAAAGAGATAGCCCCTTATTTAAGAGAGGGGCAGGCGCTCAGCTTCTCCCACGGCGCCTCTATACACTGGGGTTGGATCAGACCGCCGAGCTGGGTTGATGTGATAATGTTAGCACCCAAGTCCCCTGGTCAAAGAGTCAGAGAGCTCTACTTAGAGGGCTTCGGCACACCAGCCTTGGTTGCCGTCCACCAAGACCATTCTAAGAGGGCTTGGTCTAGGGTTCTTGGTCTAGCAAAGGGTGTTGGATGCACACGTGCCGGTGTAATAAAGACTACCTTCAAAGAGGAGGTTGAAACCGACTGGTTCGGTGAGCAAGTCGATCTATGTGGCGGTGTTGATAGACTTATCAGAACCGCTTTTGAGGTCTTGGTGGAGAATGGCTATCAGCCTGAAGTTGCTTACTTCGAATGTCTGCACGAGTTGAAGCTGATTGTAGATCTTATTCAGAGGTATGGGATAAGTGGTATGTATAAGAGGGTTAGCGAGACCGCGCGGTACGGTGGCTTAACGAGAGGGGGTTTGGTGTTGGATCAGCAGACGAAGCAGAAGATGCAGAGCGTGCTAGATGATATCCGCTGCGGTAAATTCGCTGATGAGTGGTATAGTGCTTACGCTAAAGAGGGGCCAGCATCATTCAACAAGTATCTTAGTGAGTTGGAAAAGCATCCTATAGAGCGAGTTGGGCTTAAGCTGAGAAGAATGATGTGGCCCGAAGGAGAAATCAGCTGAAGCATAACCGTTAAATCTATGTGCCTATCAGCTCACGGGGAGGTTAGAGTTGCCCAGATCGCACGGATATCGGAGAAAGACGAGGCATCTACTGCAAATCGACGAGTCGAAGAAGCGAGGCTTAACACCACTCCTTAGAGAGTATAAGGTTTCTGACAAAGTCATAATAGATATCGACCCACGGCAGGTGAAAGGTATGCCGCATAGAAGGTTCCAGGGTAAAGTCGGGGTTGTGGAGGAGGTAGGGCGTAGAACACTGACGATAAGTGTTCCAATAGGGGATAAGGTGAAGAAGGTTATAGCGCGGCTAGAGCACGTCAAACCCCTGGCATTGGAATAAGGTGGTTCGGGTTGTCTGAACAGATCAAGAAGCGGCCCATAACCATACCAGAAGCCAAAGCAATCTTAGAGAAGATCAACCTCGATCAAGCAGACCAGATTCAAAAGAGGACACTCGACTACCTATCAAAGTTCTCCAAGACAACACCTGAAAACGCGAGAAGACTCGTTGAGGAGCTTATGAAGAAGGGTTTAACAGAAGAGGAAGCGATAGAGCTCGTAAACAGCATGCCTAAGAGCGCAGAGGAGATAAGGGTCTTCTCAGCCGGTTGGAAGAAGTTCCTACCAACAGAAACCGTACAGGAAATACTCAACATATTGAAGCAGACTTAAATAAAATTTATAAAAAAGCGCAGTATGCTCGAAATTAGTGCGTTGAACAAGAGAGGCAAGGATCGTAAGCTCTGAAGAGCATCTCTGCAAGCCTTTTAAGATGTTCTTTTGGCTTATCAATGTTAGCTGTTAGTAGTGTGTATAAGTCTTCTTCTATGTTTGTAGTATTCATTCCTGTGGGGATTATCAAATTCGCTTCTTTCACAACCCCCTTCTCGTCTACAGTATATTCATGAATAAGCGTCCCTCTCGGAGCCTCAACGACACCGACACCTGTACCACCTTTTCTCTGCTTCGGCCTTTCTTCATCCTTCAGCGTTGCTGAAAGCTCTTCTGCTATCTTTATCGCCTCCTCAGCGTAGTGAACGATTTCGAGCGTTTGAGCGAGGTTGTTATGGAATGGGTTGTCGCTTGGGAACTTAATAGGAGAGTTCTTAAGCAGTTCTTTTGCTACTGGATTTAGCCGTTCTTTGAATAAGTTTATCCTCGCTATCGCTCCGACATGGAAACCGTGGCCTTTTATGAGGCAAAACTTCGAGGTTGAATATGGCTTGAAAACTTCCGTAATGTGTTTTCTGTACTCCTTCGCCTCCACATTTAAGCCCCTATTTGTTATGAGTCTACCCGAGTAAGCGGGGAAGTGCTTTCCATCGTCTATTGCGAGATACTCTGTAACTCTCTCAAATTCAGGGTACTTCAGCCCAGCGAACAAGTTAAAAGTCTCAACACAGTCATTTAATATAGCCTCATAATCCTTTGCCAACTTTTCCAAATCTTTCTTCAATGGAAGCTTTGCGAACCCCCCTGGGATAGAGTTGACCGGATGCACCGCCCTTCCACCAACGATTTCGATACCTCTGTTTCCCACACTTCTTATCCTAAGGCACCTTTTAACAGCTTCTGGAAACTTGGCATAAAGTTCTGATACACCTTTTACGCCCAAGTAGTCTGCTGCGGCAAGCACATAAAGGTGCAGAGCGTGGCTCACAATTATCTGCGAAGAGATCATCAGTCTTCTGAGCATCTTCGTCTGCTCCGAAACCTCGATACCCATCCCATTCTCAAGTGCTTGCACAGCAGCTAGGTTATGAGGTACAGGGCAGACTCCACAGATCCTTGATGACATCTGTGGAACCTCATCGGCTCTCCTACCTCTTAAGAGACTTTCAAAGAGCCTTGAGCCTTCTAGAATCTCTAGGCGCACCTCTACCTTTCCGTCCTTGATATCAAAGCAGACTCTTCCGTGACCCTCGATTTGGGTAACATACTCATCGTATATTATCATCGCTCTCCACCCCACACTTCTCTAAATTGAGGAGCCATAGGCGCGAACTTTCGGAAGAGTCTGATTATATCATCTTTGGAGGCGATCTTCTTCAGCAGTTCAAGCTCCGCATTCATCTGCGGCTCCTCAAGTGGTCCTCTGCAGCCATCACAAGGCATCCCTGCAGAGGGGCAAGGCGCGCCACAACCGCCGTAAGTAACTGGGCCTGCGCATTCGACATTCTCGAGCAGAAAACAGGGGTTTCCCTTGCTCTTGCAGTCCATGCAAACGGGACGCGTGTGCTCCCGCGGAATCCTACCAGCTAACAGGTCGCTTACGAGCCTATCGAAGTCCTCTGGGACGATCGGGCATCCACGGATCATGAAGTCGACCTTTATGATTTCAGGTAGTGGCTTTATGTAAAGCGTTTCAACTTTATCCGCGTTCTCACCGTAAACGTATTTCTTCGCCTCGTTCACGCCTATAAAGTTGTTTATCGCGGCGATTCCTCCAAAACAAGCGCAGCTGCCAAGGGCCACTACGAACTTACTGCTCTCTCTTATCTTTTTAACGAGCTCAAGCTCGTGGCTCGTTATCGCAGCTCCTTCTATGAAGGCGACATCAAACTCTTCCCACCTATTGACTCTCTGCCCAAGTCGGAAGTGCGTAAATTCGACACCTGCCAGTACTCTATCTACGAACTTCGAGTTCAGAACCTGAACTTCACAGCCTTCGCAATCGGTTAAGTCAAAGATCGCAATCTTCGGCTTCATCCAAACCACCTCATATCGACTCAGGCAACTGCTTTATTTCCGCATAATTGAAAACCGGGCCGTCGAGACAACAATACCTGTTGTTTATCTGGCAGTGTTGGCATTTGCCCACCCCACACTTCATGTGCCTCTCTAGAGAAAGGTAGATCGAAGATTCTGGCATTCCAGCCTTCTTGAACTCTTGGATAACGAACTTGTACATTACTGGTGGTCCGCAGATTATTCCAACTGCATCCTTTATCGGGTAGTCTAGCTTTGCGAACAATGTTGTTACAACTCCAATGTTTCCCTTCCAGCCGCTTGGTTTCCCGTCTGGAAGCTTATCTGAATCGACGGTTACCAGAAAATTGCATTCATTGGCCCATCTTTCAAACTCCTCCTTGAAGAGAAGATCAGCTGGGGTTCTAGCACCATATAAGACCGTAATCTTGCCGAACTCGTTCTTGTTACACAGAACGTGGTTTAACGAACTTCTCAAAGGGGCCATTCCTATACCACCCGCAACATAGACAATGTCCCTACCTTTTATCGTCTCGAAAGGGAACCCGACACCATAGGGACCTCTTACCCACACGTAGTCGCCAGTCTTCTTTCTATGAAGCGCGTTCGTGACGTTCCCAACTCTTCTTACACAGAGGTCTATGTATTCTTTCTCATAGGGGCTTGAAGTTATTGATATCGGTGCTTCTCCGACACCAGGGATGGAAAGTTCCACGAACTGCCCAGGATAGTATTTAAAGTTATTCACTTCTAGCCTAAAAACTTTCGTATCGTAAGATTGCTCTGTAATATTGAGAATCTTGCTCTTAAAAGGCCTGTAAATGTTTTCCATCTTACGCGCCTCCCAACTTGCTCAAGATTTCTAGCATGTCTATCTTAGCAGGGCAGAACGTTATGCACCTTCCGCAACCAACACAGCTGGGTACTCCGAATTCGTCTACAAAGGTCTTAAACTTATGCACGTAGATGTTTCTGTATCTTGCTTTTAGGTCCTTCCTGAAGTTGAGTCCTCCGGCGACTCTTGCAAAGCTCAAAAGTAGGCAAGAGTCCCAGCATCTTGCCCTCAAACCCTCGTCCGGAACTACAAAGGTTTCGTCAATAACATCGTAGCAGTAGCATAGTGGGCAGACGAGTGTGCAGTTCGTGCAACCTAGGCATCTCTTCGCATTTTCCTCCCAGAGAGGATTGTTGTAGTCCTCCAAGATTCTTCTGCTGATCTTGTAAATGTCAAGGTGAACTTTTTCATCGTAGTCGATCTTCAGTTCTCTTTCTTCAACAGTCTCGGGGCCAAAGTAGAGTTGTGAGAGGAATTTTCTCCCCTTTTCTGTCATCGAAAATCCGACGTATTCGTCTCCCTCTGCCTTTAGGAAGAGGTCACAGGCGTTTGTTAGAACATTCGCTCCTGTGGACTTGCAGAAGCAGTTCTCATTAGGTTTGCAGGAGACGCCGATTACTAACATTTTCTCACGTCTTGCTCTGTAGTAAGGATCGTTCCAGAATACTAGATCAAGTCTGCCGATTGCGTTTACGTCACAGAGGTGTAAACCGAAAAACGCTATCTTTTCGTCTGAGATCGTTTCTTTAAACTCACCACCGTCAAAGGCGAAGATGGGCTCCTTGTAAGGTATCAGAAAATTTTTCGGTGGTAAAATAGTAGTTGGGTAGTCCAATGTAATATCGCAGAAATCTTTGACCTCTATAAAAGCGTAGGTATTTCTTCTTTTCGTAGGAGCAATCACTTCATATTCTTCCCTTACGTCGTGGAAGAGCTTTTTCAGATTCTCCTTTTTGATTTTTTTACCCATCAAATCTTATCATTGTTTAATAGCTCAAGTGCTATTTTTAATTTTCTTTTAGAGGTGTCCTCCTCTACTCTGTGTAAAAAGAATACCCGCTACCCCTCGTTTACGTTTCCGGCTTGATTGGCAGGCGGAGGTCTCTCTGGAAAGCCGCAAAGGGATTAGGAGTATATGGGTAAATGTTAAATGCCAAATCCATAAGTAAGGGGTGAAGGGATATGGTTAAAGTAGATGAGTACGAGGTTAAGGAAGGTCTCTACTATTCTACAGACTACTTCTGGGTCAAAGTGGAGGGGAAGAGGGCTAGATGCGGGTTAACCGACTATGCTCAGAAGATACTGAAATCCATAGTCTATATCGATGCCCCTAAACCTGGAACCGATGTGACCCAAGGAGAGGTCTGCGGCTCAGTCGAATCTGTAAAAACAGTTACAGATCTCATAAGCCCCCTGAATGGCAGGGTTGTCGAGTATAACACCTCCCTTGATAATAACCCTGGTCTCATAAACTCCGATCCATACGGTAAAGGGTGGATATTTGTAGTTGAGTCGCCTGATCTGCGAGGAGATTTATCAAAGCTGATGGACTTTAACAAGGCGGTTGAGTGGCATAAGGAGCTCCTTAAACGGTAGGTTAAGTGCTGCTAATGAGCAGAGGCGATGCCCTTTTATCTATATGTTGTTTGTATCTTTGTTACCATCTTTTTGAGCATCCTACTGGCGTTATGTGATGTGCGTAACAGATCTGCTCAGTCTAGTTATGCAAAAACTTTAAAAGTAGTTTGTTCGTTTATTGGTTAACCAAAGATTGGTGATGAGCGCCCTGAACCCTAAGAGCAACTATCAACTACCCCTAACGATCTACTACCATAGATTCTTCTAGTGGATTAGGGAAGCTGGTGTTGTGGTTTGGTTTATCTTCCATCTTTAGGTAAGAAGTATGAGGAATACGCCTATGTGCTAGACTTCATACGGAGAGGAAGATCTGTGGTGATAAAGGGGAGAGAGGGCCCCCTTGTGCAGGCTCTAGGTGAAGAGAGGCTTACACTCCTAGAGATACTTGCTGTTGAAGGCGCTTCTTTTGAAGTGGGTGAACGCATCTACATAGGGAAAGAGGGTAGGACGAAGGTGCTGAGCGTATTAGGGCGCTTAAACTACGAAGATCTGACCGCAGATGCTAAAGCAGAGCTGCCCAGAGTAGTTGAGCAACTCGTTCTGAGTAACGAAAAAAGGTTTGTTGCGTATTTTAACGAGCTTCAACCAGTCACTCCACGGCTCCACGCGCTGGAGCTCATCCCCGGAATAGGTAAGACCTTCATGTTCCAGATACTTGAGCAGAGAAGTAAGAAGCCTTTTGTTTCATTCGAGGATATTCAGAAGAGGGTTGGGCTTAGGGAGCCAGCGAAGCTTGTTGCTAAGAGGATTGTTGAGGAGCTCACTGGGAACTGTAGGATCAATATCTTTGTGAGGAAATGAGTCGGCGAAGATCTCTTGGGCAGCATACTCTTATCGACCCTACTGTCGTTAGTGCTATTGTGGAGGCTGCTGAGTTAAAGGGTGAGGAGGTCGTATATGAAATAGGCACTGGCAGTGGTGTGCTGACCGAGAAGCTCTGTAAAGCGGCTGGCAGAGTAATATCCTCTGAGATCGATGAGAAGTTCTATAATGCTGCGTTAAGTAAGCTGAATTACCCTAACCTAACCCTCGTTAAAGGAGACGGGTTTGGTATCGATGTCGAGTTTGACGTCTTTGTCTCCAGCCTACCCTATCACTGCTCCTCAAGATTTGTAAGATGGCTATTAGGCAAAAGGTTCAAGAGGGCTGTTGTGCTCCTTCAGAAGGACTTCGTTGATAAGCTCTTGGCTAAAGTTGGTAGCGAATGCTATAGGGCTGTTTCGGTCTTAGCCCAATATGCCTTCACAATCTCACCTATATTGAATGTACCTCCCGATGCCTTTACACCTAAACCAAAGGTTCACTCTAGCGTCGTGGTGATGATCCCAAGGCCCAGCATCAATCTTAGTGAAGAGGTCGTGAAGGCTGTCTACAAACTCTTTGCATTGAGAAAGAAGAAGGTTTCAACAGCCTTAAAGATCTTGACCGATTGTGCAGAGCTAGGGCACTTGACGCAAAACCTTTTAGATAGGCGTGTAGCTTTCCTAGCACCATCAGAAGCCATTAGTTTGGCTGAGCTGTTAGTTAAGAGATATGTCTGAACCTTATAAGCCTCGAGAGGACAGCTTACTGCTTAGAAGAATCATAGAAGGTTTCTCAGCCGAAGCTGCCTTAGAGATCGGTTGTGGTGTTGGTTTTGTGTTAGAAGCGCTTGCTCAAAGATGCCGATGGGTCGTCGGCGTCGATGTTGACAAGAACGCCTTGCTCGTAGCGAGGACTAGATTAAGGGGTGAGGGTCTTGCAAACTTCGAGCTCGTCCGCTGCTCTTCAGCAGAGGCATTCAAAGCTGGCTCATTTGATCTGGTCGTTTTCAACCCACCCTACCTCCCCTCCGAAAGAATTGAAGACTTGGCGGTAGATGGTGGAGAAGGAGGTGCTGAGGTAACATTAAGTTGGCTAAAGGAGTGTGCTAGGGTGGTTAAGCCGTCTGGCAAGGTTGTTTTGATCACCTCAAGCTTAGCCTCTCAGGATCGGTTGATTAAAGGCGCTAGGCGTCTGGGTTTCAAGATTAAGCTTATTGCTACACAACCACTCTTTTTCGAAGAATTATATGCATATGAGCTCCGCTTAGGCTAAGATGTATGCAGCTCGACAACATCCCCATCCATAAGCCTAAAGTTTCTACCAACTTTGACGCCTTCTGGTAAACCTCTACGCCACAGTCGTGCAAAGCTGAAGAATTTTAGAAAGTCCTTATGTATCTTGGCGGCCAAATCTATCACGGTAGCGCCCTCATCGAGTAATATGGGTTTGTCTACTGGTTGCGAATTAGGCGCTTTGGTGTAAACCCTAATCTTTCCTAATTTGGACAATATCTGCTCCACGAGTTCGTCTTGATCAAGATGTTCGACGCATATGATGTTACTGAACCCCATCCCCCTAACTGTATCCATAGCTGCTGTAGTGAGTGGTATGAACTGCAGATTTTTAGCCTCCCTACCGAAGATTACTGCCTCAAGATCATCTAGCGTAGCGTTTCTACTAACCTCTACTATGGCGTTTCTTATCATATACGATTTCAGAAAGTCAACCGCTTCTCTCTCGCTTAGGTAGTTCGAGCTCCCCACAACCCTTATCCCGCCTGAAGGTGTCTGTTTGATCTCTACGTCCAGCTTCGGCTTCTTAACTTCGATATTGTGCTCTTCAAACCACTCAACCAGCTCTCTAATGTATTCCACGCCCTCATCTTTCAGCGGCGTAAGGATCACGTCGCTGTTCCTCGCCACACTGAGAAACCGCTCTTGCTTCTCATCACCCAACCTTCTATCAAAAGGCGTAAGCACGAGCTGCAAAGTCAGCCCAGCACCTCTTAAGGCGCCAACGAGAGGTGAGGCTAAAGCCTCGTGTAGCTTAGCATTCTGCTTCGATATAGTGTTAAAGAAGTCTAGTGAAGTCTCTACGCTGCCCATCACCGCTGCTTGTAGCGCCCCTTCTTTTTTGATGACCCACTCGCTTCTTGTTGTGGTTCTTCGGCGAAGCCTAGCCCTCTCAAGCTCCTCCTCTAAGGCGGCTATCTGCCTCTTTATCGACATCTCGAGCTTCTCTGTACCCTTATGCTTAGGGAAACTTGAGTAGAACTCTTTAAGTAGCTTAAGTTTCTGGGCTGGATCCTTGGCTGCAATTGCTTCAGCCCACTTTGCCTTAGCCCGTTCTGGTAGGTTGGTAGGCATCTCCGCCCTACGTCCTTAAAGTAGATGGAGGGGCTAGATAAAGTCGTTTTTCGAGTGATAACCCTTTTCAGATACTATTTTAAGCGAAATCTTCATAACACATGAAATCAAGTAGCTCTGCGACTAAATGTGGTTGAACCACTCCTACCCCTAATATTACTGCTTATAGGTCTGCTAGTAGGCTTTTTCTCCTCTCTACTGGGGCTAGGAGGAGGTGTGATTTTAGTCCCTATACTCATATTAGGTTTTGGTCTAACCACACACAACGCTGTGAGCACAAGCTTAGTAGCTGTTTTAGCAACCGCTGCCTCAGCGACCTTGGAATATGCTAGGCAGAAGCGTATTGTATTCAGACTAGGCTTACTTACTATTGCCGCGACAATTCCAGGTGCGTTTTTAGGTGCTGATATCAGCCAGTATGTGTCATCACGGATGCTCGCAGCAATTTTTAGCGCGATCGTCATCTGCCTCGGTTTTATTATGCTCTTTGGCCAAGAACCGAAAGGAAGTGATCATCCCAACACCAAAAGATTAGCCTCTGGGCACCTGTTAAGCCAACTTGCCTCTTTTTCACTTTTCTTCTGTGTAGGGTTAGTTGCCGGATTACTTGGTATTGGTGGTGGAATACTTGTTGTGCCTATTTACAATGTTCTTTTAGGTGTTGGAATATATTATGCTGTAGCAACATCTACCTTCACGATAATCTTCACATCATTAGCGGGGTTACTAAGGCACTACACGTTAGGTTATCTGCTTCTTGAATACACCCTCCCTATCACAATAGGCGTACTCATTGGAGCGCAGCTTGGACCGAGGCTTAACAAGATGCTGAATACCCAACTACTTCGAAGAATCTTCGCTCTAGCAATTATAGGCTTGAGCATCTACCTATTGGTCACAAAATTCCTCTTAGCTTAGTCGTTAAGCTTAGATAAGTTGAGTAGATTAAGGTTAGTGTGGTATGAAGCTGAGTAATCTCTCGCTTGCCATAGTAGAGCCCACTTACCCTGTTAACGTTGGTCATCTGGCTAGGCTTGTTAAGAACTTTGGGCTTTCCTCTCTTATCCTCATCAACCCCTCTTTTGATATGGAGGAAGCACTACCTTATGCTTCACACGGCGCTGACATTTTAAGATCCTCTAAAACGATGTCGTTTAAGGAGGTTTTAGAGCGTTTTGACCTCGTTGTGGGTACAACTGCGATACCAGGAGGCTCAAGAAATATTACACGAGACGTTGTTGCACCAGAGGCTGCTGCGAAACGTATCTTGAGTAGCAGAGGGTCTGTATGCATATTATTTGGTAGGGAAACCACTGGTTTAACAAACGAGGAGCTTGAGCTCTGCGATATGGTCATTTCGATACCTACAGGCACAGCCTACAGAACCCTTAATGTATCCCACGCTGCAGCCATAATTCTCTATACACTCATAGCCACACCCAGCTTAAGGACTAAGAGAAGCGAGGTGCCAAGAACCCTAAGAGCCCTATTGCTTAACTCCGCTGTAGAGTTAGCGAACCTATCAGGTTTCCCAAAATATAAGATACCGCTTCTACGCGAGGCTCTGAAGATGGTTATAAACAGAAGTAGCCCCACATCTAGAGAGGTGACCCTTATTTTAGGTCTTTTTAGAAAGGCTATTCTCGCTTTAGGCAGAAGAAGTTAGTCCTTCTTGAATAGGTAGACTCCTCGCATAACCCTCTGCGTAGGGTCCTCGACCAAGATAGGAAACTTCTCCACCGAAGTTAAGTGGCATAATTTTAAGCCGACCTTAGCAGCTTCTTTAGCAAGGTCGAAGGAGAGTACGCGGCTTGTTCTTGTTTTGACGCAGGGTATTACTATTGCTGCCCTGCCTTCCCGTTTAAGGTGCTTGCTTATTGATGGTAAGCTGTTGCAGTAGGTTTTGCTCGCCTTCTCCAGCATCCTTTCAGCTTCTTGATCTGGTGGAGGTTGTTTTAGAGGGGGTAATAGTATGGGTTCGGTAGCCACACCATCCACAACCCTTCCTCTGAGTATTTTGTGTAGCCGCTCAGCGTATCCAACATGTATCTCAACCTTCACATCTTCAATCCCATACTGTTCTATTATCCACCCTAGGTTTCTACGCGCATTCCCAACCCTAGTAGCATCAGCATCCACACCGATAACATTTACACCACACATAACCGCCTCTCCTAGTATGGTGCCCAGTCCGCAGAAGGGGTCGAGTAGGGTCTCGCCTCTCTTGCACCCAGTCAAGTTAACCAAGATCCTCGCTAACTTAGGTGGCATAGTTATCTTAGGGTCTTGGAAAGGGCGCTCTAAGTCTCTCCGCCTATAGCCGAGGTGGTCGACAACCGCGATGGTTCTGCCTATCAACCAGTTTCTATACTTCACCGCTAAAACCTCGAAACCATCCTCAATAACCTTCTCCTCTCGCAGCCGCTGGGATGAAACTTCATACTCCCAACTCGAGCCGAGCCTATACAATTCTCCTCTGAGCATCTTAGTCTTCCTAACTCCCCACGCCTTAAACGCCTCTTTTAGACTCTGCTGGAGCGTTTCTGCAAACTCTTCTGCCGAATCTTTGCTATCTGAGTATGTGCTAACAGCCCACTTCATCTTATCTGATGCCGAATCAGCTAGGATATCTAAATCCAGCCCCTCAGCCCCATCGACTTCGGCTAAGATTTCAGCAACTTTATGCACACCAGCCAACCCGCTCCAAATCTGGGGGCTTATTTCCTCCGCTTCCAATATGAGGCATCTACCAACTCTACCAACTACCCTATAATTTAGGTTAAGGCTGATGAGATAGGTTTCTACTTCAGCTTCAGAGAGTGTGCCATAAGCTAATGTTAACACATATTTTTTAGCAGCCATCTCTACTGAATGATGTTATGCATCGCTATGAGGTCTTGCGCAAAGATCGAGAGCGAAGATGGTATATCCACCTTAATCGGGTCTTTCAGCGACTTACCCAGACTCTTCTTGAGGTTCCAGACCTTCGAATTAAACTCAACTATCTCACTAGTCTTTGAGGCTAACGATCTGTCCCAGATCGGTTCGGGAAACCTCTGCTTATGGATACTCTCTTTCCCATAGAGCCTACGCCAAAAGTAGTCTGTGATGTGTGGTGTGATAGGTGCGTGTAGGAGGAGGATGCTCTTTATGCATGTATGTAGAGTCGACCAAGCAGCCCTCTGCCCCAAAGGGTCATCAGCCCTATAGGCTCTAGACTTAACCATCTCAACGTAATGTGATGCGAAGAGGTTCCAGACGAAGACCCGCAGCCTATTAGCCGGTATGAAGAAGTTAAAATCTCTATACCCCTTCAGGCAGTCGTCTATGAGATTCGAGAGCTCGGCTAAGATCCACCTATCTGTAGATGTTGGTTCAGCACCTTCCACCACAGGGAAGCTCGAGATGAATCTCAGAAGGTTCCAGAGCTTAGTCATATACTTCTGCATAGATGCTATCTTAGCTTCTGAGCATCTGAAGTCAGAACCTAGACTTGCTTCTGAAGCAGACCACAGCCTAAACGCATCAGCACCATACTTCTTCAAAATAGGGATGGGGTCTAAAACATTCCCCTTACTTTTACTCATCCTCTCACCCTTCTCATCCACACCATACCCCATTATCCAAGCGTGCTTGAAGGGCGCTTTACCGGTCAACTGATAGCATCTGAGCACAGTATAGTGAAGCCAAGTCCGAACGATATCCTTACCCTGGGGTCTAATTGTCACAGGATACGCCTTCTTGAATAGCTCCTCGTTACGCCTGTAGCCCGATATGAAGAGCGGTGAAATGCTGGAGTCCATCCAAGTGTCAAAGGTTCTGGTATCACCTACGAACTCTGTGCTGCCGCAGCGTCTGCACCTTGCAAAAGGGCTTTCATCACACCACGGTCGATAGTATTGCCCACCTTCAGGCACATGAGGCTCGCCGCATTTCTTACAATACCATACAGGGATCTCAGTTGCATAAACCCTCCTCCTCGAGATAGGCCAGTCTATGTTAAGCGAGTCGATCCAGTTCAAGTAGAGCTGCCTATGCTCCTCTGGGTGGAAGATCAGCTGCTGGGCTATCTTCCTAAGCTCGGGTACGAAGTCGAGCTGCTTAAGATAGAACTCCATCATGGGTATTATTTCGATTGGTGTCTTGCTTCGCTCACACACAGGAGTTCTATGCATAATAATCTCCTCCTTCACCAGAAGCCCTCTTGAAGAAAGGTCCTCTATTATCTTCGACCTAGCTTCACTTACAGTGAGCCCGGCGTAGGGCCCAGCGTTGCTGGTCATTCTTCCACTTTCGTCAATCGCTATGATCTCCTTTAACCCGAGTTCTCTGAAGATGAGCACATCCGTGTAGTCACCATAGCTGCAGACCATAACGACTCCTGTGCCGAACTCAGGCTTAACCGATGGATGAGGCCTTATCTCGACCTCGTGATCAAAAATCGGTACTACGGCGTGCTTCCCCGGCAGCTTCTTATACCTTTCATCTAAAGGATGGACAACCACCAGCCCACAGGAGCAGAGGAGCTCTGGGCGGGTGGTGGCGATGATCAGATCTTCACCAGTTTCCTTTACCTTAAACTTTGTGTAGACGAGCTTCGTTGGCCTCTCTTCATAAACAACCTCAGCATCGGCTATAGTGGTCTTGCAGTCTATACAGTAATTGTTTGGTCTCGTAGCCGCATAGATCAGCCCCCGATTCCATAGCTCTATGAAGGTTTCTTGGGTCAACTTTCTGTATTCTATGGAGTCTGTCCTATAGTAGTGTGCAAAGTCTCCGCTTACCCCCATGCTCTTCATAACATCAATCATCTCAGCTTCTAACTCGTCGAGCGCGTGCCTACAGAGCTCTATGAACTTCTCTCTAGGCAAGTCGTGCATCTTAACCCCATACTTCCTCTCGGTATAGATCTCTACAGGCAAGCCGTTGCGATCGATACCGATGGGAAAGTATGTTTCGTAACCCATCATGCGGGCTGTTCTAGCTATCATGTCGATCTGAGCGTAGTGAGAAGCTGCGCCTATGTGCCAAGGTCTACCAGAAGGGTAGGGCGGAGGAGTGTCGATAACGAAGATCTCCTTATCCGTATCTGGGTTGAAAGCGTAAACACCTTCAGCAACCCACGTCGCTGCGACCTCCTCTTCTAGCCTATGATCCCAACGCTTCTCCTCGACTCTAGGTTTAAACATCTGCTCCTCCACCCTTTCCACCACCAAACACACTCGATGGTAAACACTCTTCCTCCTAATCTAAATAACATTTTCTCATCAAGGCGCTATATGGAAGACGAAGCCAGATATGAAGCTTATGACCATCATAAGCAACACTACAAGCGATAAGATCGCAAACTTATATTCTCTGTTAAAGAGGAATGCACCTAGAGCCACAGCAACCCTTAGGTAGGGTGTGAGTATAAGTACAGCAGCACCCATCAGCGCTAACGTATAAACTACTTCTGTCATATTTGGCAGAGCGATGTGTAGCGCCAAAGCTGAGGCGAATAGTAGGCTGCTGATTATGACCCCAGTTATCAGCACAAGATAGATCGGCTTATTTATATCCAACTCCGCTCACCTCAGATAAGTGGCAGCCTCAAGCCAAGCGTGAGAAGCAGACCCTTGCCGAGCATGTTGTAGCCAATGTAGCACATGAGAAGGAAAAAGAAGACTTTCAGCCACTTAACCCTGATCCTATTCATCAAAGCAGTCCCAACGCTCGCACCTAACATAGTGCCTAATGCTGCTGGCGCTATATACTCTACGTTTAGAAGTCCCGCTACAAAATATAATATGGCGCTTGTCGCTGCTGTTACCCCTATCATAAACTTGCTTGTAGCAACAGCAGCCTTAAGCGGCACATTCATGAATATGTTCATTACAGAAACTTTGAATATGCCCCCTCCTACACCAAGTAAACCAGAGCCTAAGCCTGCGAGGAATGACACTATCCAACCTATGATAGAGTTTTTGACAAGGTATTCTACCTTATGATTGATAGACATATCGAAGTAATCTCCTCTAAGATTAAAGTACTTTGAGACCCTGTCCTGGGTTATATTCATAAAGTCGTTGCTTTCGGTCCTCTTGACCTCCCTCTTAACTGAGAGTATCTGAGAAAGGGCGAGATAGAAGGCTAGTAACGCAAATACCACATACAAGTAGTTCCCTGAGACGATCAAGACGAGTAGAGCGCCGATGAACGCACCTATTGTTGTTGAGGTCTCTAAGAAGATGGCTAGGCGGATATTAGTGATTCTCTGCTCAACATATGAAGAGCCTCCTGATATGCTTGTAGCTACGACCGTAACGATACTTATCGCGATAGCCTCCTTTATCGGAACTCCGAATATTATTGTTAGAGCTGGTACGATAATTATTCCACCTCCTATTCCCATAAGAGCACCTAGGAAGCCGGCTACAAATGTCCATCCGAGGAGGGTAAGTTGAGAAGTAACCTCAAGCATCGGTCTGGATGCGTAATGCCCTGTTATATAAGTGATTGTCTCTAAGCCGTTTTCAGCCACTACGTAAGTTTAACCCAAGCAGCACTTAGAAAAGATTATAGTAAGCAACGAAGCAATTTATATAATGGCTAACAGGTTGGGGTAGCGGGTTGGGTAAGACAATCGCTGAAAAGATTTTGAGCGAGCATGCTGCTCGCAGCGTGTCTGCGGGTGAAGTGGCAGTCGTCAAAGTAGATTATGTGTTTACACACGACGCAAGCGGACCACTATTATTGAAGCAGCTCAAGGAGCTCGGTGTATCAAAGCTCCATAACCCCCTGCGCACAATAATCTTCATCGATCACGTTGTTCCAAGCCCTAGGAAAGAGATCTCGAATGAGCAGAGCGCCTTGCGGAGGTTTGCTGCTGAAGCGGGTTGCAGATTTCACGAAGCAGGCTCAGGGATATGCCACCAACTCATGGCTGAATACTACGCTTCACCCGGTCAGATCATAGTAGGTACAGATTCACATACGGTTACAGCAGGTGCACTAGCAGCGTTCGCAACAGGCATGGGTGCTACAGACGTAGCTGTGGCCGCAGCACTCGGCAAGACGTGGCTCCGCGTACCTGAAACTTTCAGAGTCGAGGTTAATGGTTCTCTGCAAAAAGGCGTGTACGCGAAGGATATCATACTTCACCTCATAGGATTGCTAGGCGCAGATGGTGCCACCTATAAGGCGCTTGAGTTCGTAGGCGATACTATAGATTCACTGCCGATTTCTGAGCGGTTGGTCTTATGCAACATGGTGGTTGAGGCTGGTGCTAAAGTAGGCTTCACACCCTCTGACGATGTTACCAAGAAGTACTTAGCTGAACGGGGTAGGGTTGAGGAGTTCAGAGAGATCAGAAGCGACGACAACGCATCCTACGAGCGTGTCATCAAGATTGATGCTGCAGCGCTTGAACCGCAGGTTGCGTGCCCACATTCTGTAGATAACGTCAAGCCAGTAAGCGAGGTTAAGGGGGTTAAGGTGGACCTGGTCTTCATAGGCAGCTGTACCAACGCAAGGCTTGAAGATCTTCATATTGCGGCGTCGGTGCTTAAGGGTAAGCAGATCCACCCAGAAACAAGGTTGATAGTTACACCAGCCTCAAAAGAGATCTACATCAAAGCGATGGCTGATGGCACGTTAAGTACGCTGATCGAGGCGGGCGCTTTAATAACACCACCGGGCTGCGGCTTATGCTTCGGCGCATTAGGAGGAATCCCCGCTGACGGCGAAGTTATTTTCACAACGACCAATCGCAACTTCTTGGGTAGAACGGGTAACCCAGCTGCATACACCTACCTCGGTTCTCCAGCCACCGCCGCCGCGACCGCCTTAAAAGGTAGGATTACAGACCCTAGGGATGTGGTGTAGTTGGCTGGTAGGGCGTGGAAGTTTGGGGATAATATAACCACAGATCATATAGCGCCTGGTAGATACTTCCATCTCCGCTCCAATTTAGAGGAGTTGGCTAAGCACGTGCTTGAGGATGCTAGGCCAGAGTTCCCCTTAAATGTGAAGAAGGGTGACTTCGTGGTTGCTGGTGTCAACTTCGGATCAGGCTCGAGCCGAGAGCACGCCCCCACTATAATAAAGCTTGTGGGTGTAGAGGCAGTGCTGGCTAAATCTTTCGCTAGAATCTTCTACAGAAACGCCATTAACATAGGTCTGCCTGCTGTGATCTGTGACACTTCTCTGATAGAGGATGGGGACACCCTGTCACTAGATCTTTCAGCAGGAGTAGTGGTTAACCACACAAAAGGTTTGGAGATTCGCTTCCCACCTTTGCCCGATACTATGAAGAAGATTTTAGAAGTAGGTGGGCTGATACCTTATATAAAGCGGTTCGGAGATCTGCAGCTCTAAGCGTAGAGCCTCCAAGTATATTCACACTTCGTGCATCGGTAAAACTGTGTGGTAGGCTCATCTCCACCTCTCGTTTGCAGAAACCACCAGTACGCTTCATTATTGTGGCATCTGGGACACTCTATCGTTGTGGTGGGCATCGTCTTGATCTCCCTCTCCTCATCCCCAACGACCTTAATCACCCCTTCACCTTCTGCCTCCTTTAGCACTGGTTTTGTGGTACTCTTCGCTATAGGCTCCCAGTAGCCACATTTATCACACGCTAAAGCGGGTTCGCTCTTCCCCTCGGTCTTCACCTGCCTATACCTTAGCTTCGTTCCACACTTAGGGCAGAACTTCATCTTCACACACCTCCCTTCTTCAGACTAGATTCAGTTTTGTCCAGCATCTCTTTTATCGTCGCAGCGGCTCTTTCTGCGCTTGCCAACAAGGTCTTAGTAGGATCTTCTTTACTTTGAATAGTTAGCTTGGTTTCAGCCAATAGAGGATGAGTAGGAGCGACCCCAGCAAATATCACCTTGTCATCCTTTAGAAGCTCGTGGTGTATTATGTCGGCTAACGCTACATCTTCGTTTACGAGGCTGACTTCGAGCACATCACCCTTCTTAGAGAGGTGTATTGGCATCATGCCTACCTCTACCTCGCTTGGATAAAACCCTTTCTACATAGTGTGAATGTCAAGCCTTAAATATGGTTTTAGTAGGAGGATTTGAGGGGCATGGGCTCGGATCTACTATTAATTTTATACACCGCCGGTTTTGCGGTTGCAGCTTCTGTGCCTATGCTTATCATACCATTAATAATCGCACCTAAGAAACCCAATAAGCCAAAAGAAACGCAGTACGAATGCGGTCAGATACCAAGCGGCGCAGGTAAGCTCTCATTAATGATGCAGTACTACGCTTACCTACTTATGTTCGTTGCCTTCGACGTGATGTCTATGTTTCTCTTCGCCTGGGGTACCTCCATATCTAACGCTGGGCTAGGTGGGCTCTTAGCTGTAATCCTGTTTATCGGCATTTTGCTGATCCCATTAGCCTTTACGCTTTATCATGCAGCGAGGCGTGAGCTATGGTGAACAAACCAGTTTCCCTCATCCCCTCTTTACTCTAGAGGTGGTTTTATGCCCATGATCAGAACCCTCATAGGATTCTTAATTAGAATAGTGGTTTTGGTATTGGTCATCCTGGTCTTAGGATTAATTCTGATTTCAGCAGCGTACTACTTGATTGGTCCAAGCTTACCTATTACGCCCTCTATGCTGATCAACCCTCAGGAAGCATTAGCCTTCACATTCGCGCTTATGGATACAGACTTTTTTAGAATAGTGGTCTTCCCTGGGTTTACGTTTGTAGCGCTCTATGCTGCTATAGCTGGTTTATGGGAGAGGAAGCTCTTGGCTAAGATGCAGCTACGGGTAGGCCCCTTGTATGCGGGTAAGTTCGAGGGTATTCTTCAGCCTATCGCAGATGTGATGAAGCTTCTCTCTAAAGAGCTGGTTATCCCTAAGGTGGTTGACCGATTCTTCTTTATCCTCGCACCAATACTAACTGTGACGATCGCTACAGCTGCTGTTGCTGTTATACCCGTTACTGAAAGGTGGGTGATCGCCCGGTCTGATGTCGGTGTTTTAGTTATCTTCGCTGTGCTCGCTTTCTTTCCTCTAACTGCTTTGATGGCTGCTTGGTCCTCTAACAGCAGGTATCCAATGCTCGGAGGGCTAAGAGCGTTGCACCAGATGGTTGCGTATGAGATCCCCCTCATACTCTCTGTACTTACACCTGTAGTACTCACCGGCTCGCTGAACCTACTCGATATCGTGGAGAAGCAGTCGAGCCTCTGGTTCATTCTGCTAGCCCCGATCTCCGCTTTGACCTTCTACATCTGCTCTTTGGCTGAGCTTGAGCGGATACCTTTTGATCTACCTGAAGCCGAGCCTGAGCTGGTTTCAGGTTGGTTGACCGAATATGGTGGTATGAACTTCGGGTTGATATTGGGTATAGCGGTCTACATAAAACTCTATGTACTCTCAGCTCTCTTTACCCTACTCTTCTTAGGTGGTTGGTTAGGTCCTCAGCCTCTACCACCAGAGTTCTGGTTCATATTTAAAGCATTCATCGTCACAACCTTCCTACTCATACCCAGAGGTGTCTTCCCGAGGCTAAGAATAGATCTACTGCTGAAGCAGAGTTGGGCGAGATACTTCATACTCGCCCTCATAAATCTGGTTATAGCAGCAGCCGTCGTCTTAGGAGGATTCAAACCATAGAAGGTGATAAAGGGTTGATTGATGTCGCCTTCGCTCTGCTTGCCATAATAACCGTAATATCAGCCATACTAGCTTTAGAGGCCAAGGAGGTCGTTTACGGCGCCATAGCGCTATCCCTCTCTTTTGTTGGGATTGCAGGCTTCTTCGCGCTTCTTGACGCGGTCTTCTTAGCGATGTTTCAGCTTACAGTATATGTTGGGGCGATCGCTGTACTTATTCTCTTTACAGTTATGCTTGTGCGGAGAGAGCAGTGGCTTAAGGCGAAGGAGGGTGTGCATAGTGTGCTCGGTGTGTTAGTTGCCATCATAGTCGCCCTGGGCTTGGGCTACTTGGTCTACGCATCGACGATAACACACGTCACCCCATCTGTTGAGCAAGCACCCTTTACGCTCATAGGTTCGCAGATCCTATCAGAATATTGGTTCGCCTTCATCACCTTAGCTCTCGTCTTAGCCTCTGCTGTGATCGGTGCTGTGGTCTTGGCTAAGCTGGAGAGGGATTGAGTTGGAGCCGCTTGTGAACTACTTGTTCGTCTCCGCTGCGCTCTTTGCTATAGGCGTCTATGGTCTGGTTACTAAGAAGAATGCGTTGAGGATGCTCTTCGCGGTCGAGATTCTGATAAACGCGGCCAACCTAAACTTCGTAGCCTTTACACGCTACCTTCACCCCACCACGGTCACTGGGCAATCGTTGGCTATGTTCTCCATAGCTTTGGCTGCAGCTGAAGCTGCTGTCGGGTTGGCGATAATCTTAGCGGTCTTTAGGTTGAGGAAGGATGTTGATGTGTCGGAAATTAAGGGGTTGAGGGGGTAGGAGTCTATGATAAATCCTCTTCTCCAAGCTGTCTTCTTACCTATTGTGCTTTCACCGATCGTCTATCTGGTTGGGAGGAGGATAGGTAGTAGGGTTGGTTGGTTCTCATTCGCAATCTTAGCCTACTCTACCCTCCTCCTCATCTACTCAGCTTCTCTCAGCCCAGACTACTTTGAACTCTACTCTTGGCAGCCTTTCGGGGTATTTGGGCTCAGATTAGATGGGCTAAGCCTACCCTTTGCGATAACCATCTACCTACTATCAACAGTCCTAGCGGTCTACTCCATACCCTATATGAAGCATCGAATCGAAGAAGAGGTTAAAGATCAGCAAGCCGCAAACTCAAAGCACGGAATCTACCATCTGCTCTACCTAGTCTACGCTGCTGGTATGCTCGGTACGGTTCTTGCTACGAACCTCATCCAATTCTACATATTCTTCGAAATTATGCTGATTCCATCATACCTTCTGATAGCGGAGTTCGGCTACGGAGACAGAGCCAAGATCTCTCTAATGTACTTCCTCTGGACTCACGTAGGCGCCCTACTTCTCTTAGCCGGGATCCTGACCACAGCTTTCCTCTCGTCTTGGTATAGTGGTAGGGCCCTGACCTTCGATATGGTCACCCTTCTACCTAGCGGAGAGTTGGTGAAGAATATCGATACCCTATCGATCCCCTTCGGATACATACAAGCGATAGCCATCCTCATAACGGTTGGGCTCTTTGTTAAGCTTGCCTCATTTGGTCTGCACATCTGGCTCCCCTATGCGCACGCTGAAGCACCCACACCCATAAGCGCCTTGCTTTCACCAGCGATGATCGGTATAGGAGGCTACGCCTATCTGAGAATCCTACTCTACCTCCTACCTTCAGCATACGAATACATCTTCTTCGCCATAAGCATCTGGGGTCTTGTTACAATCATCTACGGAGGTTTGATGGCGCTTATGCAGGATGATGTGAAGAGGCTCCTAGCATATTCAAGTGTAAGCCAGATGGGCTACATAATCTTCGGCGTCGCCTCAGCCTACTACATAGGAGTCTCTGGCTCTGTGCTGCAGTATGTCAGCCACGGCACAGGCAAAGCTATCCTCTTCATGACAGCGGGATGCATAATCCTCCAAGCACACGGGTTAAGAAGCATAAGTAAGATGGGCGGCTTGGCTCGAAGACTGCCTATAACTGCTACAGCAGCCCTACTAGGCTTCCTAACCATAATGGGCATCCCACCAACCAACGGCTTCCAGTCTGAGTGGATGATCTTCTACGGCTCATTTGCAGGCGCGATAGAGCGAGGAGACTTGGCGAAACTGATCATAAGCGGCATAGCGCTCTTCGCCACACCTTTAACAGCCGGCTACTCACTGTGGACGATGAAGAGGATCTTCTTCGGCAGACTGCCCGAGAATCTACATGAGGTAAGGGAGGCGCCCCCAACGATTACCGTGCCTCTGCTCTTCTTAGCTGTTGTTGGGCTGCTTATTGGGATTTACCCGACGCTGTTTACTGAGCGCCTCTTCCCCGCTGTTAAGATTCTGCTAGGAGGGTGAGTTGAGTTGAATGAAGCTCTGCCTTGGCTCGTGTGGGTTCTGCCGATAGTGGGTGCGATACTCACACCTATATTCGCTAGGATAGGGGATAGGGTTAGAGATTACCTTGCCGTACTCTTCTCCCTAGCTTCAGCGGTTTCAGCAGCCCTAATGATCCCCTCAAAAGAAGTCATACACAGCACATTCGACTGGATACCTTCGATAGGTCTGAAGGCTGGTGTCTTAGCAGACCCGCTCAGCATAGCGATGGCTAACGTGGTCGCTTGGATCAGTTTCCTCATCATGGTCTACAGCCTAGGCTACATGAAGGGCGAACCGAATCTAACCAGATACTGGTTCTTCATGAACTTCTTCATAGGCAACATGCAGCTCATAGTCCTCTCAGACAACCTACTCCAACTCTTCTTCGGCTGGGAGGGTGTTGGGCTATGCTCTTACGCGCTCATCGGCTTCTGGCATAGTGACGAGAAGAAGTATTGGGTTGGGACACCTGTTGAAGAAGGGGGAAGAAGGGCTTGGGGGCGTGAGCAAGCCTACTCGCCGAGCCACGCAGGCATGAAAGCGTTCATAACGACTAGGGTTGGTGACTCAGCCTTCCTCATCGGGCTACTCATACTCTACACCTACTCACACACCTTCAGCTTCACACAACTCGCTGAACACACAGATTGGGCAAGCAGCCTAGCCTCAGCCGGATTACTCATACCAGTAACCATACTGATCTTCGGAGGAGCGGTAGGTAAGTCGGCACAGTTCCCGCTTCAAGAGTGGCTCCCAGATGCCATGGCTGGACCCACTTCCGTCTCAGCCCTCATACACGCAGCAACGATGGTGAAGGCTGGTGTCTTTCTGGTAGCAAGAGTAGGCCCAATCTTCTATAATGCTTTCCAAGCCGTAAACGCAGCGCCTCTCTTCTTTGAGGTGGTCGCTTGGATAGGTGCCTTTACAGCCTTCTTAGCCGCTACCCAAGCCGTTGTGGGTAGGGAGATAAAGAAGGTCTTAGCCTACTCAACGGTTTCACAGATAGGTTACATGATGCTCGCTTTAGGCGCTGCCGGCTTGGTCAGCGAGGGCACGGCTTTCGCTGGGGGCTTCACAGCAGCCTTCTTCCACCTAATGAGCCACGCCGTCTTTAAGGCTTCGCTCTTTATGGCTGCTGGTGCACTCATCCACGCTTGCGGAAGCAAGTATCTCTCTGATATGGGTGGTTTGAGGAGTGTTATGCCGATCACCTTCATTTCTATGCTTCTAGCCTCAGCCTCCCTAGCTGGTATACCGCCTCTGAGCGGCTTCTGGAGCAAGGATGCTGTTTTGGCTGCGGTTTGGGAGGCTTCTACACCATACGCCCCTATTCTCTTCGCTTTGGCTGTTGTAACCGCTATGTTGACAGTGTTCTACACCTTTAGGATGATCGGCTTAGCCTTCTTCGGCGAAAAGAGCCAGTATCTTAAGGAGCTCGAGCATAAGCATGATTCGCATAGCGAAGCTGAGCACCACCTAGGCGAAGCGCCCAAAGTCATGTGGATACCCTACACAATATTAGCAGTAGCATCCCTAGCAATAGGTGTAGCAGGGCCGTTTGTAGAAACCTCTCTGCACGAATCGCTAGAGCACTACCTACACGAATTCGGGTTTGAGGCTGCGCATAAAGGGTTTGAAATCAACCCAGTGGCGCTAGGAGGATCTATAGCAGCTTTAGCGATCGGTTTACCCATAGGCTACTACATCTACATAGCGAGGCGTGCCGACCCAGCTAAGATTGTGAACTCAAGCAGCCTACTTAGAGCGCTCTACATCTTCCTAGAGAATAGATGGTATATCAACACACTCTACTACGCTATCTTCGTAGACGGTTTGGCTAGGTTTGCTCGAATAGTGTGGCGAGGCTTGGAGCTTGGCGTAATAGATAGGTGGAGCGATGCTACAGCCCTAGCCTCCATAGTTTCATCTAAAGCCGGAAACTGGTTCGACAAATACATCGTAGACGGCTTCATAAACGGCTTAGCCTACGTTAGCGCGCTCTTCTCAAGAGTCTGCAGACGCATCCAAACAGGTGTGACGCAGAACTATCTGCTCGTCTTCGCAATAGGCGTGGTGGTTGTGTTGATCATATTGGTTCTGAACCCCTCTCTGCTGTTGAGGTGATAGGTGTTGGATTTCCCTATACTTAGTTTGTTGATCTTCATACCCATCGTAGGCTCGATAGTAGTTTATCTGCTTGGCAGAGTAAGGGAGCGCCTCTGTGAGCTTGCTTCACTAGTGATAACTGTAGTTGTCTTCGCTCTCTCCATCTACATGTACGGCTCTCTACTCACCTCAAAAGAGGGTGCTTCCTTCAGCTTCATAGAGGGGCCTTACAGCTGGTTGAGCGGCTTCGGTGTAGATTACTATCTTGGTGTAGACGGCTTAAGCGCATCGCTAATACTGATCTCATCCATACTCTCGGTTCTCGTGGTGCTCGGCTCTTGGGACCTTATAACCGAGAAGAAGCCCATCTACTACTTCCTCATCCTACTCTTCGAGGGAAGCATAATAGGCGTCTTCTGCTCACTCAACCTCATACTCTTCTATGTCTTCTGGGAGATCGTCTTGATCCCAATGTTCTTCTTCATAGGCGTCTGGGGCGGACCTAGGCGTAAATATGCTGCAATGAAGTTCCTAATCTTCACATATGTAGGGAGCGTGGTTATGCTACTAGGCTTCATACTAATCTACCTCTTCACAACACCAAACACCTTCAACATACCAGAGCTTGTAGGTAAGATACCGTTCTGGGTTCAACTCCTAGCCTCAGCAGCAACCTTCGCAGGCTTCGGTGTCAAGCTGCCAGTCGTACCCCTACACACTTGGCTCCCAGACGCACACGTAGAGGCACCAGCGCCAATAAGCGTCTTCCTAGCTGGTCTTCTCCTAAAGATGGGTGGATACGGCTTCGTAAGAGTCAACTTGGGTCTGCTAGCGGATGCATCTAGGCAATACGCTTGGATCTTCATAGCCTTCGGCATCCTCACAATGTTCTACGGCGCACTTGTAGCGATGGTTCAGAGGGATTTGAAGAGGATGATCGCCCTAACCAGCATAAACCACATGGGCTTTGTTCTGCTAGGCAGCTTCGCCGGCATTTCAGCATCAACCACTCAAGCTGCTGTCTACGGCATCTCTGGAGCAGTATTCCAGATGTTTAACCACGCAGCAGCGATAGGGATCCTCTTCATGCTCTCAGGCTATATCCACGAGCAGGCTGGCACGAGGAACATCGATGAGCTGAAGGGTCTGAGGGTTGGTATGCCGAAGACCGCGCTCGTCCTCATCTTAGGCTCCCTAGCTGGTATGAGCGTGCCGATGTACAGCAGCTTCCTCAGCGAGTGGATGGTTATCTTAGGCGCTATCTCTGTCAACAGATGGTATGCCCTAACGGTCCTAATCCCCATACTGACAGTGGCGTATTTCTTATGGATGATAAAGAGAACAGTTCTAAGTCCGTTACCAGAGCACACACACTACCACGATCTGCATAATAGGGCTATGGTCGGGCTCCTACTATACCTAGTCCCCCTATTTCTCCTACTGATCTTCCCCTCACTTCTGCTTGGAATTGTAGACCCGCTTTCCCTCTCGCTCTATCAGGCTGCAGGTGGTGGTAGATGAGCGCAAATATAGTGATAGTGGATTATGCTGCTATCTTCACAGTAGGCAGTTTACTTGTAGCTTCACTAACACTCTCTAGGCGGGCTGCTGTAAGGCAGAACCTAGCTTTCTACGCTTCGTTAGCGGTTATCGCAGCCTCTCTACTCTTCACCTTGTTCAACTTCTCGATCTACCTGGCCTCTAATTCTAGACCCAGCTACACAAATCTGTTCCACGAAGATCCCTTATCATACTTCTTCGCCCTCACGGTCCAGATCGTTTCTCTACTCGTTATGCTCTCGTCTAGAAACTACATGTGGGGTGACCGCAACTTGGCTGTGTACTTTTCTCTCCTACTATTTTCAACGCTAGGCATGGTTCTACTATCCTTCGCCGCAGACCTACTTATGATAATAGTCGCTTGGGAGCTGATGAGCATACCCACATATGTGCTTGCCGGACTTAGAAAGGATAACCCCTTCTCGAACGAAGCCTCAGTAAAATACTTCTTGCTTGGAGCCTTCTCCTCAGGCATCCTGCTTTATGCTATCTCACTAACCTATGGATTGACTGGCACCACAAACCTAACCGCTGTGCTTCAAGCTCTACAAGCCTCAGCAACCCACCTAGACCCACTAACCCTACTAGCCCTAGCGCTCTTTATAGCAGGATTCGGGTTAAAGATGTCGGTAGTGCCCTTCCACATGTGGATACCAGATGCTTATGAGGGTGCACCAACCACAATAAGCACCTTCCTTTCAGCTGGCACAAAGAAGGCTGGCTTCGTCGTCGCGATAAGGGTGTTTGTGGTAGCCCTCCCGTTCCTCAGCACCAACTGGACGACCGCTTTCGCTATACTAGCCCTTGCAACCATGACCCTAGGTAACGTAGCGGCTCTAACACAGCGCTCACTCACCAGAATGCTCGCATACTCCAGCATAGCACAAGCAGGCTACATCCTCATAGGGTTCGCCGTAGCTACAGAGCCGGCTAAGACCCTAGCTCTAATAGGCGTTCTATTCCACGCCTTTAACCACGCGATTATGCAGTCCTCTGCCTTCTTGGCTGCTGCTGCCGTAGACCGACTCACCGGTAGAGTTAGCCTTGATTCCTTTGCTTCGCTTTGGAGGAGGATGCCCATAACCTCATTCTCCTTAGCGGTCTCCCTGCTCGCTTTAGCGGGGATTCCTCCTCTCAACGGTTTCTGGAGCAAGCTCGTGCTCTTCACAGCAGCCATTCAAGGCGATATGGCTTGGCTTGCCTTAGCGGGTGTCTTGAACAGCGCCCTCTCACTCGGCTATTACGCTTGGGTCATCAAGCGGATGTATATTGATGAGCCGGTCGGCTCTATGGAGCAAGGTAAGATCGAGGAGCCGCGTGTAATATCTGGTGTGCTCTTAGCGGCTACAGCCATAATAATAGTTGTAGGTGTCTATCCTTCTCTGATATATGATCTCGCTAAAGCTGCTGTTCTAGCCTTGGGTTGAAGATCAGCTTAGGCGATTCACGGCGAAGTCTGCTATATCATATAATATCTGCTTTGCTTCACAGTCGGGTAGATCCTTTAGATTTATCTTCGCTTCGTTTGCGTATTTAGCAGCGATCTCAGCAAGCGTCTTCCTCGCATCGCCATCCCCCACCTTAACCCTTCTAGCTATCTTAGACCCGTTGTTCCAATCAAGAATGTCATCTTGAATCTGGTATGCTATACCTATGTTGAACCCGTATTTAGAAAGCGCCTCCACCACCTTCTCGTCAGCTGAAGCGAGTTTGGCGCCGATCTTAGCTGCTGCTTCGAATAGGCTTGCCGTCTTCTTACTTACGATTAGAAGATACTTTTCGAGCGGTACTTCGCTATCATCGGCTTCAACCTTCATCTCCAAGATCTCGCCTTCGCACATCTGGAGGGCTGCTGAAGCCAAGTCTTCGGCTACGTTCTTCTTTGACTTAGATGCGATGCTCAAGATTATCCCGAAGACAAAGTCTGCTGTAAGTAGGGATGTGTTAAAACCGTACACCACATAGAAGACTGGCTTACCCCTCCTTATGGTCTCATCATCTATTATATCGTCGTGTATGATCGATTCGGTGTGTAAGAGCTCTATTGCTACAGCCTCCTTAAGAGCGTCAGCCTCATAACCACCAGCAGCCTTGTTTGATAGAAGAAGTATTATTGGTCGTATGCGCTTCCCACCTTCTAAGGCGTATTTCAAAGGCTCGTAGAAGTCAGAGCCCAAGTAGTTCTGCAGCTCTTCACTAAGAGCCTTATCGACCATCTTCGCGTAGAGAGCTATCTTATCTAACAGTTCTGTTGTTACATTGGCGGTTTGCTTCATATCCTTCTACCTACCTCTTAAAGCCGTCCTTTTTATCCTTACTTCCCTAAGAAGCCACCTAGGCTTAAGCCACCTTTCCTCAACACCATCCTTCGTTTCAATGAGAATCTCATCCTTATCCTCTGCCAACACCTTTCTAATGGGATGCTTGAGCCTATGAGCAAAGTACTCTTTATCCGTCAGCGTTCTTGTGATGCTCCTATTCTTCTCTATCTTCCCGAACCATTGGAGGTTGCCGCTGTCGAAAGATAGGTAGAGCCTAGCAGACCCCATCTCCGCGTAGAGCCTAAGATAGCTCAGCTTATGGGGAAGTGCGTGATCCAAGACTATCTTGAACATTTCTCTAGCTTTAATAGAAGCACACATATTCATATATATGTTCTGCAACTCCTATGTTTTTGATGAGTAAAGAAGGGTTTGTTAAGGCAGCGGCGGTATGCGGTATAGTAGGTGTAGTCGCGGTTTACCCACTCATCTTGCTTGCGATATCTTACTACCCAGGCTTCAGCTGGTTCGATAACGCTCTAAGCGACTTGGGTGTAAAGGGGGTTTCAGCACTAATCTTTAATGCTACGTTGATTTCAGGAGGGGTCCTCCTTCTCGTCTTCTCAGTAGGCTTAATGATCCACGCCGCTGGCTCAGTCGCAAGAGTAGGCTGCGTTCTACTGTTCGCTTCGGCAATATTCCTTTCACTTATAGGTCTGTTCCCAGAGAACTACGGTAAGATACACTTCTACGTCTCAGTCGCATTCTTCGTCCTAATCGTGCTATCCCTATTGGCTTTTGGCTCATATCTTCTTCTCAAATCATCTAAGCTGTCTGGTTTGCTGACGCTGATTGGGGCTGTTGCTGCTGCGTTAATCTGGCTTCTCCCGTGGCGGGGCGTCGCCATACCAGAGGCGATTTCATCACTTATACTCTCAGCTAGGGTCGTAGCATTCGCGGTTGAGATGCTGATGAGTTAGCCACCTCTACACTATGTCGCCATCGAGCTTCTTAGCGAGCTTACCCCTCAGCTTTATGTTCAAGGTGAAGTCCTCGGGCTTCACAACGTCGGTCGTGATCCTCCTTACAACCAACCCGCATCTGTTATCCGGCAGAAGCTTACTCCTTATACAGAGAGCATAGGAGCAGGATGGGCCAGCACAGAGATCGTTCAACCAGCTGCACCAGATCGTTTGCCCACGTATCAGCATCGCTCTTTTACCGCACTTAAAGGATATGCATCTGGGCCAGCATTTACCTTCTTTGTTAGGGCCCTCGTGAGGCAATCCTTAACTACCCTTCTACACCTAACCCTTTAACTAACGCTCATATATCTTTTAAGGCCAGATCCCCCGCATCTTTATGGCTTCAGCTACCCTTCCTACACCGACCATCAGTGCGGCTGCCCTCATGTCGATGTTATGCTTGAGCGATGTTTCGTAGACGGTTTTGAAGGCTGATATCATCTTCTCCTCCAACTTCCTCTTAACCTCAGCAAGCGACCAGTGATCCCTATTAAGGTTCTGAACCCACTCATAGTAGCTCACAGTTACGCCACCAGCGTTTGCCAGTATATCCGGGACCACAAAGACCTTATTATCAAACAATATTCTATCTGCTTCAGGCGTTGTTGGTCCATTAGCGCCCTCAACCACGATCCGCGCCTTGATTCTGCTCGCATTAGAGGATGTGATAACGTTCTCCAAGGCAGCTGGTAGCAGAATGTCACATTCAAGCTCTAAGATCTCTTCATTAGTTATTTCTTCACAACCTGATAAGCCAACTACGCTGCCTGTCTTCTCCTTATATCTTAAGGCTGCGAGCGGATTTATCCCCTTTCGTGAAAATATACCGCCACGTGAATCGCTCAACGCAACTATTTTACAACCCATCTCAGCTAAGGCAAAGGCTGCGTGAGAACCTACGTTACCGAACCCTTGAATCGCAACCGTAACATCTCTAAGCTCAAGACCCAAGATCTTGGCAGCCTCACGCGCACATATGGCTGCACCCAATCCGGTTGCCTCTGTCCTACCCTCTGAGCCGCCTAAACCAACAGGTTTACCGGTGACGCACGCAGGTTCAGGGCGACCTGCGAGCTGGCTGTAGGTATCCATGATCCAAGCCATTGTCTGAGCGTCGGTGTAGACGTCTGGTGCTGGGATGTCTATGTAGGGTCCCATAATAGGTGCTATCATGCTTGTGTATCTTCTAGTCAACCTTTCTTTTTCTCCACGTGACATCTCCTTCGGGTTGCAGACAACACCACCTTTCGCGCCGCCAAACGGTATATCCACTACACCACACTTCCAAGTCATCCAGAACGCTAATGCCTTAACCTCATCTAGCGAGACTTCAGGGTGATATCTTATGCCGCCCTTATAGGGACCTCTCGCATCATTATGCTGAACCCTGTAGCCTACATATGTTGCTATTTCCCCGCTATCCATACGCACAGGCACAGCGACTGTAACCACTCTCTTCGGCTCTTTAAGCATCTGGTATATGTCAGGATCCATCTTTAAAAGGTCTGCAGCTATATCCAACTGCTTCAGCGCTGATTGAAAAGGGTTGGGTTTAGCTGACAAATCCTTCAGGTAGGTATATCGACACGTATTATATAAATCTTACAGTATTATCCGCATTTTAACAAAATATGTTAAGCTTTTGGTTAGACCCTCTTCGCTTCACCTTCTATCTAAGTTACTGGAAGATTCCCATTAGCCACGCCTGTGCAACAAGCATCGGCAGAACACCTCCTAGCAGCCCTATTGAAAGCCACTTGAAGAACTTCATGTAGTAACCGAACTCTTTCTCCAGCATACCGAGTGCGACGATGTTGG
>Ga0272449_1000460_pt1 | contig 48180 bp, 45 predicted proteins | sample YNPCB0241_FD_198679 | JGI IMG/M metagenome (GOLD analysis project Ga0272449, IMG submission 198679) | Hot spring sediment microbial communities from Yellowstone National Park, WY, United States - YNP-CB-024-1 | ecosystem: Environmental > Aquatic > Thermal springs > Hot (42-90C) > Sediment...
CTGCGGTTACGCCTACGCTTGTTTCCGCATATGATGGCCAGTAAGATTCAGAGCCTGGGAATGTGGCAACTATTGTATAGTGTCCTTCAGCTGGCGGGGTCCAGATGACGCTGAAGAAGCCGCTGGCATCTGTGTGGGTGCCTCCAATATGGATCCATTTGCCGTCAGGTCCAATGGCGTCGAAGGTTACCCAGACGCCTTTAACGTCTGCTGGGCGTTCCTTCTGCATGTAAACGTATTCCATCCATTGGCTCATGCATTCGTCAGCCACAGCTGGAACGCCGTTGGGGAAACGCATGGCTTGCTCATGTTGCTTTGTTCCAGGAGAAATATCCATTACAGTGCCTCGTATTATTACACTAGATCCTAGTGGAACCGCGGTTGCGGGCGCCTCCACTGTAGTTTTGCTTGCACCTTTGCCTATGGCGTAGATTTGATGGTCGTAGTTGTTCCAGTAAATTAGGATTCCGTCTGCGATGGCCATCGTTTGAGGGTGAGCCCAGCCCAACATGGTCCATACTTCTTTTCCTGTCTCTACGTCGAGGCAGCGCACTTTGTTGCCCTTAAAAAGCGGAGTGTCTGCTGAGTGCTCGTGGGTTCCAACATAGATCTTGCCGTCGCAAACAGCACCAAGCATAAGCGTGTAATATTGCAGTTTCTCCATTCCGGTCGGAGCCTCATATCTCCATAGGAGCTTTCCAGTTTTGAGGTCGTAGCAGAAAACCATTCCAGAGTAACCAGCAGTAAAGAGTTTGCCGTAGGCGATGGTTGTTCCCTCTACGTATATCAGACTTGGCCAAGTGAAGTAGCCATAAGGGTTGTAGTTGCTTTGAGGTTCAGTTTCCCATAGTTTTTCGCCGGTGTACATGTCGTAGCCGATGAAAGAGCATGTGGGTGTTTTGACGAAGACGAAGACTCCTTCAGCTGCACGTGAAAATATGATGTTCTGGTTGTCAGGTGTTACCGTAGTTATTGTTTTCATCCATAATAGTCGCCCTTCCTCACCTGGTTTAAGGCTCAAAGCCCAGAATGTGACGTTCTCTGGATAGGCGTAAGACGGGGCGCCTGTCCCTGTGGGGTGGGTGCCATTGCTGCCGAGGAGTATGTCTTGGAACATAACAGCTCTGATTGTTGGCGATGTTGTGAAACTTACAGGTAATGAGACGTTGAAGTCGTAACGCGTTGGCAAGCTTGCATTTATGGTTCCTGAGTTTTGTGAAGTAAATACCTTTGACGAGTTCCACTGGGTTAAATACCATGCGGGATTTGCGGTTGTTCCATAATTGGTAATAGCATAGCGTAGGACTTCACCTTTTGGAGCTACAACTTCGAAACCTGAGGGAACGTTGGTGATGTTAAGAGGTGCAACATATCCGTAACGTGGGTGTATAGCTCTAGCAAAGTTTGCTGTAAACAGCCATCCTGGGTTGACGACGCCGTGCTGGTTCGGGTCGTCCCAATCGTAGTAGTAGCCAAATGATGGTGCACTTATTCCCGCAGCTGTAAGGTTAAGTGTCCACAGCGTCTCTCCAGTGCGTAGATCAACACATGTGTAAATTTCGCCTGTGCCTGACCAGTAGAGCGGACCTTGATAGTAGAGTCTTCCCCACATGATTATCTGCTGTGTAAATCTAGTTTGATATTGATGTCCAGCGTTGAAAACCTCGCCTGGCACTGAAAAATCATCTCCGCCGACAACTCCACCGTCTTCAGTTTGCTTTGTCCATAATATGTGACCTGTGTTGGGAGCCGTGCCGTCGGTTTGGAACCTGTTTTGCGAGCCACCGTAATCCCGGTCGTGGGCGTTTCCCAGCCAGTTTGACGCAATCTGCCACCAGTCTGTATTTTGCCCTTCTATGGGGCGGCTCCAGTACTCAGTGGGCAAAGGAACAGGCTTCCACTCTTTTGGAACGACAGGTTCCTGCTGCACTACAAGCGTGGTTGTGTAAGTGCTCTCTTTGAAAGTGGTGCCATAATAGTCTCTCATTGTAGATGTCTCGTACCAGCGGTAGAATAACTCTTTAAACTTTGCTGTAATCGTATGGTTGCCCACTTGATCAGGCGTCCATCTTGCCCATCCAGCGCCAGTTGAGTCAGATGTGACATGTAATGTTTCAGTCTTTCCATCTGGTTTTGTGATTATTATGTCAAATTCATATCTAATGTCATTAGTCATGGTTGCAGCTGGGGGAACCTGTGGATTGAACACTATAAAGGTTACAGGTTGACCGATGCCAACAGGATTGGGTGCTGGACAAAGATATACCCAGGTAGGTATCTTATCCCTCCATCGGTACCAGAGAGTAAGCCTGGTTGAGGATGCATTGTAATTCTCTGCTCCCGGGAAATCCCATCTCATGCCTTCAGCTACAGCCCTAGCAGTGGCGTCATTCCACGGTGCATACACAACTTGTATGGCGCTTATCAATAGAGCCATAACCATCGTAGTCGAAGCAATCACTTTAGCTTTTCCTTTTATTACATTTCTCATTATTCACACCTTTTACCGCATATGTAGCGAAAAATATTTTTCGCTACAAAGGTATATGTTCACGTCTTTTTTATATAAAGATTTTATGATATCCAATGCTTACCATATGTCCCGCTAGGGAGGAAGCACGGATTTTAAGCCCATAGCCCTAAAATAAAATTTTACCAGAAAAAATGTTATACTTAAAGCAGCGAAAATTACAACCAAACCTGCTATATAAAAGGGAACAGTTAGATGATAATCAAAAACGTTGGTACATAAGGCTTTAGTACTTACTCCGGTTTTAACATTTTTGGCTATGTTCTATATTGGTTTTCCATAAGCCTAAAATGGGTTCTAAAAATCTCATTAAACCCTGAGGCTTATTATCCTCCCGCAGGTTTACATTTCACCGACTACTATGGCTATGCGGCTGCATTTCTTATGGAATATGCAGGCTTTGTAGGGTTGATAGTTCGCCTTATAGGTGCCATTTACGCTATGCTTTCAGCTTATTTTTTCTTTGATGGAAGAAGGCTCTACTTATGGAGGGCGTATACTGGCTATCATTTATCCATCCATATATTATATTTTGAACCTTTCAGAACTGCCCGCAATAGCCCAAATCCCTTTGTTACTTCTAATGTCTACACAAATCCTTTTAATCACACCATACTTGGCAAAGTTGAGCTTACAGATGAGAAAGTATAACGCATGGCTAAATAAATCTACACTACTTCAGCAGGCAGCGCTAGCCGCCATGAATTACGTATTCGCCATTTGCGCAACCTACGCATTTAAGTGGGCTGAGATGACGGCGAGAAAAGGCTCATGCTGGTTCATCAGCTATCCCCGTAACATAGGCGCCCTAAACACCGCCGCAACCCTAACTTTGTCACCCATATTTGCTGTAAAAGCAGCATAAGCTGCAATAAAAAAACAACTTAAAAGAAGTTAGGAAAAATGCAGGCTTATCCACAATTTTCCTGAGCTCGCACACCATCATTTACGTGACTTACTGTACCGCTTTTAACGCAACAAAATTCGTACATTTTGGGGAATTGTGGACCATCCCTCTTTTAGGTCTAGGAACTATTCTTGTAAAAGACATTGAGCAATAGCTGTTTCCAAGGAGAAACACTTATTAAAAGAGAAGGAAGATTTTTGATGACTAATATGTCCACTAGAAATAAGGGGCCATTACTAATAACTTCTTGGAGAGCAACTAGAGCTTGCAATCTTCACTGCGCCTACTGTAATGTTGAGGCGAATATGCAGCCTGCTCCAGACGAGTTGAACACTAAGGAAACCATTCAGCTAGTGGATCAAGTATACGATTTTGGCTCTGAATGGTTTGGATTGAAGGGCGGAGAGCCTCTTGCAAGAAAAGACGTTTTTGAACCTATAAGCTACGCAAGAAGTCTCGGACTTAACATATGCTTGCTAACTAACGGATGGTTTGTAAACGGAGAAATCTACAATAACCTTGTAAGAAACGAGGTTCTCACCTCCATAAGCATAGACGGTTCAGAAAATGCAAACGACGCCTTAAGAGGAAAAGGCTCGTACAAAGCAGCCTTATCATCCATTAAGAAACTTTCAGACGCTGGAATATTAAACGGCTTATCCATGGCGATCACTGCCATCAACTACAAAGAAGCAGACCACATAGTTTCCCTAGCTGAAGAATACGGCGCAAGATTTGTCTGGTTTAACCATCTACTTCCATGCGGAAGAGCTAGAAACGAAAAACAGTTGGATCCCACTCCAGAACAGTATGAGTGGTTCCTAAACCACATTTACGATTTAATGAACAAAACTTACAAGAAGAAATTTGATTTCCACGTCCATTGTCCCTTCTTCGCCCGCATATATAAAGAGAGAAACCCTGATAGATTTCAAGAATGGTTTGACAATGAATTCACAGGAAAATGCATATATTTCCTCTTCGGCGGATACCTAAGCGTCCTAGAAAATGGAGATGTAATACCCTGCTTCTACTCAGAAGGCCTAAAAGTTGGAAACATAAGGGAGAAAACTCTAAAAGAATTATGGAACGAGGTTCAAAGATCTGACTTCTATGCAAGGCTTAAAAACCCAGACAACCTAAAAGGCAAATGTGGAGTCTGCGAGTATAGAGATATATGTGGCGGATGCAGAACAAGAGCCTACGCTTACACTGGAGACTACTTTGAATCGGACTACGCATGTGCTTATATGCCCAAAAACAAGCTTCACACGTGCACAGATGCCACAAACATAGCCTACCTCAAAAGAGGAAAATGAAAGCCCTTAAATTCTAACTATTAATAGGCTAAGGGAACGCAACATATATTAACAAACCTCTTTCTAGAAACTCAAGAGTTAAACGCATACAACTTAAGACTGGTGATAAGCATATTGGAAGTATCTATCACCCTATGCGTCCTGCTTCTAGCATTGGTTATAGATCTGGTTTTTAGCGATCCATCTCCTAACATGCCTTGGAAAATACGTTATAAACTTCACCTCACAGTTTGGATGGGCAAGCTAACCAGACTGCTAGAAACCCGCCTTAGAAATCAGAACCCGAAAATAGAAAAGTTAAACGGCGTAATTTTGGCGTTAGTTGTAACAACAGCCTTCACATTACCAGTTTATTTTGTGCTGAAATTTGTCAACACTTATTTTGGGATCCTCGCTTACATTCCAGTGGCTGCTGTTCTCCTAAAATTAACCTTCTGCATAAAACTTGAAACAGAATGGGCCATAGCCGCATCCAAAGCCATAGAAACTGGAAACTTGACCGAAGCTAGAAAATACGCTCATTTCTCTAGAAGAGACTCAACAAACTTAACTGGTTCGCAGATAGCCTCTTCAGTTGTTGAATCAATGGCTGAAAACCTAACAGATTTCAGGCTGTCCCCCATCTTCTACTACGCCCTCTTCGGAGTGCCAGGTGCCGTCGCGTTTCGAGCCATAAACACGTTGGATGGAATGGTTGGCTTCAAAGATCCTGCACATATAAATATAGGCTGGTTTTCGGCAAAATTAGACACAGCAGCCAACTATATCATAGCCCGACTAACGACCATCCTTATAATACTGGCAGCCGCCCTTCTAGGGGAAGACTACAAAAACGCATGGAAAATAGCCCACCGCGATCAAGCTAAAGTCCCAAGCATAAACCACGGCTGGCTCATGGCAGCCATGGCAGGAGCATTAAATGTACAACTGGAGAAACCAGAATATTACGTAATCGGCGACAAGATACAAGAAGTATCCCACGTACACATTCTTAAGACCTTGAAAATAAGAAATGTCGTTATGGTTCTTTTTATATTATTGATAGGTTTTCCATTAATGTTGTTAAGCAACCTAATCTTTGGAACGTGGATTTAAAGCATTCTAGCCTAGCTTAGATTTAAACAGGCTTTTTCAAGCATTTCTGTAATGGGCAAGTTGTAGGGGCATTTTGGCTCGCATTCACCGCATTTTATGCATTTGTCTGCTCCAACTTCGAGGCCGTCATAAAGTTTTTTAGCCCAGTTTTTAAGGTTGTAAGCCTCGTAAAGCATGTGAAATCTAAGAATGGCTGGTATATTCAAGTTTTGTGGGCATGGAAGGCAAAGTCCGCAGTCTCTACAGTGCTCTTCAAGCTTAACTTTAAGAAGTTCTTCCTCGTAACTTGTTAATCCTCCATATTTGTTTCCAATGTCTATGGCAACTTCAACTTCATCAATAGATCTCATTCCAACCACAGCCGTAGCTATATCTTGGGCCAACACAAATATGAGCGCTCTTTGAATCCTCGATACTTTATCTTCTCCAAGCCAGCGTTTGAGGTCTGGCTCATCAAAAAATAGGGACAATGATGGTTTGTATAAGCATGTTATCAGGTTGGATGTCTTAGCTGACAGGGGCTTCATAGCAGCAACACCTACATCTAGGCTTTTCGCAAGAGGTACTAGTTCCTCTAAAGCTTGCCTCGTCACCACATTTATGGGAACAAGCACTGTGTCAAACTCGTTTGTTTTAATAGCTTCAACGAGTACAAGGGGCTTATGCCCTGTAATACCGATATAGTCCACTAGTCCTTCTGAACGTGCTTTTTTACACGCTTCAAGTGAGCCGTTTGGACTCAAAGCCTTTTTCAATGTTTTTTCGTCGTCTATTCCATGAAGCTGAATTATATCAAGCCTATCCGTTTTTAGCCTTTGCAAACTACTTTTAATGTCTGAGTATGCTTCGCTTTCCGTTCTTGAACCAGTTTTCGTAGCGATTATGCACTCCTCTCTTACGTCTTCCAGTGCGGCTCCCATTTTTTCCTCGCTGTCTCCATCTAGCTTCGCTGTGTCAAAGTAATTAATGCCAAGCTCGAAGGCTCTGCGAACAACTTTCTTTGCCTCTTCCGTGTTGATCTCTGAAATCCATGTGCCGCCGAAACCAATTATTGAAACTTGAAGATTGGTTCTGCCAAGCCTCCTTCTCTGCAACTGATGGTCTCTCCATTGAATGAAGCCAAGCTTTAAGATATATCTGTTACTTTCTTATACTAAACACTTCTTTAATTATAACTGAGTACATGATTCCTAATATACTGTCCAGTAGGTGAGTGTCTGTTGAAGGCAGACCTAGTCTTAATCAACGGGCATGTTCTGACGATGAATTCTTCTAAACCTTATGCTGAAGCAGTGGCCGTCAAAAAAGACAAAATTGTCAAGGTCGGCAGAAAAGATGAAGTCTCCCCTTTTATTGGTAAAAAAACGGTAATAATTGATCTAAAGGGAAAAAGTGTTATTCCAGGCTTAATAGATGCCCACATTCATGTTGCAGATTTTGGGAAAATTTTAAATTGGGTTAACTTAACTGGCACCAAATCCATTAGAGAGATGCAAGATCAAATCAGATCGCATTCGGAAAGGGTGCCTAAAGGTAAATGGATAATAGGTTACGGATGGGATGAAGCCAACTTCATGGAAAAGAGATGTCCAAATAGGAAAGACCTAGACGAGGCCTCGCCAGAAAATCCCCTTGTCCTCTATCGCCGTCAAGGGCGTATATGTGTCGTAAACACTAAAGCATCAGAATTAGCAGGCATAGCAAGGAAAACGATTCCTCCACAAGGCGGTGAAATCGAGAAAGACCCTCAAACCGGTGAGCCCACCGGTATCTTGCGTGAAAATGCCACAGACCTGGTTTGGAAAATAATTCCAGCGCCAACAGAAGAAGAAATCCTTGAAAATGTTAAAGTGGCTTTTCAGAAAATCTTGGAAGCTGGAATCACTTGTATACACTGGATAGTTTTGGCGCCTTCTGAAATCGCGATTATACGAAAGCTTTGCGCAGAAAACGAACTGCCGCTCAGGGTTCACTTAATTATTCCAGCGACTCTTCTAAAAGACATAGGAAAGCTTAACAGCGCAACTAAAGGGAAAGTAAAACTTCAAGGGGTTATAATTTTCGCAGATGGGGCCTTAGCCTCGAGAACCGCAGCCCTATCGAGCCCATATAAGGACTGCCCCGAAACAAAGGGAACCCTTTTCTACACACAAAAACAACTGAAGGAGTTAATTGCTGAAATAGGCGAAAACAACCTCCAGCCAGTAATACACGCTATGGGCGACCAAGCCATAAACATGGCTTTAAACGCCATTGAAGAAGCTTTAGATGAAACAGCTAGGAAAAATTTGCGTCCCCGCATAGAACAGGCCGCTTTGCTAAATATGGACCTAATTAGGCGTATGAGTGATCTTAAGGTAACTGCTTCAGTGCAGCCCTATTTGATTTTTTCCGAGTTTTCAGTTTGGTCAGCTATGGATGGTTTAGGCAGTGAAAGAGCCCGTTGGCTTTATCCGCTTAAAACGCTAATGACCGAGGGGGTAATAATCTGCGGCGGCTCAGACTGTCCGATGGAGCCCTTGAACCCTTTTCTACACATTAAGGCAGCTGTGGCAAGACAATTTTTCCCAGAAGAGCATATTACAATCGATGAGGCTTTACGCCTGTATACGGTTAACGCAGCGTACGCGTCATTTGAAGAAGATGTAGAGGGGTCAATTGAGGAAGGCAAACTAGCTGACCTCACAGTTCTTTCTCAAAACCCTTTAAAAATTCCGCCAAACGAAATAGACCGCATTAAAGTGGAGATGACCATTGTAGGCGGAAAGGTAGCCTATTCACCCTCTCCATTCACTGAAAAATAGAAGCCAACACAATTTTAGATGTTTTCTAAGAAAAACATTTAACATGAGAAGCGGCACTCATAATAGGGACGATGGAAATCCAATGGCTTTCAACCCTATAAGATACAGCAATTTCTGGGACGCTGTTATAACTTCCCCACCTGTTAAAAGGATGCTGACTTTGTCATTAAAAGAATGTGATGCTTGTGGAAGGCAAATACTTGAAACAGCCTTAAATGATTACGTGGGCTTAAACACGAATAAATGTAAGAAATGCCACGTTTACTCAAGAATGATAGGGTTTTGGATAGAATTTCTCAGAAGAAGCCTTTCAATCGAAGAAGGTAAAGTTAAAAGGATTCTAGCAGATAGCTATGCCCGAAGAGGAATAAAAAGCATAGTTAAAACCTTCACCTATTTTGGCATAACAAAGCCTTTAACAGCATATTCGCCTTTTCTTGTAGTTTGGGATTATACGAGGAATTGCAACTTAAACTGTAAACACTGTTACTCTAACGCAAGAGCCGCCTCACCCAAAGAGTTAACAACAAAAGAAGCCTTAGACGTCGTAAATCAGCTTGCAGACTTCGGCGTCGTGGCCCTAGCCTTTTCAGGAGGCGAACCCCTAGCCAGAAAAGACTTCTTTGAAGTGGCGAAGTACGCTGTTGACTCCGGCCTCTACGTTTCACTTGCAACAAACGGAACATTGTTGAATAAGCAAACGGCGAGAAAATTGAGGGAGATTGGACTTCACTATGTTGAAATAAGCCTTGATGGAAGCACTCCAGAAGTTCACGATGAATTTAGGGGGTTGAAAGGTGCATTTGAAATGACCGTGGCGGGCTTGAAAAACTGTGTTGAGGAAAACTTATGCGCCTCTGTAGCCGTCACGGCGACGAAAAGAAACTTTAAGGATATACCAAAAATCTTAGATTTAGCTGAAAACCTTGGGGCAAAAAGGTTTGCGCTTTTCAATTTTGTTCCAGTTGGAAGGGGCGCAGAGCTTGTTTCGCAAGACCTTTCTCCAGAGGAAAGGGAGGAGACTCTTCTTTTTCTACTTGATAGGCTTCTAAGCGGCTCAAAGATTACTATATTAGCTACTGCTCCTCAACTGGCAAGAGTCGCTGTGGCACAGCAGCAAAACCGTGAAGGCGAAATTCTCATGCCTATGGCGCATATGCAAACCACAAAAGTAAGCAGTAAGGCAAAAGTCCTTGCAGATTTCATAGGCGGATGCGGAGCTGGAAGGCTCTACTGTTCCATCTCTCCTGAAGGAAACGTTCAGCCATGCGTCTTCTTGCCGATAAAAGTTGGCAACCTAAAAGAAGAAAAATTTGGAGAGATATGGCTAAACTCAAAAATATTTAACGCTTTAAGGAACAGGGAAAACTTAAGAGGGCATTGTGGAAAATGCGATTTCAAGTATATCTGCGGTGGATGCAGAGCCAGAGCCTACGCCTATAACAGAGACATATTAGCCTCTGACCCGGGATGTATCCTTGCAAAGGGCTAAAGCGTGTTCAAAATGAGCGGGAAAAAAGAGGTTATACTATTAAAGGCTAAAGAAAGTAATCTTTCAGAAATTCTAAGGGAAGCGCTAAGTTTTACCGGGTTCAAGAACCGAGGAAAAATCGTAATAAAACCGAACATTTGTATGCCCCAATATGTTCCAGGTGCGGTTACAAACCCCCTTTTGCTTTATAGCCTAGTCGAGTTGCTGCGTGAAAATGCTGAAGAAGTCATAGTGGGAGAATCTGACGGATATAACTATTCATGCAGTTTAGCATTCAAGAAAACAGGGATAGAAGCAGCAGTCAAAAAAGCAGGCGGCAGAACATTAAACTTTTCGGAGGACAAATTTGTACAGGTGCGTTTCAGAGAACCCCATGTTAAGAAGTTGATTCTCCCAAAAACTTTGCTTGAAGCCGACGCGCTAATTGATGCGCCAGTTATGAAAACCCACGAGTTCACCGTTTACAGCGGCGCCATAAAAAACCTTTTTGGACTCATTCCGGATAGGAGACGCATTTTTCTACATCCCTACTTTAACGAGGTATTGTTCAGCCTCTTCAGCTTTCTCAAGCCGAAGGTCACCATAATGGATGCTTTGACGGCTATGGAGAAAAACGGCCCTACAAGAGGCACTCCGGTGAAAACGAGTTTGGTATTGTCCAGCAAATGCCCATTAGCTCTTGACATTGTGGCGACAAAAATTATGGGAATTGATTGGAAGGAAATAAACCATCTGAACTATATTGCTGGAAAAATTGAGCTTAAAGAGGAAGACATAAAAGCTGTTGGATATAGCCTTACAAAAGTTCGTCGTAAATTCGCCCTTCCCTTAGCCGACTTGCCTGTAAGATTGCAACATGAAATATTCAAGCATAGCTTTTTGACGAAAGCTGTTTTCTGCAATTCGGACTTGATTAAAATTTTTCAGAAACTGCTTACTTACTATCGTAAACTTTCAGAAGCTATTTAGTCAACGCTTCATTGTAGACTTCAAGCACCTGTTTCACTATGTTATCCCAGTTGAATTTCCTTTCAACAGTTCTCCTTCCTAAAATTCCCATTTCAAAAGCCATTTTAGGGTTTTCTATCAAATAGAGAATCCTATTGGCTAACCCCCGAGAATCGTATGGATTAATTAGAAATCCGTTCTTTTCATCTTCGATAACTTCTGGAATGCCGCCTACTCTCGTCGTCACAACTGGCAATCCGCTGGCCAAAGCCTCCAACATGGCAAAAGGCATGTTTTCGTAAATAGAGGGGAAAACAAAAATGTCTGCCGCCTTATACAAGCTGGGAAGCTTTTCATCTGGATAATAACCGAGAAAAACAACGTTTTGAGTTACTTTGAACTTTTCTACGTGACTTTTCAGCTTTTTCTCTTCCCCGCTTAAGCCCTTTCCAGAAATCAAAAACCTTGCGTTTCTCGCTTTCCTAACTACTTGAGGAATGGCGCTGATAAGGGTTGGCAACCCTTTCCTACTATACAAACGGCCCACGTAAAGAATAAGCAAATCCTCTGCGCTGAAGCCGAGAGCCCATTTAAATTTAACCTTATCTTCAGCTGGTTTAAACTTTTCAAGGTCTACTCCATTAAAAATCACCTTAATTTTCCAGGAGGGGATGTCATAATTTTTCAGAATTTCCTTTTTTGTGTATCCGCTTACAGCGATTATTCTGTCTGAACGCTTAAGCAGTCTATATTCGAACTGTTTCAAAACCCATGTGAAGCTTCTGACAATTTTTTCGTTGAAATTTAAACCCATAAAAGGCTCGTTTTTAATGGCTTTTACCTCTCCATCCCAGGTTGAGTGAACCGTAGAGACAAGGGCTTCTCCGAAATCAGCTGGAACTACAAAGTTTGGAATCAACGGGAGATTCGCATGGGCTATATCCACTTTAAATTGGGCTTTTATCTCATTTAACTTTCTGTAAGAAGCTCTGAAAAAAAGCAGAGGATCAATCATGGGAATTCCCGAAGCCTTAACTGTAAAAGTTCGGATTTTGTCGATGGTCGCTTGTGCTGCATGTCCGCTGTCTTTTGTAACTACATTCACGTTATTTCCATGTTTAACAAGCATACTGGAAAGATAGTAAACATAAGAGCCTGTTCCCCCTGTGATTGGATAAAATTCTGGAGTGATAAAGCAAACGTTAATCAAAAGTTTAGCCTTCCCTTTGCCTTCAAAATTTTGATGGCAAAAATGATCCCGCCTATGGTCCATGCAATCGCTCTGGTGAAGTAAACTGCAACCAACATCATTGCTCCTTTGTCCTTATACATGTACGAGAGCCTAAATGCGGAGGCAAAGTAAAAAATCAGAAGAAAGGCTAGAATAGATGCAGAAATATGCCACATGAACTTTTCAAAGAAACCAACAACAAATAACAAGATAGCTGCTACAATCAAGATGGGTTGTATGTTCATCCAGAAATCAGTTATGGCGTCGCCCTTTACCAGATTTGGCCGTTTAAGGTAAAGTTTCGATGCGTTTTTTCCATACTGTAATTGCTGCTTGAAATACTCCTTAAGCGTGGGTCTATTGAAATGGTAACATTTCGCTTGAGGTTCAAGGACAATCTTGTATCCTTTGCTGGTTATTCTGACCCCTAAGTCGGTGTCGTATTGGGTTGCAAAATTTTCGTCGAAACCTCCCACTTCTTCCACAATACTTTTTTTTAGAAGCAGGTTCATTGTTGCAACGCGGTTAGCTTCATTCTTTATACGGTTGTACCTGTACTTTAAATCGTATCCAATGCATCTTGGAAGTATGCTTTCATTGTTCCATGTTTCAATCATCCCGCTAACTCCCGCCACTTTGGGGTTCTTTAAATGGACTATAAGTTTATTCAACCATTCTTTTTCCACTTTTGCATCAGCATCAATTGTACCGAGAATTTCGCCTTCCACATAATTCATGGCATAGTTGTACGCCGACGGCGCATTTGCCTGCTTTACAATAATTTTGGCAGGATAGTTTTGAGCTATTTTGATAGTTGCGTCGTTTGAACTGCCATCCACAACGATTACTTCAAGGAGTTCTTTCGGATAGTTTAATTCGAAAACGGATTTAAGGCACTCACCTATTGTTTTTTCGTTATTTAATGTGGCGATGATTATAGATACTTTGGGAAGATCCATTATGTTTTGATTTTCCATGTCTAATCTCCTATAAATGCAGATATTGCTGAAGCAAAAATTTTGGCGCCGTCTCTTAAGGGATCCAGCTTTGATTTTCCGTAAGTTCTCTGTTCAAATTTTATTGGTACTTCCTTCGTCCTAAACCCTCTTCTAATGGCTTTTATCAACATTTCCGACTCTATTTCGTATCCATTAGATTTTAGATTTACCTTTTTAAACAGTGATGATTTAAATGCGCGATATCCTGATTGGGAGTCTGAAGTGTTTTGTTTCGTTAAGATTTTGACGAGGAAGTTGAGAAGTTGAGCTCCAACCTTGTTTACCCTTTTTTGAAAAATATTCTCTTTATTTAGAAATCTTGATCCGATTATGAAGTCTGCTTCGTCTTTTAAAATTGGCTCGAGAAGTTTTGGGAGTTCTTCGGGATTATGCGAACCATCTGAGTCTATGGTTACAATAATGTCTCCTTTTGCTCTTTTAAATCCCATTCTGAGGGCGTAGCCCTTACCCATGTGCTCCTTGAGCGACAACACTTTAACTTTGCTTCTTAAGGAAACTTCAAGGGAGTTGTCTGTTGAACAGTCGTCCACAACCAGTATTTCGTAGGAAAAGCCCATCCTCTCCACTGATTTTCTAGCGCGCTCTATTACGTTACCTACGGTTGGTTCTTCGTTAAATACGGGAATAATCACAGAGATCAATGGTTTATGGTTTTGCATCACCATGTTTTTGAAGCGAAGGGATTTATAAACGATGTTGATATACATTTGCAAAATGGATAACAAATTGATAATAGACAATATCAAAGAAAACATTGCCCGAAGAGCTGAAACAGATAGGATCATGTGGTTTTCTATGTGGTTTTTAGCTGCAGTGGCAACTTTCGGATTAGCCTTTTTCCCCATGTTTTACCTGTTAATTGAGAGGAGAAACAAGCATTTTGCGCGTCAAAAAGAGGTATTAGACCTTGTAGTTGTACACTTGAAAGATAGAGGCGTGGATTTAAAACTTGAAAAAAACAATTCTGCTGAAAGAAACTCGCTGGTGTTGGCTTTATCCATAGTCTTAATCTTCCCAATTTTCATCATAGCCTACCTTCTCTCCAAAGATTTAGTTTTACACGAGGAAAAGCAGAGAATGCTATTTGGAAGCTTACTTCAAGAGAAAAACTTTGAAGTTCCAAGCATAAACATTAAAAGATGCGTATTGCTTACGGTTATTACTCTGGGTTTGGGAATAGTGTACTGGCTTTACAAAATTTTTAACAGTTACAACCGCCATTTTAAAGAGCAGTGGATGATGGAAGATAAAATATTTGAATTGCTTGTAAAAGGAGAAAACCGTGATGAGCGAGAAAACTAAATGTAGACCACATGGCGGAGACGTTTGGGGTTTCTCCCGAAAATATGGGATTCCCATTGAAAAAATAATAGACTTCAGTGCACCCGTAAACCCTTTTGGGCCTCCGCCGAAAGCAGTTAAAGCAATAAAAAAGTTTGCAGGTTTGACTAAGTTTTACCCAGATCAGAACCCTTTTGATTTGAAAAGAAGCATCGTCGAATATGTTAAAGGAATAAATCCTGACAATGTCATTATTGGGAATGGCTCAATTGAGCTTATTTACATGTTTGTGGAACTTTTTGCACGTGGTCGTGAAGTAATCATCCCTGTTCCCTCATTTACGGAATATGAAAGAGCTGCGTTAAGGGCTGACGCCAAACCTGTGTTAGCAAAAATGTCTGAAGACTTCTCCCTAAATGTTGATGTTGTTAAAAGAGCAATCACCAACAACACTAAAACGCTGATTGTTTGCAACCCCCACAGCCCCTCTGGGAAACTTTTTAACCGTGAAATGATTATGAATTTAATTGATTTTTGCCATACCAAAAAAATCCATATTTTAGTCGATGAAAACTACATAGACTTTATCAATTTATATCAAGACTACACTGCAGCCCCATACGTTCACGAATATGACAATCTCTTCGTGGTTAGATCTTTCTCAAAGTTTTTTGGAATGCCTGGACTAAGACTAGGCTACGGAATAGGCGTCTCTAAGCTAATTCAATCCCTTGAGAACTTTCGACTGCCTTGGAATGCCAGTTGTTTAGCTCTCGTTGCGGCGCAAGCAGCTTTGGAAGACACGCGATTCATTGAAAAGACAAAAAAGTTTGTGGAAAGAGAAAAGAGAAAGTTGGTTAGAATGCTAAGCAAGATAAGCGCATTAAAGGTTTTTCCTTCTGAAACAAACTTTTTGTTAGTAAAAATTTTAGATAAACGCATAACTGCGAGGGAATTGAAGGAGAAACTTGCGGAGAAGGGCATTATAATAAGGAACTGCGAAGACTTCCACGGGCTTGATGAAACATTCTTCAGAATTTCCGTTAGAAAGGCTAAGGAAAACCTCATGCTCGTGCAAGCTTTGAAAACGATTTTACAGTAAAAGAGAAAAACTTCACTTCAATACCTCTTTATTTTTTTCAAGTATTTTTCAGCGTTTCTTAAATCTTTAAAGCTGTTTATGTTCAAAGCAGCCTCAACATTGTCAGATATGATGACTTCTTGGTCAAGCTCATCCTGAAATATTTTTGCGCCATCTATTATGTTGATTCCAGAGACAGCGTAAATTGCACCCTTATAAGTGTAAGGGGATGCTGTGGAAAGGCCTATCTCCCGGCACTTTTCCATCGGAACCAACACCGTTAACGCTGGTTTTCCGCGTTTTCCATATTCCAAAATTATCTGGTCAAGGAAGGCGCTTGTCAAAGCTGGTAGGTCTGAAGAGACTGTTAGAACAGGACAGTACAACTGGTTTTTTGTGATGGCTTGCTTCAAATCATGATGATAATTTTTTCCGTCGGTTCTAATCACGTTTAATCCTTCTCTGATGCATTTCTTTTCCGTTTCTAAAGTATTTAGGCTTGTTACCACATAGAAGCCTGAAATTTTGCTTGCGGATTTAACAGCGTCTATAACCCAGTCTATGAGCGGCTTACCTAAGAATTGGGCTAAAGGCTTTTCAATTTCTAGATGGAACCTTTTCCCTTTTCCTCCAGCCATGATTAAAGCTGGAACCCTCATGAAATCACCATAACTGCTATTAGAAGCAAGCAAATAGTTCTAGCAATCTCGTTGGTTGCGCCCAGAATGTCTCCAGATACTCTTCCAAATAACCTTTCAGAGATAAACTCCATAAAGACTCCTAAAGAAAAACTTAGCAATATTAAGACTAGACTTAACAATCCAAGAAGTGGAAGAGTGATGAGAAAGGAGAGAGCGTAGGCCATAAAGTTAATTTTCCTTTTACTGTTGATTCTAGCAAACAAGGCGCCTTTTCCTTCGTGAGCTGGCTTTCCAACCCAAACAACTGTAACCATGGCCAACTTGGCTGAAACCTCAGCGCAAATTAACGCCTTAAATGCAAAGTTTAAATTTAGCAGAAAAATTCCTAAAAAGGTTAAGAACTCAACAAAAACTGTTAAGAAGACGCCCTTATAGGTTACAATCCATGCATGGGCAACAAATTTTCTTTCTTCTAAATTTTTTAAGCCTAAAACATTCCCTAAATCCACAAGTCCATCAAAATGTTGAAGACCTGTCAAAACAAGCAAAAAGGATAATGTGATTCCGGAGGAAAAAACTCTAACGAACAAATTTTCAGGGATAGCGAAAAAGGTGTTCAAAACGGAGAAGATGAGGGATAAAAGGTAAATGCAAAAATAGAAATATGCTGATGCAAGTAATCCTATAATTGCGCCAATAAGCGGAAATAGAAACATGTATCTTGCGGATGTCTCTAGGAAGCTTTCATCTTTAGCTAATGGTATTATTGTAAGGAAGGATAGCAAATGCTTAAAAATCCTTGCAGCGTTCATAGCATAACTATTAACCCCAACTCTCAAATAAAGCTGTAGGTGCTGTAGAAACTTGGAGACCCTTGAGGGAAAGCGTATAGTGGTGACGGGTGGCGCAGGCTTTATAGGCTATCACCTATGCCTAAAACTGCTTGAAAAAGGCGTGAATCTGACAATTTATGACAATCTTTCAACTGGAAGAATAGAAAACGTAAAGGACTTGCCTAAGCCAGTGAAGTTCGTAAAAGGAGATGTAGGAAACTTTGAAATGCTTGAAAATAATGTTGGAAAAGTCGATGTTATATTCCACTTGGCAGCGCAAGTAAGCGTTCCATACTCCATGGAAAACCCTTCTGAAGACTTCAAAACAAACGCCTATGGAACCCTAAACATTCTTGAACTGGCACGGAAAAGGGATGCAAGAGTAGTTTATGCCTCCAGCGCCGCAGTCTATGGAAAACCTGCTAAAACTCCAACTCCGGAAAACTCGCCACTTAATCCTATATCATTTTATGGTTTGTCAAAACTTGTAGGAGAAAATTATTGTGACATGTATGTGGAGAAATACGGCTTGGAAGCCTCAATTATGCGAATTGCCAACGCTTACGGCCCAAGATGCCACGGGGTTATAGCCGATTTTCTACATAAAATCCGCAAAAATACCGGAAAGCTTGAAATAATTGGCTCGGGTCTTCAATCCAGAGACTTCGTTCACGTGTCAGATGTTGTTGAAGCCCTAATATTATCCGCTACTTCAAAAGAGGCCTTGAGTCAAACCTTTAACGTTGGATTTGGTAAGACAATTAAAGTGGTTGATTTAGCCAAAACCTTGTTGAAAATGCTTAAAATGGATGAAACCGTTATAACAACCACAAACAAGTCTTGGGAAGGGGATGTTGAAATTATCTGGCTGGATATAAGTAAAGCCCGTGAAAAGTTGAAATGGATGCCGAAAACTATCCTAGAAGACGGCTTGAAAGATCTCATAAGCGTAGAGAGGCTGTTATAATTTGCCCAAAACTACTTTTAAAGGGATTTTAAAACTTTTGAGGCTGCCTTACTGGTTAATGACTGGAGGATTATCACTATTAACTCTAGCCGCCCTCAAAAAAGGAAATCTTGAGTTTAGCGTGTCCCTTTTAACATTTTTTTCCATGGCTTCCTTAAGCTCTGCGGGATTTTCCATAAATGATTTTTTTGACAAAGAAAGCGATGCGGTTATCAAACCCAACCGACCGATACCTTCAGGCGAAATGTCCCCAAAAATTGCCATAGGAATTTCAGTTTCCCTCTTTCTTATAGGATTGTTTTTATCCTTCCTAATAAATTGGCCTTCCCTCATAATAATACTGGTTGACGCTGTTTTATTGATATTGTACTCTGCATACATAAAAAGAAAGTCCGGTTTCGCCGCAAACATTTTAGTGGGATGTTTAACAGGAACATCGTTTCTTTACGGCGAAGCTGTAGGCTTCGGAAAAATAACTCTAGCTTCATTAAGCCTTTATCCTATAAGTTTTGGAACCATTGGAGGTAACATTTTAAGAGATATCTTGAGTTTAGATGGAGATTCAAAAGTTGGATATCCAACACTGCCTCAGAAAATAGGTATTAGTAAATCAGTTAAAACGGCGACCTTGTTTTTTGTTGTTTGCGCTTTATTAACGCCTCTACCATATGTCTTTCATATTTTTGGAGTAGGATACCTTATATGCATGTTAATATGGAGTCTTCTAATCCTTTATTCTTCGGCAAGTCTTCTAAAAGCGTCAACTTCACTAGATAACATAAGAAAAAGTGAACGTTTAATGACCATGGCTATGATTCTTATACCCTTGGCTCTAATAGTTGAGGCCTTTCTATGAAAAAAACTGAAAGCATATGCCCAGAATGCCTCAAAAAACTTGATACAAAAATTGTTGAGAAAAACGATAAGGTTATGCTGAATAAAAAATGCGGAGAGCACGGAACATTTACGGCAACACATTGGCAGAGCCCCAAAATTTACGAGTTTGTTGAAAAATTTGACTTCTTTAAACACTTCAATAATAAGACAAAACTGGATGATCCTAACAATTGTCCTTATGCTTGTGGACTTTGCAATGATCATCTGTCAAAAACTGTGATCGCTGTCATTGATTTAACGAAAAGGTGCGATCTATTTTGTCCCATATGCTTCGCAAGCTTTCCGCAACATGAATCTAATTATGAACCCTCTAAACAAGAAATCTTTGAAATGTTAAAGTTTTTAAGTCAGCTTGATCCTAAGCCTCCTGCGGTGCTTTTTTCTGGCGGTGAACCCTTACTACGTGATGATCTTGATGAAATAATCCGGTTTGCAGATCAATTGGGTTTTCTAACTATATTGGCAACCAATGGCATTAGAATGGCAAGACAAAAAGGTTTGGCTGCTAAATTGAAGAAAAGCGGGTTGAACATAGTTTACCTACAGTTTGACAGCCTTGATAACGGAATTTACGAAAAATTGAGGGGAGAAAAGCTGCTGGAAGAAAAGTTGAAAGTCATAGAGATATGCCGCAAATACGACATTGAAATTATATTGGTTCCCACCCTTATACGCGGAGTGAATGATAACCATGTTGGAAGCATAATCCGTTTCGCCGCCGAAAACTCAGATATTGTAAGAGGAGTGGTTTTCCAGCCGATAGCTTTTACAGGCAGAGCCACAGATAACCCCTTTTTAAACGAGTGGACGGATAATACTTTTGCAGAAGAAGTTGAAACGCAGACTTGCGGTGAAATAAAAGCTGAGGATCTTTTTCCCCTCTCAATAATGACGCCGCCTATAATGGTTATGAGGCGTTTTATGAAAAAGCCTTGGCCGCTATTTTCGTGTAGTCCTCACTGCGGAATCGTAAATTGGGTTTACGTCTCAAAAGACGGTCATCTCATACCCTTAAATAAGTTACTGAATTTTGAAAAATTTTTCGGCGTTCTTTTTAAATTGTCTGAGTTTGTGGAGTCTAAGGGTAAATCTCAAATTCTATTAACTCTGTTTTTCGCTGCACTGAAATCTTTAAACTGGAATTTAGTGCAAAGAGAAATAGGGATAATCAACTTTTTCAAGACGGTTCTAAGGGTTCACGTTTCCCCAACTTATAGGTCGCTTGGCAACCTTAGGCGGCGTATTTTTCTGCTTGGATGCATGGCTTTTATGGATAGATATAATTTTGACATAAACCGCGTTAGAAGATGCGTTATACATTATGTTACTCCAGATTTTAGGATAATCCCATTCTGTGCATACAATAATATTTACCGAACTCAGATTGAGGCAGAATACGCCAAAAAACCCATTAAAGTGTCTGTTAAACGTTAACCTTCCATAACTTCCACATTTAAAACTACGCACTTGTTTGAAAACTCGAATTCGCCAGTTTCTTCATCGTATACCCAGAGTTCAAATATTAAATGAAAATCTCCTGGTTTCTCAATGGTTACGTTGATAGGTTTTTCCCACCTCTTTCCGCTGTCAATTCTCATTTCATAACTTTCATTTGCCTCGGTTAAAACTGGAAATGTGGAAATGGGAGTGCTAGTTATTTTTAACAGAACCTTACATGAAACGTTTTTTTCCATGCCGTTTTCAACTAACAACCATAAGTGGCACGTGTTATTCTGTCCTATGACGAGAAGTTTCGGATATTTTTCCGCTTTTTTCCACTGGTCAAGCACGGAGAACGAAATGGATTCATCTGGTTTCCTTACAGAAATGTAGCTGTATATAAGAAGCGGGGTTACAACGGCAAGCGCGAGCATTATTGAAACCGCATAAACATTTCGGTCAGACAACTTTGCCACTTGGCTGAAGTATCTTTTGACATCCTTCTTCGATGGGAACTTCAATCTTTTACTCCTCTTATAAGAACTCTAAATATTTCCAGTCCAGCCTTTACTCTTTTAAGTTTGGATTTACCGTAGACTCTAGGCTTGTAAGATGTTGGGACTTCTATTATTTTAAAGCCTTTTTTGGCGAAACGCACAAGCATTTCAGTAGCAAAAGCCATGTCTTCCTCCTTCAACTCAACTTTTTCAAGCGCTGAGCGCATGATAACCCTAAAACCAGATTGGCTATCCACGAGTCTCTGTCTATAAAGCAGATTGAAAAGGAATGTTATAGCCTTATTTCCCAAAAAGTTGGTAACATCCATCGACTTGTCGTATAAACCGTTCATTCGCGCGCCAAGGCACAGTTCTGCATTTTCATCACACATAGCCTCTAAAAGCTTGTTAATGTCTTTAATTTCGTAGGTACCATCACCGTCAACCATCACCACTACGTCGCCTTTGGCGTGTTCTACTCCTGTTTTGAGGGCGACGCCGTAACCGCGTTTTGATTCAACTATTAGCCTGCAGTTTTCTTTTTTCACAATTTCTCTTGTGTTATCCGTCGAGTTGCCGTCAACAACAATTATTTCATGGGGATATCTAAGAACCTTTCTTATAGTCTTTATAGTCTCCCCTATGGTGCCTGCCTCATTTAACGTTGGAATTACAACTGAAACCATGTCTATTTTCGACATGTCACTAACCCGTAATAGGGCGCGCGCGTAAATTAGAGTTTACAGTCTAACTAAATAAGCTCTTCGTAAATCTCAATGAGCCTCTTTACATTCCGATTCCAATCATGTCTTTTCTCCACAATCTTCCTAATCCTTTCGTGATGGGGGGAAAGATTTTTGTGTGAAAGCTCCACCAAGGCTTCGGCAAGGGATACCGCGTCGTTTGGCGGCACTATTTTCCCACATTTTTCATCGATAATTTCCGGCACCCCCCCAACATTTGTCGCCACTACCGGGAGACCACAAGCCATAGCTTCAAGCAAAACTAAGGGCATTCCTTCTCCAGATTTTGATGGTAAAACAAAAACGTCTGAAGCATTGTAATAATGTAAGAGATAAGAGTCTGGGACAAAACCTAAAAGTCTAAAATTCTTCTCAAGTCTAAATTCTCGTATTTTAGCATTGACTTTTTCAAAGTCTGGGCCATTCCCTATTACGAGAAAGAGCAAACGCGAATTTTTTTCAACAGCGATCCTTGCACTTTCCAGCAAGGAGTCTATCCCATTTTTGTATACAAGACGCCTAACTGTTAAGATTACAAAATAATCTTCAGGTATTCCAAGGCTTTTCCTAGCATCCCCCCTAGACATTTTTGCTGGTTTAAACTTATCCAAATCAACCCCGTTGTATAAAACTTCAACTTTCCGCGGATCAGCACCCAAACTAAGAACATAGTTCAGAGTTGCCTTACTAACAACTATTATCTTATCTGGCGCCTTTAACACATTCCTTCCAACAAAAAAGTCATTCAGACTTTCAGCGAGATCCCAAAAACTCCCATACTCAATAAAAGTGTTATGTTGAGTAAGAACTATTGGTTTGGAACACTTTTTCGCCGCTTTGACGGCTGTAAAAGAGGAAAGGTATGGATGTCCATGCGCATGCACTATGTCACAGTCTTTAATATGCTCCAAAAAAAGTTTGTAGCTGTTAGGCTTTGGAACGCTGTAGGGGATTCCCAATTCGAACCCAACTTTTAAGGTTGGGTAGCAATAAACCTTTAAACCATCAACAGTGTACGCGCTTTTCCCAGTAATTTCACTTGTGAGTATTACTGGCTCATAATTTTCCTGCAACAAACGCTTACATTGCTCATAAACAACCCTTTCTATTCCACCGACATGGGGCAAAAAAAGATGAGTTACAACGCATACCCTTATTCGACTCATTTAACACACAACCTAGCCTATGCATGGCCAGTATAAAGCTTTAACACTCACACTCCAAAGAATTTATAAATAAATTGGGCGGTTCCTTGCCTTCGCTTATCTCCTCCTAAAATACTTTTACCATTGCTAACATTAAAATGGAGAGCAACGACGCCATACGCGCCAACTCGTTTGCGGCTCCCATAACATCGCCTGTCACTCCTTTGAAATGGCGGTTCGAGATCCAGAGAAGGACTAATGCGGCAAATAAGCCCGCTATGATTGTTATTAAACCAGCTATTCCAAGCGCAAAAAACGCGGTTATTAGGGATATTGCCAAGGCGGTTGCCAGCCTGAGCTTTCGATGGGTGCTGTGCATGGCGTTAATGAAGTAGGTGTTCATTCCTTCGTGGGCAGATCTGCCAAACCCTGCTAAGGCAACCATGGCAAGCTTGGCAGAAACCTCAGATACTATTAGGCTTTGGAGAATGAAACCTCTTTTAAGCTGCGCGATGCATAAGGCGGTTGTTAAAATGGTGATTAAACCAAGCATCAAACCGCCTGTTCCCGTCTGAACGTCATGCATTACCTCAATTTTCCTTTCCGGTGGACCTTGACACATTAAGCCGTCGCCGAAGTCTAACAAGCCATCAGTGTGGTGAAGCCCCGTGAGCAACAATATAAAGCCGCATGTCAATATTCCAACTATAAGACTTGGGAGCACATAATTTAAAGCTAAAGCCAGCAGCCCTGCTAAAAAGCCTATTAAGGCTCCAATAACTGGAAATAAGTACATGTATTTCGCAGCATCCGTAAGGCAGTCCTGAGACATGCCCACTGGAAAAATCGTCAGAAAACCCAGCAGATTTTTTATTTCCTTAATCATGTTACGTCACTAGATACAAGTTGGCTATATAGTTTCTCAACTTCCGCAAGCAAACCCACACTTGAAATCATGCTAGACGACTTTAGGATAGCGGCTATACATGCGCCTCCAGCGCCAACACCCTCCTTCACCACTCCAGCCTCGTAAGCTTTTAAACCATCAAATTTTGATCGACTAAAGTCGAGGTTTGCAGCCAAAACTGGAACATCAGCAATCTGAGCAACTATGCCTGCCAAGTCGGCTGTCTTATCAGCTATAACCCATCTAGTGGTTCCAATAGCCACATTGCCCAAAATTTTAGGCTTTAATGCTTTAACAATTGCCAATATGGCGCCCATTTGGGTTCCGCCAGCCATCAACACTGGAATTCTGCTTGCGGCTCCGACAACTAGGCCGGCGAAGGCTGGCATCATAGGATCTCCAACACATGAAATAGCCTTCAGCGGGTCATCGGCTAAAGCCCCAAACTTTATTCCAGAAGCCTTAAACCCAGTTTCAACCGTTTTGATCTTAAGCTCATGGGGATTGTTTGGCATGCTGCTACTGACTTTTCCCTCAGCGTTTACGCCCATAGCCAACATAACGCCAAGCGCCGTTGTAGTGCCTCCTGGGACGCTTTCTCCAATCACCAAGTATTCTGCATTTTTAGCCAAATTCTCGCCCAAAAGCTTCGCTTTTTCAAAAACTTCTTCAGCATTTTTGACAGCTTTTCCAGTCTTTACGTCACCACCAGGGTTTCCTCCCAAGTCAAAAAATGGTATTTGAGGCTTAATCTTCAAACCGCTACTAACCACTAGAACTGGTAAATCCGCCAATCCGAGAGCGGCTTTAGTTATTAACGCTGGTGTTGGTATGCCTTCAGGGGTTACGGGAACTCCGTGGATGCACTTGCATTTTCCGAGAAGAAGAAGTTCAACGTCCGCTGAAGGCGTGTAGTCAGTTAAGTCTGGATATTTCCCAGCAGCGGATATTCCAGGAATTTTTGCAGTTTCAGTAACTCCTATCACGCAGACAAATAGAGGTTTTTTGCCTTTTAAACGCTCTAGAAAAGCTTTTCCAGCGTTCTCGTTGAAAGCGAAGATCACATCACGCAAACAGTTTCCTCCTACCCACATCCATTTACAATTTTTGATTTGTAAGTTTTTCCTTGATATGTTCGCGTGAAAAACACCTTTTGCCTACCTAAATAATTTATTTGGGAGCGCTGGATTATCGAAATGTGTGGTTTAAATGAAATCTGAGAATCAAACTCCGCCAATGATTAAGTATCTGGAGGAAAGGGGAATAACCCTTAATGATCTTGTGAACACCGCTTTGGAGCTGTTTGTCCCCCATCCGGGAGTGGAAACAAAGGAAAGGGCTGCTGAACTTCTCAAACAAGGTTTTATTGAAGCATTGTGTGATGTAAATGTTTCCTGCTTGGAGGTCGCCTCCTTCCTTTTAGAAGAAGAGGCAAAACACGGGCTAGTGCCAGGATTAACTGCTGAAAGGTTTGCTGACCGTCCGGGACTTGTTGCAGACGAACTGTTAGGCATAGCCATTGCCAATTACATTGCGGGAGCCAAGGGAATTTTCGAGTTTGTAAGATTTGACCAGAATAAACCTGGAATCTTGAAAAAGCTCGGTCCAATTACCAATGACGCCATAGGAGGATTAATTGCAGGAGTATCATCAAACATGTATACCCAAGCTCTTAAAGACAAAACAGTCCTTGGATAACTTGTCAGATCATCATTTGCTTTTTAATGCAAAAGCTGAATGTTTTGGTATTATTGTCAATAAATATGTTTGGCTATTCATTTGGATACATTTTAAGGATTCGCTACCTTTATTTATATAAAATGGCATTGAGTAGCTTGAAAAAGGTAGGAGAACCATGTCAAAGAAAGCTCCGTCAAAGGATGACGCTTTAGAAGCATTAGATTTTATAATAAATGTTTTAAGGGAGCATGAAAATGATTTAGACCGCCTCATTAACGAGTTGGGCAAAATCACTGAAAGGCTTGGGGAGACCGGCGAATTAAGCGGCAAAATAGAGAATGTTGAGAAGAGACTTACAAATTTACAAGGCGAGATATCCAATTTAATTTCTTACCTGTCAACTTCCCATGAAGTGCCTAAAATGCCAACGCAAACATTGCAGACACAGAAGGCTCAAGCGCCTGTTGAAATAAGGGGTCCTCCAGTCATTTTACGTTGCAAGCAGTGGGAGGACTTCCAAACACTAGCTCATCAGGCCCAAACATTATCCTTCCTATATAAGGAAACGGAGAAAACTTTTCAGGCGGACGCTCTTAAGAACAACCAAATTATAACTTACAGCGGAGAACTTCCAAAGCAAACGGCTCTTCTGAAGACATGGCTTTCTAAGCAGTTGGATGTTTCTGAAGATAAAATCCTTGAAGGCATCTTGGCTGTTGGGTAGGCAACGTTTAGAGTTTGTATGTTCGTGTTATTCAGTAATGCTTTTATACAAGACTTGAATATTAAGTCTTACGATGCAGTGTGGGCTGAGGTTGAAGGCTAAATCAAAGCAGCCAAAAATTTGTTTTCCGTTTTCGAAGCCTTCTCCTTTCTCCTCGATGACGGAATGGCTGCTTGGTTAGCCAAAAAACAATGAAAGCCCTAAACCAAGCCTAAACATAAGAGGAAGACAAGAATGAACGAAAACAGAAGTCACTTGGAAAGGCTTTACGAAGAGTTTGCAAAGTTTGAAAAGACCATGGAGGAACTGCACTTCCTAAAGCTTGTCGCCCAAGACCTTAAAAGTTTTAGGAAGATGATAAGGCTTAGAAAATACGATTAATGACAAAGTAAAGGCTTTAAATGCTTCTACCATTATCCTTTTGGCGAAAACAATGGAAACACTGCAGGAGAACATTTTCTTTTTCAACACTTTGACGCGGAAGAAGGAAAAATTCACTCCCTTAGAGAGAGGAAAAGTTAAAATTTACACTTGCGGACCAACGGTTTACGATTTCGCCCATATTGGGAACTTTAGGACATTTATTTTTCAAGATTTACTGCGGAGATGGCTTGAATATCGCGGGTTTAGGGTGACCCAAGTTATGAACATAACCGATGTGGATGACAAGACTATAAGAGGGGCTGGAAAGCAAGGCGTTTCGCTTAGGCAGTATACTGACTATTATATGAAGGCTTTTTTCGAAGATATAGAGGCTTTAAACCTGGAGAAGGCTGAACACTATCCACGGGCTACGGAGCATATTCCCGAAATGGTCTCTTTAATTAAGAGGCTTTTGGAGAAGGGTTACGCCTACAAAGGCGAAGACGGCTCGATTTACTATGACATTTCAAAGTTCAAAGAGTATGGAAAGCTTTCAAAGCTTAAGATTGAAGAGTTGAAGCCCGGCGCCAGAGTGAAGGTTGACGAGTACGGAAAGGAAGAAGCCCAAGACTTTGCCCTCTGGAAGGCTTGGGACGAGGAAGACGGCGATGTTTTCTGGGAAACAGAAATCGGCAAGGGTAGGCCTGGCTGGCACATTGAATGCTCGACTATGGCGATGAAATATTTGGGCGAAACCATAGACATTCACAGCGGCGGCGTAGACTTAATCTTCCCACATCATGAGAATGAAATTGCACAAAGCGAGGCGGCCACTGGCAAGGAGTTTGCCCGTTATTGGTTGCACTCGGAGCACTTGCTTGTTGAAGGCAGACGCATGGCTAAAAGCTTAGGCAACTTTTACACTTTGAGAGATTTAATAGCCAAGGGATACGACCCGAAGGCTATACGTTTTTTGCTAATGGCAACCCATTATAGGCAACAGTTAAACTTCACCTTCGATGGGTTGGAAGCTGCGAAAAACGCTGTTGACCGCCTAAAAACCTTTGTCCGCAGACTTTTGGAGGCTGATGGCAAGGGATGTGGGGAAGAAATAAGGCGTTTGATGGCGAATGTGCAGAAACTTTTCGGGGAAGCCATGGACGACGACCTAAACATAAGCGTAGCCCTAGCCGCCCTCTTCGACTTTGTCAGAGAAGTAAACAGGCTTATGGATGAAAACATGCTTAGCAGAAAAGAAGCTGAAGAGGTTTACACTTTGATGATGAGGTTTGACAAGGTTTTAGGCGTAATAGGCGAAGCGAAAGTTGAAGAGAAACTGTCAAAGGAGGCTGAAGAACTTATTCGCAGAAGAGAAGAAGCCCGAAAAGCAAGAGACTGGGAGACAGCCGACAAAATCAGGGCGCAACTTCGAGCCATGGGCATAATCATCGAGGATACACCTCAAGGCGTGAAATGGCATATCCAAAAGCAGTAAAACCTCCCCCATTCTTCCTCACAGAAACGATTATAAGGGTTATCAACTGTTTGTGCCTCGTCTATGTTAGGCTCGGACTTAAAGAGGTGGTTACGAGGTAATGGGCAATGGAAAGCCTAAAGAATCAAAGCATGGAACATTCAAGAGTCAGCGAAGCTTCGAGCCAAACAATTCCGACGGTTAATGAATCATTAAGTTTGCCAATTGACGAGCTTCTTTCCCGTTTAGGCACCTCTTTATCTGGGCTTTCTTCTGAGGAAGCAGAGAGACGTTTAACGGTTTACGGCTATAACGAGTTAGCGAAAAGGAAGAAGAGAGCCGCAGTCGTTGAGTTTCTTCTGCATTTTCGAAGTCCTCTGGTGATTATCCTCTTAATTGCTGGTTTAATCTCCGGCTTTCTTGGAGAAATGCCGAATGTAGCTATTATTTTTTCCATAGTTTTCCTAAGTGTTGTCCTGGATTTTTATCAGGAATCCAAAGCTGAAAAGGCTGCTGAAATGCTGAGAGAAAGAGTGATAACAACGGCGACGGTGCTAAGAGATGGTGTTAAACGTGAAGTAAAGCTTTCTGAGATAGTTCCAGGCGACATAATATACTTGTCAGCTGGCGACATAGTGCCTGCGGACGCAAGAATAATTAGCGCAAAGGACTTGTTCGTGAATCAATCCGCGTTAACAGGCGAATCTTTTCCTGTGGAGAAAACGGCGGCGCCGCCAAAATCTAGGGAGGCTTCCATCACTGAATGGACTAATTATCTTTTTATGGGGGCCTCTGTTGTGAGCGGAACCGCGGCTGCAGTGGTTGTGAAGACTGGAAGCCTTACGGAATATGGGAAAATTGCGAAGAGGCTTATTGTTAGGGCGCCTGAAACGGAATTTGAAAGAGGCATCAGAGGCTTCGGCTTCCTCATTATGGAAATAACTTTCCTGCTTGTAATGTTCGTCTTTTTCATAAATGCACTTTACAAGCGTGACGTGCTTGAATCGCTTCTCTTCGCTGTGGCTTTAGCCGTCGGCTTAACTCCGGAGCTTTTGCCAATGATAATTTCTGTAAACCTTTCTAAGGGTGCTCTTGCCATGTCCAAGAAAGGCGTAATTGTAAAGCGTTTGGCTTCCATCCAAAACTTCGGAAGCATGGATATTTTATGCACGGATAAGACGGGAACACTTACAGAAAATAGGATAAAACTTGTTCTTCACGTAAATATTAATGGAGAAGATGACGAGAAGGTGCTCTTATACTCATACCTAAATAGTTATCACCAAACTGGTTTGAAAAGCCCCCTCGACGAGGCAATACTTAGGTATAAAGACATTGACGTGAGGGATTATCAGAAAGTAGATGAGATTCCTTTCGACTTTTTGCGTAAGCGACTTTCCATTGTTGTTGAACATGAAAATCAGCGGTTTATGATAACTAAAGGAGCCCCTGAAGAGGTTGCTAAAATCTGTTCCTACTACGAAATTGGAGGCGTTATCGCCGACATAACTGATGAAGCGCGCAGGAAAATTGAACAGAAATATCTAGAATTGAGCGCTGAGGGTTTCAGGGTTCTAGGAGTAGCCTACAAGAGAATAAGAGAAGAAAAACCAGTATATGCTGCTGGCGACGAAAAAGAACTGATGTTCTTAGGTTTCATAGCCTTTCTAGATCCACCTAAGGAAACTGCAAGGGAGTCGCTGCAACTTCTCAACAAGGCTGGCGTAGAAGTGAAAATTTTGACAGGTGATAATGAACTGGTGACGAGAAAAGTTTGCGAACATTTAGGCTTTGAAATTAAGGGAATAGTTTTGGGAAGCGAAATAGCTCAAATGCATGACGATGCCCTTACAAGAGTTGTTGAAGAGGCAAATGTTTTCTGCAGAGTGACCCCTGCCCAAAAAGATAGAATAATAAATGCTTTAAGGAACAATGGGCATGTTGTAGGTTTTCTAGGTGACGGGATTAATGATGCGCCTTCTTTGAGAAGCGCAGATGTTGGAATATCAGTGGATAACGCAGTTGATGTTGCAAAAGAGTCTGCTGACATTATCCTTTTGCAAAATGATTTAACGGTGCTTCACGACGGAGTTTTGGAGGGCAGAAAAACTTTCGGTAACACCATGAAGTATATTATGATGGGAACTAGCTCCAATTTTGGCAACATGTTCAGCGTGGCTGGAGCATCTCTTTTTCTGCCTTTTCTGCCCATGCTTCCAACACAAATTCTTCTAAACAACTTGCTATACGACTTTTCTCAGTCAACCATACCCGCGGACAATGTTGACCAAGAGTACATTGAGAAGCCTAAAAGGTTGGACATATCCTTCATTAAAAGGTTCATGGTGTTCCTCGGGCCCATAAGCTCGATTTTCGATTTTCTCACGTTTTTCATAATGCTTCTCCTTTTTAACGCCACTGAACCCTTGTTTCAAACAGCATGGTTCATCGAATCCCTTTCCACTCAGACACTAGTCATCTTTGTCATAAGAACTAAAAAGTCGCCCTTCTACAAAAGCAAGCCAAGCAAGCTTCTACTGTTTAGCAGCATAGCCATAGTTGCATTTGCATTGATACTGCCTTTCACGCCTTTAGGAGTCCTCTTCAAGTTTGTTGCGCCTCCCTACACGTTTTTCTTTGTTTTAGCGGTGTTGATTGGTAGTTATTTGATGCTTGTGGAAGTCGTCAAGAGATGGTTTTATAAGAGGTACGCTTACCGTCTTGAGCAGGTTCTGATACCTCCGAGAAAAATTGGTTTGTATTTGAGCAAAACTGCAAGGCTTATCCAGAACATGATTGCAGTAATATGCGTACGTTTTGAAAGCGAAATTTCAATAGACCACCTAATAGAAGATTTAACGAATAGTTTAGGCTATCCATTGGAAGCCGAGCAAGTTTTCCACAACCTAAACCATCTGCGGCGTGCAGGGCTCATCACTATAAATTGGCGTGAAAAAACAGTGAGACGTGAAAGGGCAATGAAAGAGTATGTGATGAAACATGTGACCAGCGATTTATGGTCTAAAATATCTGAAGATTGGCGAAGAATAAACGCTTATATTCAAGCTAAATATGGAAAAGTGAATCAGGAGTTTCAAGAACTTCTAGAACGCGAAATTCGTTTGAGAACCTAGGAGATGCCCCCAGCGGGAAAGACAGATGTGAAGCATTGTGATAAGACAAAAATAAGGGCCTAGACATAGCATACAAGCGGGCTTTGGATTAGAATGCAGAGGACTGGTGTGGCAAAACTTCCGCTTCATTATGGCAAGGCACCTAGATGGCTAGTTGTCCGAATGCAAAAACTCGCCAAAGAAATTGTGACGATAATCGTTGACGAGTATGGCAGTGGAGAGTTCCTAAAGCGCCTTTCAGACCCGTTTTGGTTTCAGGCTTTAGGCTGTGTTTTGGGGTATGACTGGCACTCTTCAGGCGTAACAACGGTTGTCACGGGAGTTTTGAAACAGGCTGTTGTTCCCGAGGAGCATGGCGTCGCGGTCTGCGGCGGGAAAGGTAAAGTTTCAAGGCAGACGCCCTTAGAAATTGAGCGGTTAGGCGAAGAGTTCGGGTTTTCAGACGCCAAAATTGATGATCTTCGTTATGCAAGTAAGATGAGTGCAAAAGTTGATAATACTGCTATTCAAGCTGGTTACCAGCTTTACCATCATGCCTTCTTTGTCGACGAAAGAGGAAAATGGACGGTGATCCAGCAGGGAATGTGTCCTCAAGATCGCACAGCGCGGCGTTACCATTGGCTTTCCGACATCGTCAAAAACTTCGTTATGGAACCCCATAATGCTATAGTGGGCGAGGCGAAAAGGGAAATAGCCCTAGACATGACTGCCAAAGAAAGCGAAGGATGCAGAAAAGCCTCCGTAGACTTGGCATGTGAACCGCCTAAAAAGGTTATGCGGTTAATAATGTCTGTTAGACCAGCCTACCAGAAGTCCCTTGAAGACTGGCTTCCCCAAACAGCCCAAAACCAATGGAAAGAGTATCCAATAGACGTTCTATCTATGCCTGCAAACATAAATTGGAAAGCTCTGCAGCAAGTTTACGAGTTTAAACCTAAAAACTATGAGGAACTTCTTGGCTTCAAAGGAGTTGGCGCAGCCACAGTCAGAGGCTTAGCCCTAATTGCGGAGCTAATTTACGGAGAAAAACCAAGCTGGAAAGATCCTGTAAAATATTCTTTCGCTTACGGCGGAAAAGACGGCGTGCCATATCCAGTGGATAGAAAAGCCATGGATGAGTCTATACAAACATTGAAAAGAGCTGTGGAAGATGCTAAAGTGGGTGATGCAGAGAAGCTGAAAGCGTTAAATAGGCTTAGGGTTTTTATTCCGCCAACACGCCGATGAAAAGCAGTTTCAGCCATCTTAACTAGATAGGTTTATATGGTGGTTCTTTAAGGTGTTTTGGAAAATGACAAGGAATAACCATGTCCCTAACATTGAGCGTCGCAGCCTTCATAGCGAGCATTTTGCTTATCTATGCAGGGTCAAAAAAGATAGTACATTCAGCGTGTGGATTAGCTGAAAGCATAAAACTTCACAAAGTTGTTGTGGGCACGGTTTTTGTTGCCTCTGTAACCTCTGCCCCTGAACTTTTAAGTTCTCTAATAGCCACGCTTTATGGTTCTTCCCATATGGCTTTAGGAAACATAATTGGCTCCAACATATACAATATCCCATTGATTGTAGGCATATGCGGCTTAATAGGAGAGTTCAGGATTAAGAACTGCACAATTGGAAGGGAATGTCTCTTTATGATGGGGCTTGCCGCTTTATTGATGGTTTTAACAATTGCCACGGGCATGGTGACATGGTGGATGGGACTAATTTTTCTAACATTATATCCCGTGTTCATTTACTACTCTATTCGTAAGGGAAATGGAAACGGATGTTCCACAGATAAACCAAGTGAAAACACGTTGAAATTGGCTGCAGTTATGCTGCTTGGCGGCATCGCCCTAATAGCCGGAACATTCCTTCTTGTATACAGCGTTACGGTTATGGCTGAAACTTTCGGCTTAGCACAGTTTTATGCTGGACTTACAATAATGGCGCTTGGTTGCGTTGTCCCAGAAACTGCGGTTTCTGTGGCTGCCGCCCTCCACGGCGAACAGGAAATCTCCATTGGAAACGTTATAGGCGATAATATAATAACCATAACCCTTGTTTTTGGAATAGTCGGGCTTATTAGGTCCTTCACCGTACCTATATCCGAGATTTTGTCAACCGTACCTTTCATGATTTTAATCACGTTCATCTTATACCTAATGAATAGGCGAAGCCACAAAATCACAAAAGCATGGAGTCTACTTATGTTGGCTGTAGCCACAGCCGCGTTCGCTTTTGAAACTTTTAACTATATGCTTTAATGGAAAGCTTTCTACTCTTCAACGGTTATCGCTTGTGTTGGACATGAGGCTGTACAAGCCATACACATGATGCAATCGCTTTCCCGCACTGGAACAGACTTCTGTGTGTCAGGATGTTTGGGCAAATTTTGAAGTTCAAAGACGTTCACTGGACAGACTTCAACGCAGACACCGTCGCCGTTACACTTGCTCCAGTCAACCTTTACCTTAGGCATTTAATCAACCTTAACCCAAAATTTACACTCATTTCCATTTAACATTTTTCTCTTTTCTAACAAAACTAAAGCCCTCTAAATGAACAAACCATATAATGCGAGGAACTACTGCAGCGAAGGATTCTGCTTGGCTGTAACGCTAGGCTACAAAATGCTGAGGAAAATTCACACGGAAAAATAGATAAGTTGCAGAAAGTCTTTCAATGCTTATGCCTAATGAAAATATGAAACCAGTTGCCTCCTCCGAAGGAGTTACAGTTTATTGTCCAAAAAATGGCAAATTTTCCTTTTTCAATAGTCCTTATCCGGCGCATACAGTGTGTTCTGCAGTTGACATTTACTCTGGAAGTGTTTTTGGCGGCGCCGCTCCATCTCCTGTTCATGGAAAAGTTGTTGGAATTAGGAAAGTAAACTGTCCAGAGCAAAGCTTTGAATGTTCAAGCTTTGACTATGTTATCCTTCTGCAAAGCAATGAAAACGGTGAAAGGCAAATTAAAATTCTCCATGTTGAACCCACTGTTGAGGTAGGTGATGTTGTCGAACCTGGAGACCAGTTGGGGTTTCTTCTAAGGTCTGGATTCTTCGATTTCTGGACGGAACCTCATATGCATATAGAAGTGAGAAACCCTTCAGATCCCATCCGCGCAAGGGGAGGCTTAAAGTTTGAACGTTTAATGGTTATAGAAGACTTTGAAGCAGAGCTTGAAGAACTAAGCGGAGTGATTGTTGAATCGAAAAGGGAATATTCCATACTAGCTTTGAATGGCACTTTCAATCATGGAATACCCGTGCGTGTCGGCGAAGAAATGGGACTTTTAGACGGCGGCATCCCCCATTACAAATGGTTCGGCGTGCACATATCCACTCCACCGTCCTTAAACAGTGCTGTCAAGTTTTGTGGAACAAAAATAGGCACAGTTAAGGCGCTCTACTCTAACATGTGCGCCGCTCAATTTTCCAATTTAACTTTTAAAATAAACGGGAAACCAGTTAACTTAGGCTTTTACCTTCACTTGTCAAAACCTTTAGTCAAAATTATTCCAAACAGTATTGGCGAACTTAAATTAGAAAAGTTTGAGGAGGTGGCGATCGCTATCTCTTGAAGTTCCATTCTCGCGTGGAATATTTCTCCTCTTTAAGCTTTACAGCCATATCCTTCTCAAAATCTGTTATCTCTCCTAGCACCAGCTTTATGTCAAACGACTCTTCAAAGCCTTTTATAAGGGCCTTCTTCAACTCTTCAAAGCTTACATCTCTTTGCAGGAACTTATTTATCGATGTTACTCTTTCCTCAGCTGCTTTGATCATTTTGCCGCGGATTTTTTCGCTTGGCACTTTCAAAACTGAGAACATGACTGCTGGGTTTACCTCACGTAGTATAGTGCCATGTTGATGCACAACATTCATTCCACGGGTCTGAGCGTTTCCAGAAATCTTCTTTCCCGCTACTATTATGTCATTTATAGGCTTGAATTCGGCTGGAACCCCTAGAAAACTTAGACCCCGCACAAGCCATGAGCACAGCTTCTCATAAGTTTTCTGGAAATCCCTCGAAATTAATGGATGATCTTCATTTATTATTACGCTGTAAGTTAATTCACCGTCTCTTTCATGGTATACTGCTCCCCCGCCAGTTCTCCTCCTCACGTAATCAACGCCAATTCTTTTGCAAGTTTCTATGTCCACTTCCTCTTCCATGCTCTGGAAGTAGCCGATGGAAACTGCGGATGGTTCCCACCTAAAGAATCTCAAGGTGTTGGGCACGAGTTTTTTTGATCTTGCTATTACGATTGCCTCGTCAAGCGCCATATTGTAGAAAGCATCGTGAAGCCCGGTATCTAAAAGACGCCATTCTTCAACCATCCATATTCCCTGCCATTACAATACATTTTGCAAAGTCTTCAGGGGATGCGCCAAGCAAAATGGCGTTTTTCTTCTCAATTACGCCTCTTATAAGTTTTGCCAGGTTAGATTCATCAAGCAAACTACCCACAAGCGCCTCTTCCAACTCTTCTATAAGCTCTTCTGGATGGAGGAAGAAATCTCCAGTGATCTTAACTTTCCTTATTATGTTCCCATCAATTATTACTTGAGCTTTCACAAGTTTGCCGCCTTCAACCTTGTATTCAGCTCTTCCCATTCTATCACCTTTTAGCATTGCCTCATAATTTTAGCAAGAGGCTAGATAAGTATTACCAGCCACTAAATTATTGGAAAAAAGCATTGTAAAAATCTTTGTAGATTTGGGAGCAGCAAAAAGAGGAAAAATGAACCTTGAAGCCTTGTTTTTCTGCATATTTTATGGCTTCTTCAGCTGGAAAAGCTATGGCGTTTACCCCGGCTTTTATGGCTAAAACATCTGTAAAGGCTCTGTGGTTGCCCTTTGGACGCATGCACCCCAAAGCTATAGGCTTTTCTGGAAACATCAGTCTTGCCATTGCTATAACTTTGGCTATGTCCGTCGGCTTCGGCGGCTCCACGTTCTCCATCTCGGTGCCGTGTATAGGCATGAAGGCAATTATAACAAGGGCTGTGGGATCATATTTGGAAATCATTCGCAGAGCATGCAGTTCTCCTTTCAGCTTTCCGTAATGAAGCCCAACAATGATATGGGGTACAAAATTTAAGCCAGCTTGGCTTAACGCTTTTAAGGAGTTTTCATAATCCCTAACTGTCATTTTAAGCTTGTAAATTTCCCTGATTGTTTCATCATCTCCAATGATGTCTATTAAGGCTGCGTCGACACCCGCTTCTTTAAGGCTTTCAGCCTTTTCAAAACTTATGATGCCGACATGAACAAAAATTGTCAACCTAAACTCTCTTTTAACCTTCCTAATTGCATCGATAAACTTGTCGATGGGGACGGAACCGTCTGGAAGACATCCGCCGCTTATTAGGCAGCCCAGAGCCCCTTCGCTTTTAAGTCGCGCACATAAACTGTAAAGTTCTTCAGGAGTCTTAGCTGGATGCATGGTTTCTAAAACCTTTCCACCGCAATGCTTACAGTTTAAGGCGCACCCTTTCCCTGTCACAGAAATTGTTGGAAAATCCCTAGATGAAGAACAAAAGTAACTTGTCCTATAATACATGAAACTTGGAGCATAAAAATGGATTTTTCCAGTTTTAAGGAGAAAAATGTTGCTTTCTAAGAATTCGGATAGTTCTTTAGCTGTCATCTGCCAGACATTTTCAATCGAAAACTGCGCCATTTCCTATCTAAGTAAAGCCTATCATTGCCCGTTTAATAGCTTTCCTTTGAGACCACTTACCTATAATCATTCATTTTCGGATTCTTTCTCATTCTCTTTACTTTTTAGAGTTGGCAACGCTTCTAAGGCTTCACTTATAGCCCTAATAGACTCGGTGATTTTATCTAGGCGTTTTTGGAAGCTGAGCGCTCTGAAAACGGCTTTGCCTCTCTCCGTTATGGCGTAAAATTTCTTGTCACCAGAAAATTTTTCCTCAACCAACCCATTCTTTATTAAAAATTCCAGATACTGCCTAACCATTGTGCAGTCCATGCTGGTTTTGTAGGCTATGCTGTCAACTTTTAATGGCCTTTTAGCCAAAGTTTCCAGCATAGCCTCGTAGATTTCAAGCTTTGACCTACGCAAGTGCAACGCCTAAACCTCGGTTTAATCGGGCATTAAATAAAAATATTTATGAATTCAGAATCCTTAGCAGAAAAACACATGCCCCTAGATGCGCTTAATGAGTGCGTGTAGACTTGTCTGTCAACGTAGAAATTCCTGAAAAAGTTCGCGTTTCCCTAGGTTCAGCGATTGCATTGGATTTGTTGAATGGAAGGCTTGACGCTGCGCCCACAACGGCTTACCTAATGACCTACAAGGATGGCAAATGCCTTGCAAACTGCGGATTCTGCCCTCAAGCGAGGCAAAGCCGCAGCAGAGCTGACATGCTTTCCAGAATTTCGTGGCCAGTATTTGCCACAATGCAAGTCCTAAGCAAAATAGAAGAAGCTGCTGAAAAAGGCAAGATAAGGCGTGTTTGCTTACAAGCCCTAAACTATCCAGAAGTTTTCACCCATCTTCAAGCGCTTGTTGAGGCAATTTTCCAACGTGCAAAAATTCCAATTTCAGTTTCATGCCAACCCCTAAACTTTGAAGATATAAAGCGTTTGGCAGTGGCTGGCGCTGAAAGGATTGGAATACCTATAGATGCTGCCACCGAGGAAGTCTTTGACAAGGTTAAAGGAGCATCCGCTAAAGGGCCATACCACATGAGAAAACAATTAGCCCTATTGGAAGAGGCTGTGAAAGTTTTTGGTAGGCGAAGAGTCACCACCCACTTAATTGTTGGCTTAGGTGAAACTGAACTTGAAATGGTGCGTATGATTCAAAAATGCGTTGATATGGGTGTTTTACCAGCGCTTTTCGCTTTCACTCCCGTTTCTGGAACAGCCTTAGAGAATTGGAAGCAGCCGCCTATCCAACAGTATCGAAGAGTGCAAATGGCGCGCTATCTAATTTTTCATGGACTATCTAGATTCGAAAACATGATTTTTGATATTGAGGATAGAATAGTAAGCTTTGGGGTTGACGAGAAAATTCTAAAGCAAATCGCCTATTCGGGTGAACCCTTCCTAACCTCTGGATGTCCAGACTGCAACCGCCCCTACTATAACGAGAAGCCAAGCGGCCCCATCTACAACTATCCAAGGCTTCTCAGCATTGAAGAGATGCGGAAAGTTGTTGAAGAGCTAAAATTTGTTTGAGGTTTTCTATTCGGTGGGGGGCGGCTGAATTTTAGGCTTTTGCTTTGTGACCTGCTCAACTATCCGCCAGAATTCTTCCTCAGTTAAGCCTCTCCGCAGCTCCTTCATCAACTTTTTAATTTGGTAGAACGTCATCTGCGCGCCGCCCTTGTCTAGGCTTTCCTGCACAGCCCTTATGCGCTTAACTATTTCCTCTATCTGCCAACTAGAAGCCTTTATTCCAGCCGCTTCTAGGCGTTTCTCAACCAAGTGCTTTCCGCCACCCCTGCCTATGTAAAACTGAATTTCCCTCTCAATCATTTCAGGCGGGAAAGGTTCATATATAAGCGGATGAGCCAGCATCCCATTTACGTGTTCGTCAACTTCGTAGGAGAAGGCGTTTTCGCCTACTATGGGCTTGTGAAACTGTATTGGCAAGGCGAAACTTTTCTCTGTTTGCTGCACAAGCCTATAAAGCTTCTTCACATCCACACCCGTGTCAATATTGTATAGAAGCTCTAAAGCCACAACAACTTCCTCTAACGGCGCGACTCCAGCCCTTTCTCCGAATCCCGCAATGCAGGTATGGACATATGTTATGCCTTCCTCCACCGCTGCCAAGGTATTCGCTGTTGCTAAGCCAAAATCGTTGTGACAGTGGACTGAAAGGGGCACTTCTCTGTCAAGTATCTGCGTGAGGCCATCCCTAACGTGGGAGACTAGGTAGCGCATGGAAAGGGGTCTTAAAAACCCAACGGTGTCCGCTATCACAAGTCTATCTGCTCCAGCCTTTACAGCAGCTTCAAAAATTTGTAGAATGTCTTGAAGAGGGGTTCTACCAGCATCTTCCAAAAAGAAGTCTACGGTGGCGCCGTGTTTTTTCGCATATTCTATACATTCTACCGTATCCTTCAGAACCTGCTCCTTCGACTTCTTAAGCCTATATTTTAGGTTAAGCCCATTAAAAGGCGTAAATATGGAAATTTCTCTAATTCCACATTCTATACATGCGTCTATATCTTCTCTGATGGCGCGCGCTGAAGCAGCAATTTTCGCCTGCTGGAAACCTTCATTGGCTATTCTCCTAACAGCGTTTTTCTCCTCTTCTGAAATTGCTGGAAAACCCACAGTTATTATGGAAACGCCTATTTCATCCAACAACTTAGCCAGCTTAACCTTCTCCACATAGGTCAGAAACACTGTTGGAGTTTGCACGCCTTCCCTTAGGGTTTCGTCCCAAATGAAAACCTTTTTAGGAAGTTTTGGAGGGAGATTTTTCCTCAAGCGGTTATAATTTGCAATTAACCCTTCAGCTTCAAGTTTTTTAAATATTGTTTTACGCATGAGTTTCACATTCCAGTAAGTTCAGAGCCTAAACGTATTCTGTATTTTACAAGCCTTTATATAAAAATTGGCACAAACACCATTTTGAAAAGGGTGAAACCATGGAAGTGTTTGAGGCTATAGAAAAGAGGAGAAGCATAAGGAAGTTTAAACAAGCCCCAATAGCGAAAGAAGATTTAAGAAAGATTTTGGAAGCTGGGCGTCTGGCTCCCTCAGGCGGTAACCGTCAGCCATGGTACTTTATAGTGGTCAGAGAACCGGAAACGAAGAAGGCGCTATCCAAAGCTGCAAACAACCAAAAGTTTCTTGCGGACGCCGACACCGTTATTGTTGCGTTAGGCGACTCCACGATTTCTAAAGCGAAAACACCTTACAGGCTTTCCCAGGCCAGAATACCCCATTTACAAGATCCAATGATAGCAGTTGAGCACATGGTTTTAGCTGCAACCGCCCTTGGATATGGAACATGCTGGATTGGAGCCTTCAACGCAGAAGAAGTTAAAACGGTTCTGAAGATTCCGGAAAATTTGACTGTTATCGCCTTGCTTCCAGTGGGTGTTCCAGACGAGAATCCTCCGGCAAGGCCTAGAAAAGCGTTAAAAGAAATATTCTTCAAAGAATCTTATGGGGTTCCTTTAGAACTGTAATGCCAAGCTGCTTTCAAAGTGTTTAAGTCTGTTTCTCTTCTTTCTTTTCGTTTTCCATTATTGCACTTAACAGGTTCTTGAATATTTTCATGTCTGAAACATTGACGACGGGAATTTGTAGACTCTTGTCAACCTCGTAAATTTTTTCATATTTTGGAAATTCAGCGTAGCATACTTGGCTTATGGGGAACTCTTTCTTTTTCAACTCTTGCTCAAAGGACTTTTCATAGACTTCTAGGCATAGCAGATAACCGTCTATCCAGTAAAGCCTATTAGCCCCATAAGTTGTGGCGCACCATGCAATGTCGCCTACGGAACGCTTGTCTAACCCTAGTACTGATACCTTTTTTGTTGTAGCGATTTCCACATCCATACGGTTTTTCACCCCTTAAACGGCGTATTCAACACTTCTTTCACTCTGCTGCTTATTTTCGGCCCAAGACCATAAACTGTTTTAGGCCATTCTTCCACGTTTAGGAAAGCATTTAACGGGGTTTGATAGGATTTAAGGATTGCTATGGCTTTTTCTCTCCCGATGTTGGGCAAGCTTGCCACAAAGAATATTTGGGCGTCTGCTATGGTTTCGCATTTTTTGACAGGATGCACCGTCGGCGTTCTTTTTTCAACTATTTGTTCTTGGCGTGCAGCTATGTAAAGGAAGTCCACAGTCTCCTTGTACGATGTGGTGTTTACTATGGCGATTCCATTTTTTGCTAGGTTGAATAATGCTCCCCAAACAGAGGCGGGTTGTATTCTGCTGAACTTGTAGATTATGGGCATATATCCTTCCAAGAGGATTAACGCTTTTGGATAAACCTCCTTAAGCTTGAAAAGCTGTTCGAAGAGATAGCGATGCGTAAGCGTATAGACAAAGTCTTGAACCCTTTTCCGCTCAACAGCGCAAACATCTGATAAAACATAGTCTCCCTTTTCTAAAGTCTCAATTTTCACAGTGGCGCCGCGTTCTCTGAGGCCTTTAACTACTTTTGTAGCGCTGTTCGCCTCGCGGCTGTCAACAATTATTGTTGGTTCTTGTTCGCCGCCCTTTTTTTCCCTTAAATATGGAATTAAAGTTTCATCTTCAGACAACTGCCTCAACTCTAGAATGGTATCCTACAATTTCGATGCTATTTTCTCTTGCGGTATAACGAATATTTATCCAGTTTGAATTTTAAATAAGTTGCAAAAGCTTCCCAAACTCAAAAAGCATTTAACTGTTACAGTTAATGCTTAGCTTTTCTGCATTAGACATAAAAAGAATGGGGATGTTATGGGCCTTTTTTCGTTATCTCCTTTACGATGCCCGCGGCTATGGTTGTACCCATGTCTCTGACAGCGAATCTTCCAAGCTCTGGAAAATCCGAGTAGGTTTCAAGGGCTATTGGACGTAGAGGCTCCATCCTCACTAAAGCAGCGTCTCCAGTCTTCAAGAAGGAGGGTTTCTCCTCAACCACTTGTCCTGAACGAGGGTCAATTTTTCTTATGAGCTCTGTAAATCTGCAAGCGATTTGCCCAGTGTGGTAGTGGAGAACTGGCGTGTAGCCAGCTGCCAGAGCCGTTGGATGGTAAATTACAATTATTTGGCCGATGAATTCCTTTGCGACAGTCGGCGGGTTAGATACGTGTCCACAGACATCTCCTCGGCGTATGTCCGTTTTCGCTATGCCTCTCACGTTAAAGCCTATATTGTCTCCAGGCTCAGCTTTTGGAATTCTTGTGTGGTGCATTTCTATGGACTTTACTTCACCCTGCTTGTTCGCCGGCATAAATATGACTGTGTCGCCTTCCTTAAGAACTCCTGTTTCAACTCTGCCCACCGGAACTGTGCCCACGCCCGTTATGCTGTAAACGTCCTGAACTGGAATTCTCAGAGGCTTGTTCAAGGGCTTTGGAGGAAGCTCAAACAAGTCCAGAGCATCAATTAATGTTGGCCCTTTATACCATGGCATTTTGTCGCTTGGCTTAACCAGGTTGTCGCCTGTCCAACCAGAAGTAGGCACAAAGGGTATTTTGTCAACCTTGTAGCCCACCATCCTGAGCATTCTGCTGACCTCGTTTTTAACCTCGTTGTAGCGTTCCTCGCTCCAGTTAACCGTTGGATCATCCATTTTGTTAACGGCGACCACAAGCTGGTGGACGCCTAAGGTGAAGGCTAAGAAGGCATGTTCCCGTGTTTGTCCGCCTGGACCTATGCCAGCTTCAAATTCTCCTCGCTTTGCTGAGACGAAGAGTATGGCGCCGTCCGCTTGACTTGCACCAGTAATCATGTTTTTAACGAAGTCTCTGTGGCCTGGAGCATCGATAACTGTGAAGTAGTATTTTTTGGTTTCAAATTTTAGGAATCTGAGGTCTATTGTTAAGCCTCTTTCCCGCTCCTCTTTGAGGTTGTCGAGAATCCATGCGTACTTAAAGGTTTCCTTCCCAAGTTTTCTCGCTTCTTCTTCGTAGGCTTTCACTGTTCTTTCGTCAATAACGCCTGCCAAGTATAGCATGTGCCCTGTCGTCGTTGATTTTCCATGATCCACATGTCCCATTATCACTAGGTTTAAGTGAGGTTTTTCTGGTTTACTCATCCTTTTTCCTCCATACTTTAAACTCTTTTCAGTTTCCCTCTAAATTTAGTGAATTCGTTTACACAACTGTTTATTCAGTTATTTTAAGTTTATCATCCTAATCCTGCGTTTATTATCCATATTTTGAAAACCTCTTGGGTCTTCGGTAATAACTGATAACTGTTTCACCTATTCTACGCTCATCATATTTTATAAAGCCTGCAGCTCCAAGTTTTTTAATCTCCTCGTCTGTAGTGGCTGTCAAAACTTCAAACTCATCATCTTTAAAATCTATTGCTCCAATGTATTTCATGGTGTTCTCGACCCTTTTATGTCCAAGCCTATTTTTTACCGTTAGAATATTACCGTTAGTGTAGTAAGCTAGCATTGTTCCACCCCAATGTCTGAAGCTTATAAGCTGAACTGAAAGCAGCCTTGGATTTTGTTGAAGCTCTGCAGCTCTCCTTCTAATTTTGTCGAAGCACGAAAACATTGATCGGCAGGAGGCGCCTAGCAGAGCTTGAATGTTGACAATTGGCACCGCAAGAGGCGGATTATGAGGATTTGAAGAGGGAGTATGCCAAGCTTGTTGAAGACTCGAAGCGCTTCATTAGAATGTTGAAGGATAAATTAGAAACCTTGCACGGCTTCGCCGTTGACTATGGGCTCGACTTGAGCGGTATGCATAACGCGGACGAGGTCACTGCTAAGCTTTTAGCTACCACGGGCATCCTCGAGAGTCCTCGGTCTTGAGAACAGGATTCACGGCAGTGTAGCCATTTTACTATAACGGGCAATGGAATAACCATTATGGAGATGGCTCTACAATGACAGTTTACGACAATGGAAATAAGGGAGTGCATTATTGTGTTAGAGGTTTGCATATGCTTAGATGCTTTTCTTCAGCCAATGGCTTGTTGTCTATAGTTCTTTTGATTGTTTCGGGTTTGCTGCTGCCGGCTGTCGGGGCTGAGGATTGGGAGCATGCCTATGTGACGAAGGTCGATGGGGTTACATATGTCCATGCGGATGTCCAGCTTTATGTTGAGCCGGAAGCTGTTGAGGCGGGTCAGCAGGTGCGCGTTAACGTGAAGGTTAGGCCGCCGCCTCCTGTCTCTGAGGTTTTCCGCGATATTAGGGTTCGGGTTCTATATCCTAACGGGCGAAGCGAATTTCACGGTCCTTTCAATTCCTTTCCTAACGGCTCATTAAGCTACTATTTTATGCCAGCCCTGAACGGCATCTACACTTTACAGCTGGATTTTCCATCACAAGTCTTCGCCGACAACACCTTAATTTATGTGGGATATAGGTCGGAGACAACCTTGAAAGTACTGCCTCTGCCCGCGACGCCTCCCTATGAAAGTGTGGTCTTATGGGCTGAAAGGGCCCCTATGCGGGTTGCCAGGGGCGGGCTGCGCGCAGCTGGCTGTGGGCGGAAAAATATACGCCATAGGCGGCTCCAACGATAACCATTGGCCTTTTTCGCTAGGCACCGTTTTGGATGTTAATGAGGAGTATGATCCTACGTGGAATGTTTGGGTTTTTAGGAAGCCTATGCCTACTCCGCGGGCGCTCTTCGCCATAGCAGTCTATGGAGACAAGATATACGCCATCAGTGGAATTTCCAGTGAGGGTGCAACGGGCGTAAACGAGGTCTACGACCCGTCCACGGACAGTTGGGAAATCAGGACGCCGATGCCCGAAGAAGCTTGGCTGGGCAAAAACCCCAGTCTTTTCGAGGCGGCTGCAGCTGTTTTGGATGGTAAAATCCACGTTATAGTTTCCGGTGGAGCCCATTATGCTTATGATCCATTAACGGATGCTTGGGCGAAGAAGGCCCCATTGTCCTTGGAGGTCATCAATGCTCTAGTCGTAGTTGATAGCAAAATGTACGCAGTATCCGGAGATTCGCTAAATGTTTATGAAGTGGAAAAGGACTCGTGGGCGCCTGTAACCTCTGCACCTTGGCAGTTAACCTATACTGTTGCTGGGGCATCGAACGAGGAAATATGCCTTTTTGGCCTTCCAAAGGTGATTCCAGCCGTCTTCGGGACGCTTGAACCAGGCCTGACGTATATTTACCGTCCACACAACAACAGCTGGATTAGGGGCGCAACCATGCCTACAAGCCGCTTCTACCCGGGCATAGCAGTCATCAGCGGAGACCTATACGTTATAGGCGGCTTTATCCACGTCGCAGCTGATCTCATAAAGCCAAGCACATCCAACGAGCAGTATACGCTCCAACACCCGCCTCCAAACGGGGAAGCTTTCATACAACCTGAACATCTAGCACTGCTCGCCATGACAATCATCGTAAATGCCGCCATTGCTGCCTTCTTCAAGCATGCGGGAAAAAAGCGCAGAAGCAAAGGCAATTGCCCAAGCGATCCCAGAAACCAGATCGAAGATGGCTCGTATATCCTTTAATAGCCAACTGATTCTCAACCATGGGAATTGAATCATACAGAATAAGAGCATCAGGACACTATTATAAATATCAGATTAAAACCATACTGGAAAAAGTTAAACCAAGAAAAAGCGTAAAAATGATTCATACCGAAAAACCAAAATATTCTTAAAAACGCTGAAAGAAATGAATAAAAATCTGTTGAATAAAATCATCTCGCCTTAGCTTAATAACTTATCAAACAAGTGTTCTTTTAATCGCTGTTAACAGAAAAGTGTTATAGTTTATTGGAGAGTAGTCTTAATGGTGAGTTTGGCATGTCATAGGTTGAACTGCGGGATTTTAAAAAAGGTAAAATTTTTACCCTTTCACTTGGAGTAACACGCGCCTTCACTTTTGCCTATGCGCTTTGCTATCTCTTTAAAGGTTAACCCTTCGCTTCTCAGTTTGAGAAGGGCTTCCGTTTCCTCCTTTGTCCAGGCTGGAAGCTTAGAAGCGTTTTAAAGGCTTAAAGGCTCCTGAACCGTTTCAGCTTTACCCGCTCCTTCCACAGCCTTGAGGAAGAAACACGCTTGTCCGTCGTGGGCTCCACTATAAACCTTCACGCTTTCCCTTTCAAGCTGTGGCAGCCATTCCTGGCGAAACGCTTTTGAAGGCACAACAAGCATCCGCCCGTAAGGCTCAACCTCAACGAGGCTGAAAGCCTGACTTAACTCTTTAAACAGCGCCATTAGGCTCCCTCCTCAAACAAAAAAAAAGCTGAAAACAGAAAAAGAAAGGAGTGCGCAGGAGAAATCGCCAAGCATTTTCGAATCCGAAATCATCCCATAACTTTCTAGGGCAACGGCTGACTGCTAAATATTGGAAAGTTTAATTAGTGTTAGTGTGCAAGAAACCGGACGTGCTGTTAATGGAAGGTTTAGTGGAACGTCAAGGCTTTCCATATATGCTAAGCTTGTTTATGAAATTCGTGTGTACAGCGCACGCGTTATGCTATGCTTTTATGTAGCCTTTTCCTTTTTGGAGTTTTAGAGTAAAGCTGTGTTTTTCGTTTTTTCATTTTTGTGTGGCGATTATCAATGCGTGCATTAAATCCGTCTTAGTAACCAAGCCAACTATTTTGTTTAGATCTTCTGGATCCACAATCAATGCACGTCCGGTTTCTTGGCTGCTCATCTTCCTGAAAACATCCAAGGCAGTTTCTCCAACTTTTGCGGTTACAAGCGTTTTTCTAGCTATGGCACTTACTCTGGTGTTTTTACGTTTTTCTTTTGGAACACTTGAGGCTTCCTCGATTGTCACTATTCCTACTGGTTTGCCTTTCTTGTTGATTACAGGGTACGCTACATGCCTTTCTTTAGCCATCAATCCAAAAAGTTGTTCGATGCTCAATTCTGCTGGAACACTTTCTACATGTGTTGTCATTATTTCCTCAACCTTGACTAATGCAAGCTCTTCGGTTTCCCTAAGCATTCGAACTGGAAGATAGCCATAAGCTTCCCGAATCTTTTCAGCTTCTTTTATTGCGTTAGATCTTTTGTTGAAAGCTGCAATCACTATCCGTTCAAAAATCCGCGGTTCATATTCTATTACTCCCGTGTTAAGTATGGCGTCATCAACTGCTTTGTAAAAGAACTCTTCGCCAGCTTTGGTTCGAATAATCACCACAGACCAATCTTGAAGGGGATAGGCACCTCCAACGGATATATCTGCAAGCTCAGCTGTAAAGTCCATACATGTCCTACAGCTAGGAAGTAGATGTTCAGCTATTTCACGCATTGGGATAAGTATTTTCTCTTTTTCAGTGTGAACCGTGAATTCCTTAGACAAACTCATATACTTAATTTCTGAGGGCTTAACGCCGTAAGCCTCCGTTATATGACGTAGCACAGAGCTTAAGGAAAAGGTGCCGAAACAGAACAATCCAATGACAATACTGAGACTTTGGATTAGTTTATGCTGCCAAGCTTCCATCTTGCGGAGTGCAAGCACATGGCATGGAACCCCAACAAAAGCCACTCTTTTTCGCCCGTACTCATGAACCGCGCTTCCATAGGCTTTAGCTACGGCTGATGGAAAAAACTTGCTGCCTACGGCGGATATTATGTCATCTTGAACTAGGGCAACTGAAGGTTTCGGTTTTGCTGGGGTTTCAGCTTCAGCCTTAGACACTATGGCGGCATCAAAAACCCCTTTTTCAACACCATATTTAAGAAGAGAGGTTACTACAGCGCCTCCACGGCACGTTTCTCTCAATTTTGAGTCAACTGCCTGTGCAAGGACTATTTTCCTATAATACCCTAACGCTTCACTTCTGCCAGGCGCATCTGCAACAAAACTTAAACTTCTCAGAAGAAGCGCCTCAGAATGGGGGCAAACCTCATAGCATATGGGACATAAATCCAAGAAATCAGAACAATTATGAAGACGCTTAAGGGTTTCACCTTCAACCTTGAGCGCGTCTGTTGGGCATGCAGCTTCACAAGCTCAGCAGAGCGTGCAAAAACCAGCCTTAACAATTTTCTTTTCTAAAATATTGTAAGCAATTAAAGCTTCATTTTTATTTAACACAGACACACCTATATACCCTATAAGAGATTAAGCAAAATGTAGCTTAAATACGTAAATGTTGCTAGTAATCGTAATGTGCTAAAAAGTTGGGTTTGGGCGCATTGCTTATTCTGTTTATGCTGTTCCGTGCCATCTTCGTTCTAGGTAGAGGATTAAGCTGAATAGGCCTCTGCTTATGATTATGAGGATAAGCACTGAGAATTCCTCAAAGGTTCGCGTAAGCGTTGTTCTTATAATTTCCGCGCCTATGAACAGTTCTAGGCTTAGTGTTAAATACCCTGAAAGGTAGCGTGTAACCCCTGAAGGCTTATCAGGGTCTTTAA
>Ga0272449_1000462_pt1 | contig 48098 bp, 59 predicted proteins | sample YNPCB0241_FD_198679 | JGI IMG/M metagenome (GOLD analysis project Ga0272449, IMG submission 198679) | Hot spring sediment microbial communities from Yellowstone National Park, WY, United States - YNP-CB-024-1 | ecosystem: Environmental > Aquatic > Thermal springs > Hot (42-90C) > Sediment...
AGAATAGTTGTATCTATGCCAAAAGAGTGTCTTGAAGGAACAGTTGTTCATATAATAAACTCTCAAACAAATGTTGAAGTAGCAACCTTATCTGTAAATAAGGATGGAGTATTTGATACAGGTTGTACTTTAGATTGCCCTGGAATATATATTGTAAAACCTGAAAATAAGAATTGTAAATTTTATATACCTGGTACAAACATGTCTGAAACAAAAATTGAATTAAAAAATTGTTGCCCTGAATATTATAAAGTTGAGTTTAAGTGTGAATGTGGGTTAGAAAAAAATGGAAGAATAGTTGTCAAAATGTCTCCTAATTGTTCTAAAGGCACAAAAGTAGTTATTTATGATTCAATAGGAAATTTTGTTTGGAGTGGAGTAGTAAATGAAGAGGGTGTTTTTGACACAGGATGCACTTTGAAGTGTCCAGGTGAATATAAAGTTGTTCCTATGAATCCAAATTTACTTTTTGTTCCAGAATCTAAATATGTAGTTTTAAAAGAGTGTTGTCCATATGTAGAAGTTGTTGAATTCGAGTGTAAAGAGGTAACTCAATTTGTTCAAAAGGTATGTGCATGTATTGTCAGAATGACTACGCAACCCGATGCAAATGGTTATTATCAGGTTTACATAAAATTAAATTGTAAAGAAGGAGAGCCTGTTTATGATCTTGTTTTGAATTTCCCAGCAAATTTGCTTGATACTAATCTTGGTCTTTCAATTTTAGATTATTATAATAAATTTGACCATCCTGTACCACCTGGTTTAGGTTGTATTGTTGTTGTTTATGAATCTGGCACATTAAATGTACATGAGTGGGCAGCCTTTCCTGATAAAAAGCCGTGTTGCGAAGAAGTTGGTAAGGGTGGAAGAATAGTTGTAAAAATGTCAAAAGAGTGCTCTGAGGGAACAAAAGTTATAGTTTATGATGAAGCAGGAGGAGTTGTATGGAGCGGAGGAGTAGGTCCAGATGGAACCTTTGACACAGGATGCACATTAAAATGTCCAGGTGTCTATAAAGTATTTCCAGTTAATGAAAAATGTAAATTCAAACCAGTTTCTCATTTTGTAAAGGTTGATTGTTGCCCAACTGTTACAGTTGTGGAATTTACATGCGATTGTGCTACATCAAATAAAGGTAGAATAGTTGTCTCTATGCCAAAAGAGTGTCTTGAAGGAACAGTTGTTCATATAATAAACTCTCAAACAAATGTTGAAGTAGCAACCTTATCTGTAAATAAGGATGGAGTATTTGATACAGGTTGTACTTTAGATTGCCCTGGAATATATATTGTAAAACCTGAAAATAAGAATTGTAAATTTTATATACCTGGTACAAACATGTCTGAAACAAAAATTGAGCTAAGATCTTGTTGTCCAGAATTTTATAAAGTTGAGTTTAGTTGTCAATGTGTTAAACAATTTGGGAGAATTCAAGCTAAAATTCCTAAAGAATGTGTAAGAGATAGTGTTCTTTATATTTATGATTCATCAGGAAAACTTGTTGGAAGTTATAATCCAAATTCTGAAGGTTTGTTTGATACAGGGTGTAATCTAACCTGTCCTGGAACTTATACTATAAAACCATATAATCCAAATTGTAAGTTTTATCCTGAGACACAAAAAAATTGAAGTAAAGGAATGTTGTCCTTACATATATTCTTATGAATTTAAATGTGAATGTAAAGGAAGAATAGATATAAAACTTCCTTTAAATTGTTTGCCCGCAAAAGTTGAAATTTATGATAGTAAAGGTAATTTAATCTACAGATTAGGCGAACCTGATGCGAATGGTGTTTTTACTACAGGTTGTACTCTTATATGTCCAGGCTCTTATTTAGCGAAACCTTATAATCCGAATTGCACCTTTAAACCAGAATCAAAAACAATAACTCTAACTCAATGTTGTCCAGGATATAGTTATGTGGAATTCGAATGTTCTTGCATTCAAATGGGAAGAATTATAGTTAATATTACAGGAAATTGTCCTGCTGATACAACTGTTGAAATTTATGATATGAATAATGTAAAAATTACAACTCTAACACGAAATGCTCAAGGAAATTATGATTCATTTTGCACAATTCCATGTAATAAAACTTATAGAGTTAGACCATATAATCCAAAATGCAAATTTGAACCATCATATAGAGATGTTACTTTACCTTGTTGTCCTCAAACAGTAAATCTCGAATTTAGATGTTCATGCACAAATAGTAATTCATCTAAAAATAATATCTTACTCTTTTTCAAAAATTTGTTAGTAAGTTTATTGAATTTAATTAGATAAACAAATTATATCATGGGAGGGGTTTTCTCCCTCCCATGGAATTTAAATTCCTTTTTCACACAACTCTTTATAGACAAAAGCACTTTTTCTTGGTTTTCTCTCAAGTGTTTTAAAATCAACTTCATACAAACCAAATTTCATTGAGTAACCTTCTATCCACTCAAAATTATCCATCAACGACCAATACATATAACCAAATACTTCAACGCCATTATGAATTGCTTTTTTAACTCCTTCAATACTTTTTCTTAAAAAATCACTTCTTAATTTATCTTCTCTATCAGCGATACCATTTTCAGTTATTAATATTTTTCTGTTATATTTTTTCAAACTCAAAAGAATTTCATATATACCTTCTGGATAATATTCATAACCAAAATCTGTAAGAATAGCATCTTTCTTTTTTCTTTCGTTAAAAATTTTAAATGGATGAAATTCAACAAATGCTCTCGTGTAATAATTAACACCAATAAAATCTATTGAATTTTTCAAATCACTTATAAATTCATTGTTTCCAAATGGCCTTTTAATTATTCCTTCAATTAAAGCATCTAGAAATTTAAAGTTATATAAATTTGTTATGTAATTTGCAACTATTTTATCAAGGAAAAAATTTTTAGAAGGATAAAAAAGTTCCATATTATGTGCAATTGAAACTAAACTATCTTTTTGTTCTTCTTTAATAATTTTGTATGCTTCAAGATGAGAGAAAATTAAATTTCTTGCAACTTTATAAGCCTTTTTTATGTTTTTTTCTCCAGGTGGCCACCATCCAAAAATATATGCAAGAACAGAAATAACGACAGGTTCGTTTATTGTAATCCAAATTTTTGTATAATCTTTAAAATATGGAACTACCTTCTTTACAAATCTCTTGAAATATTGTGGAAAATCTTCATTTAAAAAACCGCCTTTTTCATAAAGCCATATTGGAATTGTAAAATGATGAAGAGTTAAAACAGGCTCAATATTTTCTTTTTTTAATTCTTTTAACATATCAACATAATGTTGAATTTCATTTTCGTCAAATTCTCCATCTTTTGGTTCAATTCTTGACCATTCAATTGAAAATCTGTAAGAGTTGTTATTTAAAAATTTAATCAATTTAAAATCTTTTTTATAAAGATGATAATGATCACAAGATGGGTGAGATGAATCACCTGTTTTTATTTTTCCTAATTTTTCCCATAACCACCAATCATTATTAAAATTTCCTCCTTCAACTTGATGACTTGATGTTGCTGTTCCCCATAGAAAATCCATCAATACACCTCCTCTATAATTATGTTTTTTAATATTTCGTCAAAAATTTCAATGTTTACTTTTCCACCCTCATATAAAGTTACATTACTTATTGATGCTGAAATGCCATATTTTAAAGCATCAAAAATATTCATACCTTCATCGATTCCATAAACAAACCCACCCATAAATGCATCTCCTGCTCCAACTGGATTTATTTTCAAAACATTCATTTTGGAAAAAATTTTATAAATTTTATCTTTATAAGCAAAAATTGCACCTTTATCACCAAGAGTTATTACAAATAAAAATATCTTGTATTTTTTATAAATATTTTTAAGAGATTCAAAAATATTTTCTTTTTCAACTTTAAAAGTGTTTATGAATTCTTTTTCATTGATTTTTAAAAAGAAAATCTCATAATTTTCAAGAATTTTTAAAAGAAAATCACCATGAATATCAAGAAAAATTTTTCTATCTTTAAAAATATCTATGAATTTTAAAAAATCTTGATCTTTAATTCCTCTTGGAATGCTCCCTGAAATTATGATATATTGAAAACTCTCTTTCCTAAACTTTATTTTTTCAAGTAAACAAATAAATGCTTGTTCATTTATCTCTGGTCCAATTTCATATACTTCAGTAATGTTTTTAAATTTGTCAACAATTATGTTACAGACTCTATTTTCAAATTCAATCTCTTGTAAAATATAATAAATACCTTCTTTTTTTAAACCATCTTCTATATATTTACCATTATAACCTCCTATGAATCCTGAAACATAAGAGACTTTTCCTAAAGATTTTAGGCATCTTGCAACATTAACACCTTTTCCACCAGGAAGAGAAGATATTAATTTTACTCTGTTCTCAGAGAAAATTTTCAATTCGTCAACATACAAAACTTTATCAATAGCAAGATTTAAAGAGATTATTAAAATCATATTTTAATCAATTTACTTTCATGAGGTTTTAAAATAGTTAAACCATCAATTAAAATGCCTTTTTCACTTAAATCAACTATTTTGTCACTAAGATTAACTAAAAAGAGATATTTAAAATTATCAATATTAAATTTATAAATCATAAATTCATCATCAAAAGAAAAATCAAATAATTTTATTTTTTTAAATTTTAATAATTCTCTTAAAAGCGAAAAATCTTCATCATTAAGAGAATAAATAGGATCGGAAAAGAAAATGATGTTTGATAATAGATAGTTTGTCAATATAATTGTCTCCTTTTCAACTTTATTTAACTTTTTGGGTTTTAAAAATATAACATCTGGATCAAAGAGAAATCTTTGCTTTGTTGATACATTTCTAAATAGAGTATTTCTTAAAGAGTTATATGCTTCAACCCTTCCAGGAAAAGAAATGAATCTCATTAATCTATTTTTCCAACCATCCATTGTATCAGGGCCTATCCTTACAATATCAAAAATATCATCGAATAGAATAAATGGTACACCACATCCAAGAATTGTAGAATCTCTTAAAATATATCTTATCTCTTTGAAAATTTTTATAAATTTTTCATAACGAGATTCATCTTGTAAAGATTTTATAAATCCAGCATATAAAAAATCAAGTTTAAATAATTTGAACCCAATTTTCCTCAATCTTTCAAGATCATTTAAAATTCTATCTTGAACTTCCTCTTTTGAAATATCTAATGCATAGAAGTAGCCACTCCATAGTGGATTAAAACCAACTGGAAATATTTTACCCTCTCTATTTTTCATTATTAGATCTTTTCTATGTTTAAAAATTTCAGAATTCTTTTCAACAATGAATGGAGCAACCCAAATACCAGGTAAAATCTCTTTTTTATTTAATTTTTCACAAAATTTTTCAAAAAAACCTATAAATTTTTCATTTTCATTCCAATCACCAATACTTTTTTGCCATCCATCATCAATTTGAAAGAAATTTATTTTAAATGGAATCCTATCAATTGAATCTATATTTTTAAAAATCTCGTCTGGTGTTATTTTTCTATAGTAATAATACCATGAGGTCCAACCAAAAACTTTTTTACTAAAATCAAAATTTTCAATTGGATTTTCTTTTTCATAAATCTCAACTTCTAAATTCATATCATTTTCTATTTTTTTATAAATTTCAAAAGTTATTGTAATTTTTCTATCATCAAAAACAAAATAGTTATAAAAATTGAAATCCTTTGGGTAAAAGATAAGATAATTTTTTTCTCCTTTAAGATAAGTAAAAATAAAACTTATATTAGGATTTAAATTTTCGGGGTCAAGATAGTGATATTTAAGAATGGGAATTAATGGAGTATCTTCTTTTATTTTATTGTAAAAAGGATATGATGGGGACCATGATTGAAAACCATTTCTAAATATATGAAAGTTTTTAGGTTCCAATATATTGAGAACAAGTAATACTTTTTTCAAATAAATTTTTTCTTTTGGTTTAAAAACTATTAGAAAATTATCTTTTATAGAAAATTCAAAATTAGATGTTTCATTTTCCTTTTCAAAAAATTCATAATTTTTGTCAAGTTTAAAAATTATTTTTTCGAATTCTATTTTAAACTCACTCATTTTTTATCATCTCTTCTCTTACCTTCTCCATTGTTTTTCTAACTTTTTCAGTGTCTCTATGTATGAATATTGCAACAACAAAAAATAGTAATCCACATGGAATCCAAAATAGAGCAGATATTTTCATAGCAGTATCCAAAGAACTTATAGATGAAATTAATCCACCAACAAATGGGCCAAAGCCTGCTCCTATTGAATCAGTTAAATTGAAAATTGATGATATTGCTCCTCTATGTTCTGGAAGATTAACATTCATAAGCATTGCTTTTACATTTGGTCCAGCAAATGAGATGAAAAATGCACCTAAAAAGCCGAATAAACTTGGTGGCAAAATATCAAAAAAGGTTGGATTTACCTTTCCTGGCCAATAAAGAGTTATTAAAACAGGAATAACACCTATAAGTTGTGAAAATCCACATAAAATTGGAAGATATGCTCTCTTTTTTAGATACAATCTATTTCCAATGTATCCTCCAACAAATTTTCCTGCTATTGTTCCAAGTCCTAAAATAATTAATAAAACTGTTCCAAGTTGAATTGGGTAGTGTTTATGCCTATAATAAAAAGTTATTAAATAAAATGGAATTATACCCCAAGCGACAGTTCCAGGTATTCCTTGAATAAACAACCAAACATTTGTTGGTATTTTTACTAAACTTATATAATCTTTTAAACTTAATGTTCCTTTATATTTTTTACCTCCCAAAACAAGGTCTTTAATTTCCTGCTCTCCTGCTCCTCTTTCAGGCTCCTTTCCCCAAATAATCATTCCCAAAGCAAATAGAAAGTTCGGAAATGAAACTAAAATAAAAGGCAGTCTCCATCCATAAATTGGTGCAACAAATCCAGCAACTACCATTCCAATAATTATTCCAACAGCAGTTATTGCATCATACCATGCTTGTGCACGAGGTCTCTCTTTCTCTGTAAACAGATCTCCAACTAGTGAGAATGCAATTGGAACAGTACCTCCGATTCCTATACCAGTTAAAACTCTAAGAAAAAGAAGTTCACTGTAGTTTCTTGCAAATGCTGTTAGAAAGCATGGTATTTCACCCAATAAAATTGCAATAACAAGAAGGGTTTTTCTTGAAAATTTGTCTGTAAGATATCCCCATAAAAGGGTAACAACTGCTGCAACAAGCGTGAAAGCAGAACCAACAATACCAATCTCTTTATCACCAATTTTAAATTCCTTTTCAATAAACTCTATACTTGGTGACATAACATTTTGATCTGCATACAAAATAATTCCTGTTAAAAGAAGTAAAATGAAGAGTATCAAAACTCCCTTTTTAAATGAATAGACCTCTTCAAGACCAATCCTTTCAAAAAACCTCATAAAGCCCTCCTTTCGATTAATATTTTTTTACTATTTATGCCAAAAAACAACCTATTCCTTTCTTTTTTCTTAAATTCACCTTCAATTACCCTTTCTGTTTCAAATGGTAAATCAAGAATTATATTTTGAATATTTTCATTTAAATCATTTAAGAATTCAATATTTATTAAATTTTTATCGATTTTAACAAAAAATGAAATTTTACCAAAAAATGTTGGACCATTAATAAATGATATGGTTTTTTTATCTTCAAACCAATCTGAATATGAACCAGATAGAAGAATCAAATCATTTTCATTTTCATAAAGAATTGAATTTCTTATATAGTGAATTAATTCTGCAACAAGCCAACCATGATGGCCATCTCCTTCACAACCACCCAAAGTTTTTGGATTTATACCCTCAGGACCTGTATATGTTGATTTTAAAAGTTTACTTACATTTGTAAATAAAATTCTTGCCTCCTCATTTTCTCCAAGATATAAAAGAGAGTTCGCAATTTCAAGAGTTAAATAGAGATTAATACCTGAATGGGTTATATTTTGATAAAAACACCCTTTTTCAAAAAATCTATTTTTAATCACCTGATATGTATTTAAAATTTCTTCCTTTGTTAAAAGAGGAAGTCTCAAAGGAAATATAGATGTAAATGTTGCAATCATTGAAGCATCTATATTTCTTCCATATGCACCAACCACAATTTTTTTATTCAATCTTCTCTGATCATCATCTATCGCCTTTCTCACATCTTTCATAAAATCTTCATATAATGATAAATATTTTTCTTCATTTTTAAAATCTTCAATCTCTTTAGATAAAATTGAAGAATCAAGAATACCTCTCAAACCAAAATAGTCATCATAGTAATATAAATCATTTGGTCCAAAATGTTCTGCTGAAAAACCAGGGGGAAGAAGACCCATACTTTCTTTGTATTTTTTCCTTTTCTTATCAATCCAATCTGCTCCTCTACAAATTGAATTATAAATTTCTTTAATAAAATTTTTATCTTTTGAAAATCTATAATACTCCCCTATTGTAAAAAGCGCTTCACCATTTGAATCCCATTCTCCATTCTGAGAAATAAAATAACCATCCTTTCTCTGTTTTTTTAAAAACTCCTTTATGAGTTTTCTACTTCTATTGAAATCACCAATTTTTGAAAGAGCAGAAATCATATAAGCACTATCTCTAAACCAAAATTTTTTATATGTTAAAGGTCCTGGTGTGATTATATCTTTTGATATTAATGATTTTAAATAAATCTTATTTGCATTGAAAATCTCATTGATTCTCTCATCTGGAACTTCTATTTTCAATTCTTCTTCTCTTTCTTTTTCATAAAATCTCAAGTTAAAATTAAGTGCTTCATAAAAATTATTAACTTTATAAAAATCCTCTTGAGGAAGAAAAATATCTATCTCTTTTTCTTGATCTTTTAAATTAAATTCATAGTAAATTCCACCAGTTAACATACCATATTTGGAAGTTGAATAATCTTTATTTTCTAATCTATAATCTAAAATATCACTTTCTTCTTTAAAAATTATCTTATTAAAATTTTCACTCAGAGGAATTAGAAATATTTTTCCATTTACATATAAATTTTCTCCCTTAAACTCAATGTCTTTGACTGGAATAAAAGATTCAGGATTGAAAGGTCTAACAAGAAAATAAATTTTATAGTTTCCTTCATTTTTAGGTTTTAAATTAAATTTTAAATATATTCCAAAATCTCTACCTGATGAAAAACTATTCAAACTATACTCAAATTCATCACATTTATAAGAAGTTGTTATCAATGAATTTTTAGTATCTATTTTCTGTTTTATTTTTTCTTTTGAAGGAAAATAAAACTTATCATCTTTTTTTATAAATATATCAAGTGATGGATAGTTATATCTTGGAGAAATAAGTCCTTTTTCATCGATAACTCCTTTTTCATAGTTTTCTGGAAAACCTAGAATTGTCCAGTTTCTATGAGTTATATTTATAGCAAAAATATTTGCTCCTCTTGGAACAAATGATTGAGTTTTTGGATTTAATTGTTCTTCAATCCAATATGGATAAATCCAGTTAGAATTTATTTCAAAAACTCTACTTGTTAAAAAACCTTTAATTAAAATTTCGAGATTTAATGGTAAAAGTTCATTTGGAAAAGTAACTTCACTTTTCTTACCCATTGATAAAAGAGAATCTATATACATCTCAAGATTTTTTAATTTTAAAATTTTAAGTAAATTTTTTAAAAATAAATTCATATCTCCTCTCCTTTTAATATTTTTAAACTATATATTCCTGCTCCAATTGAAGTTGCGTCATCTTTGAGTTTTGATTTTAAAATTTTTACTTTATCAAATGGAATTTTTAATGAATAGATAGATGAATATTTAATTATGTTATCAAAAAAATAACCAAGACCATAAGTTAATCCTCCTCCAAAAATTATTTTTTCTGGATTCAATATATTTATAAGAAAAGATGTTACTAAACCTATATTTTCTGTTGCTATATTAACTGCCTCAAGGCACAAAGGATCATTATCAAAAGCAAGTTCTATGATTAAAGGTGTATCAATTTTATTTAAATCTTTATCAACAATGTCTAAAATTTTTGAATCTCTTCCTTTTTTTATTTCATTTAAAACATAATCTTTTATAGCAACTCCAGAAGAAATTTTTTCAAAACATCCCTTTTTTCCACAACCACAAACTGGACCATCTCTGTCAAGAGTTATATGACCAATTTCACCAGCAAGGTTATCTACTCCTCTTAAAATTTTGCCTTTATAAACAATTGCACCTCCAATTCCAGTTCCAAGTGTTATAAAAATAAAAAAATCTGTATTTTTTCCTTCTCCAAAAAACATTTCACCAACAGCACCCATTTTTACATCATTATCAATGAAAACTGGCAATTGTAGTTCATTTTCCAAAACTTTTTTTAAAGGAAAATCAACAAGAAATTTAATGTTTGGTGATTTTCTAACAAAACCATTTTTATAATCTATGAATCCTGCACAACCGACACCAACAGATTTTATCTCATATCCTTTTATTAATTCATAAAAAATTCTTTTTATATCATCTATTATTCTGTCTCCCTCTTCTGTATTTCCAGTTTTTATATAGCCTTTTTTGTAAACTTTTCCCTCATCATCAATTAAAGTCATTAAAATTTTTGTACCACCAATATCAATTCCAACAGAATAATCTCTCATTTTTTCATATACTCTTTTAATTTATCAATAATATTTACATCTCTTGGGTCAAAATCTCTGACTTTTGCAAAATTTATAGAAACTAAATCGAGTTTAAAAATTATTGAAAACATTCTCGCAATTTTAGAATCTGATTTTTCAGGGTAGATTTCAGAGAAAGAGAATTGAAAATCATTTAAAACCGATTTTGTAATTTCAAATCTCTTTTTAATTTTCTCGTCTTCATTTAAATCTCTTATCAATATTATGTGAATCTTTTTTGATAATTCTTTATCCATAAATCCGACTATTTCATCATGATGCATTGGTGGTATTATGTTTGAATGAGAAATCGTTTTTCCATTTTCATTAAGTTGCCTTCTAAATCTTTCTGCTATTGAATCAGAAAAAAGATAACTTCCATAAATCACTGGAATTTTTCCTTTAATTTTATCAACTAAAACTTTAACTTCTTCAAATTCTTTATCTTTTATTTTTTTTAAAATATCAATTGTTGATTTTATTTCAAAGTCAACATCTATTTTTAAATAAAGAGATAAGATTTTTAAAATTGTAAAAAAGATAAGATGCAAACAGTGTCTTGCTTCATAACCATCTTTAAGTTTAAAAATTAGAAAATCATTTTCTAATGCTAACTTTTCTAAAAAACCGCCTTTTGTAATTATAACTATATTTCTTGTTTTTTCAATTGCTTTCTTTGTTGAAGAAATTGTTTCTTCCGTATCTCCAGAATATGAAACAGAGAAAACAAGAGTATCTTCATTTACAAAATTTGGAATCTCATAACCTTGATGAATAATAATTGGATATGGCGATTTATCAAAAAAATATGAATATAAAAGATCAAAAGCAGCCCTTGAACCACCACCAGTTCCTAGAAAGAGAATGTTTTTAAATTTATAATCTCTATGTTTATAAGAATTTAAAGAAATTAAAAGTTCCTCTAAATCTGAAGGTATCTTCAATATCTCATTTAAAACATAATCATATCCATTCATTTTTATCTCCTATAAATTAATTGCATCGACATTTGTATGAAGATGTAAAGGAGTAAAAACCTTAAATGCCTCACCATAAACTGCTCCAATTTTCTCTCCATATTCTCTATTTTTTATTTTCAAATAGATCTCCATCTTATAATAATTTTCCTCATTAAATTGACTTTTATGCTCCTTTATACTTTTTAATTTGAATTCAAATGTATCTGTTATGTCAACAAATTTATTTGGATATGGAGTTAAATAATATGAAATCAAATCTACATAATGAGAGGGATAATCTTTCATTATAAGTGGCATTGAAGAAAAGAAAAAGGCTTCACTAACCGCCTCACCTACTAATTTATGATCTGGGTGAACTTCATATGGAAGATTTGGATCTGGAGCAAATACAACCTCTGGTTTTAATTCTCTTAAAATTTTTATAAATTCTTTAACAATAATATTTTTTTCTGGTAAATCATAATCAGGATAATCAAGAAAAATCATGTTTTTAATTCCTAAAATCTCATTTGCATTTAATCTCTCTTCTTTTCTTATCAATTTTAAACTTTTTTCATCTTGTTCTGGATTGTATGTTCCTTTATCTCCATTTGTAACTGTTATCAATGTAATATTTTTATTTTTTAGAGTTAGTTTTTTAATAACTCCATCCATAAATATATCTGCATCATCAGGATGTGGTTCAAAAACAATAAAATTGTTAAAATTTAAAAAATCTGGAATTGGAAATAAATCCTTTAAATTCATAACCCACTCACAACTTAAACTGACTAAAAATCAGTTTAAGGCTGGGCTATTTTGACCGCCATATTAAATAACCCAGCAGGCGGAAATTTTAAACTCTTAAAAGAAATTTTATAATTTAAAAACAATTTGGTCAAGTGAAAATTTAAAGAGTTATAATTTATTTATGAGAAACAAAGAGGTTGCTGAAAAATTATATGAACTTGCTCAATATCTTGAGATACTTGGTGAAATGAGATTCAAAATCAATGCTTATATTGAAGCAGCAAGGAAAATTGAGAATCTTCCTTTGCCAATAGAAGATCTTGCAAAAGAGGGTAGATTAACTGAAATAAAAGGGATTGGAGAGGGTATTGCTAAAAAAATTATTCAATATCTTGAAACAGGTAAAATAGATAAACTTGAAGAGGCGAAACAAAAAATTCCTCCAACCCTTCTTGAATTGCTTGAAATTCCTGGAATTGGACCAAGAGGTGCATATACTTTATATACAAAACTTGGAATAAAATCACTTGAAGATCTTAAAAAGGCTGTTGAAGAAAAAAAGATTAGAGAGATTGAAGGTTTTGGACCAAAAAAGGAAGAAAACATATTAAAGGCATTAATGGATAGAAAAAAGAAGGAAACAAGAAGAATTTTACTTGGTATTGCATATCCTTTGTCTCAATATGTTGTTGAAAGTTTAAAAAACAATGTACAAATTGATAAAATAGAGGTTTGTGGAAGTATTAGAAGAATGAAAGAAACCATTGGTGACATAGACATTCTCGTTACAAGTAATTCACCAGAAAAAGTTATGGATTATTTCACTTCAATGGATATAGTTAAAGAGGTTGTTGCAAAGGGTGATACAAAATCAACAATTTTAACAAATGAGGATATACAGATTGATGTTAGAGTTGTTGAACCAATATCTTTCGGTGCTGCTGTTCAATATTTCACTGGTTCAAAACAACATAATGTAAAAATTAGGGAACTTGCAATTAAAAAGGGGTTTAAAGTAAATGAGTATGGAGTGTTTGATGTAAAAACAGATAAAAGAATTTGTGGAGAAAAAGAAGAAGAAGTTTATAACATATTAGATTTACCTTTTATTCCACCTGAAATGAGAGAGGATAGAGGAGAGATTGAATTGGCTCTTGATGGAAAACTTCCAAAAATTGTTGAGATGAAAGATATAAAAGGAGATACACATGTTCATACAAAATATTCTGATGGAGAAAATTCAATTTTAGAAATTGTAAATAAATGTATAGAATTTGGATATGAATATGTTGTTATTGCAGATCACGCTAAATCTCTTGGAGTAGCAGGAGGTCTTTCAATTAAAGATTATAAAAAACAGAAAAGAGAGATTGATGAGTTGAATAATAAATTTGCTGGAAAATTTAGAATTTTCTTTGGATGTGAATTGAATATTCTCTCAGATGGAAGTGTTGATTTTTCAGAAGATGAATTGAATATTTTCGATATATGTCTTGCTGGAATTCACACAGGATTTAGTCAAGAAAAAAAGAAGATAACAGAAAGAATTATTAAGGCGATGAAGATCAAAGAGATAAAAATAATAACTCATCCAACTGGAAGATTGCTTGGCTCAAGAGATGAATATGAAGTTGATCTTGAAGAAATTTTTAAAGAGGCAAAAAACTATGGAAAGATTTTAGAAATCAACGCAACTCCAGAAAGACTTGATTTAAATGATATCAATGCAATGCAAGGAAAAGAGGTTTATGGATTAAAATTCTCAATCGGAACAGATGCTCATTCATTATATGGACTCTATGATATGAGATATGGAGTTGGAGTTGCAAGAAGAGCATGGCTTACTAAAGAAGACATTATAAATACACTAACTTTAGAAGAGTTCGAAAAGTTTATAAAAGATTAATTAATCTCTTTGTGCAATAAAGGAAGATATAAATATTAATAACATCCCAATATAATTTATTAATGAATAGATTGTTCCAAGAAGAATTAACTCCAATATATTAGCAAAAATAGGTTCTGTGGCGAATATAAATGCTGTTTTTATTGTATTTTTCTTATTTTGATACTTTATTTGAATATAAAATGGAATTAAAGTAGCAAATATTGCAACAACTATTGCCCCTAAAAGTGAATTTTTTGGAATTGGAATAACTTCTTTTTTATTTATTAATACTAAAATTGATGATAATATGAAAACTGTCCATATTTGAGAAAAAAGAAAAGGGAAACTTTCATCATTTAAAGAAAAATGTCCAATTGTTGAAATATGAAGTGCCCAGAAAATTGCACAAATTAATGTTAAAAAATCTCCTAAATTTATATTTTTAATTTCTCCACCAAATAATAGATATAATCCTATTAAAACAATTATTATTGCAATATATGTTCTTAAAATTATCTTTCTTTTTGTTAAAAAATAGGAAAAGAAAGGAGTTATTGGAATAGAAATTGATGTTATAAATGCACTGTTTGTTGGAGAAGTGTATCTTAATCCAATTGTTTGAAAAATATATGCTGAAAAAAGAAAAAAACCAACAATCATTCCTTTCAAAAAAATCTCTTTAGACATTTTAATTTTAAAAATATAAATTAAAAAAATCATTATAATTAGAGTAAATAAAAATCTTATAAAAACAAAAGATATTGGATCAAAATTTGAAACTCCATTTTTTACAATAACAAAAGTCCAACCCCATAAAAATGGTGGTAAAAAAAGAATAAGGTCTTCTCTTTTCATAATGTTTTATTATAACAGAATTATGCTATTCTTAAAATTAGTATGTTTGAATATAATGTTTTAAAGTTTTTTGAGAGTTTAAGAAACCCAATTTTAGATAAAATTTTTATTTTTATAACAAATTTAGGAAGTTTTGAATTTTATCTCTTTTCAATTGCATTTCTTTTCTTTATTTGTAATAATAGAACTTCACTTAAAATATTATTTTTATTGGTTATTTCATTTTCTATAAATACTTTAATAAAAAATATTTTAAAATTGCCAAGACCTGATGAGGAAGTTTTTAATCCTATCTATAAAGAATCATCTCAAGGATATGGATTTCCAAGCGGACATTCACAAAATGCAACTTCTTTTTGGATCACAATTTCAAAAAATTTTAAAAAGAAATCTATTTTAATTTTCTCAATAATAATTATTTTTTTAATATCAATTTCAAGATTATATCTTTCACTTCATTTTCTTTTAGATGTATTAGGTGGAATTTTAATTGGGATTTTTATTGTCTATTTATTTTTTGATTTAATTGATATTTTTCTCGACAATTTAATGAAAATAAAATTTAATTTTATTTTTTTTCTTTCTCTTTTAATTTTTGGTGTTTTTTCAAAAAATTACTCAAATTTATTTATCCCATTGTCTGGTATAATTTTTGGATTTTTATTAAAAAAAGAAGAATCGAAAATAAATCTAAATTTCGAAAAAATTTTGATAAGAGAATTAATTGGTTTGTCTGTTTTGATTATTTTAATTTATATTTCAATACAAATTAAAAATTTTATTTTTTTAACAATCATCTATTTCATATCAGGCCTATGGATATCTTATCTATCAAAGTTTCTTTTCTCTAAAATTAATGTTTAAGAGTGATAAGATATTTTATGTAATTATTTAATTAAACTTGGAAAGAAGATTTTTTTTCCATTCTTTTCTTTTAAATCATCCCATTCTTTTAAGATTCTTACTGCTTCATTTGCAACGAGGATAGCCCTTTCCTCACCTACATATTGAAATTCATTTGTTAATCTATTTGCAATAACAACACAAATTGAACCTGCTCTCAATTTGTAAATAGATGATAAAACAAAAAGAGTTGATGTCTCCATTTCAAAATTTGTTACATTTGCTATTTTCATATCATGAAATATCTCTTTAGCAAATGATGGAATATAATCATTGAAACCTGGTCTTCCCTGTCCTGTATAAAAGGCATCTGTTGATGCAGCAATTCCAATGTGATATCTAAAGTTTAATTTTTCTGCTGCCTCAATCAAGGCAAGGGTAACTTCTATTGATGATACTGCAGGATATTCTCCTCTAACATATTGATGGGTTGTTCCATCTAATCTTACTGCACCATTTATTATTATCAAATCTCCAAGTTTAATATCCTCTTGAATTGCTCCTGTTGTTCCAACTCTTATAAATGTATCTGCTCCAATTCTTGCAGCCTCTTCAATTGCAATTGCAAGAGATGGTCCACCAATTCCTGTTGAAAGGGCAGAAATTTGAACACCCTTATATTTACCTGTTGCTGATTTATATTCTCTATGAAATGCTTTTATTTCACCTTCATCCCAAGTTTTTAAAATTCTATCCACTCTTCCAGGATCACCAGGTGTCAATACATATCTTGCAAGATCTCCTATTTTTAAATCTATATGATATTGTTTACCCTCAAATGTTTCTGGTCTATCAGCACCTTTAAACTTCTCTTCCAAAATACACCTCCTTTAAAATTTTATCTGATAATTTTTTATATGCTGAAAAAGTTTTATTAAATAAATCTTCACTTATATTATAATTTGAATATTTTGAAATAATAAAACTATCTGTAATTATATCTATTTCATTTGATAATTCTGGTTTTTCCTTTTTAAATTTTATTCTATATTCATTTGGAGTTTCATGTTTCAATTTTGAAATTATAAAATTAAGTTTCCTTATTAAAATGTTGTAAAGTGCAATAATTTTTTCTTTTGGATTCCCAGAAATTTCAAAAATCTCTCTTTTCTCATCTCTAAATTCGTCCAAAATTTTATTTAATTCAATTTGTCTTTCATTAAATGTTGATTTATATATATAAAAAATCATGTAATACAAAAACAATGTTACCATTAAAACAAAAAGAAAGATTACAAGAATTAAACCAATATCAATTGATATAGGAATCTGTTTTTCATTTGTAATATTATAACCTGAAAAAAATCTTCTTATTCTATTTATAAACTCAAATATTGGAATCTCATCGAATTTTTTAATATTTAAATTTTTAACTATTGATCTTATTAACATCTCAAAAGGTTTGTAGAGAAAATAAATTGATAAAATGATTGAAATTGAAATAAAAAAAGAAGAAATTAAAAATTTGATTGATTTTTTTCTTCCATAAACAAATTTTATAAGATTAAACAATTTAAAACTAAACAGGAAAAATACAATTAACATTCCAATAAAAACTATTAAATAAAAAGAGTTTAGGATGAAATTTAAAAATTTAATTGAAAAATCGCTTATTTTAAAGATATATCTTTTTATAGAAATATTTATTTCATTTTTTGACCCTAAATTTGATTTCTCTTCAATTTCATTATTTTGAAGATTATTTATAATTGGAGTCAATGAAATTTTTCTAAAAAAATTGACATTAATAAATAATGTTGATGTAATAATTAAAATTGAAATAAGAAAAATTAAAATTAAATTTTTAAATACTTTTTTATTGTTTATACTTAAAATAGAAAATTTGTTCTCCCAAAAATAAAAAGATTTATTTTTTTGAAGTTTAAAATAAAGAGAAAGAATTATTAATATGAATGAGATTAAAAAAGTAGAAAAATATAAACCAAAAATTTTTTCATAAAGAATTAAATTAATAATTAGAAAAATTTGAGATAAAATATTTGCGCTCTCTTTTTTTATGATTAAAATTGAAAAAATATATATAATTGAAAAAATAAAAATTTTAATAAATAAATTAAATGTAATTGGTATATTTAAATAAATCAATAAAAATAGAGATATGATGATTGCAAAAACTTTATAAAATATTTCAAATTCTCTCTTTTTAAATTCAAAAATTAATGGAATAAATGTTATAGGAATAATTAATAATAGATAGTGATTTTTAAAAAGGATTGATATTAATAAAAAGAATCCAAGTTGAAATGTTAAAATATTTATTAAATTATACAAAAATAAGATCTTTGATGTTTTCATTTCCTCTTATTATTATAATATTAATTCTGTCTCTTTTTAACGAATCTTTAATTTTTCTTATGTTTTCTATCTCTTCATTTTCTTCTATTATATATGGATGTGGTTTTTCCCATGGATATAAAAATCCATAATCTGGTAGCAAAAATATTGTAAAATTTGAAATTGTATTTTTAACTTTCATTAAATTATATAATTCAACAATATTTAAACTTCTCCTCAAAATTAAAACATTTTTTAAATTTTTTATCTCTTGAGAATTTTTATTTAAAAATTCAATAAAATCAAACTCATTATTAATTTTCAATTCAGATATAATTGAAATAATTTTAATCATATGATCTTTACCATTTCCCTCTTTTATTCTTACAAATTCAGGAATCCACAATCCATAATTAAATTTTGATCTTTCAAAAAAATAAACGAAAGATGAAGATATTGTTGTTATATGTTCTTCGTATATTTCTTGATTCCTTGAATTTTTTGAAGCAAATGGATCAATTATTATAGTTACAGATGTTATTGCAGTAGAAGGAAACTCTTTAACCATTAACTCACCTTTATGGGCAGATACTTTCCAATTTATTTTTTTAAACTCTTCATTTCCAGTATATTTTCTATGTCCTTGAATTGATGTGAAATCTTCAAAAATTTTCTCTTTAACTTTTAAACCAAATGATGGCTCTATTGTTTTTACTATAGATTTTTTAATATTTATCATCTTCGGGAAAACAATAACTTCAAAATTTGTTTCAAAAAAATTCTCAATGTTAACAACTCCTAAAACATCATATAATCTTAATTTAAAATTTCCAATGAAATATCTTCCCCTCTTTTTTGCGATAACTTTAAATAAATGATCATATTCTTTATTTTCTTCTATCTGAATAAATAAATTCTTTTTATCAACTGGTATAAAATATGTTGGAAGATATGGAATAAGTTCAAAATTTAAAATTTTTGTATTGAAAAAATTTAATTTATAATTTATTGAAATAGTGTCACCTTCTATAACATATTGTGGTTTTATATTGATTGAGTATTTAAATTTTTTAATTTCATTATTTAAAAGATTTTTCATAAAAAGAATATATATTAGAAAAAATGTTGATATTGAAATAACTATTTTTGAATTTAATAAAAACCCAATAATAAGAAATATAAGAAAAAGAATTTCTTTTTTATATTTTTTAAACAATTGGGACTTCAACTTTAAGAATTGTTCTCTCTATAACTTCATTTTCACTGATACCTTTAAGTTTTGATTCAGGTTTTAAAATTATTCTGTGAGACATAACAGAAGGAAATAGATATTTAATGTCATCAGGAATTATGAAATCTCTTCCTTCAATATATGCTTTTGCTTGAGATACTCTCATTAAAACAATTAAACTCCTTGGAGATGGTCCAAGATAAATATCTTCATCATCTCTTAATGATCTGCCAAGTTGAACAATATATTCTTTAAGGGAATCATCAACATGAACATTTTTGATCTCTTTCTGAATATTTAAAATATCTTCTTTTGTTATAACTTCTTTTAAATCCTCAATTGGATGTTTTATTTGAACTCTACTTAAAAGAAAAATTTCGTCACTTTTATCAGGATATCCTATTTCTATTTTCATGAAAAATCTATCAAGTTGTGCTTCAGGCAGAGGAAATGTTCCTTCATATTCAATAGGATTCTCTGTTGCTATTACAAAAAATGGTTCAAGTAAGGGATATGTCTTTCCATCAACTGTTACTTGTCTTTCCTCCATTGCTTCAAGTAGTGCAGATTGAGTTTTTGGAGTTGTTCTATTTATTTCATCTGCAAGAATTATATTTGAAAAGATTGGCCCTTTTTTAAATTCAAACTCTTTTAATCTTTCATTATAAACTGTAACACCAATTATATCAGATGGTAATAAATCTGGAGTGAATTGTATTCTTTTAAAATCAAGATTTATGCTTTTCGCAATTGATTTTGCAAGCATTGTCTTTCCAACACCTGGAACATCTTCAATAAGAAGATGACCTCCTGCAATTAATGTTATTATTGCTTTTTTTATTACATCATATTTTCCAACAATAACTTTCGATATATTTTCTAATAAAAGATCTATTTTTTCATTCATAAGATTTACTCTTCTTTGGTGGAGGCTGGATAGGCATTGGTAAATATTGAACAGAAGGTCTTCCAACTCCTGCTTGAGGGTATAAACTCATTAAAATATAAACATCCTCTGGCATATCAAAACTTACATTAAGGCCAAGTTTTTTAACTCTCTCGCAAGTTAAAGGATAGTCATGAGTCCACTTTCCAGAAGATAGTTCCTTTGCAATACTCTCAATTTTTTCTTTGTCTAATATGCACTCTTTATCACTCAATATTTCAACTGCAAGTTCATAAACTTGATTCATTGCTTTCTCTGCGATATCAGCAAGAATTAAAGTTTGATCATCAACTTCATTTATATTCTTTTTTTCAACTGCTTTTAAAATAGAAATTGCTGGATATCCACCTATTTGTGGGTCAATTGGTCCAAGAACAGCATTTTTATCCATAACTATTTCATCTGCAGCAAGAGCAATTAAAGTTCCACCTGACATTGCATAGTGAGGAATAAAAACTGTAACTTTTCCTTTTCTTCTAATCAATGCTCTTGCAATTTGTTCTGCAGCAAGAACTAAACCTCCTGGTGTATGTAAAATTAGATCAATTGGCATTTCATCTGGTGTTTCTCTTATTGCTCTCAAAATTTGTTCTGAATCTTCAATATCAATCATTTTTCTAAATGGAATTCCAAAAAACGAAATAGATTCTTCTCTATGAATTAAAGTTATAACTCTTGTTCCTCTTTTCTTTTGAAGATTCGCTATCACTCTTAATCTTTGAAGTTCAATTTGCCTTCTCTGAAAAACTGGATAAAAAAGAGAAACAAATATAAATAACCAAAGAAGCAAACTAAAATAATCCATTATAACCTCTCAAATGCTTCCTTCAAAACTATAATAGCCTTCTTAATACTATCTTTGCTTGCTGCATATGAAAATCTTAAATATCCTTCACCATATTCACCAAAACTTGTTCCTGGTAAACAAGCAATACCATATTCATTTAAAAGATAATTTTGAATCTCTTTTGAACTTTTTCCAAAACTTTTTACATTTGGAAATACATAAAATGCTCCTTTTGGAAGTAGGCACTTTACGCCTTTTATACTATTTAAACCTTCAACTATAATATCTCTTCTCTCTTTAAATTCTTTAACCATATAATCTACTGCACTCTGATCTCCTTCGAGAGCCTCAATACCAGCAATTTGAACAAATGCAGTTGGACAAGAGTAGTTATTTATTACATATTTTGCAATCATTTTAATTATTTCAGGATCTGCTACTGCATATCCAAGTCTCCATCCAGTCATTGCATAAGTTTTAGAAAAGCCATCTATTAAAATTACTTTGTCCCTTAATTCTTTTATTTTTGTTATTGAAACAAACTCTCCATCATATACAATTCTTGAATAAATCTCATCTGCAAGAATATAAACATCTCTATTTCCAATAATATCTCTTATTCCATAAAAATCATCGATTGTTAATATTCCACCTGTTGGGTTGTGGGGAGAGTTTATGATAATCATTCTAGTTTTGTCTGTCACTCTTTTTTCTAAATCGCTTAAATCAAATCTAAAATCTTTCTCTTCAAGAAGAGGGAGTGGAACTGCTTTTGCTTCAGCAATTTTTACTGCAGAAGAGTAAATTGGGTAGCCTGGATCTGGATAAATAACTTCTTCACCTTTTTCAACTAAAGATAAGACAGCATAGACAATTGCAGGTTTTGCTCCTGCTGTAACAATAACATTATCACTTTTAACTTCAAATTCCCTTGTTTTTGTGATATATTTTGCAACCGCCTCCCTAATTTCAAACAAACCAAATGCAGGTGTGTAATGTGTATATCCTTTGTTTAAAGCATCAATTGCTGCTTTTTTAATATTTTCTGGAGTATCAAAATCAGGTTCACCAATTTCAAAATGAAATACTTCTTTTCCCATCTTTTCAAGTTCTTTTGCTCTTGCAAGAACTTCAAATGCTCCTTCTGTTCCCATTGTTTGTGTTCTTGAAGCAAATCTAATCATAACAATTCCTCCTTTAATTTTTAATTCTTCCAAAAGAATTATACAATAAAGTTAAATAATTAACATAGCATCACCAAAAGAATAAAATCTATATCTATTTTCAACTGCAACTTTATATGCATTTAAAACATTCTCAATTCCACCAAAAGCACAAACTAAAACAAGTAGAGATGTTTTTGGAAGATGGAAGTTTGTTATCATTGCATCAACAAATTTAAATTCGAATGGTGGTTTAATAAATAAATCTGTTGTCCCTTTATATTCTTTTATGTTCTCTATTCTTGAAACTGTCTCAAGAGTTCTAACAACTGTTGTTCCAACTGCAAAAATCTTTTTTTTATTTTCTTTTGTTTTTTTAATTTCATTTAGAACTTTTTCACTGACTTCAATCCACTCTTCTCCCAATTTATGTTCATCTAAATTCTTTACCTTAAGTGGCTCAAAAGTTGGGGTTCCTACATGAAGTGTTACATATTCAATTTTTACTCCTTTCTCTTTCAATTTAATCAATAAATTCTCTGTAAAATGTAATCCTGCTGTTGGTGCGGCAATAGAACCTAGTTTTTTTCCATAAATTGTTTGATAATCCTCTTCATCTATGTTTCTATTTTTAATATAGGGAGGCAAAGGTACTTCGCCCACCTCTTCTATAAAATTTATGTAATTTTCAATCTCAGGTATTTCTATTAATCTAACCCCTTCTTCCAAAACTTTTCTAACAATGCCCTTTGCTCCATTTTTAAAATAGATCTCTCTACCCTCTTTCAACTTTTTTGCCTTTTTCGCCTTAATCTCAATCAAATTTTTATTTCCTCTTAAAAATAGAGCATCAATTTTTCCTCCAGTATCAAGAGTTAAAGTAAGTTTTGCCTTTATAACTTTTGTATCGTTTAAAACAAGAAGGTCGCCCTCATTTATAAATTCAACTATTTCATAAAAAACTTTATGTTCAATATTTCCGTTTTCCTTATGTAATACAAGTAATCTCGCTTTATCTCTCTCTTTTAATGGTTCTTGAGCAATTAACTCTTTTGGTAGATAGTAATCAAAAATTTCAATTTCCACTCTTTAATTTTACAATATCCACCCCTGTATAATAATGTTTTAAAATATCAATATAGTTCATTCCATTTTCAGCAAAACCTTGAGCACCCCATTGACTCATACCAACTCCATGACCCCATCCTTTTCCTGTAAAGACAACAATATCCCACCTTTTCTTTCTTATATCTAATGTTTTATATTCATATGGTTCAAATTTTCTAACAACTTCTTCAAAATTTAACTTTAAAAATGGAATTTTATCTACCATTGTAACAATTGAATTTATATTTTCAAATTTATAATTTTTAAATTCAAAATCAAACCATGTGCTTTTTAATCCCAAAATCGATTGAAATTGAGTTCCTGTCAAAACAATCTCATCATAAAATCCAATAACTTTTATTTCAACAACTCTTGGAGATACACCTCTTCTTAAAACTTCAAATCCTAAAATCTCTCCAATGTCATACAAATTATTCTGTTTGAAATATTTTTTAAATAGAATTTGAATTCTATAATTTGTAAAGGTTTGTGTCCAGTTGTAATGCGGAGATTTTTCTTCATAAGGACTTTCAACTCCCCTTAAATATGGATATGGCACAGAGAACCAAACATTCTCATTGTTTTCTGTGTGTCCGCCAGAGGTTGAATGATAAAGAGCCTCAATTATTTTACCATTATATGTAATAACTTCATCAATTGTCTCTTCAACTGCTTGTGTTGTTTTATCATTTTCTTTATCAACACCAAGGTATGCTTGTGTTAAAGGTGTTGCTGTAACATCATAAATATTTTTATCTTTTATTCTTGAAAGGGCATATGTTCTTGCAGCAACTGCTTGTGCTTTAAGTGCCTCAATATGAAAAGTTGAAGGCATTTCTGATGGAACAACTCCTTTTAGATAATTTTCAATATTTAGAATATTAATTATATAAGAATTTGAAAAATCGTTAAAAAGATAAAGATATCCTCTATATCTTCTGTTATTCACTTTTATAAAATCTTCATTTGGATATATTTCAAAAATTTTTCCATTTATTTCTTTTTTATTTAATTGAATTTTTATTCTCTCTGAACCAAATAAAATAAAATATCCATTTATATCAACATTTTCCATGAAAATAAGATATAACCTATTTAATATTTTAAAACTCTCCCTTTCCTCATTTGTTTTAAACTCACCAATATCAAGATTGTATTTACCATTTTCATAAAAAATAAAAAATTCTTTTGATTGTATTTTATCTTTTATTAAATCAAAATATTTTAAAGCATCTTGAATATTTATAAATATTCCAATTCTTACTCTAAATGAATTTATATTCTTTTCATAATAAAATATTTTTGTTTCTTTAAATATTTCACTATTTTCATAAATTAGTTTTACTTTCTCTCCAAACTCTAAATATTGTGGATTTTGAAAAAGTAGAACCCTTATATCTTGATTTAAAGAATAAACTTTGTTAAGAAACAAAAAAATTATAACTGTAAAAATAATAAAAAACTTTTTCAACTTAGTGCCTCCATTATTTTAACAATTAGAGAATTTAATATCAATTTAAAAAATACCATATTGTTTTCAATAAACTTAACAATCTTTGAAGATTCAAATAGATTAACAATGATTGAATCAGGTTTTATAATCTTAATCAACAGGTTTGAATATACAAAAACAACAAGTATTATTATAGAAAAGTAAAGTATCATATTAAATATTAGACCTAAAAATCTATCTAATGTTCCAATAATTGGAATCTTATGAATGATTGATGAAAATATTACTTTTATGATTCCAAAAATTATTGAAAATAAAAGAAAAAGAATTATAAATGAGATGATTTCTGCAATAACAAGTGAAATTAAATATAAATATGAATCAAATACTGTATTTAAATTTTCAAATCTTGTAAGGTAAGGTGCATTTTCAAGAAAAACGCTTTTCAAAAATTTTGGCAAATTAAGTGAATTAATAAAAAGAGATATGTTAGATGGGGTATTTGATATTATTTTTGTTTCAGGAGGTAGTTTTATTAATGGAGAAATATAATTTTTTATATTTGTTATAAATCCCCATTTTGATTCAAGGAAAAGAGAAAATTGAGGAGCAAATTTATATGCAAGATAAATGCTTAAAATAAAACCAATGATTGATATTATTATTTTGATTACCCCTCTTTTATAACCAGCATAAGCAGAAATTATTAAAATTAAAATTATTACCCCATCAACTATATTCATAATTAAATTTTATCAAGTTTAAAAAGAAATTTTTCTTGTTAATTTTAATTTTGTTGTAAGAATCTTATCTGAAGAAAATATTTTTGTTGCTATAAAAAGACAGATCAAAAAGAAAATAACTTCATAAATTATACCTATAACAGGAATAAAAAAGTTGCCAAATAGTAAATATGAAGTTGATATAAATGGATATGAGAAGGGAATTAGAAAAACTATTATTTTAATTAAAAATGGAAGGGAGTTAAAATCAAAAAATAAAGATAAAAAATAAGGAATTAATACCATAACCATTAGAGGAGTTAAAAGGGTTTGAGCACTTTGAACACTATCAGCATAAACAGCAAGAATCATTGAAAGAGATAATGCACATAAGATTGCAAGGAACAATGAAATCCCTAAAAGAGCGTATGTTGTTGCATTAAAAGTTAATCCAAGTTCATTTAAAATCTTTGAAATCTCTTGAGTAGCACCACCAAAAGCACCAAATGATACTCCTGATAGATAGTTTCTCATTCCAATTATATATACAAAAGACATAATCAAGGCGACAACTCCAGAACTTAACATTTTTGCAAAAATTATTGAAGTTCTATTAATCGGAATTGTTAAAAGGGTTTCAAGTGTTTTATTCTCCTTCTCCTGAGCAATAGAAGAAGCAATCATTTGTGATGAGAAAATTATAACAATCATAAGAATTATTGGAATAAATGCATTTTGAGATGTTATTGCATTTGAAATTGCCTCAATTGTTGTTTCAGAAATTCTATCTTTTACCATAACATAACTTTTTATTTTTATAGGTTTTTTTATTGATTGAGGATTCATTCCAATGAATTTTTCTGAAATATATCTATCTGAAATTGATTCATTTATACTATTTAAAATTGCATTTGTAGAGACTGATTGCATTATACTTATAAAAGAAAATCCCTTCATAACATTGTATATTTCAATTTCAGATGGTATATACCTTAATATATTCTCTTGAAAACCAGATGGGAATATTATCAAAGTTTGGATTTTTTCTCTCTTTATTTTTTCTATTGCTTCATCTTTTGTATTTATATTTTCAAGAAAATGAACTTTAAAATTACTTAATGAAAGTGTATTTATTATCTCTTTTGAAAGGAATGTTCCATCATAATCTAAAACCGCTATATCTTTTGGCTCACTCGCTTTTTTGCTCTCTTTTCCAATTATATTTCCAATAAGGGAAAATAAAACTATCATTATAACAATGGGAATTATTAATTGAAGAGTTATTAAACTTTTAATCTCCTTTTTAAATAGAACCATAAATTTTTTCATTCTTTAACAGCCTCCATAAAAACTTCTTCAATGTTTCTAGCATTAAAATCTTTTTTAAGTTCATCTGGTTTTCCTTGAATTAAGATTTTCCCCTTATTTATTAATGCAATCCTATCTGACAAAAATTCAACTTCAAGCATATTGTGTGATGATAAAAGAACCGTGGTTCCATGTTTTGTAAATTCTTTTATTATTTTTCTTATTTCAATTGAATTTATCACATCAAGACCAGATGTTGGTTCATCAAGAATTGCAAGTTTAGGAAAATGCATCAAACTCCTTGCAAGAAGCAATTTTCTAACCATTCCTTTACTATAACTTCCAATTTTGTCTTTTATTCTATCTTTTAAATCTGCAATTTCAATTGCATTCTTTAAAAATTTCTCTTTCTCAGAAAAATCTTTTGCATATAAAGATGCCATAAAATCTAGATAATCTAAACCAGTAAGGGATTTGTATGCTCCTGCTTCTTCTGGAAGATAACTAATTATCTCTCTTATTTTTTCACTTTCTGTTTTGAGATTGAAACCAAAAATATTTACATCACCTTCTGTTGGGGATAATATTGTTGCTAAAATTCTTAATGTTGTAGTTTTTCCCGCACCATTTGGTCCAATTAATCCAAAAATCTCTCCCTCCTCTATCTCAAAAGATATTCTATCTATTGCTTTTAACTCACCATAAAATTTTGTTAAATTTCTTACTTTAACAGCAACCATTTAACTTATTCTTGAATATTCCAAATAAAATCTTTATTAATCTTCTCATACTCATCTTGTAATCTTTTTTTATGTGAATTTTCAAATTCTATTAGAGATTGCAAAAGTTCTTTGTCCTCATTTGCTTCAACTCGTTGAAGTAGTTCAAAATAGAATTTAATTGCATTGTTTTCTGCTTCTATTGCAGAACTTAAAATTTCAATTGCATCACTTTTTGAATTCAAACCAAATTTTTCAATTCTCAAATTTGGATCAAAAATAAAACCTTCAATTTCTTCAAAATCTTTATTATAAAGTTCTCTATATCTTTTCTCAAGTAAAATCATATGTTTCCTCTCTTCATTTGAAAGAGATTCCATTAAAGATTTTGATTTTTTATTTACAATCATTTTGGATACATCAAGATAAAACTCCATTGCCTGTTTTTCGCCCTGAATCGCTTTTCTTAAAACTTCTTCTCCTAAAAATTTACTCATCTAAACCTCCTAAGATTAAATATTATTTAGATTATAACATAAATTTATTCTTTAAATTTTTAAAAAATAATTTATAATTAAAATGAAAAATAATTCTTAAGAAGGAGGTTAAAATGGAGAAAAAGAGAGTAGGGATTTTGGATTGGTATTTCAAGCCAAATCTTCTTCTTAGAATTTTGATAGGGTTAATAATTGGAGTGATAGTGGGATTGATCGTTGGTCCTAAAATTGAAGTGATTCAACCTCTTGGAGATCTATTGATAAGATTGTTAAAGATGATAGTTGTTCCAGTTATATTTTTCTCATTGATTACAGGTGCTGCAAGCATTGCTCCATCAAAACTTGGAAGAGTTGGGGTAAAGATAATTGTATATTATCTTATAACTACAGTTTTAGCAGTCATTATTGGTTTAATTTTTGCAAATTTACTGAAACCAGGATTGGGTTTAACTCTACCTGGAGAAGCACCTGGTAAAGAACTTACAGCACCATCTGTTGTTCAGACATTATTAAATATAATTCCTACAAATCCAGTTGATTCACTTGCCAAAGGAGATGTTTTGCCAATAATCTTTTTCGCTCTTATATTTGGAATTGCAGTTTCAATTTTAAGAGAGAGTAAAGATGAGAGATTAAAAGAAGGTGCAAATCTTGTTTATAAATTTTCTGATGCTGCTGCTGAAATTATGTATAAAATAGTGGGAGGAGTTCTCCAATATGCACCAATTGGAGTTTTTGCTTTAATTGCAGTTGTTTTTGGTAAACAGGGACCAAAGGCATTTGGGCCACTTGGTATGGTTACTTTAACTGTTTATATTGGTCTTGCAGTTCATCTCTTTCTTGTTTATGGAGGCGCTCTATCTTTATTTGGATTATCATTTTATAAATTTTTAAAAGGAGCAAAAGAAGCAATGCTTACTGCATTCGTAACGAGAAGTTCAAGCGCTACTCTTCCAATAACAATGAAAAATACAGATGAAAATTTGGGAGTTCCGAAATCAATTTATTCATTTACTCTTCCTCTTGGTGCAACAATAAATATGGATGGTACATGTTTATACCAAGGTGTTTGTGCACTATTTGTTGCTTTTGCAGTTGGTGCAAATTTAAATTTCTCTCAACAAATGATAATTGTTTTAACTGCAACACTTGCCTCTATTGGAACAGCAGGTGTTCCTGGTGCTGGAGCAATAATGCTTCTTATGGTGTTAAATTCAGTTGGATTTAAAGTTGAAGCAGGAACTGCAGTTGCTGCAGCATATGCAATGATTTTAGGAATAGATGCAATTTTAGATATGGGAAGAACATGTCTAAATGTTACTGGTGATATGGTTGGAACAGCAATTGTTGCAAAAACTGAAAAGGAACTTGATCTTTCAAAATGGAAATAAAAGAAAAGATTGTTGGTGTAATAGGTGGAATGGGTCCAGAGGCAACTCTGGACCTTTTTTATAAAATAATAAAAAATACAAAGGCAGAAAGAGACCAAGACCATATTCATTTGATAATTGACAACTATCCTCAAATACCTGATAGAACTTCCTTTTTGATGGGTAAAGGTGAAAATCCTCTTCCATATATTTTGAAATCAGCAAAAAAACTTGAAAATTTTGGTGTATCAGCAATATGTATGCCTTGTAATACTGCCCACTATTTTGAAGAGGATATTAAAAATGAGATTAAAGTTCCATTTATAAGTATAGTTCAATCAGTTTTAGAAGAGATAAAAGAAAATTATAAAGAGATAAAAAATATTGGTCTTATTGCAACAAAAGGAACAATAATTGGAAAAGTTTATGAAAATCCATTGAAAAAGGAAGGTTATAACTTAATAATTTTAGAAAATTTGATAGATGAGATAATGGAAATAATCTATTCTATTAAAGGGGGAAAAATAAAAGAGAATTCTAAAAAATTTGAAAAAATTTTAAAAGAATATAAAAAAGTGAATTCTGAAATTGTTATTGCAGGTTGTACAGAAATTCCTCTTATTTTACCATACATTGAAACTGATTTGCCAATAATTGATTCTACATTATCACTAGCAAAAAAGGTTATAAAATTTGTAAAAGGTCAATAAATAACTTTATATAAAAACAATCCTCTTGATGAAACTTTTTTTTCAGCAATTTGATGTTTTTTTGAATTTAATGCCTCAATTAATAGATAATTATTTAAATTTCTTCTTTCAATTTCAAGAAGCGCACCGACTATTCTTCTAATTTGGTGTCTTAAAAAAGATTTTCCATGAAATATAAGAAAAATAAAATAATTTTTTTTAAAAATATCTGTTTTATAAATTTCTCTTACAGTTAATGATGATTCTCTTTCCTCTTCTGTTGTGAAACTTGAAAAATCTTTTTCTCCTTCAAAAAGTTTTAAATTTTCTCTTAACCTTTCTAAATTGATTTCATATGGGAACCATAAGGAATATCTATCTATAATTGGATGTGGTATTTCTTTTGAGTTATTAATTACAAAAAAATAAATTTTCCCCTTTGAATCAAATCTTGAATTGAATTTTAAATCTACCTCTTCTGAATCTTTTATTTTTATATCAAAAGGGAGTAAATCATTTAAAATATATTTAAATCTCTCTCCTGGAATTTTGCTATCAATTAAAAAATTAGCAACTTGTCCAATTGCATGAACTCCTCTATCAGTTCTACTTGCAAAAAAAATTTTAATATCTGTTTCTGTAATTTTTTTTAATTGATTTACAAGAACGCCTTCAACAGTTCTAAGATTTTTATTTTTCTGTGTTCCAAAAAAATTTGTACCATCATACATTATTGTCAATTTTATATTTTTTATCATCCTATAAAATAAGAAATTAATCCAATTAAAATAATCAAAATTGTAAAAATAGTATCTAGTCTTCTCCAATTCAATCTTCTCATATATGTTCTCTTTTTACCTGGTTGAAAACATCTAACTTCCATTGCAACAGCAAGTTCCTCTGCTCTTCTAAATGCAGATATAAAAAGTGGAATTAAAATTGGAATTAGATTTTTTGCTCTTTTTATAATATTTCCTTCATCAAAACTTGCGCCTCTGCTAACTTGTGCAACGATAATTCTGTCTGCCTCTTCAACAAGAACTGGAATGAACCTTAAAGCAATAGTTATCATCATAATAATTTCAGATGATGGAAAATGTAATTTGTTTAATGGAAGAGTTAGAAATTCAAGTCCTCTTGTAAGTTCAAGAGGAGAAGTTGTAAAGGTTAATAATGACGAAATTAAAATTAAAACTATAAGTCTTGTTCCAATAAAAACTCCCCTTATTAGACCCTCATATGTTATTTTTAAAAAATAGAATTTGAAAATTATATTTCCTGGAGTAAAAAAGAAGTGAAAGAAAATAGTTATTATTAAAAGTATTATTATTGGTTTTAACCCTTTTAAAACATGTTTGAATGGAATTTTTGATGATATGAAAAATAATAAAAGTAAAATTATTATAGGAATAAAAGATAGAATATTCTTGAAAATAAAAATTATTATCATTAAAAATAGAAAAGATATAATTTTTGCTCTTGGGTCAACTGAATAGAGAAATCCAAAACCAGGAAAATATTGACCAATTATAATTGAATCTTTACTTATCATGATAAATTCCTTAAAATTTCTCTTTTTGCAATATCAAAATCTTTAAATGGTTCTGAAATAACAAAACCCTCCTTTTTCAACTCCTCTCCAAGCAAAAAAAGATCAGGAACAGAAAGATCATATTTTTCCAAAATTTCTTTGTTTTTAAAAATATCTTCTGTTTTACCTTCAATAACTATCTTCCCATTATTTAAAATATAAATTCTATCAGCAAATTGAACTATATCTTCCATTGAATGTGAAATCATTATTATAGTAACCTTTTTTTCATTTTTTAATTTTTTAATTAGAGATAGAATCTCCTCTCTTCCAATTGGATCTAAGCCAGATGTTGGTTCATCTAAAACAAGAATTTTTGGAGACATAGATAGAATACATGCAATTGCAACTCTTCTTTTCTCTCCACCAGATAATGAAAATGGTGACCTATTTAAATAACTTTCATCAAGACCAACATCTTTAATTGATTCAATTACTCTTTTTTTAATTTCATCTTCATTTAAACCAAGATTTCTTGGCCCAAATGAAACATCTTCAAAAACTGTCTCAGCAAATAGTTCATCTTCTGGGAATTGAAAAACAATACCAACAATTTTTCTTAAATTTTTTAAAAAAGTTTTATTATTAATTATTTTTTCTCCAAAAATTTTAACCTCACCCTCTTGAGGTAATAAAATACCATTTAAATGTTGAATTAAAGTTGATTTTCCGCTACCTGTATGACCTAAAATTCCAACTGCCTCACCTTCATAAACAATTAAATTTATATTTTTAATTGCCTCTTTTTCATAAGGAAGACCCCTTGAATATGTATAACTTAAATTTTTAACTTCAATTGCAATAGTTCTTCCTTTATCTCCTTCAAACTCCATAATTTAACCTCAATTGGAACTCCTTCATTTTTCAATAAATATGAAAGATATGTTAATGGTGGGACAGTAAGCCCAATTTCTCTTAAGAATTCAACATTTGTAAAAATTTCAAAAGGGTCTCCATCTAATGCTATTTCTCCATTATTTAAAACGATCACTCTATCCCCTAACATCGCTTCTTCCATTCTATGAGTTATAAGTATTATTGTTATTCCATTTTTGTTTAATCTTGTTATTAATTTTATTACATCTTTTCTACCTTTTGGATCAAGAAGAGAAGTTGGTTCATCAAGAACTATATATTCTGGTTCCATAACAAGTACTCCAGCAATTGCAAGTTTCTGTCTTTGACCACCTGAAAGAAAGTGAGGAGGAAATCTTCTCTCTTCTAGAAGATCAACTTCAATCAATACCTCCTCAACTTTCTTTCTTATCGTCTCTTCATCGTAATTCAAATTTTCAAGTCCAAAAGCAATATCTTCTTCAACTATTTGAGAAACAATTTGATTATCTGGATTTTGAAAAACCATTCCAATTTTCTTTCTAATTTCAAGATAATCTAATTCATTTTTTATTTTTTTTCCATCAATATAGATTTCACCCTTTGTTGGTTCAAGCAAAAAGGCAATCAATCTACCTAATGTAGATTTTCCAGATCCATTCTTACCAATAATAGAAATAAACTCACCTTTATTAATATTAAAGTTGATGTTTTTTAAAATATCAACTTTTTCTGGGACAAAATATGAAAAATATATATTTTTTAATTCAATCACTCTTTAACAAGTTCAAGAATAACTAACTTTGCTCCGTCTCCTCTCCTTTCTCCAAGAGGAACAATTCTTGTATATCCTCCATCTCTTGTTTCAAATTTATCTTTTATCTCTTCAAGATGTTTTCCTGCTTCTTTTGAAAGCAATATTGAATAAATTTGTCTTTTTGCATGAAGAGTATCCTTTTTTGCAAGATTTATTACTTTATCTGCTAATTTCCTTGCCTCTTTTGCTCTTGCTTCAGTTGTAACAATTTTCTCTTTTAAAATTAAAGATGTTACTAAATTTCTTAACATCATTTTTCTATGAGAAGGGTATCTATTAAGTTTTCTATAACCAACTTTATGCCTCATCGCTAATCTCCTTTCTTAAAGATAAATTCCATTTTTTTAATCTATTTTCAATCTTTTTAACCACTTTTGATGATAAATTATATTTTTCAGATAAAAGATCTTGAACAGATAGATTTGTTAAATCTTTAAGAGTTTTTACTCCACCCAATTTTAAAATATTGAGATCATCCATAGAAATAGATAGTTCTGTTGCAACTTCTTCAATAGGTCTATCAAGAATACTCTCTTCCTCACTTTCTTCACTATAACTTTTAAGAACATCCTCTATCTCATTTAAATATTTTTCACCAATGCCTTTAATATCCTTCAATCCACCACTAAGAAACTCCTTTTTAAGTTGTGATAATGTCTCAATTCCTTCACTCAACAAAACTTTTTTAACTTTACTTGAAAGAGGAAGAAGTTCAACACTTATCTCCTTTCTCTCTTCTTCAACCTTCAATTCTGAAAGAATACCCATATAGTAGTTGAATATATTAATGGCCTCTTTTAGAGATTCCCTTGGAGTTAGTGAACCGTTTGTCCAAATTTCCATAGTGAGTTTCTCTCTTTTTGGAAAAGGCGCAACATCAGAAGATGAGACCTCAAAATTTACTCTTTTTACAGGCGAAAAGTTTGTATCAATGAAAATAGTATCAATTGGATATCCTGGTTCTTTATTTTCTGAATCAAGAAGATAACCAAATCCTCTTTTTACATGGAGTAGCATTTCAACTTCTCCTTTTTTATCTGTTATTGTAAAAAGATGGAGATCTGGATTTATTATCTCAACATTTGGATTTGGATCAATATCAGATGCTTTTACTTCTTTCTCTCCCTTAACATGTAGATGAAGTTTATCTTTTTCAAGATTTCCTCTTAATACAAGTTGCTTAATATTATAAACAATTTGTGGAACATCTTCATAAACATATGGAATTGTTGTAAATTCATGTGGAACTCCTTTTATTTCAATAGCATAAACTCCATAACCGATAATTGAAGATAGTAGAACTCTTCTTAGAGCATTTCCAATTGTTATTCCATAGCCTCTATATAGTGGATCAATTACAAATTTTATATAGGTATTATTATCTTCTAAAATTTTAATTTTAGGTTTTCCTGCTAAATATTCCATACTAACTCCTATTTAGAGTAGAACTCAACAACAAGTTCTTCTTTAATTGGAGTGTCAATTTGATCTCTTGTAGGAATAGAGTTAACAACAATTCTCAAATTTTCGAAATCTGTAGATAACCAAGAAGGAACGAAAGGTCTTGTTTCTAATGCTTGAATAACTTGTGGAATATTTCTTGCTTTAGATTTAAGTTCAATGACATCGCCAGGCTTTACTTCATAAGATGGAATGTTTACTGTTTTTCCATTAACCTTTACATGTCCATGGTTTACAAGTTGTCTTGCAGATGAACGAGAAATCGCTAAACCACCTCTGAAGATTACATTATCCAATCTTCTTTCAAGTAGTTCAAGAAGTTTTTCACCAGTTGGAATTTTTCTTTGGGCATTTGCTCTTTCAAAATATAGTTTAAATTGTCTTTCCATTACACCATAAATTTTTCTTAATTTCTGTTTTTCCCACAAATGAATAGCATAATCAGATGGTTTTGCTTTTCTTCTCATTCCTTGAACACCAGGAGGTGAAAATTTTCTTTCAAGAGCACATTTCCTTGAATAGCACCTTTCGCCTTTTAAGAAAAGTTTAACACCCAATCTTCTACAAACTCTACATTTTGGTTTTGTTAGTTTAGCCATAAATACCTCCTACACTCTCCTTCTTTTTGGTGGTCTACAACCATTATGTGGTATTGGAGTCACATCTTTTATTGATTTTACAATCAATCCACCTGTTTGAAGTGCTCTTACCGCTGTTTCTCTTCCAGGTCCAGGACCTTTTACAAAAACATCAGCATATTTTGCACCAAGCATACTGACCTTTTTTGCAACATTTTCAGCAGCAACTTGTGCAGCGAATGGAGTCCCTTTTTTTGTGCCTTTAAATCCACTTGTTCCTGCAGAACCCCATGTTATAACATTTCCTTCTTTGTCAGTAACAGTAACAATGGTGTTATTAAATGTTGAATTTATATAAACATTCACATTCTCATCTACCCTTTTTTTCTTTTTTGTTTTAGCCATCTATTATCCTCCTTTATTTACTTCCAACAGTTTTTCTTGGACCTTTTCTTGTCCTTGCATTTGTTCTAGTTCTTTGTCCTCTTACAGGTAGACCCCTTTTATGTCTATAGCCTCTATAACAATTTATATCAATTAATCTTTTTATGTTAGAGGCGATTTCTTTTCTTAAATCTCCCTCAACTTTATAATGTTTTGGAATGTAATCATTTAAAGAATTAACCTCTTCAGGAGTTAAATCTTTAACCTTTTTATTTGGATCGATATTTAAACTTTTAATTATCTCTTTTGCTCTACTTAATCCAATTCCATAAATATATGTGAGAGCAATATCAATTCTTTTGTTTTTTGGCAAATCAACTCCAACGACTCTTGCCATTTTACCTCCTTAACCTTGTTTTTGTTTATGTTTAGGGTTAGAGCAAATAATCATGACTCTTCCCTTTCTTTTTATAACTTTACATTTAGGACATATCCTTTTAACTGAAGATCTTACTTTCATAAAAATTCCTCCTTTAAGAAATTCTATAAACTATTCTTCCTTGGGTTGGATCATATTTTGAAATCTGAATTCTAACCTTATCCCCAGGAAGAACTCTAATTGAATTTAATCTCATCTTTCCACTTACAAATGCTTTAATTATTTTTCCATTTGGTAGTTTTACCTTGAAATGCATATCTGGAAGGGCTTCAACAACTACACCTTCAACTTCAATATATTCTTTGTCTTTCATCTTATCTCCTCTGGCGATGTTAAAATTAGAGGACCATTTTTTGTAATTGCAACTGTATGTTCAAAGTGAACTGCTGGTTTATTGTCTTTTGTTTTAACAGTCCATCCATCTTTATCAACAAAAACTTCGCCTCTTCCCATGCATATCATTGGTTCAATAGCAATGGTCATTCCCTCTTTTAAAACTGCTCCTGAGTTTTCACTTCCAAAATTTGGAACTTCAGGTTCTTCATGAAGTTTTCTTCCAATTCCATGTCCTATGAATTCTTTAACAACTGAGTATCCATATCTTTTCGATAAATTTTCAATTGTGCTTGAGATATTACCAATTCTCATACCAATTTTTGCCATAGAAATTGCTGAATATAGAACTCTTTCTCCAACTTCTAAAAGTCGTTTTTTTTCTTCATCAACTTCTCCAACTGGAATTGTATAAGCCATATCAGAATAATATCCTTTATACATTAAACCAAGATCAAGAGAGACAATATCTCCATTTTTAAAAATCTTTTCTTTAACTGGAAAACCATGAATAACTTCTTCGTTTACAGAAACACATATTGAGTAAGGATAACCTCTATAACCTTTAAATGCAGGAGTAGCACCATAAGAAACAATCATCTCTTCAGCAAGAGAATCAATTTGATTTGCTGATACACCTTCTTTTACCATCTTTTTTAGATTGTTCATAACTTTATAAAGGATTGTTCCTGCCTCTCTCATAATTTCAATTTCTCTATTGCTTTTTAATATAATCATCTATAATCTTTTTGATATCTTCAAAAACATCTTCAATAGATTTTGTTCCATCAACAATAAAAAGTTTTTGTTTTTCCTTATAAAATTCAATCAAAGGATTAGTATTTAATTTATACTCTTCAATTCTTTTTTTAATAACATCAACTCTATCATCATCTCTAGTTATCAACTTTTCATTATCAAAATCACAAACTTCATTATTTTTTGGTTTATTAAAATAGATGTTGTAAATTCTTCCACATTTAGGACATATTCTTCTACCAGATAATCTTATAATTATAATCTCTTCTGGAACATCAATATTAATAACGATATCAACATCTTTTCCTCTGCTCTTTAAAAAGTTTTCAAAGTACAAAGCTTGATTAATTGTCCTTGGGTATCCATCTAAAATGAAATTATCCAAATTATTTATTTTATCAAAAACTATCTCATTTACAAGTTCGTCAGAAACGAGTTTTCCTTCCTTAACAATCTGTTTTACTTTCATTCCAAGTTCAGTACCCTTTTCAATATTCTCTCTGAAAATATCGCCTGTCGCAAAATATGGAATGTTGTATTTTTCCATAATGAGTTTTCCTTGAGTTCCTTTTCCAACTCCAATATTACCAAGAAGAATAATTATCATTTTAGAAGACCCTCGTAATGACGCATTTTAACATAAGCGTCAATCTGTTGAACAGTTTCAAGGGCAACACCAATAATAATTAGAATTGATGTTCCACCAAAATAAAATGCTCTAATTTGAGTAGCACCAAAGAAAAAGTTTGGGACAATAGCGATAAGTCCTAAAATTAAAGCAGATGGGAATGTTACCCTATTAATAATTCTTGCAATGTATTGAGTTGTTGCCTCGCCTGGTCTAACTCCAGGAATAAATCCACCCCATTTTTTTAAATTTTCAGATAGTTCGTTTGGGTTAAATGAAATTTCAGTGTAAAAATATGTAAAGAAGACAACCAAAAGAAAGAAGAATAAATTGTACCAAAAAGAATTTGATCTTGTAAGTGCTTTTCCAACACTATCGATCCATGTACCAGGGAAAAATTGACCAATTGTTCCTGGAAATGTTAAAAATGCTGAAGCAAAAATTATAGGAAGAATTCCCGCTTGAATTAATCTTAAAGGTATATAAGTTGATTGTCCTCCATACATTCTCCTTCCTACTATTCTTTTTGCATATTGAACTGGTACTCTTCTTTCTGATTGATATAGGTAGAGAATTCCAAGAAGAATTGCAAGGAAACCTATTATTGTAATTATTATTTGAGTTAAAGATATACCTCCTGTTTTTCCATAAAGTCTTACAATCTCTCCAACACCAACAGGAATTCTACTTATAACTCCAGCGAAAATAATAAGAGACACTCCATTTCCAATTCCTTTTTCTGTAATTTTTTCACCCATCCAAAACAATACATATGTACCTGCAACAAGGGTAAAAACTATTGTTAATTGAGAAAGAATTCCTTTAGCAGTTACATATCCTTGATTAGAAAAAGTTATGAGAAGTGCACCTGCCTCAATTAAAGCAAGGAAGAATGTCAAATACTTTGTCCACATTGCAATTTTTCTTCTTCCTTCTTCTCCACCTTCTCTCATTATCTCTTCAAGTTTTGGAAATATTGCACCTAATAGTTGCATTATAATCGAAGCGTTGATATATGGAAAAACACCAAGAGCAAAAATTGAAAAGTTTGAAAGTCCTCCACCTGCAAATATATCAATTAAACTAAGAAGTCCTCCTTGAGTAACTGCTTCTTTAAGAAGTTCTCTGTTAACTCCTGGAACAGGAATGAAAGTGCCAAGTCTGAAAAGAGCAAACATAAAAAGAGTAAAGATTATTCTTGCTCTTAATTCTTTAATTTTTAGAGCATTCTTCAATAGATTCCACATCTTCTCACCTCAAAATAGTACATTTTCCTTGTGCTTTTTCAATTTTCTCTTTTGCTGATTTGCTAAAAGAGTGCGCTTCAAAGTTCAATGGAAAAGAGATTTCTCCTTCTCCTAAAATTTTCAAATATTTAACTCTCTTTTCAATTAAACCTTTCTCTTTGAGAGTATCAAGATTTACAGTTTCTCCTTCTTTAAAATGCTCAACAATATCTTTTAAATTTAAAGATGCAATTTCTTTAAAGTTTTTATTAGATTTGTTTTTAATTCCTCTAAGTTGTGGCAATCTTTTGTAAATTGGAGTTTGTCCACCTTCGAACCATATCTCTTTACCTCTTCCACTTCTTGATTTCTGACCTTTATTTCCAAAACCACAATTTTTACCTGCTCCTGAACCTGGTCCTCTTCCTACAATGAATTTCTTTTTATGAGGGAATGGATTTTTAAGGTTACTTAACTTTATCATTACCTTCCTCCTTTACCCTCTTTTTTCCAAGAATCTCTATCTTTTGCTTATAGGTTATTAAATTTTTCAATGCTTCCATTGTTGCAAAAGCAACATTAACTTGGTTATTTGAACCAAAAGATTTTGAAAGAACATCTTTAACACCTGCTTTCTGAAGTATCGCTCTTACTGGTCCACCTGCTATGATACCAGTTCCTGGAACTGCTGGTTTTAGAAAAACTTTAGCAGCTCCCCATTTACCCCAAATTTCATGTGGAATAGTTGTTCCTTTTAATGGTATTTCGATTGAATCTTTCTTTGCTCTATTAACTGCTTTTCTAATTGCATCTGGAACCTCACTTGCCTTTCCTAAACCAACTCCAACTTTTCCATTACCATCACCAACAACTACAAGTGCCCTAAATTTTAATCTCTTTCCACCCTTAGTTACTTTTGCAACTCTTCTTACCTGTATTAATTGTTCTTCATATGAAGTTACTTCTAGTTCTTCATGATCTATCATTTTTTCCTCCTAAAATTCTATTCCTGCTTTTCTCATTTCATCACAGAGAATTTTCAAATTCCCGTGATATAAAAAACCACCTCTATCGAAAACTATTTTTTTAATTCCTTTTTCAATTAGAATTTCACCAAATCTTTTTCCTAATAGAGCATGAATCTCTTTTTGAGTTTTTCCCTTTATTTCATCTCTTATCTCTTTTGAAAGAGTAGATAGAGATGCCAATGTATGACCTCTATCATCATCTATTGCTTGAAGGTATATATGTTTTAAACTTCTATAAAATGAAACTCTTGGTCTTTCTTGAGTTCCTCTAATTTTTTTTCTTATTCTCTTATGTCTTATCTTTCTTCTTTCATTGCGAGAAATCTCTTTAATCATTAATTACCTCCTAAATTAAGCACCTTTACTAAGGGCTTTTCCGGCTTTCTTTCTGATAATTTCATCTTCGTATCTTACACCTTTTCCTTTATACGGATCAGGGTCTCTTAATTTTCTAATATTTGCTGCAACTTGACCTACAAGTTCTTTATCATAACCTTTAACTAAAATTCTTATGTCCTTTTCAACTGCAAATTCAATTCCAGGTGGTGGTTCCATTTCAATTGGATGTGTATAACCTAAATTTATAATCAACTTTTTACCTTGTAGTTGTGCTTTATAACCAACTCCATGAAGTATAAGGGATTTTTGAAATCCTTCAGTAACACCAACAATCATATTGTTTATCAATGCTCTATATGTTCCATGAAGAGCCTTTGTCTCCTTAAGTTCATTATTCCTTTCAACAACAATATTTGAATCAACAATTTTTACATTTAATACATCAGGAATTTTCCTCTTAAGTTCTCCTTTTTTACCTTTTACTATTATTTCATTATCTTTTATTTCAACAGTAACATCTTTTGGTATTGGTATCGGCTTTTTTCCTATCTTTGACATACTAATCCTCCTTTACCATATGAGAAGAAGAACTTCTCCACCTTCTCCAATTTTCTTTGCTTCTCTATCTGTTAGAATTCCTTTTGAAGTTGACAAAATAGCCATTCCAATTCCATTTAAAACTTTTGGAATTTCGTCTTTTCCAACATATACTCTTCTTCCTGGTTTAGATACTCTTTCAATACCTAAAATTGCTCTCTCTTTGTTTCTTCCATATTTCATATAAATCCTTATTGTCTTTTTATTGTCTCTATCTATGATTTCGAAATCTTTTATATAGCCCTCCTCTTTGAGAATCTGAACTATTGCTTTTTTCATGTTTGAATAAGGAACATCTATCTCTTCTTTATATACCATGTTTGCATTTCTTATTCTTGCTATTAAATCAGCAATTGGATCTATCAACAAGTTTATCACCTCCTACCAACTCGCTTTCTTCATACCAGGTATATAACCAGAATGAAAATATTTTCTTACACACATTCTACAAAGCCCAAAATCATTATACACTGCCCTTGCTCTTCCACAAATTTTACATCTATTAACCTTTCTTGTTTTGTATTTGGGCTCTTTTTTCGCTTTTTCTATCATTGCTTTTCTTGCCATTTATGCCTCCTTTTTCTTTCTCTCAAATGGAAGCCCTAACATTTCAAGTAATGCCTCTGCCTCTTCATCTGTTTTTGCAGTTGTAACAATTGTTATGTCAAAACCTCTAATCTTATCAACTTTATCATAATCAATTTCAGGGAAGATCAATTGCTCCTCTACTCCAAAGGTATAATTACCTCTACCATCAAAACTTTTTCTTGAGAGTCCTTTAAAATCTCTAATTCTTGGAAGTGCAACATTTATCAACTTCTCAAAAAACTCTTCCATTTTCTTTCCTCTTAAAGTAACTTTAGCACCAATTAACATTCCTTTTCTAACTTTAAAAGATGCAATTGATTTCTTTGCCTTGATGAAAATTGGTTTTTGTCCTGTTATTAATTTGAACTCTTCTTCTGTTTTTTCAACTGCTTTTGGGTCTGTTGTTGCATCTCCAATTCCTCTATTGACAACTATCTTTACAATTTTTGGGACTTCCATTATGTTTTTATAGTTAAATTTCTCCATAAGTTTAGGAGCAATTTCCATCCATTTAGACTTTAAATATCCCATTCTTCCTCCTATTAAACTTTATCAATTATCTCTCCACATTTTTTACAAACTCTAACTTTTTCACCAGTTTCTAAAAAGAGCATTCCAACTCTTGTTGGACTTTTACAATGAGAACAAACTAATTGAACTTTCCAATAATATATTGGAGCCTCAACTTCTTTTTTTCCACCTTCTGGGTTATCTTGAGTAGGTCTGAAATATTTTTTAATTATATTTACACCTTCAACAATAACTTTTTTTTCTTTAGGAAGAACCTTAAGAACTTTTCCGACTTTTCCTTTATCTTTTCCTGAAATAACCTTAACAGTATCTCCTTTTTTAATTCTAAGTTTCATATCAAACCACCTCTGCTGCAAGCGAAATTATTTTTAAATAACCTTTTTCTCTTAATTCTCTGCAAACAGGACCAAATATTCTTGTTCCTTTAGGATTCCCTTCATCGTCAATAATAACTACAGCATTATCATCAAATCTTAAATAGGATCCATCTGGTCTTCTAATTTTATTTCTTGTTCTAACAATGACTCCTTTACCAACTGAACCCTTTGGAATTGGACTTTTTGGAATAGCATCTTTTACAGTAAAAACTATAACATCTCCAACTCTTCCATATTTTTTATTTGAACTTCCTAAAACTCTTATACATAAAACCTCTTTTGCACCAGTGTTATCAGCAACCTTTAATCTACTATATGGTCTGATCATCTTGAACCTCCAAACTCTCTTCCTCAACTCTTTTAATAACTCTTCTCACTCTCCATCTTTTGAGTTTGGAGAGTGGTCTTGTTTCTTCTATCTCAACCAAATCTCCAACTTTCAAAGGAATTTCTGTGTGAGCATAAAATTTTGAATGCCTTTTTATTGTCTTTTTATATCTTGGATGTTCTATCATTCTTTCAACTGTTACAACAACAGTTTTTTGCATTTTATTTGAAGATACAAAACCAATTAATGTCTTTTTCATTGCTCCATCTCCTTTTCCTTAAGAATGGTTAAAATTCTTGCAATATCTTTTCTAACACGTCTTATTCTTACTGGATTTTTAAGTTGATGAGTTATCTGTTGAAACCTTAAATTAAATAACTCTCTTCTTAAATCATCGAGTTTTCTTTTTAATTCATCAACTGTTAATTCTCTTAACTCTTTTGCTTTCATATTAATCCTCTCTTTTAACTATCTTTGTTTTAATTGGTAATTTATCTTGAGCAAGTTCAAGTGCTCTAATTGCTTCCTTTTCAGGAACTCCTTCAAGTTCAAAAAGAATTCTTCCTGGTTTTACAATTGCTACCCAAAATTCTGGATCTCCTTTTCCGCCACCCATTCTTGTTTCTGCGGGTTTTTTAGTTACTGGTCTATCAGGAAATATTCTTATCCACATTTTTCCAGATTTATGTGCTGCTTGAGTTAAAGGCAATCTTGCTGCTTCAATTTGCCTTGCTGTTATCCATCCTGGCTCCAATGCTTTAAGTCCTATATCTCCAAATGCAAGAGTATTTCCTCTTGTTGCTATTCCTTTTGTTCTAATTCTATGTTGTTTTCTCCATTTAACTCTCTCTGGCATTAACATATTACACCTCCAGATGCTCTTTATTAAATCTTCTAACTGGAATTTCTCCTCTATAAATCCAAACTCTAACTCCAATAACTCCAAATTTTGTTACTGCTGGAACATATGCATAATCAATATCTGCTGTAAGTGTCTGAAGAGGAACTCTTCCCTCTTTAAACCATTCTGTTCTTGCTATTTCTGCCCCTTCCAATCTTCCAGAGCATTGCACTTTTATTCCTTTTGCACCAGCCTTCATTGCTCTTGCTATTGTCTGTTTCATTGCTCTTTTATATGATGCTCTTTTTTCTATTCTATCCGCTATGAATTCTGCTTGAAGTTTAGCAGAAAGTTCAGGTTTTTTAATTTCAACTACTTTTATGTCAAGTTTTTTATTTCCAATTATCTCTTGAATTTCATTTCTTATTCTTTCAATGTTTGCTCCACCTTTTCCAATTAGAACACCTGGTCTTGCACTAAATATCAAAACTCTAACCTGCTCACCTTTTCTATAAATTTCAGTAGAAGAGACTGCTACATCTCTTCCAAGTTCATCTATTTTACTTCTAATCATTAAATCTTCAAGAAGAATTTTTGGAATATCTTTTTTTGGAGCAAACCAAAATGCTCTCCACTCTTTTGTTACTCCAAGTCTAAAACCTAATGGATTACATTTCTGTCCCATTACTCCTCCTTTTTCTCCTCTACATATACAGTTATATGGGATAAAGGTCTCCTCATTATATCTGCTCTCCCCATTGCTCTGGGAAGAATTCTCTTCATAACTGGACCTTGATCAACAAAAATTTTTTTAATATAAAGTGAATCCTCATCCATCTGATAGTTATTTTTTGCATTTGCAATAGCAGATTTTATTGTTTTTGCTATAGGAACTGCTGCTCTATTCGGTACAAACTTTAGTGATTTTAAAGCGAGTTTAGCATTCATTCCTCTGACCATATTTGCAATTTTTCTTGCTTTTTTTGGAGAAATTCTAACAAATCTTGCCTGTGCTTTAACCTCCATTTTTTCATCCTCCTTATTTAAGAGCAGTTGATCTTTCTGTAGGTCTATTGTGTGCTCTGAATGTTCTTGTAAATGCAAATTCGCCAAGTTTATGCCCAACCATAGCCTTTGTTATGTAAACTGGAATGTGAACCTTTCCATTATGAACAGCAATTGTATGACCTACCATCTCCTCTGTTATTGTCGAATCTCTACACCAAACTTTAATTATCTTTTTTTGACCCTTTTCATTCATCTCTCTTATCTTTTTAAGAAGTTTTGGATCAACATATTTCTCTCTTGCCATAATTATCTCCTCCTTTTAACAATGAATCTTGAACTTGGCTTTTTATCTTTTCTTGTCTTCTTACCAAGAGTTGGTTTACCCCAAGGAGATAGAGGAGATGGATGACCAATTGGCGCTTTTCCTTCACCACCACCATGAGGATGGTCAACTGGATTCATAGCAGAACCTCTAACATGAGGTTTCCTTCCAAGATATCTACTTCTTCCTGCTTTTCCAAGTTGAACATTTTCATGGTCAACATTTCCAACTTGTCCTATTGTTGCTCTGCAATTTAAATTAATCAATCTAATTTCACCAGATGGCAATTTAATTTGAGCATAATTTTCATCTTTAGATAAAATCTGTGCATAAGTGCCTGCTGAACGAGCAATCTGTCCACCTTTTCCTGGTAAAAGTTCTATATTATGAACGATAGTACCAACAGGAATGTTTCTTAAAAATGTTGTGTTTCCAGGTTTTAATGGAACATTTTCACCTGAAAGAATAGTATCTCCTACATTTAATCCTAATGGTGCAATTATGTATCTTTTTTCACCATCTGCATATGTTATCAATGCTATTCTTGCAGATCTGTTTGGATCATATTCAATTGCTGTAACCTTTCCTGGGATACCATCTTTATCTCTTTTAAAATCTATAATTCTATATAATCTTTTGTTTCCACCACCTCTAAATCTTGTTGTTATTTTACCTTGATTGTTTCTACCACCTGTTTTTCTTAAACCAACTGTTAAACTCTTTTCTGGTTCCTTTTTTGTTATATCGCTATTGTCTAAATAGGTTGCATTTCTTCTACCCGGACTTGTTGGTTTAACTTTTATTATTCCCATATTACACTCCTTTCAAAAATTCAATTGAGTAACCTTCTTTTAAGGTTACTATAGCCTTTTTACCTTCTGGTGTCTTGGTAAATTGATATCTTGTTCTCCTCTTCTTTGGATATTTTTTAACAATATTCACATCCTCAACTTTAACATTAAACATCTCTTCTACAGCCTTTTTAACCATCTCTTTATTAACATTTTTATAAACGAGAAAAACATATTTTCTCTCATTTATAAGTTTTTGGCTTTTCTCAGATATAACAGGTCTAATTAAAACCTTCTCAAACATTTCCCCACACCTCTTTCACTTTTTCATAAGCCTCTTTTGTTAAAACCAAATTATCATGCCTAAGAATATCGTAAGTATTAAGAAATCTATAGTGGATTGGAGTTATTTTTGGTATATTTCTCATACTAAGTAAAACTTCACCATTTCTATCATCAAATACAAAAAGAGTTGATGTTGTAAGATTAAGTTTGTTCAAAAGTTTTACTGCTTCTTTTGTACTTGGTTTATCATACTTTATTCCATTGACAATAAACAATTTATTCTCGTTTAATTTTGCGCTGATTGAAGATAGAAGACTTAGTCTTTTTACCTTTTTAGGAATTGAGATTCTAAAACTTCTTGGTTTTGGTCCGAAAACCACTCCTCCGCCTTTCCATAATGGAGAACGAATTGAACCTTGTCTTGCCCTTCCTGTACCTTTCTGTCTCCAAGGTTTTCTACCTCCACCACTAACCTCTCCTCTCTTCTTTGTTGAAGCAGTTCCTCTTCTTAAAGCATTTCTAATGTATCTTATTGATAAAAATATAGAGTGGTAGTGTGGAGGAATTGAAAATTTTTCTGGAATTTCTTCACTATCAATTACTTTCCCTTCAATATCATAAACTGGTATATTCATATTATTCACCTCTTATTAAAACTATGCTTCCACTTGGACCAGGCACTGCGCCTTTTAAACCCAATAAATTGTTATCTTTATCTACAAAAACAACCTCTAAATTCCTTATTGAAACAGTATCAAAACCCATATGTCCTGGCATTCTTTTTCCTTTAAAAACTCTTTGTGGTGTCAATCTGTTTCCAATAGCACCTATTCTTCTGTGAGATGTTGAACCATGGGAGTCAAATCCTCCTCCCATTCCCCATCTTCTCATAACTCCTTGAAATCCTTTTCCTTTAGATATTCCTGTTACTTTGACTTTCTCTCCTTTTTTGAAAATATCAACTTCAATTGTTTCTCCAACCTCTTTATCAAAATCTCTAATCTCTTTTAAGTATCTGAAATATTCTCCGATTTTTTTCATGTGTCCTATCAATGGTTTATTTAATCTCTTCTCTTTTATCTCTTCAAATCCAAGTTGAACTGCAAGATATCCGTCTTTTTCTGGTGTCTTTTTTTGAACAACTTTACATGGACCTGCTTTGAGTATTGTTACTGGAATAATTTTATTTTCATCAAATATCTGAGTCATTCCAATTTTTTTAGCAATTATACCTTTCATAAGATTCTCCTTATAATTTAATTTCAATATCAACTCCTGCTGGCAAATCTAAATCCATAAGTGCTTTTGTAGATTCTGGGGTTGGATTCAAAATATCAATCAATCTTTTATGAATTCTTAACTCAAGTTGTTCTCTTGAATCTTTATCGATGTTTGGTGCTCGTAGAAATGTATAAAGAGTTCTTTCTGAAGGAAGAGGAATTGGTCCAGAAACTTCAACACCAAGTTTTTTAAGAGTATTAACAATTAAAGTTGCTGATATATCTAAAACTCTTGAATCAAAAGATTTTAATTTAATTCTCACTCTACTTTTTGTTTCTTTCATATCTTCACCTACTCAATGAGTTTTGAAACAACACCTGCTCCAACAGTTCTTCCACCCTCTCTTATAGCAAATCTTAAACCTTCCTCAAGTGCTACAGGGTAGATTAATTCAACTGTCATTATT
>Ga0272449_1000464_pt1 | contig 48033 bp, 52 predicted proteins | sample YNPCB0241_FD_198679 | JGI IMG/M metagenome (GOLD analysis project Ga0272449, IMG submission 198679) | Hot spring sediment microbial communities from Yellowstone National Park, WY, United States - YNP-CB-024-1 | ecosystem: Environmental > Aquatic > Thermal springs > Hot (42-90C) > Sediment...
CCCTACGGTGGCATAATAGGCGCTTTAATAATAGTACCCGTCTCCCTTTACTTAAATGCCCTCTTCGGCGGTATGATAGCGGGTCTGAGCGTCCTCCTCTACGGTGTAGTCCTGCTGATAGTAGTAGTACTCATGCCAGGTGGCATATACGGATTCCTGAGGAGATTTCTGGCGAGGAGGGGGGATCATGCTCGAGGTTAGGGATGTAACGAAGAGATTCGGTGGATTGGTAGCTCTCAATAATGTCTCCCTGAGCGTCAGTAAGGGGGAGTTGCTCGGTTTGATAGGGCCCAACGGCTCAGGGAAGACGACGCTCTTCAACGTGATAACAGGTTTCTACAAGCCGGATGGTGGCAGAGTGCTTTTCAAGGGGGTGGATATAACTGGGATGAGACCCCATAGGATCACTAGGCTGGGCATAGGAAGGACCTTCCAGATCCCGAAACCTTTTGGGAGGATGACGGTACTTGAGAACGTGATGACCGCGGCCTTTTACGGTGGGAACGCTTCCGGTTCTGAAGCCAGGGAGATAGCGGAGAGGTGGATAGAATACGTAAAATTGAGGGAGAAGGCCCATCAGGAGGCCAGAACTCTCAATGTAGTTGAGAGGAAGCTAATGGAACTTGCAAGGGCTCTCTCAACGAATCCAGAGCTTCTACTTCTGGATGAGCTCGTGGCAGGCCTCAACCCCTCGGAGACGATGGAAGTGGCTAACTTAGTCAGGAGGCTCGTCGATGAATTCGGGATAACGGTTATCATGGTAGAACATGTCATGAGGGCTGTGATGACGATTTCCGACAGGGTCTTCGTCCTCCACAGGGGGATGAAGCTCGCTGAGGGGACTCCTGAGGAGATATCTAGGGATCCGAAAGTCATAGAGGCCTACTTAGGGGAGCAGGTGAGATTATGATGCTGGAGTTGAGGGATCTGGATGCGGGCTACGGTGACCTCCAAGTCCTGTGGGGTGTGAGCCTCGATGTTGAGAGCGGGGAGATCGTGAGCCTCCTGGGGAGCAACGGGGCTGGTAAGACGACACTCCTCAGGGCCATCTCTGGGCTCATAAGACCGTTTAAGGGTAAGATCTCATTCAAGGGGGAGGATATAACCCAGCTCCCGAGCCACAAGAGGGTCGAATTGGGTCTCTCTCTAGTTCCCGAGGGCAGGCAGCTCTTCCCGATGATGACTGTGATGGAGAACTTGGAGATGGGGGCCTATACCCCTAGGGCCAAGGAGAGGATGAGCGATAGCTTGGAGTGGGTATTCACGCTCTTCCCAGTCTTGAAGGAGAGAAAGGATCAGCTGGCCGGTACCATGAGCGGTGGGGAGCAGCAGATGCTCGCTATAGCCAGAGCCCTCATGAGCAGGCCGGAGCTCCTAGCGCTGGACGAGCCCTCGATGGGTCTAGCGCCGAAGTTAGTCGTGGAGATATTCAGGACTCTGCAGAGGATGAGGGATGAGGGAGTCACCATACTCCTAGCTGAGCAGAACGCTAGAGCTGCTCTCGAGATATCCGAGAAGGCTTACATAATTGAGACGGGGAGGATCGTGCTGCAAGGACCATCCAAGGAATTGATCCAGATGGATGAAGTCAGGAGGGCTTATCTAGGGATATAATTATTCATTTTTTACTTTTTCAGATGCCGATCGAGCCAATCTAGGATCCTCTTCAGCCTCTCTATCCTGTGCTTCGGCTTCCCGCTCCTGCTCAAATCGTGATTCTCCCCCGGGAATATGACGAGCTCTGTCTCAACACCCAGTACTTTCAGGGCTGTGAATAACTGGAGGGCTTGATCCAACCAGCACCTGTAGTCCTCATCGCTGTGCAATATTAGAGTAGGTGTCCTCACATTACTGACGTAGGCAAGTGGACTCTTCTCCCAGTACTTGGAGAAGTTATCCCAGGGAGTCCCGCCTATCTGATCGGGGTTGAAGTAGAAGCCTATATCAGTCGTCCCGTAATCGCTTATCCAATTGCAGATACTTCTCATCGTCACAGCTGCTTTGAACTTATCGCTATGTCCTATTATCCAATTCGTCATGAAGCCCCCGTAACTCCCTCCCATCACAGCTAACTTATTCGGATCAGCGTATCCCCTCCTTATTGCCTCATCCAGGGCTTCCATTAGATCCAGGAAATCCCTCTCCCCGTACCTCTCCCTTATATCCCTGAAGTCCTCACCGTATCCCTCGCTTCCCCTGAAGTTGACTAAGAGGAGAGCGTATCCGTTCTGATTCAGGAAGTGGAGCTCGTGCATGAATGCGTTTCCGAAGGAAGTCGCTGGCCCTCCGTGAACGTACAGTATAGTTGGATAGGGAGGAGCCCCATCGGGAGCTAGGAAGAGGCACTCCACATCCACCCCATCAGAAGCCTTAATCACGAACTCCTCAGCCCTCTTCAATTTGACCCTTGAGAGGTAGCCATCGTTCATCCCCGTCAATCTCCTCATCTCATTATCCACGACGTATATCTCAGATGGCCTATCGAAACTCATCGCGGTCAGGACTATCCTCCCGTTCTTAATATCGAAGCCCTCGACCGATATATCGGATCTGCCAACTACCTCCAAATTCCCATCCCTCAGCCTGAAGAGAGGAGCAGATTTCCCATCGTGTATCACAGCGTACCAGGAGCCCTCATGCCATATCGGCCTGAGGTTCATTCCCCCTCTAACATCGCTGTTAAGAGAGTTCCCTACGCTCCTATCGACCTTAATCTGATCTACTGGATCCCATGAATCTATTGGAGTCTCATATAAGTGCCTGTTAGTGACAAGGCCCCTCCTCTTATCGTGCCCGACTACCCCGAGCCTCGAGTCCCCCTTCCAACTCACCCTACTCAAGTACCAACTACCGTCGCCCAGCTCGTAAGCATCGCCATGGAGATCTGAGATGAAGAGGCTGACATTTAGGGGCTTCTCTCTGTCCTTTAGGGCCAGGAAAGCTATTCTCCTTCCATCAGGGGATGTTTTGAAATCCAGAACCTCCAATCCCTCGGCTGAGATTGGCCAGGACTCCCCAGTCATTAAATCTATCCCGTAGAGCCTCCTGGTGAACCAGTAAGTCCATCCCTCCCCGTTCTCCCAGAACGGTATGCTCCTTATAGTTCTGACATCATCCCTCTTACCCTCCCTCATTATAGCTGCAGCCACCTTCCCGGAGACCCATTCAACTTCCTCTATCCCGTTCTCCCATTGTAGCACTTTATACTCCTCCGAGGGGGTCCAGAGAATTAAGCTGTTCTCCTCCTTCCTGATGAATATGAACCTCTCCCCTCCAGGCTCCCAGGAAGGGTTCCAGTCCTTGGGACCTCTCGTCAGCGGCACTGGCTCGCTACCGATAGGGGCTCCCCATATCCTGTACTCGTAGCTATCGCTATCTAAGAGAGCCCTCCCTCCCCTGAAAGCTAAGAAATTACCATCGCCCCTCAAGAATGGGGGACCCAGGAGGAATATCTTGCAGAAATCCTCGATAGCTATCTGCCTCATCGGGAGCTCATATGAAGAAATAATAAAAAGTTGTTACTCAGCCTCCCCCCTGGAGGTCAGATATGCCCAGAGGAGTATAGTGCCTATAATAGCCAGGGAGACCCATGAAGGTATGTCTATCTCGAAAGCGGTCAGTAGGAACGCTATTCCCAAATACACTAAGTAGACCGCCAATCCCTTCCCCAGGTTCTTTAGCTTCCTGACTCCATGCTCCAGTAGGAAGTAGAGGGACCTCAAGCCGAGGATAGCCATTATATTGGATGTGTAAGCCGTGAAGAATTCCCTAGTTATGGCTAGGACTGCTGGTACCGAATCGAAAGCGAACATTATATCAGTAGTCTCTATCGCTATCAGCACCAATATGAGGGGAGTGAAGAGCCTGGAGGAAGACCTCTTCACGATGAACTTCTGCCCCTCGTATTCATGAGTCAGAGGCAGGAACTTTTTAGCGAATTGCACGACTCTATTCTTCCCCGGATCAACGCTCTCAGCCCCTCCTTTCGCCATCTTATAGCCGGAGTATATGAGGACGGCTCCGAATACGTAAACCATCCAGTGGTAAGTCTTGAGCAGGGTGACCCCGACGATTATGAAGGTGGCCCTGAATAGAGCTGCGAAAATTATCCCGAGGAACAGGACGAGGGGCCTAGCGTTGTAAGGCACCGCGAAGTATGTGAAGATTGCTAGGAAGACGAATACGTTATCCATCGAGAGCAGGTACTCCGTCACGTAAGCTGTTATATATTTTATGAACTCATCGACCCCATAATTGTGAAATATTATGACTGAAAAGCTCAGGCCTATCGATACCCATATCAGGACCCACTTCAAGCTGTCCCTGAAGCTCATCTCAACGTGGCGGTAGTGCCTAAGGTCTATCAGCAGGAATGTTATTATCACCCCGTGGAACAGGATCCAGAAGAACGGATCGCTTACCTCCATGCCGCACCTGGGGGAAGGTGGAGGGGAATAACATATAAAATTTTTCACCCGCCCCGTCGGATAAAACGTTCACAGTAAAAGGGAGATATCTTTAACTTTAATTTGCTAGTCGCAGCCCCTTAAATTTTAATGAGTTTTAGCCGCCGAGAGGGATCGCTCATGGACGTCGGGGCGGCTCAGAGTTGCTCCAAGATCTTCTTCCCTACCTTGAAGAACTTCTCCATGAGGAGGTAGTAGCTCACGGCCATCCCTCCATCCACTATGAAGGACTCTCCAGTTATATAGCTCGAGTCCTCCGAAGCCAGGAAGAGCACGAGCTTCACGACATCATCAGTCCTCCCCAGCCTACCTAGGGGGATCAGCCTCTTCCTTATCTCGAGCTGTTCCTCAGTGAACTCCTCCCTCAGCATATCCGTTTCGATAGGCCCCGGGCATACAGCATTGACCCTTATCCCGTACTCAGCCCATTCAGCCGCAGCGAGTTCAGTTAGCATTATCAAGCCGGCTTTAGATGGACTGTAAGCCCCGGAACCGACCATAGGTATGTAACCAGCTACGGAAGCTATGTTTATTATACTCCCCCCACCTGAATCCGCCATGAGCTTGAAGAAGGCCCTCATCACGTAAAAAGCCCCATTCAGATTGACTTCCATGACCCTCCTCCATTCCTCATACGGCACCTCCTCCAGGGGGCGCCTGAGGGTGATCCCGGCTGAATTAACTAATATATCGAGCCTACCGAACTCCTCCCTCACTACTCTCTCCATCTCCTCGATCTGAATGGGATTCGAGACATCCGCTCTCACCATTATAGCCCTGCTCCCTAGAGACTTTGCGGAATCCACTACTTCCCTAGCTTTAGCATCATCCTTAGAGTAATTCACGATTACGTTCGCCCCCTCCCTAGCTAGGGCCAGGGCTATCGCTCTACCTATCCCCCTAGAGGCTCCAGTTACTAGAGCCACCTTCCCGTCGAACCTCATGCTCTCTAGCCCTAGGATACCGGGATCCTTATAATCATTCGCTCCGCTTCACCGCTTCCCTTATCAAGCTTATGTCTATCACGGCCTCAATGATGTTCATACTGTAACCCAGGACCCTCTCTATGCTATTAGCCAGTATCTGAAGCCAGCTATCGCTCACGCTCCTGCCCTTCAAGGATCTAATAGCTTCATTTATCCTTCTAGCTACTTCATCGGCCTCCCATTGATCTAGTTCGAATAAGAGCCTCGTGGAGCTGTCGAAGAGATTTATCGACTCCCTGAGCTCACCCAGGATCCAATCGGGGAACTCCCTCCCCTCTGAAATCATGTTGAGGGATTCTTTAGCGAGTAGGACAGCGTGATCAGATATCCTCTCCATGGACCTGGCGGCTAGGAATATGTGAGGAGCTTCCGCAGCGCTCTCAAGTCCATAATCCTTTATCTTGAACGGTCTCATGAGCATGCTGGTGATCTGCTTCGTTATGAGTAAGTAGAGCTTATCCACTATCTGATCCTGCTCTATGACCCCCCTCAATACGTTCTGATCCAAGTTCCGCATCCCAGAATGCGTGTCCTCGAGCATATAGTGTGTATCCTCCCTCAGTTTAGCTAGAGCATCGCTCAACTTCATGCTATCCTCATCTATCACAGTATAGAACGTGAACTCAGATTTGCTCTCCCTGAGGACATCGAACCCGAGGACTGATGATTCGAGCATCCTCCTCACGCTTATGGCCTGATCCCTCAGCTCGGGATCGAACTTCAGAGTGACTATAGAGAAGCCAGCTAAATAAGCAGCTATTATCCTCCTCACGAAGCTCTCCACATCATCCCCTTTCCCCAGTTCCATCTCCTTAGATAGCGTGGGCGTTTCTTTAGTCGGGTTGCTGTAGATCCTCAGGGAGCCATCTGGCATCTCCTCTAGATATATCTTCGATCCCTTATCAAGCCCCAGCATCTTCACCCATTCCTTGGGGACCGAGACCGTGTAAGTAGCATTTCCGGTGAGCTGGAGGTTCCTTATGTAGAGCTTGCTCATCCTCATCCTAGATACAGTAATTTAGGAAAATAAAACCTTGCATCCAGATACCCACTCTATATAATAGAGCAAAAAATCTATATAGACAATATAGAAAACCTCGATTAAGTAATTTACTTACGAAGTGTTTATAAAATTTCCAAAATGGTGTAACTCAGGGGGTCATATGAGTCGTACTGTGATAGCGATATTATTGCTGGCCCTCGTCCTAGTGGCAGGAGCAATAGTCCTGCTCACGCTTCCTAAGACGACGACCAAGCCAGAGACGACAGTTACGGCAACAGCTACAACTACGGTCACGACGACAGTTACGACAGGGCCGAGTGAGACCAAGCCGGCTAAGAAGGTGAGTTTGCTTGGCTCAGGAGCTACCTTCCCCTACCCTCAAATAGCGGCCTGGATAGATGATTTCACGAAGAAGCACCCGGACATATCGATCAATTACAATCCGACTGGCAGCGGAACTGGACAGGAGCAGTTCTTCACGAAAGTAGTGGATTTCGCTGCATCAGATCCTCCCATATCTAAGGCGAAGTGGGAGGAGTGGAAGGGTAAGTTCGTCCAGATGCCATTCGTAATAGGCGCCGTCGTCATGACTTACAACCTCCCCGAAGCCAAGGGACTACTGAAGCTGGATGCTGAGACGATAGCCCTCATATACAAAGGTGAGATACAGTACTGGAACGATGAGAGGATCAGGAAGCTGAATCCAGAGATAAATCTCCCGAATAAGAGGATAATAGCTGTCCATAGGTCTGATTCTAGCGGGACAACTGATGTATTCACGAACTTCCTTCACAAGGCAGCTCCGAACGTTTGGCCTAAGGAACTAGTGGGCAAGTCAATAGAGTGGCCCGTGGATAAGCTCGGGAACGGAGTAGGTGGCAAGGGGAATCAGGGGGTTGCTGAAGTCCTCAGGACTACTGAGGGCTCTATAGGTTATGTGGAGCTCAATTACGCTGTTGAGCTCAACATGCCGACTGCCCTGATAAAGAACAGGGAGGGCTACTTCGTCATGGCTAATGAGACGACTATAATGGAAGCGGCCAGAGGAGCTCTGGCGAGATTGCCATCTAGCCCCGATGGTGACTTCAGTGGAGATCTGGACGCTATACTCTACGCCCCAGGGAAGCTCTCCTATCCGATAGCATCGTTCAGCCATCTGCTCTTCTACACAAGCTATCCTGAGGACAAAGTAGCAGCGATAAAGGAGTTCATAAAGTACGTGAATACTGAGGGGCAGGAGAAGGTCATAAGGGGCTACATTCCGATACCGAAGGAAGTGAGGGAGCTGAACCTCAAAGCCCTAGATATAATAAAACCATAAACATTTTTATCCTTCATCTCGGCTGGAATCTTATGGGATTTGAGGAGCTCAATGTCGAATTGTACGCTTACCTCCCCCAGAAGGAGATAAAGAACCTGATCTCGATGCTCATATCTGAGATGGAGGCCCTGGGCTTCCTAGCGAGCCCCAGGGCTGAGGGATATGCTTTCCTCCCGGCCGGGCTGCCTGTAGCTACGCACATAAGGGCTGCTGTTTATGAGGGAGCTGTAACGGTCTGGGTCAGGGGAGGGAGCGAGATAGCTGAATCCTCCGCTCTTCTAAAAATGAGCCCCCAGGAGTACTTCGAGAATCTGATGAGGGGCCTGAGGAAGGCTCGAGAGATATTTATGAAGTTCGAGAGCAAGGGTATAGTGAGAGCATATATACCGGGAGGAGATCCTGATGAGGGTGGCGATAACTGATCGCTCAGCTCTCCTGATAGTCGATGTTCAGAGGGATTTCATGCCAGGAGGTCCCCTCCCAGTGCCAGATGGCGACTCCGTAGTTAAGCCCCTGAACGATCTGATCGGGAGGTTCGAGAGCAGGGGGCTCCCGGTAATCCTGACTAGGGACTGGCACCCGAGGGATCACATATCCTTCAAGGAGAGGGGAGGGCCCTGGCCCCCTCACTGCGTCGCCGGGACTGAGGGAGCTGAGTTCCACAAGGATCTGAGGATACCTAGGGACTCTATAATAATTTCTAAAGCAACGGAGAGGGATAAGGAGGCATACTCCGGGTTCGAGGGGACTGACCTCGATGATGTGCTTAGAAAGAGGGGCGTTAGGAGGCTCTTCGTCGGAGGGGTTGCGACCGAGTACTGCGTGAGGGCAACTGTCATGGATGCGTTGAGCTCAGGCTACGAAGTGCTAGTAGTGGAGGAGGCGATTAAGGGCATCTCCCCCGAGGATGAGGAGAGAGCTAAGGAGGAGATGGTCAGGAAGGGAGCGATAATCGTGAAATTGGATGAAATACTATAAAAAATCTTTTTTGTAACTGAAAATCTCTCCTTTAGGGCGGGATAGCTCATTCTTCGCTCTTCCTCTTCTTCACAGCCCTATCGAAGACTATCCAGTTCCTGTACCACTCCTCATTCTCCTGCCTCAAGTAGCTGAGCACGCTCTTCATTAGATCCTTAGTAGTCACCTCATTGATTCCTGATTTCAGTAAATCGCATTCAATGATCCTAGCTATCTTTCTAGCTACATCCAGGGGAGCTCCGGCCTTCAGGCAGCTCACAACTATCTTCTCAGGTGAGAACTCCTCCCCCCTACCGTCCCTCTTGATTACGTATATCGGCATATGTTATTTAGGAGGGGAACTTAATAAGCTTTATCGTTATACGCATCTCAGCATTCGTTAAAATTTTTATATATTTAGAAGGCCGACTCTGGGCTTCAAATTTATTAATCTGAGGTGTGAGTAGCCCTATGAGGCCGCTGAGCCCCTTAGTGCTCACCTCGACGAAGCGATTCAAGAGGAAGAGGGTTGGAAGGGGCTTCAGTTTAGGTGAGCTCGAGAGAGCTGGTATAAGCATCGAGGAAGCGAGGAAGCTGGGCATCTACATAGATAGGAGGAGGAAAAGCGTGCATGAATGGAACGTGAACGCTCTCCTAAGGCTCAAGTCCTCATCGTAGATACCATCCTCCTAGCGAAAGCCCTCACTAAGTACTTAGCGACTTTCTCCCTCCTCACCCCTCCCCTGACTCGGAGGATCAGGCGCTCCCCTTTCACATAGACATCCGCAGCTATGCCCAGGCTCATGAGCCCCTCCCTTATGTCCTCAGGATCTATAGGTGGGAGCTCGCCGAAGCAGGGGCCGAAGGAACAAGCATAACAACCTAAGGAATGAGAATCCATATTGGCTGAGCATGCCGCGGGGAAGACCTTCAATCCAGCTCTCAGAGCTACCCTCCTCAAGGAGGATTTAATCGAGGAGGTATCTATGGGGACCTGCCTCCCCCTCTTAATGTTTTTTGAAGTCAGTAGCTCCTCCAGCTCATGAATTCCAGCCCCTCTAAGCCTCTCTAGGATGCTGGGGGTCACCCTGAGGGTCCCCAAGACCACCCCGTTGGCGCCAGCCGATTTAGCGTTCTCTATTATCTTAGGTCCATCCAAATCAGCCACTCCCGGGATTATGGGCCTGAGGAAGAGGGAGGTGTGTACTGATTCATCCCTCAAGTTCCTTATCGTTTGGAACCTGAGCTCCGGCCTCGGGGCATATGGCTCAATCACCTCGGCTTTACTCAAGCAAGGTATCGTAACGAGGACGCTCAATTTAGGATCTATCTCACCTAGAATCCTGGATTCCTCCTTTCCTATGTAGAATTTCGTCGATATTTGTGTAGGGTTCCCCAGGAGCTCGCTCACGGCCCTCAAGTACTCGAAGGTCCTCTCCCTTATACCGGGTGAGAAGGGCTCCGTTATGGAGCCGAAGGCGAGCATAGTCCCCTGCTCCGAGGGGAGGAAGAATGGGTTCGATAGTATCGCGTAAACTAACTGCAAACCGCTGAGCTTGTAGCTCTCGGGAGGCCCCCTTATCCCCATATCCTCCAAGTAACAGTATTTGCAACCTAAACTGCAGCCCCTCCCGGGATGCACTGTGAGCCCGCACATCCTGGGCTCTCGCCTCGAATGAGAATCCGCTAAAGCCTCATTCCTCTCCCTTTGAGTGAGCTTCCTTTCCAGCTGATCCCTCAGCTCCCTCTTGAGTTCGAGGAGCTCGACGAACTTAGGCATCCCGATCTCCCGTGGGCCGAGTATAAAACTGCTTTCATATTCCCGCCAGGCGTAGCGATAATAGATGCGCCTAGACCGATGCTGATGAAAAATCGCTTGAATGAATCAGTGAATATAAGCTGAGAAAATGAGCGTTTGAAGGTAGAACTACATTATCAAAAATTGCTGTGAGTAGCTTCGATTGAGCTGAAGGAATCGCTCAGTATCTCTATCGCTTTCTTATAAACCGCTACTGAGAACTCCAGATCCTTCAATTGAATTCTCTCCCTGTCCGTGTGAGCTAACGATGAATCCCCGGGACCGTAAGCTGCGCAGCTCCTCACGTAATCCAAAATATGATTCATATCGCTTGATCCAAGCTTCCTGAGTAGGACAGGCTTAGCTCCAGACGTTATTATAGCTCTAGTTAAGGCCCTCGGGACAGGATCCGTCGGCCTGACTGAGACAGGACACACGGATCCCTTCAGGATTATATCGCATCCATCCTCAATTTCAATCCGCTCTAGGATCTCCTGAAGTGAGTGCCCCACTGAGAACCTCAGATCCAGAATGCACTCAGCTCTCCTAGGCAGCACGTTCTCATACTCCCCTCCCCTCATCACAGTCACCCTAGAGCTGACTCCCTCGATCCCCTTCAGGCTCCCCTGAATCCTCTCCAAGCATGAGATCAGCTTCTCTATGGCAGAATCCCCGGGGGATGAGGAGTGCCCTCCGCTCGCTCTGCACCTCAGAATGAGCTTGGCCCCTCCTCTATACTCTATCGCCACTCCCACCGTATTCGTGGGCTCGCCCACTATCACGTAAGGGGGCAGCCCCCCCTTCAATAGCTCCCTGACTCCCCTGCTATCTCCCTCCTCCCCCACTACAGCGGCGACTCTCACGGGCCTCTCAGATAAAGAGGCCGCTACCAGCATCGCGGCCAGAGGGCCCTTAGCATCGACAGCCCCTCTTCCGGATACTGTCCCTTTCCGGACACTGACTCTCAACTTCCCGGGCACAGTATCGTAGTGGCCGAGCAGCATGACGCAACTATCCCCCTTCGAAGCTATCACATTACCGACTCCATCCGAATGGGCCTCGAGCCCCAGGCCCCTGGCTACTTCGATTAGGACCCTCTCAGCATTTTTCTCCCTTCCAGTCGGACTGTAGGCCTTCAGTAAAGCTAAGAGCACTTCAGCTACTTTGCTCACTCAGGACCCTCCTGAGCCTCCCGGATAGGAAGGAGCAATCCTCCTCAGTTATGCAGTAAGGGGGGAGTAACCTAACCATATCCTCCCCGGCCTTTAGAGCTAGTACCCCCAAGGCCTGGAGGGATCTTATTGCTCTGCCGGGCTGCTTAACCCTCACGCCCAGCATCAGACCCTCCCCCTTGAGCTCAGCGTACTCGCTTATCATAGAAGCCAGAGACTTGCCCATCTTCCTCGCTGCTTCCGGGACGTTTTCCTCGATGAAGAGCTCTATAGAAGCTTTTAAGGCAGCGCAAGCTAAGGGATTGCCGCCGTGAGTGCTCCCGTGGAATCCAGCTCTCAAGCCCTCAATCACCCAATCCCTAGCGGCTACCAAGCTTATCGGGAATCCCGAGGCTATGCTCTTCCCAGCTATCAGTATGTCCGGCTCAACCCCCCTGCTCTGATGGGCCCAAGTGGCTCCAGTCCTACCGAAACCGCATTGCACCTCATCGAATATGAGCACAGCTCCAGCTTCATCGCACGCCCTCCTTAGCTCGACCAGGAAATCGCGTCTCGAGGGCTCTATGCCCCCCTCACCCTGGACAGGCTCCAGTATCACTGCAGCAGTCTCATCATTTATCAGATCCGCCGAGGAGATATCGTTGAACTCCCCGAACTCAGCCCTGAGGAGGGGTAAGCCCTCCCTGTACTCACTGTTCCAAGTGACTGAGAGGGCCCCCAGAGTCCTGCCATGGAATCCGTTCCTGAAGGAGAGAAGGCCCCTCCTCCCCGTGGCTTTGAAAGCTAGCTTGAGGGCCAGTTCGACTGCTTCAGCACCGCTGTTCTGGAAGTAAACGTTATTGAGCTTGCTCGGGAGTATCTTGCCCAGGGAGGAGAGGCAATCCTCCATAGCGTCTGTCGAGAAAGTGGTGGATGCCACCATCAGCTTATCCAACTGCTCCTTTATGGCATCAACGACCTTCCTAGGCCTGTGCCCGAGGAAAGCGGCCCCGTGACCGGTATGCGCATCCAAGTACCTCCTGCCCTCGGAGTCCCAGACGTACTGGCCCTCTCCCCTGACGAGCTTCAAGCCCCTATGAGCCTGGAACCTCATGAACATCCAGACACCGCGTACCTAACTAGCTCCCCAGCGATGTCAACTCCAGTAGCCCTCGCCGCGTTCTTGAACTCAGTCACTGCATTTGCTTCTAGGACCATAAGACCCCTCTCCCTATCCTCAACTATATCTATGCCCAAGAAACCTCCGCCCAGAGCTTCACATGTCCTCAAGACTAGATCCCTGAGATCTTCAGTAGCTCTCACGGGCTCAACTCTAGCTCCTCTAGCCGTATTAGTTATCCAGTGATTTGATATCCTATATATAGCTGTTATAAATTCTTTATCAGTCCCATAAGCCCTTATATCACGATCCGGCTTCTCGATGTACTCCTGAATGTAGTGTATCCTATAGTAAGGGGAGCCTATCGCCTCCCTATGCTCAATTATGCTCCTCAGTTCCTCCTCATCCCTAGCCAGCGAGACTAACCTCCCCCAGCTCCCGTTGACGGGCTTAACTACGACGGGGAAGCCAATCTCCTTAGCCGCCCTCAAAACTCCCTCCGGGGAGAAAGCTACAGCTGTCTTAGGGGTAGGTATGCCCGAGCTAATCAACTTGAGGGAGGTTAGGAGCTTATCGCCGCATACCCTTATGACCTCAGGGGAGTTAACGCATTTCAGCCCACGATTCGATAAAATTTCCGAGGAAGCGACTGAATTAGTATGACTCATCGTCCTGATGAGGGCTACATCAGCTTCCGAGGCTCTAGCTTCCAATCTGTAGTGATTCGATGGTAGATGAAGCAGGGCTCCCTCAACACCTAACCTCTCCATGGCCCTCAGTATCTGGGACTCCTCCTCCCTCAGCCTCTCGTAGACCAGAGCTACCCTCATTCTCCCCAATCCTCGAGCACTCCCCCTGCTTCCCTTAGGGAAATGGCTCCGTTATCATTGAATACCTCAAGAAGGGCTCCGCAGGAGTTACAGTCTATTAGCTCTCCCGGGATCGCGTCATCCGGGACCTCGAGAGTCGAACCACATACCGGACATCTCGCCTCCATGTTCGCACCCAGAGATGCGAACACTCGAAAATATAAGCATTACTATCGCACCTATAGGTACGAATATCGGAAAATAATGTAAAACTCATTACCTGACTTCGATGGATGTGCCCTCTCCCCTCAACGCTCTGGTCACCGGTTCGTCCCTCAGGCCGTTCGCTATCAAGACGCGTGTCAACCCAGCTACTTTAGCGGACATCATCAGCTTCCTCAACATCCCTCCCCCTATTCCCTCGATAGACCCTATCTCATCTGCCCAGATTACCCTCCTGACCTCGCCATCGACGATGACACCATCCACATCCGATAGGATCACCAGGCCCTCGGGAAGCATAGCCTCAGCTATGCTGACCGCAGCCTGATCTCCATCCACGTTCAGAATCTCCCCTCCCTTCCCCCTCGAGATGGGTGAAATAACCACGCTGTAGCCGGATCTAGTGAGGCTATCGATGAGATCCCTTCTAACCTCCACTATCCTGCCGGTATAACCACCTGGGATCGCGAACCTCCTTCCGCCCTCCTGAACGATTATCCTCTCCTTCCTCTCAGCTATAAGAGTGGGACCATCCAGTCCTGAGATGCCGACCGCCCTGATGCCGAGGTTCAGGAGCTCGTTCACGATCAACTTGTTTATCTTCCCGGCCATCACCATTACATATACCTCTATCTCATTCTCATCAGTGTACCTGCTCCTCAGGCCCGAGGGGGACGTCACGAACTTCGGCTCTATGCCCATCCTCCTCGATACATCGCTGACCTCATCTCCCCCTCCGTGAACGAGTATGAACTCATATTTAGCTAGGTCCCTGCATATCTCCCTCAAGTTTCGAAGAGCCCTACCTCCTACCTTGACGACAAGCATGCTAACACCTCAAGGCCTCAGGGGAGGGATGAGGAGAGCTTCCGTCTCCTTGAATCCGAGCATTAGGTTCATGCACTGTACAGCCTGCCCCGCCGCCCCCTTCATCAAGTTATCTATAGCAGCGAAGCCAGTCGCTCTACCGAATCCCTCATCGCTCGAGAAACCGAGGTCCGCGAAATTACTACCGATAACGTTCTTGACATCGGGGAACGTACCTCTCGGCATTATCCTTATGAAGGGCTCATTGGAGTATAGCTTGGCGAATTCCCTCCATAGAGTCTCCTCATCGACATCAATTAGAGCATAAACGCTGGCGAAGGAGCCCCTCACCGCCCCGACGGAGTGAGGGATTATGCTGACCTTGATGGATGCATTTAATTTCCTGAGCTCTTGTTCAACTTCCGCCTGATGTCTGTGCCCCGAAGGGGAATAAGGCCTTATAGCATGACTCCTCTCAGGGTGATGAGATCCCTTGGAGGGCTTAGAACCTGCCTCACTGCTCCCAACTTTCAGATCCGCTATGAGGCGATTTGCACCGAGGCTGGCAAGGGGAGCTGAGGCCAGAAGAGTGGATGTAGCATTACAGCCCGGTGCGGCTACTAGAGAAGAGTGCCTTATCACATCCCTATTGAACTCAGGGATCCCGTAAACTGATCTCTCCAGGAGATCCGGGAAGGGATGCTTCCATCCGTACCACCTCTCATATAGCTCGGGATCCTTCAGCCTGAAATCCGGGCTCAGATCAACGACCTTGATCCCAACCTCTAGTAACTTTGGCGTCAGATCCTTTGAGATGCCCGGAGGCAGGGAGAGGAAAGCGAGGTCATAGTCCCCTCTCATCGCCTCACTCATAGATGAGAACTTCGACTTGAGGAGCCCCTTCAGATGAGGGTGAACTAGGTGAACGGGCTTGCCTTCATATTCCCTTGATGTTAAAAAAGATAGCTCTATGCCCGGGTGATTGACTAATATCCTGAGCAGCTCGCCGCCCGTGTACCCGGATGCTCCGAATATCGATATCTTCAATGCGAATCACCTCTTATCCAACGCGACTAAAATCATATTTTAAGCATGCTGGTTACGTTAATCGTATCATAATCGACGATATTAATACCAAATGGCTCCGGTAAGTATCGATGAAGCTCTCACAACTCCGAGTTGCGAAGAGCGGAAGAAAGATAATCCTGAGGTTTTTCAACCTCTGGTTCATTCGAAAAAGCTTCCCAATGGACTCTGAATCCTCTTTTGAGCTTCGCATTCCTTTTACGTTCTCCTCCGCATAAGCAAGCTCTTCACCCGCGAGCTGATCCTCGCATAGATCATGTCCTACGTAGCCTCGAACTATCGCTAGCTTCACGCTTTGGATGAAGCTCGGGGAATCCGGAGCTTAATGTGAATAGGAGGCGTCTCAATCCACGTTAACAATATGAAGGGCCATGGCTCCTAAAAAGATGCCCTTTAATCAGTTCACATTATTCCGGCCCTCTTAAGCGCCTTCTCTATCTCTACTATCCTATCCCGTATCTCCTTGAGGTTCTCCTGTATGTACTCCCTGAGATCACCTCTAAGTAACCTTATCTCCTCCCTCGTCTTCTCAGATTCCTCCCTTATCGCCTTCAGAATTGCCCTCCCCAACTTCAAGTTCTTCTCTCCCAGCTCAACCGCTTTTTCGCTCAGCTTCAAGTTCTTCTCTCCCAGCTCAACCGTCCTCTCGCTCAGTGCTACTGCTTTCTCGCTCAGCTTCAAGTTCTTCTCTCCCAACTCCACAGCCCTCTCGCTTAATTCAACCGCTCTCTCGCTCAACTTCAAGTTCTTCTCCCCTAATTCAACCGCTCTTTCGCTCAGCTCCACGTTCCTATAGAGGAGCCTCCCAGCTGCGTCCAGCCTCTCGAAGAGCTCCTCCGTCCAATCTCCTCTCCTTATTTCGAAGAAGCTGAATTCCCCTGTCGCCTCTTGCCAGGTAACTTCGAGATTCTCAACGAATATAGGGAACTTCTGTATCTTCACCAATCCGATGAACTGTTTAAGCCTCTCCTCATCTCCCTCCGCTACTATCATAACATCGTAAGGCTTCAGGTTCTCAACGTAACCGGTGAGGCCCAGCTTCCTAGCGATCCTCTCCACCTCATCCCTGTAGCCGACTCTCTGAACCTCTCCCTTCGCTATGATCACCACTCTCTTCATACAATTTCCTCATAAGCTCCTAGAATTTAAAACTGAAGGATCCGAAGGTCCCCATTATTTTAATCTCCTCCGCGAGTTGAGCTCTCTAGTTCTTGGAACCCAGGTGATAGAGGTTAAATAGATTGAGCCAATAGGTATGGGGATGCGCTGTGAGCTCTAGAAACGTATCGGTGCTCTCAATAACCTCCTTCGCGATAGATGTAGCTTTTAGCTCGTGGTGGATGATCCTCCCCCTCTACTTGGAGAGGCTGGGGGCCAGCGTAGCAGAAGTTGGGATTAGCTTCTCTCTGGTAAATGTAGCCTGGGCCCTCTCCCAACTACCAGGAGGCCTCCTCTCAGATAGGTTCGGGAGGAAGGTAATTATCTTGCTATCGACATCTACGTTCGTACCTTTCTTCATCTCAATGCTCTTACTCAAGGACTGGCTCGCAGTCGCCTTAGCAGTAGCTATATCCTCCTTCTTCGCCGGCCTCCAGAACCCATCCTTCAGCTCGATGATAGCTGAGTCCTCGGAGAAGCTGGGAGTAGCTAGAGCATTCGGGTTCTACAACTTCCTCATGAACCTGGGCTGGGCTGTCGGTCCCCTTCTGGGATCCCTCATAATCCCGTCCTATGGATTCGACCCCCTCTTCATACTAGGGATAGTGGTGAGCCTCTCCTGTCTCGCAGCTAGAGCTGCACTGCTTAAGGAACCCCCTAAAATGGAGGAGAGTTCCAGCTTCGGATTGACTCTCATACCCCTCCTCATCTCCCTCTCGGTGTTCCAATTAGCCAATGGGATAATCTCCCCCCTAATACCCATCTACGCTGAGAAGCTCATGTACTTCTCTTTAGAGGAGATAGAGAGGATGTTCTTCTCAGCTCAGCTCCTCACATCAATCGCGAGCATCGCCGCGGGCTCCCTCGTGATGAAAATAGGGGGATTGAGGGGCTTAATGCTATCTTTCGTCTCCTCAGGTATCTTCTCCCTGCTATGGATCTTCTCAAGAGCTTACGCTGCATTCATCCTGATCTCGCTATACTACATAGCTCTCTTCTCCCTAGCTGAAGTCTCCTTCGGCACTGCGATCAGTGAGCTCACAGCTAGGGATAGGAGAGCAACTGCCTTCGGTACCGTCACTATCCTCACAGGCTTATCCCACTCAGCCGGCTCATATTTAGGCGGGATCCTCTGGGAGGTATCTGGGCCCGAGATACCCTTCTTCCTAGCTTCATCAATAATGCTTCTCTCTTCCATACCCCTCAGAGCCCTTTCTAATGCCACTCCTCCACCTCGTTGTACCACTTCTCCTTCGTCCCTATCTTAGCCCTCTTCTCCCACTTCTTGGATTTGGGAGTCTCATTCAAGTATTTGAGGAGCTCATCTATCCTGGATCTCACCACGACTTTGTGGGATTCCTCTATATCATATTCGTCCAATTTGCTCCTGAGCAGCTGGAGGTTCGTCGTCACTGTATACCAGAACCCCCAGTCATCGAATAGGCCCTGTATCTTGAATGCCTCCAAGTTTATCTTATCGTTATCATCCCAGCCGAACTCATGAGCTCTAAGGAGAACTATGGAGTCCTTGAAGTCCTTATCATTCATCCTGACTATCTGAAGCTTCTCCAAGAGGAGTTCAGCTAATGGAAGCGTTAACGGATCTTTCTCAAGCCTCCCCTTGAACTCTATCGTGTGGTTCATCGCTAGCCTATCTAAGAAGACCTCGACCATCGGTATCCTATCGCTGTAATAGATCTGCCTCACCCTACCGTAATACATGAGGAGCCTCTGATCTACCTCGTATCCCCTCTCAGCTAAGAACTTAGCTATCTTATCCCTCTCCTTAGAATAGCCAGCTAAGTCTATATCCGTGAATACCTTAGCTCCGAGTCTCTTGAGCCTCTTCCATAGATCCTCATACTCCTTGCTGTGCATGTAGATGGCCATACCACCTATCACTCTGAGAGTGATGCCCCTCTCCTTAGCCCCCTCTACTATAGCAGTAGCCTCATTTATGAACTCCTCGGGAGATGGATACTCCTCTATCGGTATCTCGGAAGGTAACCTGAACCTCTTCATGATCTCACCCGGACACGAATGAGTAACCTTTGACCTTCCCCCTCTCTATATCTATTAAAACTCCTTTGAGTATCCCCTCACCGTACTCGCTCCCCGGGTTGAAGCATATGGTCCTCCCTATGTTGCAGAATCCTTTGGATTCGTGTATGTGGCCATGAAGCCCCATCATCGGCTGATACTTCTCTATAGCCTTCCTTACTGCTACGCTACCGACGGGTATCATCTCGCTGACGGAAGGCGTTAAGTCCTTAGAGAGCTTTGGGGCTAGATCTAAGCCCGAATCGTATGGAGGGACGTGGAAGTTGAATATAGCATTCTCCATGTTCTCTATCTTCTTGACTAGATCCTCTATCATCTCCTCGAGCTTCTCCTCTGGGACCTCCCTAGGCGTGTTCCAGGGGGTCGGGTTGGAGTAGGGCAGCGTTATCATCTCATGATGCTCATCGACCCAGACCTTCTTCATGCCAACGTTTATCACGAAATCGCTCTCATTGAGGACTTCCTCTATCTCCAGCGGATCATCGTTACCTGCCGATATGAATATCTTCACATTTTTACCTTTCAACCTCTCCTCAGCGAGCTTGATCCAGCTCCTCAACCTGGCCTTTATGTTCTCGACGAAGAGCCTATCCTTCAATTCAGGATTCCTCTCTATCTCATCCAACTCCTCCTTAGTCACGATTATCGGGTAGTAGCCGGCTATAGAGATCCTCTTCTTGACATCATCAAGCTCCTTCTCCCTGAACTTGTAAGTCCCCCCGAAGAAAGTGCTCACATAAGTGTTATCGGGATTCTTCACTATAGGTATTAAGAGCTTACCGGCTAAGTCCCCGAGGAGTATGCCTACGTCAGCTTTGTATATAGGGATCGCATTTAGGAATTTCCTGAATACGTATTCAGAGCCGTGAACATCAGTCACGAAGAGTATCCTGGTCATATTACCACCCTTCTACCGCAAATCATCTCCTTATAAAAAATATAGTGTGGGGAGGATCACTCCGGAGGGAGCTCCTTCCATGCAAGATCTATATCTATGCCCTCCTTCTTGTTCTTCCATCTCCAGTATGCCCACCAGAGCATACCGCCCGTCCAAACGAATATGAAGGCTATTAATCCTTCAGGCGTTATTCCTTCTAGCTCAGGAGTCGTGTAGTAGAAGTACTCTATTATCGCAACGTTTATCAGATCTATCACTGCGGCTATCGTTATTATGGGCAGGGGCCCTATCCTCCAGTTCCTGTAAGGCGAGGTCTCCCATATCGATTTGACCTTCTTGACGAATGGGAATATGAGAGCACCTAATGCGGTAACTCCCCATAAGGAGATGCCCTCCGTAGCCGGGCAGTCCAGTGAAGATATCGGACCAGCCCCTCCGAAGGTATACAAAGCTATCCCGAGCTCGGAGACTATGAAGAAGAAAGTCAAGTTCTTCACGGGTGATGCCCACTTTGGATTCACTTCGGAGAACCACTTGGGCCCCATCCTGTCCATACCCCATGCTACGGCTATCCTGCTGGCAGCCACGTAACCCAGAGGAATGTACATGTAATCGCATACTATGAAGCTGAGGGCAGCCATTATGGCTAGAGCGTAGTGCAGCGGGTTAGATAAATCTAGGAAGACTCTAGTCACTCCCATGAAGTTAGGCGGGAAGGGCATGTTGTAACCATCGAGTCCCACGTTATCAGCTACCGAGAGAGCGTACATGAAATCCCTTCCTACGACGCTCGGGAAGAGCACCGCGAACGCGAGGACGAATATAGCTGGGGCAACTACGGAGCTTATCTGAGCTATCATTATGTTCCTCTGGGGCCTCTTTATCTCTCCAGCCATGACGTTCAGATCAAGACCGTATCTAGCCCACCAGGCGTTCACTACAACTAAGCCGAGGGTCCCCATGACTACAGCTGCTGTAGGAGTGAATACCCTCGGATCAGTCTCCATAGCAGCTCTTATCATACCCTCATAATCTAGAGAATTGTACTGAGCTGCCATAGCATTCCAAGCTGCCACGAACTCCTCGTGCGAGTGCATGCCCAGTATGATACCGACGATAACTAGGAATATTATGGAGAGGACCATCATCGTCCTCTGATGCCAGAGGTACCATCTCAAGCCATAGAAAGTGAATAGATAGCCCAGGAAGTTCACTATGGAGGCTATTATGAACATACCCAGTGGGGAGGCGCACCACTCAGCCGCTTCGGGCATCTCGAGCATACCGAAGAGCGTCGTTAATCCGGGATCGGCTACCCATGGAGCTAATATTATCCCCCAGAGCCACCAAACGAAGTACTCAGCGAAGCTGACTGCCATCCCTATCGCTGGATGCAGTATCCTCGTATTGTAGACGTAGCTACCTCCACTCCTGGGCATAGATGCACCTAGGATACCCCACACGAGAGCAGCTCCGAAGACACCGAAGAAAGTCGCTATCCATATCGAGTTCAATATATCTCCAGATGGGAAGAGCCATATCCCCCAGCTCAGCAATGTCCATATAGCGACAGCTGGCCCCTGATTGAGGAAACCGAAAGCGAAGGCATCTATAAGACTGGCCTCCCTTACTAGGCCGCTCGCCCTCCTCGCGAAAACTTCCTTTGGAACAATTCCACTAGATCCCTCTCCTGACATGTACAACCCCCCAAATCGGGGCTCTACTTATGGATTCATATTAAATTTAAGCATTATGTTTCGACAAAAGGCAGAGGAAATAATTTGAAAAATTTTAACGATAAAAAAGAGGCTATAGTGCTCCTCCAGGAAGAGGAGTTGAGATCCCCTCTTTTCATATATTTCCTTTACGTAAGTGCTCAGTTTATCTCAGGAAGAATCCATATTTCAAGGGGTCCTCGGGATCTATGAGGAAAGTGTTCTTAGCTATTATATGAGCATCTCCGCCCACCTCGGGTATGACAGCTTCGTAAGGCCCATATTTCACTTTCTCAACTATCCTCCCCGTGAACTTCGTATTTATTATGCTCTCGAATATTAGCTCCTCGCCTAAGCCAATTTCTTTCCTAGCTAGCAAGAGGGGTAACCTAGCGCTGACCCCGGTCCCAGTGGGACACCTATCAACTTCGCCCTCAGCGAAGACCGTGACGTGCCTGCTATGGGATGCTTCATCTACAGGTGGGCATACGAATATAGTCCCATACAGGAAGCTGAGATCCCTCTCAAATGGATGCTCTATACTCAGGCTATTCATGACGGCCCTCTTTATCCTCATCCCCATATCTATGAGCTCCCTGTACCCCTCGGGGACGCACTTCACTCCTAATTGCTCTGAGTCGACGAAAGCGTAGAAAGCCCCTCCGAATGCGACATCGTACTTCACCCTCCCGATCCCCTCAACTTCCACCTCCTTATCTAGAGCGTAAACGAAGGAAGGGACGTTCCTGAACCTAACCTTACCTACCTCGCCATTCCTGACCTCCACGTAAGCTCTGACTAGGCCGGAGGGCGTCTCTATCCTCACTTCAGTGAGCGGCTCAGTGGCATCGACGATGCCAGTGAGGACAGCTACTTTAGCTAAAGCTATCACAGCGTGGCCGCACCCAGTGCTGTATCCCTCATTGTGCATGAATATGACCCCGAAGTGCGCTTCAGGAAGGGAGGGTTCAGTTATAACTGCACCGTACATATCCGCATGACCCCTGGGCTCCAGGATGAGAGCTCTCCTTATGTGATCTAAGTTCTTCATGAAGTACCTCCTCTTCTCAAGCACGCTCCTCCCTTCGATAGCCGGAATCCCCGATGTTATTATCCTGAGGGGCTCACCCTCGGTATGCGTTTCTAAAGTAGTTATCCTCAACCAGTCGGCTGGCGGTTCCCAACCCCTGAGCTTAGCCAGGACCTCCATATGTAACCCGCTGAAAAAGTGGGGGTGAATAATAAAAAGGGGAGTTAGGAGGAGCTAGCTATACTGCTCTTCACTCTCTCCCTAACGTCCTTAGGTATATATGGTCTCTCAGGAAGGACTCCCTGAGGCCTGTAAATCAGTATGAGGGCTGTTATAGCACCGAGGAGGATCTGATAGAGCCAGATCACATCGAAGGGCAGGAGGCCCACGAACTCATGCTTGTAGTAAGTTATGAACCTGTCTAAAGCGACGAAAACAGTAGTACCTACGAGCGCACCCCTGTTATTACCTATGCCTCCAAGTAATATCATGAGCCAGGGGAGGAAGGTCCAGTTGAACCTCACGAACTGCCCCGGCATCACGCTCCCGTTGAAGAAGGCCCATAGGACACCGGCTATCCCGCAGAATGCGGATCCTATCACCATAGCTATGGCCCTGTATTTCACTAAGCTCTTGCCTAAAGCAGCGGCTGCGACTTCATTATCCCTTATAGCCTTCATAGTCCTCCCCATCGGCGTCCTCCCTAAGTACTCAGCGTAAGCGTATATGATCAGGGCTATTATGAGCATGGCAGCTGTCATAGCAACGATAGTATTTTTCCCAGCCCACCCGAAGACCGATGGAACCTGAACTCCATACTCTCCACCTATCAATGGCCTATAAGCTCTAGCAATTACATTCGCTATCTCACCGAACGCTAGGAGCGTTAAACCTAGATAATCGATCCTCAGCCTTATCGCTGGACCGACCTGAATTAGCCCGAGAATTGCGCCGACTATCGCACCGATTATCAAGCACAGTATGAAGAGGGCTATCGATAGAAGGGGATTAGAGCTAAGGATGGGGTTTATCAGAGCTATCACACCCGAGCTCTCGTATATCGGATCTAACTCCGTCTTTATCCCGAGGATCCACATGGCCAGCCTCGTGGAGAGGTTCCCCATTATGTATGCGGCCCCAGCTATGGGGAAGACCAACCCGAACTGCGGAATACCAGCGTATCCTCTCTGTATGTTCAAGCTCACGCTAGCTATCAGGTACACAGAATATACTGCTATGAAGCTCGTGACGAACAATAAGATTTGCTCAAGTATCTGCTCCATCTCAAACACCCCTCCTCTTCATTATTAAGGGAGCTATGCCCGTGGGCAATACTGCGAGCGTTATCACCAATATGCTCAGGGGTATTATCATCATGTAATTTATTATATCGGGGCCTACCACCGAGGCTAGGGAAGAGAGAAGCAATATCTTTGCAAATCCAAGCAGGAAACTTCCAATAGGTGCCCCTATTAGGTAATCAAGTCCACCCACTGTACTGGCGCAGAACATCTCAGCTAGATAGTAGGTACCGGTGTAGGTATTGCACATCTGATAGAAGGGGAGCAATGCCCCAGCTACTCCAGCAGTAGCTCCCGCTATGAACCAAGAGATCAGGAGCATCCTCGAGACATTTATTCCCAAGGTCTGCGCTAACGATGGGTTCTCCATGCACGCTCTTAATGCTACCCCCAGGTTCGTCCTGTAGAGCAGGAGCTGGAGCGCTATCATCGTGACGAGAAATGCCGCAAGTGAGATGAGAACTATTCCTCTGATTCCCACTATATCGAAATCCATTGGGACAAAATAGATGTTTCTTGATAGTATCTTGAACTCAAATTGGAGCGTATCAGCTAGGACGTTGAGGACTCCGTACATGAGTATATCGAAGGAGAGAGTGGCTATCATGAGGAGGAATATCGATGCCTTCCTTTTCCTCAGAGGCTCCAGCATGTAGAAGAGCAGCACAGCCACTAAGCCACCGAGGATGAAGCCGAGAGGTATCCCCCAGTACGGGTGGAAGCCGAAAACCCAGACTATCGTTGATGAATATATGCCAGTCGTTACGAAGGATGCGTGAGCGAAGTTGGGAACCCTTGTAGTCCTATAAAGTAGAGTAATCCCTATAGCGGTTAATGAAAGTATGGAGGACCAAACAAGGGCTTGCATAAAGGTACCAACGGAGATAGCAATCTGCATTCAATCACCCATCCCCAAATAAAGCTTCATTATCTCCCTCTCGCCCATGAGCTCCGAGGGCAGGCCCTTGAAGACCACCTGACCGCTCACGATCACATAAACCTTATCAGCAACTTCAAGAGCCTTCTGAACGTTTTGTTCAACCAAAACTATACTCAAACCCTTCTGATCCCTTATCTCACCTATTTTCTTCATTATAAGATTCACGTATAGGGGCATAAGGCCTGCCGTAGGCTCATCTAGTAGCAAGAGCTTCGGGTTCCTCACTAACCCTATGCTCATAGCTAGCATCTGCCTCTCCCCCCCGCTGAGAGTTCCAGCTCTCTGCTTCTTCCTCTCCTTAAGTATTGGGAAGAGCTCGTACACATAATCCAGCATATCGGAACTCTTATCCCTGGAGAGGGCCATCGAGATTCTCAGATTTTCATCTACTGAGAGTTCTGAGAATATGTTTATCATCTGCAGCACATATGCTACTCCCTTCCTCGCTATGATGTGAGGGGGTAGCTTCGTGATCTCCTCACCATCGAGCTTTATGCTGCCTGAATAAATGTCAGCGATCCCGAAGATGCTATTAAGCAGAGTCGTCTTCCCCGCGCCATTAGGACCGATCACTGAGATTATCTCCTTCTTCCCGCAATCTATCGAGACATCATATAGCACGTGTAACTTCCCATAACCCGAGTTCAGATTCTCGATCCTCAGCATATCAACCACCTATATACACCATCCTGACTTGCTCATTCCTAGCTATCTCATCCGGCGTCCCACTCGCTATTATCCTCCCCTGATGCATGGCATACACGAAATCAACGTATTTTAGAGCTATATCGAGCCTATGCTCTATTATCAGGAAAGTGAGCTTCATCTCATCCCTCAATTTAACTATGTGCGAGAATATATTATGAGCGAGCTTGGGGTTCACTCCCGCGATTGGCTCATCTAGAACGACCATTTTAGCCCCGGACATTAGAGCTCTACCTATCTCAATTAGCTTCAGGGCTCCAGCATCGAGAGAAGCCGGTTCCTTATCCCAGTAGCTCTCTAGACCCAGGATTTTCATTATTTGAACTGCTCTATCGACGGCCTCCATCTCATAATTCTTCCATGATGATTTGAGCAAGTGCTTCGTGAAGGACTCACCGGGATTGTTCCTAGCCGCAAGGAGGAGGTTCTCTAGCACAGATAACTGGAGGAAGGGAGAGGGTATCTGGAAGGTCCTCACGAAACCCTTCTCATACATCTTGTGCAGCGGTGAACCCGTAACATCCTCTCCCATGAAGTAGACCTTGCCGCCATCGGGCTTGTAATAGCCGCTCACCGCGTTTACGAAAGTGGTCTTCCCGCATCCATTCGGACCTATCAGTAGCGTTATTGAACCCTCTTCAACCCCTATGCTGACCTCATTAACGGCTATCAATCCCCCGAACCTCTTGACGAGCTTATCGGTTTTCAATATCATGAATGCACCCTCCTCAGAGTCTCGAGCTATCGATCGACTTATCGGTTTCTTAAAAATCTATCGCAAGATTTGTAGAACGTGCTACAGCCACTTCAGAATTAAAAAAGGTTAGGGTGATGTTTAAGAGCCTAGGGGATGATACCAGGTTATGCTGTCCGAAATGGGGTCGTACATACCCACAAGTACCATCTTGTTATCTATTACAGCCCATATCTCCTCGCTCTGCGACTTCCTGTCGTTCTTCTCATTGAGCTCAGTGTTCCCGCTCACTCCCCAGTACATCTTGGCCACGTAGGGTATGGCGGCCTTTATAGCATCAGCATCATACTTCCCAGCCAGCAGCGTAGATAGAGCGAGCACCCAAGCAGCGTCGTATGCCTGAAGCGCCCATATGTCGGGCTCCATACCTATCTCCTTCTTGACAGTCTCAACTATCCTCCTCTTCAGAGGAGTATCCGGCGCTGTGTACTGCACGCATACGACTCTCGTCTTAGAGGCTAGATCGGCAGCGTTCTTGAGCACGACATCAGCAGGGTATATAGTATCTGGAGTTATCCACTGCAGATTGAGCAGGAAGCTCTTCCTGGCATTAGCCTGTGTCAGGAGCAGTGTGAGGTCCTCCTGCCATCCGTTGTCGAATACAGCTACCTTCTCCCCCTTATCAACGTAAGGCTTGGCAGCAGCCTCCATCTGATCCAATAGTGCTGAGAAGTCCTTCATATCTGGTGGATACACTGCATTGAGCAATACAGTGACGCCGTACTGCGGGGCCAGGCTCACGAATGCATCCCTAACTGCCAAGTTATATGTGTCGTCTATCGTTATGACGACGACGTACTTTATCCCTAATGTCTTGAGAACGTTGAGCAGGGCTTTGGAGTCAGGAGTTGAGGACTCAGCAGTTATCCTGAATAGGTAACCGCCCGGAGGAGCCACCCTCTCCCTAGGAGCTGTGGACGCTGAGCTCATAACTATGACCTTCTGTGTGTTAGCAAATTCAGCTAAGCTCTTCGTCTGCTTGCTCGTCAGTGATCCGAATATAACCTTGATCCCCTTTGCAGCGAGGGATTGAGCCCTCTGAAGTGTCAAGCTTGGATTTGTCTCATCATCCTCGAAGTAGAACTTGAATCTAACGTTTTGCCCTATGGATTTCATGAACTCATTTATGTCGTTCTCAGCTATCTTAGCTATGACCTCGGACTGAAGGCCTGAGGAGGCCCAAGTGCCGCTCCTGGATACGATCACTCCGAACGGTATCTCGCTCGGAAGGCCCCCTGCTGCTGGAGCGGTAACAGTTACGGTAGTCGCAGCACCTGTTACTGTCACGGTCTGAGCTGCTCCTGGCCTCGGGATGAAGTAGCCGATAGCCACACCGATTAATAGCACTACTATTAGGAGTAGGGCTAAAACCGGGGTCGATATACCTCTCCTCATATGAAGACCCCTTGGCATCTGGGGAGGCTTACTTATAAATGTAACTATCGGATGCCGAAAGCATCCCTATGCATTCCCAATATCGGATTTTTTGTATATTTTTTATGGATAATTCCTCTTAAACAATTACTCAATCTACGCGAATTGGACTGTACATAAAAACTTAAATGGGGTATATCTGGGTGAAACTTTATCGTCAAAATTTTAAACTTTGAACTGATCCCTCCAGAAGTTCAGGGGAGGAGTTAAGCTCTCCGGAATGAGGGGCTTGTATGTCCTGCCCCTCAGCCTCCTCGAATGATCCTCCTTCGCCCTCCAGAGCAGATCCTCATCGGTGAGGAGGTCGAGAGCAGTTAAGCTCATGACTTTTGAGGCGAATATCAAAGATCTCCTCGCTAGAGGGGATCCGGATTGAGCTGTGCTCTGCCAAGAGTGAGCTGGAGTCCCCAAGACCCAGGCAGCAGTATTGAATTCGACTGTAGGGGCCTTCCAGCTGACATCCCCCACATCGGTGGAGCCCATCATGTAATCCCCATCCCCCCAGGGCTCTGGGATCTCGTCATCGATCAACTTATCGATTAACCTCTCCCATCCAGGTCTCTTAGATTTCCTCAGCTCATTCTCCTTCGTCTGTATCGAAATGGTCTTAGCTATCTCCTCAGCGAATCTCCTCTCCTCCTCGCTCAGCTCGGGGACTCCCAGGGATCTCATGTTATCAACTATCTTAGCGGCGATAGGCCCGTTCGGGATAACGTTGTACATGGCATCTAAGATCTCAACATCCACTTTAGTCCCGCTCATTAAAGCTGCTCCTCTCGCTATATCAACTACTCTCTCGAATATGCTCTCCAGCTGATCTACCTCAGGGGCCCTTATGTAATACCAGCTCCTAGCGTACTCCGGCACTATATTGGGCTGCTCTCCCCCTCTCTCTATGATGTAGTGGATCCTGGCCTCCTGTATCACGTGCTCCCTCAGGTAATTCACCCCTATGTTCATCAGCTCGACGCCATCTAGAGCGCTCCTCCCCTCCTCAGGGGATACGGAGGCGTGAGAAGCCCTTCCGAAGAAGTGGAACCTGCAGGATCTCACAGCCAAGCTACTCAGAAGAGTTGCGGCGTTCATATCGGATGGATGATGGGAGAGGACAGCATCTACATCATCGAAGAGGCCATCCCTGACCATGTAAACCTTCCCGCTGAAGTTCTCCTCAGCTGGTGTCCCGTAGAACCTCACAGTCCCCTTTATGCCTAGCTTCTCCATAGCTTCCTTCACCGCTAGAGCTGAAGCTAGGGCTGAGGTCCCGTGTATGTTGTGCCCGCACCCGTGCCCAGGGGCTCCCTCGACCAGAGGCTCCCTCCAGGGGACTGCTTTTTGGGAGAGGCCTGGTAGAGCGTCGTACTCCCCAAGAAGGCCTATGACTGGCTTCCCATCACTCCAGCTCGCTATGAAAGCTGTAGGCATCCCAGAAACTCCTCTCTTAACTGAGAATCCGTTCCTCTCCAAGACCGAGGCTAAGAGCTCTGATGATTTGAACTCCATCAAACCTAGCTCAGCATATTCCCATATCTTAATCGCTATCTCGAAGAAAGCATCCGCTCTGGACTCTATGAACTCATTCACTACACTGAAGTGCATGATCCTACCTCACAACCAGGGCAGATGAGTCCCTACGCCCTTCCTCCTCGCCTCCTCATATATGAGCTTCCCAACGGCTACATCATGGCAGGCTAAACCCAAGTTCATGCACATAATCCTCTCCCTCTCGCTCTCCCTCCCCGGCTTCTTCCCAGCGACCACTTCCCCCAGCTCCCCGAAGATCCTCTCTATCGGCCTTATCCATCCTCCCTTTATGGAATAGAGGAGCTGCTCGATATCGTCCGTGTAGAACTTATCCATAGAGGCTATTGCAGATGACTTCCAGTAGGAATCGTAGTCCAGCGGGAAAGCTGAGACCCCGGGCTTAACCCAATCGGCCTCAATTACAGGATTAGGTTCCTTCAAGAGGAGGCCCGCTGTGACGATGACATCTGAGCCCTCAATGGCTTCCCTCGGGGAGGATGCCTTAATCACATCGATTCCCACTCTCTCCCTCACGAAAGCTTCGTAACTCGCTAGAGCTCTCTCATTAATATCGTAAGCCCTAACCGTCTTTATCGGCAGTATCTTGCTCAACATAAGCGTGTTGGACCTACCTTGAGTCCCGCAACCCAAAACAGCTAGTACTTCGCTCTCCCTCCTGGCTAAGTACTTAGCCGCTACAGCAGTAGCTCCCGCTGTCCTATAAGCCGTCAGCCAGGTAGCATCCATCACAGCTATCGGAAATCCTGTCTCAGGATCGTTCAGGATGAGTATCCCAGCTATATAAGGTAGCCCCCTCTTCGGATTCTCAGGATTCCCAGAGATCCACTTAAGACCAGCTGCATCGCTTCCCTTCAAATAAGCAGGCATAGCATGTATGAATGAATCCTTCCTGGGGTGTATCCCCGGTTTAGGAGGCATCTCAACTAATCCCAACCCCTTCTGCCTGAAAGAATCCTCAACAGCGGCTATAATTAGATCGGGCTCTATGTTGAGGGATTCAACATCCTTATAGGAAAGGTAGAGGATCTCATGAGCCATAAGATGTCACACGCAGATAATTAATATTCTTTTTGGATCAACAGCTCAGGATATTCGAATGTCGGGAAAAGTTAAGCTTATTATGATCAATGGGATCAATGACGTATGGAGCCGCTCGAATCTAGGATCTCTAAGGCGATTTGGGAATCCACATATGAGGATTGGCTCGATATAATCGATTCGGATGTGGTAATAGTTGGAGCCGGTCCCTCAGGATTGACTGCCGCGAGCTACTTAGCGAAATCCGGATTCAAGACTACGGTCATCGAGAGGAGGTTGAGTTTCGGAGGCGGTATCGGAGGAGGTGGGATGCAACTGCACAAGGTCGTCGTGGATGGAAGGGCATTGAAGGTACTCGAGGACTTCAAAGTGAGGTACAGCTACCTCGAGAAGTACGATCTATATGTTCTAGATTCCGCGGAGCTAATGGCTAAGTTAGCATCAGGTGCTATAGATTCCGGAGCCAAGCTGATACATGGTCTCACTGTCGAGGATCTGATAGTCAGGGAGGATCCTTTCAGGGTCGAGGGCGTCGTCGTGCAATGGAGCTCGGTCCTGCTGGCAGGCCTGCATGTGGATCCTCTCTTCATACACTCCAGAGCTGTAGTAGATGCTACTGGTCACGATGCGGAGGTGCTCAGGATACTGGAGAGGAAGAACCCCTCCTTGGGGATCAAGGTCCCCGGGGAGAGATCAGCTTACTCAGAGTTGAGCGAGCTCTCAGTCGTCGAGAGGACGGGCAAGGTAGTTGAAGGTCTTTACGTCACGGGTATGGCAGTAGCAGCATTGAATCAACTCCACAGGATGGGCCCCATATTCAGCGGGATGCTCCTCTCGGGTAGGAAAGTAGCGGAGGAGATAATCAGGGATCTGAGTTAAAGTGCACAGTAAGGGTGTGATCGTGGGAAGGAGGGGCCTGAGCCCGGATGAGTGGATCGATGTGATAGATGCGCTCGAGAGGACAGTGAAGAAGTATGAGCTAGTCAATAAAGTCATTTCCCTAGGCTACAGCTCGAGGATGAGGAAAGTCTTAGCTGATATGGCTTTCTTGGAGGATGGAATGGTCATATTGGATGCTGGATGCGGCCCGGGGCTCATGTCGGAGCTGCTGCTCTCCAGGCTCAATAGGGCTAAGCTATACTGCCTAGATCCGATCCCCTCCATGCTTAAAGCAGCTTTCGATAGGCTCAAGTTCATGAAAGGGGAATTCTCCCTCAACTTCATCCAAGGAGTATTCGAGCAGATACCGGTGAGGAGTGAATCAGTTGACCTAGTGGTCGCTTCATATTCACTGAGGGATTCTAGGGATTTCTACGGTGCGTTGGAGGAGTTCAGGAGGGTCCTCAAACCCGGGGGACAGCTCCTAGCTCTGGATGTCACTAGACCAGATAATAAGACAATCTCAAAACTGGGAGGCCTCTATCTCAAGCACATAGTTCCTATAATCTCGATACCGATATACGGAGGGCTCAATACCCCCTGGAAGGAGCTATATCCTACATATGAGAGGATGATGACATCCTCAGAGTTCGTTAAGGAAATTGGGGAATATTTCGATGTTTTAAGCGTTAAGAGGGGGCTCTTCGGAATTTTCACTGCATTGAAGGCTATAAGGGCCTAGGTTTCAGTATTATATCGATTATCCTAACGGCTCCATCCCCCACTCTCGATCTGAATTCGTTCAGGGAGTGCCTACCCTTCTCAGTGAGCCCATATATCCTTTTATCCTCCTCGATATAGGAGCTGAGCAATCCCCTCCTCTCCATCTCATTCAATATAGAGTAGAAAGTGCTTATCTTGGGTTTGTGACCCGTTATCCTCTCCACTAGCTTCAATATCTGGTAGCCGTGCATCCTAGAGTGCTCCAGTAGGGCGAGTATCAGGAGCCTATAGCTGCCCCTCAGGAAGGCAGTTACCGGTTCCTCGCTGACCTTCATGCTACCCCCGCGCGACCCACTGTAGTAGTTAATAAACTCTTTGAGCACTCGAACCGGAATATATATTAAATATTTTGACATTAGACTCTGCGTAAGATCATTGCTCGCTGAAAAATCTTAATTAATAGCGGGGATACAGCGTGACAAATCTTAAATATTTGAAGGCTCGACTATGTTTGAGGATGTTACGATAGTAGATGGAGCACCTTAGAGTAAAGCTATAGCTGCTCTAAAATAATTTCCGTTGGATGGAGTATTGAGGCCTCCCAGTATTGATAAATTCATCAGCTAAACGCTTGAAGCCCAGGGAGAAGCTCTCAAAAAGCTTTAGAGGGGCTCACCCCTCATCTCATGCGAGAGGTATAGAGATGCCCCATACACAGCTATTAGAGAGAGTGAAGAGAGCCAGAGGGCAAAGATAGGAAAGAACTGAGATATTATCACTAATGAGATGAAGAATATCGTCTGAATCATCAAAATGATAGTTATAATCCATCTCTCGAAGGTCTCAACGCTCCAATTGGCCGGTTCCTTGGGGAGCATCTTAGCGTATATCAAGCAGTTGAGGTAACCGGAGCCAGCTAAAGCCATTAAATATGCTGGGATCGAGGCCCAGATCCCTAAGTATATGAAGCCCATTGAGATCAGGATGAATGGGATAGAATTGAATGTGAGGAGGGATAGGGTCTTCATCGAAGCCACCTCCCTCCTGCTAATCGGAAGCGTGTAGAGAGCTCTAGCTCCACTCGAGTCGAGTAAGTAGAATGAATATGATGAGTATGCAGCTTGTAGCACGCCTAATGAAATTGAGATGACTAAGGCAGTTGAATCGAGCTTCCCAAATTCTTCGATCATCGAACTAATTAGGAATAATGGGAGAGCGATTGAATTCACTATCAGTGGAGCCAGCATCCTGGGGTTCCTCAGTGCTATCCTGATATCCTTCATCACTATGCTCTTAACTCCGAAACTCAGATTCCAACTCGAGCTCACTGGAGCATATTCTCCAGGGGAGATCGCAGCTCTCCAGAATCTGGAGGTTCCATAAGCCAGTAGTGCGAGCGATAATGTGAAGGTAAGGGAGGATGAGATCAATGAGGTGAGGCTCCAATCTAAGAAGCTCAGTGGAGGCAATGCCTTCAGTAAATTCAGCGCACTCAGATCCTCCATGGGGCTGAAGGTGCTCATGATAGCGTTAAGGAAGAAGCCGAATCCAATGAGGATAGTCCAGAGGAGTGTTGAGATGGCCCTCCTGGATAAGCTCCTCGTGTACTTCCCCGCTATAGATCCAACTAAGTAGCCCAGGGCTAGGGAGAGGATCATCCCAGTTATAGATGCAGCGAGGTAACCGGCTAGGATAGAGGGATCGGAGAGTATAATCGAGGATATGAGGCCAGCGGGTATCATAGCGAAGGGGAGGGCCAGGCCTCCCCAGTATATGCCGAGGAGCGAGAGGGCCTTCCTGAGATCCCTCTCCTCAATTGGTAAGTGCTGGATGGGTTCGAGTAGCTTATCCGACACTATAGCTTGGAGGCTCAGGGCCATCGAGAGAGTCCCCATCATTATCTCGACGATGAAGAGGGGTATGGAGACGAGTAATGCAGCTTCCCTCCCCTCAAGGGAAGCTAGGCCCGTCATTCCTGAGATGGATGAGAGGATCAATATTATGAAGATATTGTACCTCAATATGCTGCCAGCTGTCATAATAGTCAGATTCCTCCTGCTCATCTCCCTCTGAGCCCTGTAGTTCGCTTCCCTCGCTATAGCTTCAGCTATCACCTTCCACATAATACCACCTAAAGGGCCTTCAAGAGCTCCTGAAGCTCAGAGGATAATCCTGTGACCTCCATGAAGTAGCTCTCCAGGTCCTTCTTCCCCTTCAGCTCGGAGATAGGGCCCCTAGCCACTACCTCACCATAGCGCAGTATGGTGATATCATCGGCGACTGCTTCAGCTAGCTCCAATATATGAGTGGAGAAAATAACTACTCCTTCCTCAGCTTTCCTCCTCAAGATCTCCTTCAGGACCCTGGCTACCTCGGGATCTAGGCCGGAGAATGGCTCATCCAATATCAGTACCTTGGGCTCCTTCATGAGGGCCGTTATCAGCATGACCTTCCTCTTATTACCGAGGCTCAGTTCCCCTCCCAGCTTCCCCATGTGCTCCTCCATCTTGAAGACCCTTATGAGGGTATCCAACCTCTCCCTCAGGAGCTCCCTATCCATCCCGTAGATGCTCCCGACGAAACTGAACCATTCGGATGGGGTGAGGCTCTCGTAAATGAGCACTTCCTCCGGGACGTAGCCTATGAGCCTCCTAGCCCCTATCGGATCCCTGACTGGATCTATATCATAAACCCTGACGCTCCCAGAATCAGGTTTCACGAGGCCCAACGCTATTTTCATCAGAGTAGACTTTCCGGAACCATTAGGGCCCAGGAGGGCATGTATTTTCCCCGGTTGGAATTCCAGAGTGACGCCCTTGAGAGCGATCACGTCGCCGTATCGCTTACTGACGTCCCTGTAACTCAGCATAAATCCATTTAGTCCCTCAGCTTAAAAATCACTCCGTCACCCTGGGTAGTATCTCCCTCTCCATGAAAGCTACAGCCTCCTCCAGGCTAACCCTGGAGAAGAAGGTCACAGCACAATTTCTGGTCAACCCTATGACTAGGCCATCCTCAGGCTCGAAGACCACGTACCATACTCTGCCCAGCTTCAGATACTCTTGATACAGGCTAGTGCTAGCTAGCTCCTCGCCGTACAGGGACAGCTTCCTCACGTTGGGGATCCTCACATCGCTGAAGAAGATGACCTTGACTGTACCCATCCTCCCCTCATATAACTTCCTGAACTCCTCAGAAGGGATCCAGGCCTCCTGAATGAATCCCTTCTCATCAGATATTATTGAAGATAGCTGCCCAGCTATCCTATTCGCTCTATTCTTCCTCGCAGCCACTATTAGGTGAGTGACTCCCTCTCCCCTCACGAAGATGAAAGGAGTTCTGACGGTCAGAGGAGCTCTCAATACCTCGTCCTTATACTTGAGCGATAGGAGGAAGTTCTCCTCGAAAGTCCCTATTAGCTTTTCATCCTCTGAATATAGATCGAGGATGCTCGAACCAATTTCAATCTCTCTACCCGCTAAATTCTCCCTCTTTAGCTTCGAGAATCCCCTCACCCTCTTAGCTATATCCTCGGGAGCGAGAGGGGGCAATAAGAATACCTTCGCCGCTTGGACCATCGGATCATTCAGGGGGCAAAGGATATAGAGTTTTCATCCATGCTCATGGAATTCTGCATTTCTGCTCGCGTGATATTGGGAATGGGAAAGCTCATCTCACGCTGCTCAGGGTAGCGGAGATCTCAATAGGAGTGGAGGAATATTCTCAATATGCTAAAGGTATCATTAAATCATCAGAGGGGCCCTAGGGATGAAAACGCTTAAAAATAAATCCAGATAGAATAGGGGGCTTATGTACGGAGTGGTAATCTTAATGCTGATAGTAGCGTTCCTCCTCATACTGATGGGATTCATACTCCTCTCCCTAGGAGGAGAGAGGGAGGTCAGGGGAGGGGGCGTCCTGATAATAGGGCCACTGCCCATAATATTCGGGACGGACCAGAGGGTGGCGAAGGGCCTAATAATACTGGCTCTCGTCTTAACAATAGTCACCTTCATGATATTCATGATGGGGTGGTCGCGATGAGGCTCGGGCATCTACTAATACTCTCTGGCTTCCTCCTAGCCTTTATAGCGCTACTCCTAATCCCCATCCTAGCTATGATATCGGGGGAAACGTCATTAAGTTTTGGCGGCTGTATAGTGATCCTCTTCTTCCCCATATGCTTCGGAGTGGGAGAGAAGCCCCTCCTCCTCATATTAGCTGCTATGCTGCTCGCGATAGTGCTGATGATATTGAGCTACTTCATCCTCAGGCCCCAACGCGGAGCTGCTGAGTGACCGAAATTTTTTTATAGGAATACTGAGGCTGAGGTGAGGGTCGTTCATCTTTGCGGAGAGGTTCTTCCTGATCTTCGGATATGCCCCCGATCCCGATCTCCTAACTAAGCTAGTTGGCAGAGGTCCGGATGAGCCCAAGGTGAAAGCGGCCCTCCACATACAGAACTGCAGCGGGGAGGAGAGGCTCGAGCTACTGGGGTTCAGTGGGGATGAAGAGCTCATGGAATTCCTCAGGAATTTAGAGAAGAGTATGCATTTGAAGGCGTTCTTGGAGATAGGGGGGCCCGAAGATATGCCCTTCTACGTCAGCTGGAGGCTGAGTAAATACGGGGGCTCAGCCAGGTATGACCCATCCCTAGATCACTAATTTTTTGAAGTGCGAGCTTTCAGTCTCCTCCCGGAGCCTGTTTAGGAGCTATTGGAGATCTGCAAACGACGGCCCTTTCCTCCCCTCCCGAGACCACTCTGTAGACGCCATCCCCACTGACCTTGCACACTCTATCCGAGCCCTTAGGGATCTCATCGAAGTTACAGATCAGGCTGCCATTGGCGTCCAAGACTGATACATTCCTCAGATCCTCATTAGCCCTTATTATCACTGTGTTGAAATCGCAGTAAGCCCAGAATCTCTCATACGGTCCGCGGGGCTGGGTTAAGTAGAAGTGAAGCGCTATAGAAGCCAGTATGAGGGCTGAGATACCGAGGAGGAAGACCCCGAGCTTGAGGAAGTCCACTGGGCCCACCTCAGCGTATGCCGGGACTATCTTAAAAAACTACCGGCTGGGTTTAAATTGCATGCGATCAGGATATTTTATGTTCAGCAAGATCCTCGTCCCCATAGATGGCTCCGAGAACTCCTACAGGGCTCTCGAAGTGGCCATTGATATAGCTAAAAGATACGGGAGCAAATTGACCTTGCTCTACGTCTCATCCGTCAGTATAATGCCCATAGTATCTCCTGAGACTCCCTTCATCCCTTACTCTCCTATAGTGAATCCTTCCGACTTCCTGAGGATAGTCGATGCCGAGAAGAGAGCTGCGGAGGATATCCTGAGCAAATGCACTGAATCAGCTTCAAAGGAAGGGGTTGAAGTGGAGAAAGTGATAAGGGAGGGTCACGCTGTCCATGAGATAGTGGAATTGGCTAAGGAGGGGGATTTCGATTTGATAGTAATGGGGGCCAGGGGGACGAGCAAGATAAGGGAACTCCTCCTGGGCAGCGTCAGCGAGGGAGTCGTGAGGAATGCCCCTTGCAACGTCCTCATAGTGAAAAAGGTTACTTGAGGCTGTCCAGCAGGAAGATTAAATAGCTCGCGGCGATTCCTATTGACATTAGGATGAGGGAAGGCTCTACAATCGTCGAGAGCCAGATATTTGAGTAGGGGTTCGGGGAGTAGGGGCCGGGGGGATTGGCGAGCATATAGAGGTTGGTGGCGGCAGTTGCTCCCAGCATCCCTATCAGGGAGAGCCAGCCCGCTACTGAGGCCCACTTGGAGCGTACATCAGCTAGATATACCAGGAGGAGCATAACACCCCATAGGACAACTATTATGTGCCAATGGCCTATGTTATAAGATAATTCAGCCCAATCCCAAAGCTCACTTCTGAACTCTGGTTTGAAGAAGAGGGGCTTTCTTAAGCTAATCGCGACTATAGCGCCGGGTAGGGCTATGAAGGCCCAAGTCCATATATTGCCCAGCCTGAGCCCCCAGAGGAGGAGGCCCTTCGGCTCTCTGAAGCTCTCCTTGAATTTGTAACCGCCCACTAGAAATGATAGGATCAGGGTTGAAGCTATCAGGATGAGAGCCGCAGGAGTTATTATGAGGTGAGCTATTTTCCCGAAGAACCAAACTGAATAGGATGCTATGGCCATCACGAGTTCCCCTAGGATCACTAAAAGTATCGATACCTTCGCAAACCTTCCATTCGGGATCCCTATCCTGTAAACGCCTAGTAAGAAAGTTATAGTGGTCGCTAGGGCTACCATCGTATGGAGATGGCCAGTCATGGCCCTCCAGATCTCATTATCCTCAGCCAGATCCGGGTTGAACCTAGCTAATATCTTCGCCCTCTCGAAGCCTCCTGATGCCTCCTTACTTATGTAACTGCTCCCTACGTAAGCTCCTATAGCCCCACCGCCTAGGAGGAGTATAAGGGCGACTATTAAAGCGAGATCCAGAGTTTTAGATGGTCTGAACCTCAGGAGAGTCAATAGACCTGAGGAGAAGAGTATGGAGAGGCCTGCTATGAATAGACCATGCCAGAAGAATGTCCTACTCACATATGAGTAAATTAGAGCCCCTATCATAGTGAAGAGAGTTCCTATGAGGGTTATGTTGAGGATATCAGCCCCTATTAAATCCCTCCTCATGGAGCTGAACGCTACTAGCATCCCGTAGAGGAGAGTGGCGAAAAGAGCGTGATAATAGTGGGCTACTCTCGCTAAGAAGAATTTAGCACCCTCCTCATCCTTATTTATTATTTCAGCTGCCTTCACTTCCGGATTGTATCTAGCCCCTGGGAGTTCCGTCGGTAGACCGAGCGAGGCCCTGAGCTCCCTGAAGGGAGGGGATAGGAGGACCCCCCAGCCGAGTAAGAGCACAGCTAGAGTGAGGGCTAGGATCATATGGGCCCTTATAGGGTCCAAATCAACCCCTCCTGCATAAATATATGCCCGCAGCCATTAGGAACGCTGAGAGGAATAGTAACGGGTGCAGCAAGAATATAACGGTCTCCATGGGGAGGAGGGGTTTCTGAGCTAATAGTGTCGCGAGGGCCAGACCTCCTATTGAGATGAGCAAGCCACCCAGCCCTATCAAGCTTTCTGTCGGAGGAGCTCTCCTCATAGCGACCATTATGAACGGCAGGAATGTTATTATCAGGCCGGAAACTGAGTGCAGGATTACCTCAGCTCCCGTGAATATCAACTTATATGAGAGCTGACCTATCACCATCAGGAGAAGCATTAGCAATATGAAGATCACATACTTCCTCCAGTGGTCCTTTCCGAGGACTCCGGCCGCCATGAAAGCCGGATAGAGGGCCCCGACGTATGGAGTTACGGGGAGTGAGAGTGCATCCAGCTTCAAGAGGGCTAGAGCAGCAGCTATTATGAGGAAAGAGAGAGCAGCTATCGACCACATAGCATAAGAAATCTCCTTACTCTTTAGATATTTGTAAAGGGAAATCGAGAGCAGCAGGAGGGAAGAAAGGAGCGTTAAGAGTTCCTCTCCCGGGAACATAGGCATCCCCTATTTTAGGGGGGATGGAAAAGATAATTAAGTACCCTAACATGTTAGGAATATGAGGAAAGGGGAACCCCTCGGGATAATATTCAGAGTCAAAAATGAGGAATGCAAAGTCTCAGAATTACTTAGGGAGAATGGAATAAAGGAATTCAAGATAATAGGGATCAGACCATATGGAGATAAAATGATACATGCTGTTGAGATCCGGGAGGGGACGAATAGGGTCAGGATGCTGGAATCGGAGGGATGTGGGCTTTGCAAGCTCCTCTCATCGACTAAAGCTTTCCTTATCTCAGCTAATATGAGGAATGATGAGATGAGGTGCGAGGTCATCTTGCCGAGCAGGCAGACCCTCAGGAAGCTCTCATCAGCTCTTAAGTCATATAAGGGGTTCAGGATAATCTCGATAGTCAAAAGGGGTCGGATGCTCACGGAGAGGCAGGAGGAGGTCCTCCTGACTGCTGTGAGGATGGGGTACTTCGACTTCCCCAGGAGGATAAGGACGAGGGAGCTGGCTGATATGCTGGGGATGAGTCAAGCTAGCCTCACAGAGATCCTGAGGAGGGCGGTGAAGAAGCTGGTGATGGAGTACTACAGGGACCTCATGGATGGGAAATAATTTATTGTTCCATCGGCCTATCCCTAGGCTGATAGCATTGAAGTTCGCCTTCCTCTGCAGGGAGAGGAGGAGCTCTAATGGTATTAGGGTAGCTATCGTAGGGGCCGGAGCGACTGGGCTCTCAGCGGCTGGCTACTTGGTCTGCAGGGGTTACGAAGTGGATCTATACGATAAGCTCCCCCTACCAGGAGGCCTCATGACTTTCGCCATACCCAAGCACAGGATACCCCTTGAGGAGGTCATGGAAGGGGTCGAGGATCTCAGGAGGAACTTCGGAGTTGAATTTAACCTCTCAGTCAAGGTGAGTTGCGGTGATGGGATTGATGAGTGCGATGATCTGGCTAAGGGGAGGATAGACCTGCAGGAGCTATCGGGGGATTATAAAGCTCTTCTGGTAGCTACAGGAACTTGGAAGTCCAGAAAACTCGGTCTGGAAGGGGAAGATGCTAGGAACGTTTACACAGCTATAGATTACCTCAGGAAGCTTCACCTCCGCATCCTGGGGCTGGAAGGGGAGGGGATGAGATTGGGGAGGGTCTTGGTGATAGGAGGGGGGCTCAGCGCCATCGATGCTGCGGATGAGAGCATCAATTACGGGGCTGATGAGGTCCTCCTAGTCTACAGGAGGACTAGGAAAGAAGCTCCGGCTGGGGAGTGGGAGATGAGGAGGTTGGAGGAGAGGGGAGTCAAGATACTGGAGCTAGCTTCCCCCAAGAGGTTCATAGTTGAGAATGGACTCGTCAAACTCGTTGAGCTCCAGAGGATGATGCTATCCGAACCTGATGAGACGGGGAGGCCGAGACCGGTCCCGATAGAGGGAAGCGAATTCTCGATTGAAGTTGATACTGTGGTGAAAGCGATAGGGGAAGTGCCTACACCCCCTATATACAGTGGATGCAATTTATTGAATCCCTCGGACGGGCTGAAGGTGGATCAGGACTTCAGATTGATCGGCAATATTTTCGCAGCTGGCGATGTGGTGACCGGGCCCTCTAAGATAGGGAGAGCGGTGAAGCAGGGGCTTCAAGCAGCTAGGAAGATGGATGAACTCATATCAAAGGGGAAGATAGGGTGATATTATGGAAGCTGCCGAAGTATGCGATCTCCTCGGGATAGAGGCTGAGAGATGCGACCTCGGGAAGTTGCTCAAAGTAGTCGATTACATGAGGTGCATAGATTGTGAGACCTGCTCAGTTGTATGCGAGTTCACTCACTCCGGGAAGTCATATGTAAGGCTCCTGAAGACGAAACTCGGTGTGGAGAAGCCCTTCTCCTGCTTCCACTGCGAGAACGCCCCTTGCGTCAGGGTGTGCAAGAAGGATGCGATAGTGAGGAAGGAAGATGGAGGCCTCTACATAATCCCATCTAAATGTAATAAATGCCTCGATTGCATAAATGCATGTCCATTCAAGGCTATAAGGCTCGGAGGACCTGGAGGTGCCCCTGGAAAGTGCGATCTATGCGAGCAATTGAGATCTGAGGGATTGGAGCCAGCGTGCATAGCTATGTGCCCCAGCGGGGTCATAACGATGAATAGGTAAAAAAATTATGCGTAGAGTAGGTTCTCCCTCTCCAGCATCTCGGCTACCCAATCGAGCCCGAGTTCCTTCAGCTTGGCTTTAGTGGGCCTCCCCTTCACCCACCCCCTCTCAGCGTAGTACTCCGGTAGCATCTCGTTGAGCTTCACCACGTGTCCCTTAGAGGGTCCCTCCGGCATAGGCTCCTCGAGCAGCCTCTTGGGGAGCGTATCGTACTCCTCCCCGTCACCGAAGGAGAGCGCGTTGAAAGCCCTCTCAGCGTTGTATATCCTCTCCCCTATCCTCTCGAACTCCTCCACGCTCACATCCCATCCAGTGACCGCTGAGAGCTGTGAAGCGAGCATATCGTTACCATAAGCGAAAGTCACGAACTTGCAGACTATCAAGCTGTCTATAGTAGCGAAAGAGTCCTGGAACCTCTTGACCCACTTGCCCTTACCGGCTGTCGAGAACCTATCCAATAGCTCCGGTATTCCCAGGACCTCAGCGGATATCAAGTAAGCTCTCAAGTGGCATCCACCTCTATTGGAGGTCGCGTAAGCCAGACCATGGCCCTGCACCCCTCTGGGGTCGTATGCAGGTAGTTCCTGCCCTCTGACTACCATAGCTAGCTCAGGAGCCCCATATCTCTGAGCCAGCCTCAGGGCTCCCTCTGAGAGCTCATCACCTATCCCGGATCTGTAAGCAGTACGCCAAGTGAGCTCTACTAAAGCCTCTCCATTGCCCCAAGAGACCTTGAGACCCCTCAGCTTCTCCTGAGGTACCTTCCCCTTCTCAACGAGCTCCATCAGGGTGCCTATAGTGTGGCCCATCGATATCGTATCCAGTCCGAGCTCATTGCACAAGTAATTCGCCTTAGAGACGGCTGCGAGATCGTCAGTTCCTGTCTGCGCTCCTAAAGCCCATACGGTCTCGTACTCTGGACCCCCTCCCTCCCCCGTGAAGGGAGGCTTCTCTATCCTCGTATACCTAGCGCAACTTATCGGGCATCCCCAACAAGTCTCCTCCTCCTGCTTCTTCCAATCCATTATCTCCTCAGCTATCCTCTCACCGCTTATCCTCTCCGCCGTCTGAAATACGCCCGTCTGGAAGTTCCTAGTGGGGAAAACTCCATGCTGATTTATTACATTAACTAGGACTGCCGTCCCGTACTTCGGGAGTGCTTGAGCTGTTACAGGAGCCTTCTTTATTATATCAACCGACTTCTCAGATATCTCCTCGAAAACATCCTCTCTAGCGACGCTAGGTGTCATATGACCTCTAACGGCTATTGCCTTAAGCTTCTTAGATCCCCAGACAGCTCCATGTCCACCTCTACCCGCTGCCCTGGCCTTATCGTTTATCAGGCAGGCTATCTTGGAGAGGTTCTCGCCAGCGGGCCCTATAGTGAGTACCTTTATCCCCTCAGCTTCCTCAACCCCTATCTCAGGGGCGAGCTCCTCCCTTATAGCTTCGGTGGTGGCGTGAGTATCCTTGCCCCAGAGGTGCTTCGCGTCCCTTATCTCCGCTTCCCCATCGTGTATCCAGAGGTAAACAGGCTTCTCCGAAGCTCCCTCTATTATGACAGCATCGAATCCAGCGAACTTGAGCTCAGGGCCGAACTTCCCGCCGCTCTGGGCATCATGAATCGTGTTATTCAGTGGAGCTTTCGTCACGGAGCACCATCTACCCGATGATGGGACTCCAGTGACGCCCGTTAGGGGTCCAGTGGCCACTATAGCCTTATTAGCCGGGCTCAGCGGATCTACCTTCGGATCCACTTCCTTGAGCATGTAATAAACCCCTAAGCCCCTTCCTCCCAGCCAAGCCCTCAGGACGTCCTCGGGTGGCAGAGGCTCCTTAATGACCTTGCCCTCCGTCAGGTTCAACCTCAACACATTGCCCATGTAACCGCCAGGGGCCATAATCCCCCCACATTTTTCGGGAGGCTTTACTAATAAACTTTTTTTGGTAAACTTTTTATTCAACTATTGTTAAAATTCAATGGGTGACATGGGATCTTGGGAGAAAAATTTAAATATGGGGACTGGGAGTTATCTCTGAGCCCCGATTCCCATCCAAGGACTTTGATGGTGGAAATTTCGACAAATTGCAATTATAATTGTTTACATTGCTTTAGAAATGCTGTCCCAGACTTTAAGAAATGCAATATGAGTTACGATACGCTGGAGCTAATCTTGAGGAAGGGGATGGAGGCTGGAGTGAGCAAATTAGTCCTCTCCGGCTGGGGAGAGCCCTCATCGAACCCGAAAATGATCGAGATGCTTAGGACCGCTAAGGAGCTGGGATTCACAGTAGCTCTGAATACGAATGGTTCCGCTCTAGAGGATATGGCTGAGGAGCTCGTTGGATTAGGGGTGGATGAGGTCTTCGTCAGCATAGATGCCTATGATATCAAACTTTACAGGGATATAAGAAAGCCGGGAGATCTCTCAAAAGTTATGAGAGGTTTGAAGAAGCTTCTAGAACTTAAAATAGAGAAAGGAAGCGTTAAGCCTCAGGTAAATGCGATATTCACTATAACGAAGCTAAATGTAGGTGAGGTCAGCAGATCTATCGAGCTCACCAGGGACTTGGGCATAAGCGAGATCAGGTTCAGCAATTACATACACTACCCTGGAGGAGTCGATCTGAGTTGCGTAGACGATGAGGGCTGCCTCGAGAAGCTTAAGGGGGAGCTCGATCTAGTCCCCTTAAAGATCCTTGAGGGTGGAGTAAAAGTGGTTATCCCAAATTTAGCCCCAACAACATACAGATCTTGCCCCTTCTTCTCAAACAGAGCCCTATTCATCAGGTGCGATGGTATAGTATCTCCCTGCATATATTACTCGAGGAACTGGAGGACAAAGGTCCTAGGGGTGGAGAGGAGGATAAATGAGGTGATACTAGGAGATATAAAGAGGGAAGGCCTCATAGATATATGGAGGAAATCTTATAAGATGTTTTTCAGGCTCTACTTCTTGAGACTCCCCTCCTGTTTAGATTGCAACCTCGTAAACTACTGCTTGATCACTAGGAGCAATGAAACGGATTGCTGGGGGAATAAACCCTCATGCTCGCACTGCCCTTACTTGCACGGACTCTCATACTGTCCCCTCTGAATCAAGGGATTCGAGTGAGCTCCCGAATGAATATAAGTGAGGGACGCCTGTATGAGGCGATGGTGGAGGTAAGGGTATACCTGACGCTGAGGGAGAAACTGGGATGGAAGAGCAAGACCCTGAGTTTGGGTAGGAATAAAGTGAAATTTTCAGAGCTTCTAGATGAGCTGAAGGATCTGAAGGGAGTTCTTGAGGATTTTGGATATGAGAATTTCATGATATTGCTGAACGGGAGGAACATAAGGCTCTTAGACTGGCTAGATACTGAGGTGGAGGAGGGGGATTCCATAGACATCTTCCCACCCGCCGGGGGAGGATAGACTCCTGAATAGCACTATTGCGATTGAAAGCTAATATCAAGTCCAATGAGAGCTCTCGTACTATGATAAATAGCTCTCTTGCGAAGGATGGAAATAATTTCTCTCCCAATGATAGATGCGAGGGATTCTATAAAGCCTCGCCCCATTCAACGCTTTCTCAATCTTTTACTATTTCGCAACTCGGATCGTCAGGATAAACTTTTGACAGCTTCAGCCAAGCGGTCGGAGGCTTCCTCAACGTCCTCGTAATCGTTGTAGAGGTGGATGGAGAACCTGATCAGCCCTCTCCTGACGCTGGCGATGAGCTTCCTCCCTCCCCTCTCCATCATCTTAAGGAGATCGTAAGGCCTATCGGCCTCTATAGTCACTATGGGCCCCCTGTTCTGAGGTGTCACGATCTTAATCCCCTCTATCTCCCTGATCCTCTCCATTAACCTCCCGCTGACCCTCATATCTTGCTCATGTATAGATTCTATCCCTATCTCGAGCAAGTACTCGATGGATTTAGCCAAGCCCACCTTCGAATCGTAAGAGCTAGTGCCGTACTCGAACTTCCTCCCTCCCCTCGCGTATCTCATACTAGAGGCATCGAGGGACCACATATCTTCGACGGACCGCCAGCCCACTATACCGGGCTCGAGTTCATCGGATAGCTCCTCCCTTATGTAAGCTGCAGCAGCTCCCATAGGGCCTAGGAGCCACTTGTAGCCTCCGAAGACATAAAAATCGACATCCAGGGACTTCACATCGATAGGAATGCAGCCTGCTGCCTGTATCCCATCGACAATGAGTAAGGACCCTACTTCATGAGCCCTCTCAGCTATCTCCCTTAAATTCAACCTCTGGCCAGTCAAGAACTCCACATGGCTCAGGCAAACTGCTCTAACTCCCTCAGTTATCCTCTTCAGGAGCTCGTCCTCATCCACTAGGAGATCCGATTTCAAGAGCTCCAAGCTCCAGTTCTTCTCCTTCCCTACCCTTATCCATGGATATATCAGGGATGGAAACTCCAAACTCGTCGAGATGATCTTTCCCCCTCCTCTCAAGGCCCAGGCCAGTGAATTTATGGCCTCTGTGACGCTACTGAATATAGCTACATCATCCTCATCGCACTTCATCAATCTAGAGGAGGCCCTCCTGAGCTCCTCGAAGATGCCCTCTTCCATACTCTCATCGAGATAAGCTGAACCCTCTCTCATAGCTCTCTCGGAGAAATCCCTAATGGCCTCTATCGTTCTCCTAGGTACCAGACCTATGCTCGCTGTGTTCAGGTATATGTATCTCTCTAAGGATGGGAATTCCTGAAGAAAGTCCTCCCTCAATGTCAGCCCCTTAAATGCGGGCTGGGAAAAATTAATTTTTTATGGAATCTGGGGCAGTGGCACTTATATGAAAATAAAAATATTGGGGGGAATCCTGGATAACTTCAGAGTTTAGCTAGCAATTCATCTATTAGATCATTTTAGCACCAATTCCCTTAGGAACCACTCATGTACCTTACTCGTCGTTAGCTCGGGATGGAAAGTCAGAGCTAACATATTATTTTGAATGACAGCGGGATATGTCCCATCGAGTTCAGAGAGAGCATTAGCTTTACCCCAGATCCTAACTATGGCCGGGGCCCTTATGAAGACAGCTCTCACGCTCCCTATCCCCTCCAAATTGAGATCCATCTCGAAAGACTCCCTCTGTCTCCCATAGTAGTTCCTGATGACTGTCATATCCATCAATCCCAGTATACCTTGGCCCGTCTCACCTACAACCCTATCCTTAACTTCCTTCGCCATGAATATAGATCCAGCGCAAGTTCCCATAGCTGGAAGCCCATTTAAGATCTCATCCCTCAATGCTAGCATCAACTCGCCTTGGGATAGCTTCCATATAGTAGTTGACTCTCCCCCGGGTATCAAGATCCCGGAGAGGCCTTTGAGGTCATCAGGCCTCTTTACTCTCACGAAATCTACTTCAAAGCCTAAAGATCTTGAGGAATCCCTGATAGCCTGTTCATGCTCCTCTATATCACCCTGAAGTGCTAAGACCCCTATTCTCATTCAGACACCCCTCGTCTGAAGCAGCTCCTCCGCCTTGAGGGAGCTTATCTCGATACCCAGCATCGAAGCTCTCTCGCTCACCATCTTCTGAGCTTCAACCACTGTTTCCGGATCGTCCCAGTGAGATGTGGCTAAGACGATGGCGAAAGCCCTCTGCTTAGGATCCTGGCTCTTGAAAATACCTGAGCCCACGAAGACGCCATCAGCACCGAGGTACATCATTAGAGCAGCATCAGCTGGTGTAGCTATGCCTCCAGCTGCGAAAGTTATCACTGGGAGCCTCCCCATCCTAGCAGTTAAGTTCACTAAGCCCTGAGAGACTTGACACTGCCTAGCGAAGTCCCTCAGGATCTCCTCCTCTCCATCCTTATGGGCTAAGTGGAGCGTTATTATTGCCCTAAGTAACTGCTTGAAGTGCTTAACCGCCTCAGATACGTTTCCAGTTCCTGCCTCTCCCTTACTCCTTATCATAGATGCCCCCTCAGATATCCTCCTCAGAGCCTCGCAGAGCTCCCTGCAGCCGTTGACGAAAGGCACTTTGAAGGCCCACTTATTTATATGGTGGGCCTCATCAACAGGTGTTAGCACCTCTGATTCATCTATCAGGTCAACACCGATGGATTCGAGGAGTACGGCTTCGTAGAAATGGCCTATCCTCACTTTAGCGCTCACAGGTATCGTGATGTGATTCATCACATCCTCTATTATCTTGAGATCCGCCATCCTAGCGACTCCACCGCTCTTCCTGACATCGTATGGGAGTTTATCGAGCACCATCACACCCACTGCACCGGAGTCCTCAGCTATCTGAGCTTGCTCAACGGAAGTAACGTCCATTATGACGCCATTCCTCAGCATCGCGGGGAACCCGACTTTAACCCTGATGGTCCCTGTGCTAGCCTCTGGAAGGCCCGTGGGCCAGGAAGCTACTGCCTTCAACTTATCCCTGAA
>Ga0272449_1000466_pt1 | contig 47992 bp, 40 predicted proteins | sample YNPCB0241_FD_198679 | JGI IMG/M metagenome (GOLD analysis project Ga0272449, IMG submission 198679) | Hot spring sediment microbial communities from Yellowstone National Park, WY, United States - YNP-CB-024-1 | ecosystem: Environmental > Aquatic > Thermal springs > Hot (42-90C) > Sediment...
GTTTTCGGAGCCGGTGAGAAAATATTTTCCTTCGGTCGTTTTCCTTGTTGCCATGGAACTTGACCGATTCCGGCTGAAGGCATTTGAATATCTCTGGTTTCTTTTAAAAAAAGAATTATCGCTGGACGAAGCCGGGCTTTACTGGCGGGAAAAAAGAACTCCCTGGGAAGCCTTTTCATCTGCCGATGGAAGAATCAGGCCATGGTTGCTCAGCCAGCCGGAGCCAGTGGAAGAAGCAGTCAGGGAGGGGGAGGTCAGGAAATATCAGCATCCCTGCCTCGGCCATTTTCTTATTTTCCCTTTCAAAAACTTTTCCCGGGAAATGGTAATGCTCTTTTATCGTCAAATTGAACCTTTCCATGATTCTGAGCTTGAAATTGTCAGCGCTCTGGCTGAGCCCATAGCTCTTTTGGCCAGCCGATTCTCCCGGAAGGAGACACTCCCTTCTTCCGAACTTGAGGAAGACCCCGGGCTTAAAGAACTGATCATCGGCCAAAGCGAAGCCATTAAAAGGTTAAGAAGGACGATTACCCAGATTAAATCAAGTGATGCTCCGGTTCTCATTGTGGGGGAAAGTGGCACCGGTAAGGAGCTCGTGGCCAGGGCAATTCATCGAATTTCACCTCGAAGCGCAGCTCCTTTTGTGGTGATTAATTGTGGAGCCATTCCCGAGCATCTACTCGAGAGTGAATTGTTTGGTCATGTCCGGGGAGCTTTCACCGGCGCTCTCAGGGATAAGCCGGGCCTGGTTGAGGAAGCCAATGGAGGAACTCTCTTTCTGGATGAAATCGGCGATCTGGCTTTCCCCCTGCAGGCCAAAATTCTGAGATTGATTCAGGAAAAGGAATTCCGCCGGGTGGGTGATACCCGGATTCGTCATTCTGATGTCCATTTCTTAAGCGCCACCAACCGGCAGTTGGAAAATGAGATAAAGGCTGGCCGGTTTAGAGAAGATTTATATTACCGTCTTAAAATCATCACCCTGGAAATGCCTCCCTTAAGGGAGCGGAAAGAAGATATTTTCGCTCTGACGAGCCATTTTTTAAAAATTTTCGGGCCCAGGTCAGGTAAGCCAGATGCCGTTATTTCACCGGAAGCTCTGGAACGATTTCTTGAGTATGACTGGCCGGGCAATATCCGTGAATTGCAGAATGAAATTCAGCGAGCCCTTATTCTCTGCGGGCCGGAAGGAATAATTCAGGAAAAAGACCTGTCACCTAAATTTTTTGCCAATCCAGGAGAGCCAGCCCTTATGGCTCAGAATTTCTTCAAGGCCAGGGCTGAATTTGAGCAACGTTTCCTGAGAACAGCTCTGGCCCGTTATAATTACAACCGAACCAGGACAGCCGATAATCTCGGGTTAAGCCGTCAGGGATTGACCAAATTGTTGAAAAAGTACGCTCTTATTGAGGAAAAAAATTTGGGCAGGAGAAAAATGGCCAGGCAACTTTCCGGGGGAACAGATTAAAGAGAAATCGCCGGATCTGGCAGCTTTATTTCGAGAAAATCGGTGAAAGGGAGCCTGAAGACTTGTCAGAGCTTCAGGCATCTGTTAAATTATCCTGGTGATGAAAGCTGAGAATCAGAATGTTTTTGAGGTTATCTGTCCTCACTGTGGGGCTTCCATCTGGATTGATGCTTCTTTAAGAAGCGTTCTTAAAGTGGAAAGGGGCCAGAAGAAAAAAGAATCTCTTGAAGATTTATTGGCCCGGGAAAGGGAAAGGCGAGCTGCCTTCGAGAGAAAATTTGAAGCGACAGCCGAGTTAGAGAAGAAAAAGAAAGAGAAGGCCAGAGAGAAATTCAGGAAAGCCCTCGAACAGATTGAGGAAGATTAACTTCCCCTTAATTTCATTCTTATTAAAACCTGTTTTCAGGGAGAAAAAAGCTTTTAACTGCCGGGTAGAGTTTCATCCTCCCGAAGACGGCGGGACATGGTCAGGCCCGTAAAACCAAAAATGGCCAGGATAATTACAGAAAAGTAATTCATGAAGGCCCAGGGAAGATAGGATAAAGTTGGCACGCCCAGGGTGCCAGTGATATAAACTCCAGCCATACTCCAGGGGACAAGAGGAACGATTATCCCGCCGCATTCCTCAATCAGACGACTGAGATTTTTGGCTGCCAGATTTTTTTGCCTGTAAATTGGGGCAAGCAGCTCTCCAGGAATAATCATGGAAAGATAGGAGCTTCCGGTAATCAGAGCTGAGAGAATCGCCGTAGCAATGGTGGTCAAAACAAGACTCCAGGTTTTGGCGACAAATTTCATTATCCGGTTCAAAATAGCTGCCAGCATGCCCGTTCTCTGCATGATGCCACCAAAGCTAAAGGCCGTAAAGGCGACGAGCTGAGTTTCCATCATACTCATCAGGCCACCCCGGGAAAGGAGGCGATCCACGGCTTCCACCCCGGTGTGGGGCTGATAGCCGCTATTAACTGCCGTGGCAATTGTTGTCAGCGAGGTTTTTTGAAAAATAAGGGCCAAGATAGCTGCTACCACAGAGGAAAGGAGCATGCCCGGAATTGTTGGTTTTTTTCTTATGGCAAAATAAAAGACGATGACGAGGGGCAGGAGTAAGAAAAGATTAAAATGGAAATTCTTTTCCAGGGTAGAAAGAATTAAATCCATTGAAGCTGAATTTAATTCTTCAGCCTGATATTGGAGCCCAATGAGAAGATAAATCAGAAGTCCCAGGATCCAGGCAGGGCCGCCAGACCACATCATATGTTTAATATGGTCGAAAAGGTTGGAACGGGCCACGACCACAGCCAGATTGGGGATATCAGAAAGCGGCGACATTTTATCGCCAAAATAGGCCCCAGCCACAATGGCACCAGCGGCTGGACCCAAGGGAATACCAAGCCCCATGGCAATGCCTATAAAAGCGACGCCTATTGTGCCGATAGTTCCCCAGGAGGTACCGGTGGCCAAAGAAGTAATCGTACAGACCAGGCAGGCTGTGAATAGAAAAAAGCGAGGAGAAATTATTTTAAGGCCATAGTAGATGATCATGGGGATAGTGCCGGAGGCAATCCAGCTGCCAATAAGAATCCCGACGCTGAGCATAATAAGAATAGCTGGCATGGCTTTGCTGATACTGTCGACAATTCCTTTCTCCATTTCTCTCCAGGGGTAACGAAGGATAAAACCCAAGCAGGCAGTGATAAAAGCGGCTGCCACGAGGAGAACCTGAGGCCTTATTTTGTAAATTCCATAGCCGACAGCCAGCAGAACTGCCATGGCCAGGATAGGAATAAGAGCCAGGCCAAAGGAGGGCTGACGGAATTCTTTTTCCTTCATCGTTTCTTAAGTCCTTTATTCTGGATTTATTTTTTATTCTCTCTTCCCAGCTTTTCAAAAATCAAATCATTTTATCTTTTAAGGCGAGCTTTTTATTTTGAAATAAAGGTACTTCGGGCCAGAAGCTTTCCCTGAGAGAACATGAGCCGACCTCTGGCCATAACCATGTCCAGATTTAAATCTGAATCGAACATGATCAGGTCTGCATCATAGCCGGCCTGGAGAAAACCTTTATTCTGGAGCTGATAAGCGCAGGCAGCGTTGGTGGAGAAAAGCCTGGCTGCCTGGTCAAGAGAAATGATTTTCTTTTTAACTAAAGATTGAAAAGAAGCGAGCAGGCTCTTTTGAGTCGCAATGGTCAGACCACAGAGTCGACCCAGGGAATCAAAAACAGGAAGACTCCCATTGGCGTCTGAACTGATGGTAATTCTTTCCAGGGGAACCTTTTTTTCCAGGGCCAGACTTATAGCTTCCTCAAGAGGAACATCCTTTAATCCCGACCTGTCTTCGGGCAAAGCCGTGAGATCGATGGTTCCACCCATCAAAGCGAAATCAAGAGCTTCGAGCAGAAGCTCTTTATTCCGGTTGACATGAGTGGGAATAATCTGGGTGATAGGGATTTCAGTTTCTCTGATCAGACGCCAGACCATTTCAAGGCGACGGGAACCATCACCCAGATGTAGATGAAGGATACCGGCTTTCCCTCCCAGAAGACCGCCAACCCGGCATTCAGCGGCTAACCGGGCCAGGGCTTCAAATGAAGGTTGAGATGAGCGGTGGTCAGAAATGGCTACCTCGCCGCAGCCAATAACCTTATCGATAATGACCAGATCTTTCCGGATTGAACCGGTCAGATTGACCGGGGGAAGATCATAGGCGCCACTGAAAATATAAGTGCTTATACCTTCGATTTCCAGAGCCCTGGCCTTGGCGTAAAGGGAGGTCATATGGCGGGTAACGCTGTCTGTGCCCAGGCAGCCAATAACCGTGGTCACTCCAGCCTGAATGATATCTTCGATTTTTATTTCCGGGGCTCTGGTACTGGGTCCGCCCTCACCGCCCCCGCCGAGAATATGAACATGGGGATCAATGAATCCGGGCAAAATGATTTTTCCTTCGGCTTCGATTTCTTGATAATCAAGGCCCTCAAGCTGAATGACGCCGGGTGGAGAGAGAGCTACGAGGCTTCTACCTGCTACCAGAATATCCCTTTTCCCCAGAGGCTGCGGAGCAAAAATCTGGCCATTTTTTAAAAGGCAAATCATTCCTTTCCTCCTAATTCAGCTGAGCTAAATTATCACGCTGAGAGGGAAAAAACAAGTTGCTTCTCCCCAGCTCTTTTTGAGTCTAAAAATAAAGGTTTCTCCTTCCGGCCTGTCAGGGAAATGATGGATTTTTCAGAAATTTCAAAAACATCGGGAGCTGAGCGGGCTTGTTCTTAAATTTTTCGCGCGGGAGAGCTTTTGTGGGGAATCGTCATAAAAAGAATTTTTTTATGAGAGAAGAAAAGTTCGATAAAAAGCCTCCTTTTTAAATGATAAGATGAAACTGAATTTTCCAGCGATTTTTAGATATGTTTATTTTCCATGTAAAATTCCAGAGGAAATAAAAAAGCTAATAAAAGCCTGGGAAATTGCCCTGCTTTTGAAAATGAGCCAGCTCCGAGTTGACGAAAAATAAAGATAACTTAAAATAAAAAATTAAGAGCTATGATTTCTTGGGAAGATGAACTTAAGAGATTTGAGCCCGTCATTCGGGCCCTGAGCCATCTGGCTTTACTGGGTAAGAAACTTGAAGTCTTCGGTCAGGAGAATTTTGTTAAGAGCGGACCAAATTTAATTGTCGGCAATCATGTTGGTACCTATAAGGATATTGCCGTTCTTTTTAAAATTGTCCCCCGACCTATCTTTTTTACGGCCAACCGACAGATATTTTCTAAGGAGGAATTTAACGAACTTATCGGCAGACATCTCGAGCGTCATCTTAAGAAAATTGGTCTTTTCCTCAATCTTTTGCTCGCTCCCCTGAGGTCCCTTTTTGTTCAATATATTTCGACCAACATTGCTCGCATTGGCACGATTCCGGTCGATTTAGCCCATAAAAAAAGAGAAACCAGACATTTAATTGAAAACTATCTGCGGCAGGGAAGAGCAGTAGTTGCCCTTCAGGGCAGAGGAAGAGTCAGGCCGGCTGATCCCAATCCCTATGTAGCTGCCTTCAAACCAGGAGCCTCAGCCATTGCCTATAATCTTTTTTTAAGAGATGGTCTATTGGTTCCTGTAACTCCTGTGGCTATTTTCGGTACCCAGAGACCCTTTCTAATTCCGACTGTGGTCAAAGTCAGGGTAGGCGAGCCCATGTTCATCACTGACTATTTAAAAGAAAATGCCCGAGAAACCATTGAATCCTTTCGCCTGGCTTTAGAAAATCGGGTGAAGAGGCTTTTATACAGTCTTTTAGGCTGAAGATTTATCTTTCAAATCTGGCCAAGATTTCGTTGTTTATCTTCTGGATTTCCTGGGAATTCAATCTAACCTTTTTTTCTTCCTGAAGTCTGGCCAGAAAGGAGCTTAACAGCAAATTTCTTTTTGCTGTAATTAAATTATTCATTTCTTCCTTTAAATTTTTCTGAAATTCTTCGCGGCTGGCTTCTTTTTTCTCAAGAACTCGGAAAACGAAGTAACCGCCTTCAAATTCAACCGGGTCACTGACGGTGCCTGAGGGCTGGGAAAAAATTAATTGATCAAAGGGTTGGCTATCGCCAACAACACTTAAGTACTGGTCTCTTTTATGTTCATTCACTGTTTTATATTCGAGATTATTTTCCCGGGCTATCTTTTCCCAGTCAGAGTTCGATTCAAGTTTCGGTTTTAGAGCCAGCAATTTCTCCCTGGCCAATTCCTTTTTCCTGGCTTCAAGCCAGTCCTTTTCTACCTCGCTTCTAACTTCCTCAAGGGTGGCCGGATGAGCCTTAGTTATGGCTGTAAGCTGCACAAGAGCCAGCCCTTCAAAGGTGGGAATTACCTCTGAGATCTCCTTTTCTTTTAAACTGAAAAGGCTCCGGCTGATGAAACCTGCCTGGTCCTTATCAGAGATAGCTTCCCCCTCCTTAACTGGGCCAAAGCTTTCACCCTTATAGCCTGATTTTCTGGCGGCAGCTTCCAGGCTTTTTTCTTTCCGGGCGATTCTGGCCAGTTGCTTCAGTTTGTTGGTGCCAAGTTCTCGAGCTTTCTGGTCTTCAAGTATGGACTTAATCTGCTCCCGGGCTTCAGCGAGGGACCTCACCCTGGCTTCTTTCTTCTCCGTAACCCTCAGGATGGAGACTCCCTCTGGAAGCTCAACCAGGGTATCCTGACCCTTTTCAAGCTTCCTGATTTCATTCTGCTCGGTGGAATCAAGGCGCTGCCAGTCCCATTCACCCCAGTCGCCCCCCTGGGAGGCCTTTTCGTCCTTAGAAAATTCCCGGGCCAGCGCCGCAAAGTCTGCCCCCTCTTTAAGACGATTAAGCAGAGACCTGGCCTGATCGAGAACAGCAGCTTTATTTTCAGGCGTAAAGGGAAGATAAATCCGACTTACTCTGATTGTCTCTGGTTCTCTAAATTGCTCCTTATGGTCTTCATAATATTTTTCTATTTCAGCTTCATTAATTTTAATTTCCTTAATCAAATCGCTCAGAGGCAGAAAAACAAGGTAACCCTGTCGTTTCTCAGGCAGGGTGTAACGAGCCTGATGGCGATTAAAAAAGTCCTCAATCTCCCTGGAACCGGGAGTCTCCTGAAAATTTATTTTATTTTTTTCAAGAACCAGGTACTCGAGCCGGACCGACTCGTTATTCTTTTTGTAATTTTCCCAGGCTTCCTCCTCCCGGACCGTAGCATTGGCTGTGAGCAGCAGCCCGACTTTATTTAAAAGAATATCTTTTTTCAAACTTTCCTCAAATTCAGTCACTGACATTCGGTTCCATTCAAGAATGCGGCGGTATTCCTCAAAACCGACGAATTGACCATCACGCTGAAAGACGGGTAAACTCATAATGCGCTCTCTTACTTCATCTTCAGTTACCTCAATTCCCATTTCTTTAGCCATCTCAAAAAGAAGATTTTGCTGGATCAATTCCTGCAGGACTCTCTGGGTCAGACCAAGCTGTTCGATCAAATTTCTATCCAATCCCTTAAATTCTGATTGCAGGGCTTCTATCTGGCGTCGAAGGGCCAGAATATAATCCTGAGCATAAATTTTCTTCTGGCCGATTATAACCAGAGGTTTTTCACTCCCCATCACTCCCATCCGGCCACCACCACCCCAGACAGCAAAGATGGCAATGATGAAGGCAGCAATTACCAGCCAGAGGCTCGGCGACAATTTTTTCACATTTCTCCTCATTGCCTTGAGCATGGTATCTCCTTTCTATGGCTAACAGATTGTCCCTTCAGCTTCGCGCATCAACTGCCGAGCAATTACCAGCCGTTGAATTTCTGAAGTTCCTTCATAGATGGTCGTTACCCTGGCTTCCCGGTAAAGCCTCTCTATCGGGTAGTCCCGGCAATAACCATAGCCTCCATGAATTTGAAGAGCCAGGTAAGCTACTTTATTGGCGGCTTCGGTGGCAAAGAGTTTAGCCATGGCTGCTTCCTTGGAATGAGGAAAATTCAGGTCAACGAGCGCAGCCGCTCGATAGGTGAGAAGCCGGGAAGCTTCGATCAGCGTGGCCGCATCAGCCAGCATAAATTGAATGGCCTCAAAGCTTGAAATTTTTTGCCCGAAGGCTTCTCTTTCCTTGGCATAGCGGACTCCAAGTTCGAGAGCTCGCTGCGCCAGGCCAACAGCCTGAGCCGCAATGCCTATTCTGGAGCCATCCAGAAGTCTCAGGGCGATGGCCAGTCCCCGGCCTTCTTCGCCCAGAAGATTGGTGGCGGGAAGGCGGCAATCCTCGAAGGCAATCTGGGCTGTAGGCGAAGAATGGAAACCCATTTTTTCTTCAAGTTTGAGCACCTGAAAGCCGGGTAAATTCCTGTCGACCACAAAGGCACTGATTCTTTTTTTCTCTTTTTCGCCTGAGGTCACGGCAAAAAGAATTAGAGCCTCGGCTTCGCTGCCAGTGGTCACCCAGGATTTAATTCCATTAATGATATAAACATCTCCTTCTCTTCGGGCCTTCGTCTGAAGATTGGCCGCATCTGAACCAGCTCCTGGTTCAGACAGGCTGAAGGCACCGAGGATTTCGCCCCGGGCCGCCTTCGGTAAATATTTCCTTTTCTGTTCTTCGTGACCATATTCCTGGATAGCTCTCATAAAAAGAGAGACATGCACACTCACCGTCAGAGCCACGGCGGCTGAAACTCGACTTAGCTCCTCCAGAGCCAGGATGAAGGATAAATAATCGCTTTTGGTCCCTCCATATTCCGGGTCAATCGTCATTCCCAGCAGGCCTAATTCTCCAAGTTTGGAGAAGATGGCGCGAGGGAAAAGGCACTCCCTTTCCCATTGGTCTACATAGGGGGCAATTTCTTTCTCGGCAAATTCTCGAACCATCTCCTGAACAAGTCTTTGTTCCTCAGTCAGGCTGAAATCCATCATTCTCCCTTTTAAATAAAAGTTGATTAAGGCTTCTTTTTTGCCTTCTCCTGCTGAAAATATCTGTAAAGCCGGTTGAAAGTCGTGTCGAGGTCTTCGATGACCACTCTGGTTTTAGCTACGAGCGGCATGAAATTGGCATCGCCTGACCAGCGGGGAATAACATGGAGATGATAGTGATAGGCGACGCCGGCGCCAGCGCATTGCCCGAGATTCAGCCCCACATTGAAGCCCTGAGGTCGGTAAACCTGACGCAGAATCCTCAGGCTTAATTTTAAAAGGTCCATCATTTCATTGCTCATTTCAGCCGGCACGTCCTCCAGGCGAGCCAGATGGCGATAGGGAGCAATCATCAGATGGCCAGGCGTATAGGGATATTTATTAAGGACAATGAAATTATGTTCACCCCTGAATAAAATTAAAGCCTGGCGATCATCAGCTATTTTCACCGCCTCACAGAAAATGCATTCTTTCATTTTGAAGACATTCCTGACATAGGCTTCTCTCCATGGGGCGACGAGATAAGCCTTCATGGATTTGCAAAAATTATTTTTTATTTATTAATTCTTTGAGGATTTTACTCGGTTTGAAATAAAGGACCTTCTTGGCCGGGACTTTAACCGTGCTTCCCGTTCTGGGATTACGACCGAGGCGGCTTTTTCTTTTCCGCCAGCGCCAGCTGCCAAAACCACGAATTTCTACCCGTTCCCCTTTTAGCAGGGCTTCTTTTATCGCCTCAAAGAAGATATTGACACCCTCTTCCGCTTTCTTTTTGGGCAGACCAAGCTCCTCTGAGATTCTGGCCACAAGATCAGCCTTGATCATGAGCCCTCCTTTTTCTTTCCCTTTTCTTTGGCTAAAGGCAGGTGGCGAAGCTGGTCTCTCATAATGTCCCCGAGGGTCAATCGATCATTCTGGGATTGAAGGTATTTTTGATATTCCAGCTTTTGCAATTCCGACTGGGCCTGGCGAAAGCTTAATGAAATCTTTTTTTCTCTGGGATTCATCTTAATTATTTTAGCCAGACGCTGTTCTCCCCCGGAGAATAATTCCGAAGGATGATCAACCCTTCTTTCGTCCAGCTCCGAAAGGAAGACAACGCCTTCAATGCCAGGCGTTATTTCCACAAAAACCCCAAAATCAGTAATCCGGACAACCTTGACCTGAACGATATCTCCAACCTTATGACGGGCAAAGAAATCCTCCCAGATATCTCCTTCCAGCTGCTTTATTCCCAGGGAAACCTTTTGTTTTTCCACGTCGATGTTGAGAATGACGGCTTCAACTTCCTGGCCCACCTTCAATTTCTCCGAAGGATGCTTAATCTTTTCCCAGCTGATATCCGAAATATGAATCAGGCCTTCAATATCCTTGTCAATTTGCATAAAGGCCCCAAAATCGGTCAGGCTGGTAATTTTTCCCTTTACCCGGCTGCCTGGACCGAGACGCTGTTTGAGCAGTTCCAGGGGGTGAGGACTGGCCTGCTTCAAGCCCAGAGAGATTCTCCGGGCTTCCTGGTTAATGTCAAGAACGACGACCGTGACTTCCTGACCGGGGCTGAGAATCTTTCTGGGATGAACCGGCTTTTTCGACCAGGTCAGATCAGAAACATGAATGAGCCCTTCCACCCCTTTTTCGAGCTCAACAAAAGCGCCAAAATCAGCCAGACTGATCACCTTACCGTTAACCTTGCTGCCCACAGGATATTTTTCTGGAACTCTGAGCCAGGGATCTTCAGTTAGCTGCTTGTAGCCCAGGGAGATTCTTTCTTCGGCCTCATCAAAATCCAGCACAACCACCTCGACTTCCTGGCCCACCGTAAATAACTCAGAGGGATGATTGATTTTGCCCCAGGACATATCAGAAATATGCAAAAGACCCTCAACGCCGCCGATATCAATGAAGGCACCGAAATTGGTAATCGATTTTACCTGACCTTTGACCTTTTCTCCTTTAACCAGTTTACTGAAAATTCTTCTTTTCCTTTTTTCTTTTTCGTCAAGGAGAAAGAGCTTGCGGGAGAGAACAGCTGTTTCGCTTTTGCGGTCAAAGCGAACCACTTTAAATTTAAAAACATTGCCGATTAATTTATCGGGATCTTTAACTGCTCTGATATCAGCGTGATTTTCAGGCAAAAAGGTTTTTATCCCGACATTTACAATAAACCCACCTTTAACTCTTTCCACTATTTTGCCCTGAACCCAGCCCTGACCTAAATAAGCTCTTTCGAGATAATCAAGAGCCCTGAGGGTATCAGCTCGGCGCTTGGATAGAAGAAGTGACCCGTCCCGGGGATCAATCCTTTCAAGAATGGCTTCAACCTCGCCTCCCAGACGGAGGCTCTGGGCATTATCACCTTCGAAGTCCTCAATGGGAATCATCCCTTCGGATTTAAAACCAATATCCACAAGGACGTGGGAAGAGGTGACCTTGACAATTTTCCCCCTGATCAATTTTCCGGGGGTTAATTCTTTCACTGTAAATTGATAACGATCAAGAAGATGTTCATAAGCTTCAGAGCTTATGGGGTCATTTCTGTCTGCAGTCTTCTTTATCTCGGACATGGGGCGGTTGTCTCCTCGCGACCAGATTCCTGGGAAATTTTTTTAATTTTTATCACAGCTTCCTGGATAGCCTCAGGTGGGGTTGAGGCTCCTCCAGATATGCCGATTTTTCTGGCTCCCAGAAGCATTTCGGGTTTAATCTGTTCGGCCTTTTCAATAAAATAGGTTCTGGGCTGAATCCTTCTGGAGATTTCATAAAGCTTTGTCGTATTTGAACTTGAGGCACCACCAATAATTAAAAGGACATCCACCTGAGAGGCAAGCTCAGAGGTGCTTTGCTGCCGGATCTGGGTTGAGCGGCAGATGGTGTTATAAACTCTCAATTCCTGGGTTTTGCTTACAAGGAGAGAGACGATCCGGGCAAAAAGTTCCCTGTCCTGAGTTGATTGGGCCAGGATAGCCCGGCGACGGGCAGGGGGTAAGGCTGCTGCCTGGGATTCGTTTTCGACAATCAGAGCTTTTCCCTGGCTTGTTCCCAGCAAGCCCTTAATTTCAGGATGGTTGGGGTTGCCAACAATAATTAATTCGAGTTTCTGTCTTGCCAGGCGAGCAGTTAATTGCTGAATTTTTTTAACAATAGGGCAGGTGGCATCGACCACCTTCTTGGCTCTGGATTTAAGGAGCTCATAGGTTTCCGGCGAAACTCCATGACTGCGAATAATTACAGTGGCTCCTTTTAGTTGATTCATATCTTCAGTAGGAATTATCTCTTCCTCCTGGAGTTCCCTGATGACAGCCGGATTATGGATAAGCTCACCCCACGTATACACCCTTGACTTCTCTTGCTGCCGGGTTTCCCGGGCGAGACGGAGGGCTCTTTTTACACCATAACAAAAGCCACTCTCTCGCGCAATGATAATCTCCATGGGCTAAATCAAAGATAGATGTCATATACTATATTAGATAAAATCATTTGTCAAATTAAGTTAATCAGGTGGATGAAGGAAGGAGCCAACGCCTCTTCTCATGACTTCAGCTGGTTCGGGAATATTTTTTACCTTTATTTCTTTTTCAGGAAAAAGCTCATTGAAAGCATCAATAAGAGAAATAATGGAGGCCAGATGTCTGGCTACTCTTTCTTTGAGGGGGATGCCGCTTTCAGGATAATCGACAAAAAGCCGGCCTGAACGGGCTGCCCGGGGATAAAATTTATCGATTCCTTCCACGATAAGAGCAGGGGAAGGCTTTCCTTTCAGCCGGCCATGAGAGGCATTTGGAGTTTCCAGGAGAACTGCCAGGATGTGGGCCGCATCTCCCCATTCTCTATGGCTTAAACCGCGCAGATTGGGCGGAGAGGCCTCAAGCCGGATCTTGAAGCTAAAGGATTCCATATTCATGGCCACCAGGGCCGCCAGCTCGGAGCTGTTCTCATGGAAAACCAGAGCATTGATCACTGGATATTCCGGAGCTGATTCATGAACATCAATTCCCAGGTCAATCTTTTCCTGGCGAATTACTTCCATCAGCCCGAAGGCAATTCTCTCCGTGAGCAAACCATCTGGTCTTCCGGGATAACAACGGTTGAGATTGCGAACTTCCGAGCCAGAGAGCTTCTGTCCGCCTGGATTGATGTATATGGCCGGATCCGGCCACTGGTCAACAGGGTTGGTCAGACGGGAACCAAGGCGGAAGAAACGACGGCCTGAAACTGTTTCCAGGAAAAAGCGCTGAGGATTTCCTTCCTGGGGATCGCTATGGGTAAAAGCGCTGGCATTGGCTCTGGGAACAATCACTATTTTTCCTTTTTCGACAGCTATGTTTTCAATCAGGACAACGGCGGTCATAAAACCGGCTGGCTCATTGGGATGGGTTCCGCCCGTAAGGAAAATATGTCCGCCTGGCTCCTGGCCTTCAAAAATATAAACCTCGGTCTCGCCTGCCGTCTTTCTCAGGGCCGGAAAATAGTCACTCAATTTTTTCTGAGAGGTTAAGCCCGGAGAAGGATAGATGGGTTCAGGCTGGCGTTGAAGGAGAAATTCTTTTCCGGCGAAAAAACAAATAAGTAGGGACAGAATCAGAAGACCAGAAGAGAAGAAAAATCGGGGGAAAGGAAGAATTCTGGAGCCTGGCAGCTTCATTTTTTATTGAATAAACAATAATCTTAGCAAAAAAAGGATTAAAACCAGAGAGCAAGCGACCTGATTCCAGGGCTTTCTTTCCCGGAAAAGTGAGATGATCACATTAATGGTCAGATAAAGAACCAGAAGCCAGTAAAAAATTTGCATATCTAAATCCATTTATCAAGAAATGGAGCCAATAATATCAGGATTAAACCCATAATCCAGAAAAGGATAGCAGGAATAGCAGAATTTTTCTGGATGGACAAGAGGGAGCGCTCGCCCATAACCTGAGCGGCAAAGCGAGCCGAAAAGGCAGCTGGCGGCACAAGCTCACCAATCGCGGCAAAAGTGGAGAGAGCCGAGGCAGTCAGAAGAGCATTCAGGTTGATCAGGGCTAAAATGAAGGGAACTCCCAGAATGGAAGCTGAGCCAAAGGTGGAGACACCACCAAAGAGAGGCAGGCTCAGCATCATCCCGATTATCAGGAGAAGCGAGGGCAGGGAGAGAATGGAGACGACAAGCCAGCCGCGGCTTCCGGTCAGAGTCATAATCTGGGTAAACATACCAACCCCAATCAGGATGCTTAAAATTGGCAGTGCTTCTTCAAGGGCTTTCTGGGTGGCCTCAAAGAAGGAAAAGGGCCGTCCGGCCAGCCAGCCAAAGAGACTGGCCACAAAGAAGCTCGCCGGTAAACCCAGATCAGGTATAATTTTCGGCCAGAGGGAGGGGGCAATAAAGAAGAAAATCAGGGCCAGCAGCGGAACAATCAGACGCCAGCCATACTGGGGCCAGCAGGAAACGGGTAAAAGGCTCATGAGTTCACCCTGGCTTATTTTTTTTGATTCTTTGAGGCCTAACCAGAGAGAGGCAAAGATGGCCAGGGGTAAAACAATAATCAATAGAGGCAGGGTTATGCCCACATAGGGCATGTCAACCCCTGCTCCCATAATCATAACCAGGATGTTTACGGGCGGAGCAATCATGCCCAGAATTCCACCCATGGCCAGAAAGGCAGCTGCCCGGCTGCGGCTTAAACCAAGTTTTAATAAAACTGGAGCCACAAGGGGCCCGGCACTGAGAATGGCGGTGACGGATGAGCCGGTAATCATTCCCGGAAACATGACGATGAACATCAGAATAAGAAGAAAAATTGGTCGCCAGCGATAAAAGGCTCGAAGGAGAGAATTAACGTAAGAGTCAAGGGCACCTGAACCCTCAAGAGTCTTCATGAAAATGGTCGCGGTCAGAATAATCAAAATTGTGTCAAAATAGCCGAAAGCACCCTCAACTAAATGCCGCCAGGAAAGGCCAGCCCCGCCAGCCAGGGAGCCACAGATAGCGGCTATAATCAGGCTTATACCCACGGGCAGGCGGGCGACCATGGTCAAAATAATAAAAATAAAAATCATTAAGATAAAAATTGAAGCTTCACTCATGATTTAATTAAGGAATCGTGTTCAACTCACTGGGCAAAAGCGTTTTTCAATGGCTCCAGAGCCTCGGTTGTTCTCTCAATTTCAATCAAAGGAATACCTTTTTCCTGACATAAGCGGGTGAAAAGGCCATCTTTATTTCCAGATTTGACCACAATGACCATTCTGGCCGCTGGCAGACAGGCTTTAATGAATTCATCACTCTGGGCTCCTCTTCTTTCTTCACCACCTAAATGAAGACAGAGAATGGGAATATTTTTTTCCTCCGCTCCTTTGAGAAGTCCTCTTACCCTTTCCATTTCCTTATTCAGGTCGAGCCCTGCCGCTCCCAATCCTTTCATGCTGGCGCCAAGGACTAAAAGGAGTGATTTGAAGCCGGCCAGGTCTTGAGCTGTAGCCAGTTTGTTTAAATTATGTTCTATCCCCGCTCTCTTGGCCAGAACGGCCACCATTTGAACTTCTGCATTCTGTCCGGCTGAAGTGATTAAAGCCGGAGAGGAAAATTTAGGTAAATTTGATTGGGCAGAAATAAAAAGCCAGAAGATAAAGATAAGGCTGATCGATAAAGCTTTTTTGCCTTGCATCAGGACCTCCTCAAAATCTAATAACCCCGACCAAAGCCATCCCGGCGGGAATCGGCTCCACCCAGAATCAAGCCTCTTTTATAATCAATCAGTATTCCCTGGGCGCCGCCAAAATATCTGTCATAGGGTTCGCGAATCGTTATTTTGTGTCCCAGGGCTTCCAGTTCTTTAATTATGGCCTCTGGAAAACGCGGCTCAAGGCTTAAAGGACGAATGCGACCATGCTGAGAATAGCTGAAAAAACGAGGGGCCTCAATAGCTTCGTCAAGGGATAGGCCAAAATCAATTATATTAATTATAATTTCAGCCAGACTGGGAAAAATTCTGGTCCCACCGGGAGAGCCCAGAATTAGCTTCAACTTTCCTTCCTGGAACAGGAAAAGAGGGGCCATGGAGCTGGCTGGCCGGCGGTTAGGGCCAGGAGCATTGGGTCCTGAGCTGGTGCTGGCAAAATCATCCAGTTGATTATTGAGAATGAAGCCTGTCCCTTCAGGAATAATGCCTGAACCAAAAAAAAGATTGATGGATTGAGTTAAAGCCACGGCATTTCCCCTGTCATCAATGACACAGAGATGGGTAGTGTTACCAGCTTTAGTATGCTCTTTTATCTCCTCAGGAAGGTATTCCATCAAGACCCCATCTGACCTGATCAAATTAGCCTTTAGACGGGCAGAATCAGGAGAAAGGAGCTTCTCTACAGGCACCTGAACATAATCAGGATCGCCAAGATAGGCTTCCCGGTCAGCAAAGACAAGACGCATGGCCTCGGTTAAATGATGAAGATAGCGGGCTGAATTGAGCCCCCACTGGGATACAGGCCAGAAAGAGGCAATGTTGAGCAGTTGAAGCAGGTGGAGGCCAGAGCCAGGCGGCGGTATGGTAAAGATTTCAGTCCCCCGATACTGGCCCCGGAGGGGTTCAACTTCCACCGCCCGATAACTGGCCAGGTCTTCCAGCGTCATGAGGCCTTCCTTTTCCTGGACAGCCCTGACAATTTTTGAAGCAAGCTCGCCTTTATAAAAAACATCAATTCCTTTTTGAGCGATGAGCCTTAAAGTTCGGGCCAGCTCGGGATTGCGGAACTCGTCTCCGGGTTCATAGGGAAGGCCATTATTAAGATAGACTGTTTTCTCGCCAGCATTGGCCAGAATTTTTTCATATTCTTCTTTATTGATACTGCTGAAGGTTTCGCTGACTTTAAAGCCCCTTTCAGCCAGATCGATGGCTGGCTGCATGACCTCAGCCAGTCGCTTTGTCCCGTAGCGACGCAGGGCTAAATCCCAGCCAGCCAGAGCTCCGGGCACACCGACAGCTGTTCCCTTGACTGTTCTCCAGACTGGAGCTTCCTCGCCTTTCTCCGTAAAAATTTCGGGATAAAAGGCTGAGGGAGCTTTATCTCTGAAATTAATAACTGTAACTTTATTTTCTCGAGCCAGATAAATAATCATAAAACCGCCACCACCTATACCTGAAGCAAAGGGCTCAACCACATTAAGGGCACAGGCCGTGGCCACAGCAGCATCAATGGCATTGCCGCCAGCCTTCAAAATTTTCAAACCTGCCTCAACCGCTAAGGGATGAGCTGCGACTACCATGGCCTTCCGGCCAACATATTCATAGGGCAAATGACGATCCGCAGGCGGAGGGGCGACTTTAATTGGAGCCGTCCGGCAGGCCGGAATCAGACCGATGATAGCCAGAAAAGGAAAAAGCCAGAAATGCTCAGCTCTCAGTTTGCTCAATGTCCTTTTCCTCCAAAAGACGGGCAATCTCCTCTTCTGACGGGAGATCCTCCAGGCTATTTAAGCCAAAATAAAGAAGAAATTTTTCCGTTGTCCTGTAGACAAGGGGTCGACCAGGTGTTGAGCGGCGGCCCACGATTTTGATTAACTTCTTTTCGAGCAGGGTTTTTATAGTTCCAGTTGAATCCACGCCCCTTATGGCCGCAATTTCGGAGGAAGTAATAGGCTGGTGATAGGCAATAATGGCCAGGGTTTCCAGAGCGGCCTGGGAAAGGCGGCTCTTTCGCTCTATTTGCAGCATCCGGCGAATCCAGGGGTCAAATTCAGGACGGGTGGTAAACAAATAGCCTCCGGCTGATTGCTGAAGACAGATGCCCCGATTGTTGGTGTCATAATTTTGCTTTAATTCTTGCAGAGCCCGCTCAACTTCTTCCTCTGGAAAATCGGCCAGAACCTCTTTTATCCTTTCTGCAGTCAGGGGCTCGGTGGAAACAAAAATCAGAGCTTCGATTATGCCTTTAAGATCTTCGCTCATCCTCTTTCCTCGGTCAGTCTATCCCGGCGAAGCCAGACCTTGATTGTTTGAAAAAGGCTCTCCTGGAAAGCAATAACCAGCCTGGCCCTGACAAGTTCCAAAAGACAGAAAAAAGCCACCAGAGCTTCTTCGAGCGACTCCTGGCTTTTCAAATAATCAAGAAAATCAAGGACAGGCTGTTTTTCCAGGAGGTCAAGAATTTCTCCCATCTTTTTTTCGAGCGATACTTCCCGGCCCTTTAGAATTTTAAAATTTTCATTTTCTTTTTGCTTCATGAGTAAATAAAAGCATTCGGCCAGATCAAACAAATTGACTTCTAAGATTTCTTCTTCCTCCAGAGATAAAGCTGTCGGGTTAAATGGCCGAAGCCACCTTCGCTGTTGTTCCTCTTCTTTCTGTCTTAGAAGGGAAGAAGTTATTTTTACTTTTTGATATTCCAGAAGCTGGTTGACCAGGACCTGCCTGGGATCAGATGATTCTTCAAGCTGAGGCTGTTCTCGGGGCAGAAGCATCTGGCTTTTAAGATAAATCAGAAAGGCTGCCATGAGAAGGAATTCTGCTTCCCGATTGAGATTGATATTCTGTTTTCTGGCCAGATAATCAAGATAATCCCGGGTAATTACGGCAATAGGAATATCATGAATATTCAATTTTCTTTTTTTAATCAGGAAAAGAAGAAGATCGAGGGGGCCTTCAAATATTTCCAGGCGAACATGGTAGGTTTCCTGAATTTCACTTGCTTCCATGATGTTAGAAACCGATGGCCCTTCTCACTTCCTCCATGGTTTTCCGGGCCTTTTCCCGGGCCCTGTCAGCTCCGGCCTGGAGAATTTGCCAGACTTCCTGCGGATGGCTTTCATAAAATTTTCTTTTTTCCCGGTAAGGTGTGAGAAGCTCAATTAAACTTTCTATGAGCACTTCTTTGCATTCCAGGCAGCCAATGCCGGCCACCCGACAGGCTGAAGCCAGGGGGTCTCTTTTCTCCTCGCTGACAAAGGCTCGATGAAGTGTGAAAACAGGGCAATCTTCAGGTTCTCCGGGGTCAGTCCTTCTTTTTCGCCTGGTATCGGTCATCATGGTAGCTATTTTCTGTCTGATAACCTCAGGCGGGTCTTTAAGGTAAATCGCATTGTTAAAGGATTTACTCATCTTCCGGCCATCAGTGCCGGCAATTCTCGGAGTTTCAGTAAGCAGCATCTGAGGTTCGGGGAATACTTCGCCAAAATACCGATTAAAGCGGCGGCAGATTTCCCGGGCCAGTTCAAGATGAGGCGCCTGGTCCTCTCCGACCGGAACAACTTCTGCCTTGTATATAAGAATATCGGCAGTCTGCAAGACAGGATAACCTAAAAAGCCGTAAGTATTGAGGTCCCGATCAGCCATTTCTCGCTGGATTTCCTTGAAAGTAGGAACTCTTTCTACCCAGGGAAGAGGAGTAATCATGGATAAAAGTAAATGAAGTTCAGCGTGCTCTTTCACCTCAGACTGAACGAACAGCGTACTTTTCTCCGGATCGAGGCCAATGCTCAACCAGTCAATGGCCACTTCAAAGGTATTTTCTTTTATCTGGCGGGAATTCTGATATTCGGAGCTCAGGGCATGCCAGGTCACGATGGTATAATAACATTCGTACTCATCCTGCAATTTGATCCAGTTACGGAGCGCTCCCGCATAATTACCAAGATGAAGAGGCCCGGTTGGTCTCATCCCGCTAAGGACAATTTTTTTACTCATGGCTTTCAGGCTCAAAGAAAAACTATAGTATATATGAAAATTTCTACTGGCCTTATGATTAGCTGTAGAACTCCAAGATAGACCAGAGCGAGAACAATAAAAATGCCGAAAGGCCTCAGGCGCTCATAGCGAAGAGCGGCCTCATAGGATAGCAGACCCATCAGAATACCGCTGCCATCAAGGGGAGGAACAGGAATTAAATTAAAGATGGCTAAATAGACATTGGTCAGGGTGAGATAGAAGAAAATTACGGCCAGACCCTGGAGGGGATAAAAACCCCGGGGCAGGGTGCGGCCGCCCAGGAGAAAATCATGGAGAAAAAGGCTGAGCCCCGGCACCAGCAATTTGAGCAGAACAATGCCCAGAAGAGCCACCAGGCCCAGGGATAGATTGGCCAGGGGGCCAGCGGCTGAAATCCAGAGATTATCCTGACGGGGATGACGAAGATTATAGGGATTGACAGGGACCGGTTTAGCCCAGCCGAAGGGAGGGGCTCCAACCAGAACCAGAATTACTGGAATTAAAACCGTGCCGATGGGATCAATATGAGCCAGAGGATTTAAGGTTACCCGGCCGAGATTATAGGCTGTGGGATCACCCAGCTTCAGGGCTGCCCACCCATGGGCGGCTTCATGAACCGTAATCGCCAGCAGCAGTACAAAGAGCCAGAGAATAATCGCCACAATGTTCATTTTTCTTGATATTTATAACATATAACCTTTCAGGGGTAAAGATAAATCCAGTCAAAAGGGTCGGGAAAATTTGATCGAAGCAGCTAAAATTTTTTTAAAGGCTTTTTAGCGGTTCTTTTTGAAAAGATTCTCACATCTTTCCTTGACATTGATTTAGAGATGGCCTAATTTTTAGATTTAAGAAATCCAAAAAAGAAAAGGAGAGGATCAATGGCGAAGATTCATTCAACCATTGGTCATCATTATATTGTTGAAGCTTCCGGGTGTGACCCCCAGATAATTGGCAGTGTTGAGAAGGTCCAGCAAATTCTCGTCAAAGCTGCTGAAATTGCCGGTGCCCAGGTCTGGTCAATTTCTTTCAGCCGATTTCCGCCGAATGGAGTAAGCGGGGTGGTAGTCATTTCAGAAAGTCATATCTCTACCCATACCTGGCCCGAATATGGCTATGTTGCTCTGGATATCTATACCTGTGGACAGCATGTTGATCCGGAAAAAGCCGTTGTCTACGCGGTTGAGGCTTTTGGCGCCACCACTTCCCACATTACAGAAATAACCCGGGGAATTGATGAGGGCGATTCCATCTTCTACCATAGCTTTGTCACCTGGGAAGAAGATATTCAGCGCTTTAAAGAAATTAAAGCCAATCGCTAAGCTTGTGAGCTCAGAAATCTGATTTTCTTCTCTTAAAAACAATTAATCACAAATATAATAAATTTTAAGGTCGAAAATAATTAAATCTAATTGAAAGAAGCGAGAAAGGACTGTTCGCATTTTGAATTTTCTGCAGCCTCAGTTTGATGATGAGCCTTTGACCTCCCGGAAGCCATGCTTCACCTGAAGCCGCTCCTTAATTGATGATATAATATAATGTAAAAAACCATGAGGCTTGATTTTGAAGAATAATAATTTTTTTTCTAAATCCGGAAAGCTTCTCGGCTTCTTTTTATTTCTGGGAATTCTTTATCCTTGCCTTCTCGCTGGCTCGGCTCAGAATAGTTACGAAGGAGTCCTTCGTTCTTTTCAGGAAGCCGTCGAAAAAATTGATTTCGACAGTTATCAGGAACTTTTCCTGCCTGAAATAGGCGAAGCTGAAAGGGCAGCCTTTGAAAGTTATTTTTCTGAGCTGCTTATGGATCAGGTGGTCGTTCGTCGTCTGCCGGGACTCAAAGAGGCAGAGGGAAAGAAAATAATTTATTATCATGTTTATTTTCAGAATTCCTATTCCGCTTTGATTGAAACCTGGAAACTCTCCCTGGTTGCGGTAAATGGGAGCTGGAAAATTGCTTCCCGGGAAGTATCCACCAGATTGAGAAATCTCTATCGCCTGAAAATTCCTGCTTCGACTGTGGCCAGAGCTGAAAAAATTACGGTCCGGCATCAGGATATCAGCCTGACCTTTCAAAACGCCCTGGTCTTTTTTGATAATCTGCCAGAAATGGAAACAGCTTTACTCATAATTGGCCCCGGCCGGCTTAATTTTGAGCCCAGTGATCAAAATGAAAAGCATCAGCTTAAATTGATGTATAAAACAGAGGCTTTATTGGCCGATCTGGATGAGGCCTATCTTCGTTTCTCCCCATCCTTTTTTACCCGCAATATTGAAATAAGAGGAGCCGTTCCCTTAGCCAGTCTTAATCCCAGGGAAAGTGAAGAGGCTTCCAGAGCTTTCGCCCGCTATCATGAACGCTTTTTCACCCTTGAAAATTCACTGACCAGAGAGACGCTGACTGTTTTGCCCCAAGGAGAGGAAGCTGTTTTCGAATTTAAAGGACCAAAAATAGGGGAAATGACTTATGTTTTTTCTCCATTCGCTGAGGATGAAATTACTCTTTATGACCGGAGAAAGGACCGTTTTGTCTGCCTGTATACACCCAAGGAAACCTCTTCCGGTCGTTTTTTCCGTTTTTCCCTGACAGAAAGAGTCGATGTCAGCCATTATGACCTTGAGGCTGAAATTGACCCCAGTAATTTTTATCTTTCGGTTAGGGCTAGGGTCAGGCTGATTTCCAGGGGTCAGCCGGTTGAAAGTCTGCGCTTTCGCCTGAATCCGACTTTAAATTTAATTCGCATCCTGGATAATGAAGGCCATGAACTCATGTTCAACCAGGATCGGGCCAACAAAATGATTTATATCCCCCTTATTGAGCCCTTTGGCCAGGAACCCCTGGCTCTTGAATTTTTTTACCAGGGGCGGCTCGTTCCACCCCCGGCTCATACTGATGTTGTGGCCGGTCAGCTCGAAGAAATGCAGATCAATGTTCCGGTTAAATTCGAATCATGGCTCTACAGTTATTCCTCTCTCTGGTATCCCATGTCACCCGGTGAGGATTATTTTACTGCTCGAGTTAAATTGATTGCCCCCGAGGATATGGCCTGTCTGGGGCAGGGAAAACTCACTGAAGTCGGTCGCATTTCTGGGCGGAAGACAGAAAAGGGCCCGGGAAGAGATAAAATCTTCTGGGTTTATGAAAGCCAGAAGCCCTTAAAATATCTTTCTTTTCTGGTGGGTCATCTGGAACGTCTTCAGGAATTAACCACGCAGACAGGTTTGCCCTTAGAACTTTATGCTTCTAAGGAATTCCGGCTCAATTGGAAGGGTCAGCTGGAGGAAGCGGCCTCCATAATTTCCTTTTATGAGAAACTTTTCGGTCCCTTCCCTTATGAGAATTTGAGGGTTATTCTTCGCTTCTGGGAGACAAGTGGGGGCCATAGCCCGGGTTCGATGGTCATTGTTAATCAGCTTCCCCGGGCTCTGAGACCCCAGGTGGCTGCAAGCGCAAAACCTTCAAGCCCGGTGGATTTAACCCGCTGGAACGAATATTTTCTGGCCCATGAAATTGCCCATCAGTGGTGGGGTCAGGCAGTAACCTGGCGCCGTTATCGCGATCAATGGTTAAGCGAAGGCCTGGCCCAGTTTTCGACAGTCCTTTACCTTAAAGAAAAATATGGTTTCAAAGCTTATACCGAAATCTTAAACCAGTTTACCCGCTGGACGAAGCGTAAAATCGCCTGGGGTCCGATAATCCTGGGTTCACGCCTGAGTTATCTCGATTTTGAAGCCTTTCAAACCATTGTTTATAACAAAAGTTCGCTGGCCCTCAATCTACTGGCTGAGCTTCTGGGAGAGGAGGTTTTCTTCAGGGGGCTGAGGGAATTTGTTCAAAATTTCCGCTACCAGTCAGCTTCAACAGCCGATTTTTTCCGGACCATGGAAAAAGTCTCTTCTCTGGATTTAAAGCTTTTTATGGTCAGCTGGTTTGAAAAATATTCTTTGCCCCAGCTTAAAATTGAAACGATGGCTGAAATGAAAGCTGATTCTTCCCTGTTCAAGGTAAAAATTGAACAGCTGGGCGATATTTTCCATTTTCCCCTTTGGCTTGAATGGCAGGAGGGCTCCGAGATCAGGCGAGAAAAGGTCATTATTAAGGAAAAAATTCAGGAATTTAGCTTTTCAGTTAAGCACCGCCCCCGCCATTTTAAAGCCAATCCTGACGGACTGGTGCCATTATCTTAAACTGAAGGTGCTTTCTTATCGAATCTGTTGGCTTCAATGCCGAGACGCTTGATCATTTCGTTCAGGGTACTGGGTTTAAGGCCGAGGGCTTCCGCTGCCTTTTTCTGAACTCCTTTGGCCTGGCGCAGGGCCATCAGAATAAGTCTTTTCTGGAATTCCTGAGTCTGTCGCCGGAAATCAAGGTCATCACTCAGGGCAACCCTTTCCTCGGCCGCGGCCCCTGAGGGGTAACCGAGAAGATAGGCTGGCAGGGCATTGCGGGTGATAATTTTTGATTTAGTCAAAACGACAGCTCTTTCAATAACATTTTCCAGCTCCCGTACGTTTCCCGGCCAGTCATAGCTTTCCAGAATCTCAAGAACATCTTCCGATACCCCCTCAATTTCTTTGTTATTTTCCCGACTGTATTTTTCGATAAAATGGCGAACGAGCAGGGGAATATCTTCTTTTCTTTTTCTTAATGGGGGCAGTTCTATCTTGATAACATTGAGGCGGTAAAAAAGGTCTTTCCGGAAGACCTTCTGGGCAATCAATTCTTCGAGATCAGTATTGGTTGCCGCAATAATTCTTACGTCAACCTTGATGGTTTTGGTCCCACCCAGCCGCATGAATTCTTTGTCCTGCATGACCCGGAGCAACTTTGCCTGGGTTTCAAGACTGATGGTAGAAATTTCATCAAAGAAAATTGTCCCGCGGTCTGCAGCTTCAAAGAGGCCTGGTTTATGGCTGACAGCGCCAGTGAAAGCTCCCTTGACATGGCCAAAAAGATGGCTTTCGAGAAGGTCGGGGGGCAAAGAACCGCTGTTGACGACCACAAAGGGATAATTAGCCCGATCGCTGTGCTGATGGATGGCCCGAGCCACCAGCTCCTTGCCTGTGCCGCTTTCGCCCTGAATAAGGATAGTGCTTTTGGTGGGGGCAGTAATTTTAATCATTTCAAAGACATGCTGCATCACTTTGCTGCGGCCTATAATGTTGGCAAAGCCGAACCTGCGGTCGAGTTCATCTCTGAGTCTGATATTTTCTTCCTGCAGGCGTTTATGTTCGAGGGCCCGACGAATAATGAGAATGAGCTCATCATGTTTAAAGGGCTTTTGGATATAATCGAAGGCTCCCAGTTTCATGGCGGCAATAGCGCTTTCGACTGAGGCATAAGCAGTGATAATAATGATGAGAGCCTGGGGATCGATTTTCTTTATGGCCTTAAGAACTTCAATGCCATCAAGGCCAGGCATCAGCAGGTCTAAAAGAATGAGGTCGAAGGATTGGGTGGCGTGTTTATTCAGGGCTTCTTCGCCCGAAGAAGAAACCTCCACCTCATATCCTTCTGAAGTCAGAAGCTGGGAGAGAACATCCTGAATGACAGGCTCATCATCAATGATATGGATGGTTCCTTTATCCGGCATGATTAATTTATGGAATCTGGTGGCATAACGGAATTAGTTACCTTGAATTTAGGTTTAAAGGGAAGGTAAATGTAAAAAGTACTTCCCTTGCCCACCTCACTTTCCACCTCTATGCGACCATCATGATCTTTTATTATAGCATAACTGATGGATAAACCGAGGCCAGTTCCTTTGCCCAGGCCCTTTGTGGTGAAAAAGGGGTCAAAAATTCTCGGCAGATGCTCTTTTTTAATTCCTGTGCCGGTATCGGCAATACTAATGACTGCCTCCTGATTTTTCTGGAAGAGGTCAATTCTGAGCCTGCCTCCTTTGGGCATGGCATCCAGGGCATTGAGGATAATATTGATGAAGACCTGCTGTAGCCTTTCTGCCTGTCCCAGAATGGGCTCTACTTCCTGCAGATTAAGTTCAAGCTTGATATTCATGGTTTTCAGTTTATAGTCGATGAGAGAAATAATCTCCTGGAGACTTTCTTTAAGATTGACCTGGCGAAAGGTGGTATCGGAGGGATGTCGGGCAAAATTAAGCAGATTTTTGACGATGCGGGCCACCCTCTCTGTCTGGGCCTCAATTTTTTCTAGAATCTGAATATAATGGGTATCAGTAAGTTTTTTCTGAAGGAGCTGAACGTAGCTGGAGATTCCGGTCAGAGGGGTGTTGATTTCATGGGCGACACCGGCTGAAAGTAGCCCAATAGAAGCTAACTTTTCAGAGGTCAGTAACTGCTGTTGCAAACGCACCTTTTCCGTTACGTCCTCAAAAACAATGATGGTGCCATAGGGGTTCAGTTTATTATCCAGCAGAGGGGTTCGAGCAATATCAAAGATTCTCTCTTCTTTATTGGGCAAAACCAGGGTTATTTCGCTTAGAAGGTGGTAGCCTTCCTGAGTTTCCGGTGGGAAAAGAGCCTGAACATTTTCAGGACCAATGACTTCTTCCAGAGTTTTATTCAGGACTTCTGGCTTGCTCTTTTTAAAAATTTTTTCTAGGATCCGGTTCCAGCCGATTATTCTTCCTTTTTCATTGATCACGGCCACGCCCACAGTCAGGCTTTCAATAATGTTCTCGCTGTAATCTTTTAGCCTTTCAAGTTCTTCAGCCCGAAGAGCAATCTGGTGATAAAGATAGGCATTTTCTATGGCCAGAGCCACGGAAGAGGAAATGGTGGTCAAAAGCTCCCAGTCTTCGCCGCTTAAATAGGAGCCATCAGCCTTCTTGCCCATGGCCAGGAAGCCGACAAGTTTATCTTCCACCCGCAGAGGCAGAAAGTGATAAAAGCCGAGTTTAGCAAAATATTCACCGCCAGCTCCTTTCCACCTGGTTTCAGGAAAAGAGAGAAGATGGAGAAAATCCCTTCGGGTGAGGGTCTGAAGGAAAGCTGGTTCAATTTCAACAGTTTTTTCTTCAGGCAGGAACTGGTTACTCGAAGCAAACATAAGATAGAGCTGGCTGCCACTTTCCTTGGGCACGAGAAGGGCAATTTTGTCCAGGGAAAAGGCTTTGGTCATAAGATCAAGAAGGGAATGGGCCAGCCGGTTAAGATTTCTTTCCCGGGCAAGCTCCCGGCTGATGCTCAGAAGTGTGCGTCGGTATTTATAACTTCTTCGATAGAAGAAGCGGTCGAAAAGAGCCTGGAAAAGTTTTTTCAGGGGAGAGAAAAGAGTGGCTCCCAGAATGATGGCCAGAATGCCCAGGATAAAAGTACTGAATCTATTGCCGGCAAAAGCCTTCATTCTCTCGCCCAGGAGAAAATAAAGGCCGGCAATAATAACATAGGAGAGAAGGAGGGCAGTGCCCTTTTTAACCATGACCTCAAAGTCCATGGCTTTGGTGCGGACAAGGGCATAGAGGAAGGTCATGGGAACAAGAGCCATTAAGACAATTGTCAGTTCAGCAAAAGTTGAGGGCAGGCGGTCAAAAAGATAGGGCAGGAAATAAAAAATGATAAAGGGATTGAGAGCCAGGTGGAGGCCATTGGCCATCCAGCGTAACTGTCGCTTTAAAAGAAGATTATCCACCTGTCTTGAAGAACGGAGAAGCCAGAAAGGTGTCAGCCAGGAAAAAAGAATGAATTGCAGGATTTCAAGCTTATCAAGTGCAAGATTTGCGGCCCCGAGGGCATTTAAAGAAAACAGGGATTCAAGGGGAAGATGCGTTAAAATACGAGCCAGAAGAAGGAGAAAAGCGGGCAGAAAGAACAGAAGAGGAAGGGAGGGTCTCTTCTTGATGATTTTCTGGCGCACCGGGAAAAAAAGGAAGAAAAGAAGGAGGAGAGGAGGGAAAAAGATAAAGGCAGCCTTGTCAATCCAGTAAAAAATATAATCAAGGAAGTCCAGCTGGCCAGTAGGTGAATAAATTAGCAGACAGAAAAGAGAAAGCGAGAGAAGGAAAAAGTAAAAATAGGGCCAGGTAAGCCGTTCAGAAAAATTGACCAGGATGACCACAGCCACAACAGAAGTCAGTAAACCAAGGAGAGCCAGAACATAATAAATCGGGTTCAGCCCTTTTTGAGAAGGGAAGAAGGAAGGAAAGAGAGGACTGGGTTCTCCTTCCCGAATAATCTGATAGGTTAATTTTTGACCGGATCGGGCAGCAAACCAGATGTTCTGGGTAATATCAATGGTTGTTTCAACTGGATTGCTGTTAATGGTATAAAGAATATCGCCTTTCTTTATTCCAGCTAAGTCGGCGGGGCTATTGGGAAAAACCTTGACTGCTCTCAGCCGTCCTTCTTTTTTTTGCCAGATGACACCATCCGTCGGACTTTTCCAGCTGACGTGACGATAAAAGTTGACCGTGCCGAGTAAGAAGAAAAATAGAAATGGAACCAGCAGAAAGGCAAGATGAATTTTTTTCATCAGGTATTTCTTTTATTCCCTCGCCACCCGGGACAAATTTTTAACCGGAAAAAGAAATTCAGTTTAGAATATGCCTTGGACTCGCCCGAATTACCCATTTGACTGGAGCCTGATATAAAAGCTGCCGCAATTTCTGATCTTCCTTCAGACCGAGGGGCTGGGTACTCCTCGAAAGAAAGGAGCTTAGATAATCGCTGATCTGCCTTTTGGCCGGATATTCCTGAGAGGAAAGCTGCCCCCTGAAGCTTGCCAGCTGGAAAATAAATAGGCCTACCAGAATGGCTAAAAAAGCCCGCTCCAGCCGTTTTTTCATTTTTCTTAACTTAAAGATAATCTGGCTTCCCCTCTTTGTCAATTCTTCCTTGCTTCCTTAGCTGCGGCCAGATGGGCATCTCTTATGGCCTTATAAGGTGTTCCCTCATTCCAGCTGGGAAAAGAAGCTTCGTGACTGAGCCGCCAGGCCATATGAAAGAGAAGTCTCAAGTCATCGATAGCCCCGGTGAGGTCCCAGTTCGGGTCAAATTCATCGCCAGGCTGGTGATATTTTTCAGCTATGTATTTTTCTTTCTGGGCCAGGGTCCATTCACGACCATAAATAACATGGTCAACGCCTCCGCTGGGATAGATGGCCGGAATACCCCTTCGGGCAAAGGGGAAGTGGTCAGAGCGAAAATAGGAACCTTTCTCCGGCGTCGGATCAGGATTCACCGTCCGCCCCTGAGATCGGGCCGCCTCTTCAATGTATTTATCAAGTTCAGACAGACCATAGCCAATTACGGTTATATCTTTCATTGGCCCATAAATATTCAGCGCATCCATGTTGATTACAGCCACGGTCTTTTCAGGAGGAAAAATGGGGTGGCTGGCGTAATATTCTGACCCTAAAAGTCCCTGTTCTTCCCCTGTCACGGAGAGGAAAACAATCGATCGCCAGGGACGTTTTTTAAGGGAGGTGAAGGCCCGGGCAAGTTCAATAAGGCCAGCTGTGCCGGAGGCATTATCGACAGCTCCATTGAAAATTTGATCTCCCTTAAGTTCTGGATTGCGACCAAAATGATCCCAGTGAGCCATGAAAATAAGATATTCATCAGCCCGCTTTGAACCGGGCCAGAGGGCGATAACATTATGAGAAGTGGCTTTCTCAATTTTATTTTTCAAAGTAAGATTGGCCTTCAGGCCAAGGGAAACAGGTTTAAAACCCCGCTGGCAGGCGGCCTTTTTTAAATCCTCCAGTTTATAACCTGCCTCGGTCAATATTTTTTCAGCCACCTCTTTCTGAACCCAGCCTTCCACCGCACAGCGCGATAAATTATTGTCAGCTGCTATCAGCTGGAACTGGGGACCGGTCCAGCCATTTTCGACCACCCCCCAGGGATAGGCAGCCGGCTCAGTTTCATGGATAATCAGAATGCCCGCTGCCCCCTGTCTGGCCGCTTCCTCATATTTATAAGTCCATCGGCCATAATAGGTCATGGCGCGGCCATTAAAAAGCCGGGGATCCTGGGTGGCATATCCAGGGTCATTGATTAAAACCAGGACAGTCTTACCTTTTACATCCAGTCCCTCATAATCATTCCAGCCATATTCAGGAGCCACAATTCCATATCCAGCAAAAACCATTTCGGAATCAGCCAGAGAGACTTCTTCCTGGACACGGCGGGTTAAAGCCACAAATTCAGATTTATAATTAAAGGTCAGAGTCTTTCCTTTCCCCTTTATTTCCAGGGTGGCTGAGGGCTCGGCCGTAATAACCACCATTGGCACCGGTTGAAGATAGCTCGACCCATTTCCAGGTTTGAGCCCCAGTTTCTGAAATTCTTCCTGGAGAAATTTGATGGTTTTTTTCTCGCCTTCTGAGGCCGGAGCCCTGCCTTCAAATTCATCAGAGGCCAGAATCTGAATATTTCGGGCCAGGTTGTCGGCAGTAATCATGGCCTCAGCTTTCTTTATTTGCTCCACTTCGCTCATTCTGGAGCAGGCCAAGAGAAAGAGAAGGTAAATTCCTGTTAACGCCATAAAAACGTCTTTTTTCATTAATTTCACTCCTTAAAGGAATTAATTCACTTTAAAATAATCTTTTCGGTTAAATCATGTCAATAAAGAGCCGGGACCACCCGAGATTAGACTGCAAAAAATGGTTGTTTATCAGGGCCGTCATGGCCATTAATAAATCTGCTTTAGCTTTAATAAAAGGGGAATTTCCGAAAGGCCGAGGACAGACCATTGAATTGCATCGCAGTTTATTCTCTTCCTCTCTTTTAGATGGTCTAATGACCTTTAGCATTTTTAACTGGATATAAGAATTCTTTGAGAGGAAAAAGGCGAAATAACATAATGGAGAGCCCTGAGACCCTTTTTTAAGGCTAAGCCGGTCGTTGACAAGGGGAGGAGGTTGAAATAAGATAGAGTTAACTTGACCCGGGATCGGCCTGGAGAAAAAGACTCGAGAAAAAGATGCCATATTTTCTTTGCCGCCTGGCCACAGAAGAAGGGAAAATCATAACCCAATCCTTTCTGGCTTCTTCTAAGGAAGAGTGCCGCCGATATTTTGAAGGCGAAGGGCTCTGTGTTCTGGCGATTAAAAAGGACTGGAGGAAGATAAGTCTTTTTGGCTCTTCCCTGGCCCGGCGATTCAAGGATAGAGACTTTATCCTGCTTAATCAGGAGCTGGTGGCCCTTTTGAAAGCAGGTTACCCTGTTCTTAAGAGCCTGGAAATGGTTCGAAGTCGCGTAAAAAACCAGGTCCTTCAGGAAATACTGGCGAAAGTTGAGAGCGAGGTCAGGGGAGGTAAATCCCTTTCTGAAGCCTTTTCGCCTTATGAGCATATATTCTCTAAAGTTTATATTGCTTCTATTCTGGCCGGCGAGCAGAGTGGCAATCTCCCCGGAACCCTGGACCGTTATATCCAGTATGCCCGGACCATTTCCCAGACGAAACGCCGGATTCGGTCAGCTCTGATTTATCCGAGCCTGCTACTCCTTTTTTCTTTAGGTCTGATGATTATTCTGGTTAGTTTTATTCTACCCCGTTTTTCCAGCTTTTATGCCGATTTTGAGGCCGAATTGCCGCTGATAACCAGATTAATCATTTTTATTTCAGGCATTCTCAGGCAGCTTGTTCCGGCCGGCTTCATCATTTTTGTTCTGGCACTGATTGTGATTTCCAGGCTCAGGCGTAATCCCGCCGGAGCCAGAAGAGTAGACCGCTGGAAGCTTAAAATTCCCTATGGTTCTTCCCTCTGGAAGGAGCAGGCTGTTTCTCTCTTCTCCCGGACACTCGGTCTTCTGCTCGAAGCGGGTATTCCTCTGCTTCATTGTCTTCCCATTGCTATTCAGGCTGTACCCAATAAATTCTTAGCCTTTCTGATGCTCCCCGTTCCGGAGGATATTAAAAATGGCCAGAGTTTGTCTGATTCTTTAAATCGCACCGGAATTTTCTCCGCCCTGGCTGTGGATATGATTCGTATTGGTGAAACCTCGGCTAATTTACCCGGAATGCTCAGGGAGACAGCTGATGTTTACGATGAAAGAATTAAGGGGAGAATAGAGACCCTGGTGAATTTAATTGAGCCAGTTATTATTATATTCATGGGCGCTCTGGTGGCGATAATGCTCCTTTCAGTTTATCTACCGATTTTTAATATAATAAGAATTACGAGATAGGAACATGAAGCAGGAGAAGACAGCGACTGAAAGATTAATGGAGGAGGAGCTCAGGCAGTTAGCTGAACGCTATCATGTGCCGGTTATTGACCTGAGTTCATATCCCCTTAATCGCGAGCTCATTCAGGCCTTTCCAGCTGAATTTCTTCACCGCTGGAACTTTGTTCCCCTAACTGCCAATGAAGACTGCCTGGAAATAGCTGTGGCTGATCCTTCAGATTTAGCCGCCATCGATGCTATTGAATCCTTTTTTGGCCGTAGAGTTAAGGTCTATGCGGCCCCTTTGAGGGCCATTCAGGAAGCCCTGAGAAAGAGCGAGACGGCTGTTCAGGTCCTCAAGGAGGCCACAGAGGGCTTCATTGTTCAGGTTATTGAGAAAGAAACCGGTGAGGAAGAGGAAGTTATTTCCCTTGAAAAGCTGGCTGACCAGGATGGCTCCATCATCAAATTGATGAATACCATTATTTTCACGGCTGTCCAGAAGAGGGCGAGTGATATCCACATCGAATCGAGAGAAGATGGGGTCAAGGTAAAATTTCGACTTGATGGTGTGCTGCGGGAAGCCATGGAGCCAATTGATAAGAAATTTCAATCAGCCATCATTTCCCGAATCAAGGTGATGAGTGATCTCGATATCTCTGAGCGTCGCGTGCCCCAGGATGGCCGATTCCGGCTCAAGATCAAGGATAAAACTATTGATTTTCGTGTCTCCATCATGCCGAGTATTTATGGCGAGGATGCTGTCATCCGTATCCTGGATAAAGAGATGATAACTGAAGCCATCAAGGAGCTCAGGCTGGATTTACTCGGCTTTTCCGAGGAAGTTTTGCGTCGTTTTCGTCGCTATATTACCCAGCCTTATGGCATGATTCTGGTAACCGGGCCAACCGGAAGCGGCAAAACAACGACCTTGTATGCAGCCCTGACTGAAATCAAATCGCCTGAAGATAAAATAATTACCATTGAGGACCCCGTTGAATACCAGATTGAAGGCATAACTCAGATTCCGGTAAATGAAAAAAAGGGGTTGACCTTTGCCCGCGGCCTGAGATCAATCCTGCGGCATGACCCGGATAAAATAATGGTGGGCGAAATCCGCGACCCGGAAACCGCCCAGATTGCTATTCAGTCAGCTCTAACCGGTCACCTGGTTTTTACAACCGTTCACGCCAACAATGTTTTTGATGTAATCGGTCGTTTCCTCCACATGCAGGTTGATCCTTATAGCTTCATTTCAGCTCTGAATTGTATTCTGGCTCAGAGGCTGGTCAGGGTTCTCTGCCCCTATTGCAAGGTTCCGGTAAATTATCCTGATGAAGTTCTGATTGATTCAGGCCTGGATCCGGAAAAATACCGTCATCATGTCTTCTATGAACCCAGAGGTTGCAGCGAATGCAATTTTACCGGTTATAAAGGCAGAACAGCCATTGCTGAACTGCTGGAGCTTTCGGATACAATCAGAGAAATGATCCTGAGCCGCAAACCCCTGTCTGAGGTTAAGAAAAGAGCCAAAGAGGAAGGCATGGTTTTCTTAAGAGAAGCCGGCCTGGAAAAAGTTCTTAAGGGAATAACCAGCCTCCGGGAACTCAACAAGGTGACTTTTGTCGAGTAAAAAATAATGGCCCTCATTGATAAAATCCGGAATTTCCTGACCGAGCCTCCCTTGCCACCCTTTTTGCTCCAGATCACCGCGAATCGCCTAACTGGGCTGCGAGTTAAGGCTGGAGCGAGCCAGGAAAATCGATATTTTATTTTGCCCCTTGAAGCAGGTTTGCTTGAGCCTTCAGCCGAAAAAAGCAACCTCCTCGAACCGCCAAAGTTGAAGAGTCTTATTGAGCAGGGGCTCAGAAAAATTGGCGGTCTGCAAAGCGACCTTTCCCTTCTTCTACCCGAAGCCTGCTTTCGCCTGTTCATTTTCACGGCTGAAAATCTGCCTTCTTCTACCCAGGAGAAATTAGCCCTCATCAAATGGCGCCTCAAGAAACTTTATCCTCTGATTCCCGATGATTTTCGCTTTGATTTTCAGACCTGGCGATTAAATTCATCCCTGAGGGTACTTGTCGCTGGCGCCAGGGCCAGCATAATTGAAGAATATGAGAAGTTACTGGCCGGGGCTGGCTGTCGCGTTAGAGTCATCGGTCTTCCCACCATCTATCTTCTTCCTCTAGTGGAAGAGCCTGACTATCTCCTGGTTAATGTGGAAAGGGATTACCTGGCACTTCTGGTTTCGTTAAACCATGTTCCCCTCCTTTACAGGATGAAATCTTTCCGATGGGAGAGGGGAACTGATTTAAAGCAGACCTCGCTGGCTGAGATTGAAAATACCCTTCACTTTATAGAGGATAAAGAAAAAAGGCAGATAAGGAAGATTTATCTTCGCTGGGCGGTCGAAGATGAAGTAGCCAGGGTGCTGACGGATAATCTTGAACAGGCCGGTCTTGAGGTCAGGCCTCTTAAGACTGATAGGTTTGCTGGATTCAGAAAGGAGGAACGGATTCTTCTGGCCCCGCTTCTCGGCCAGATAGCTAATAAAGAAAAATGAAAATCTATCTTAATCTGGCTTCATCACCCTGGCGTAATCGTCGTCCCTTTTTCTTTTTAGCCGGTCCTCTGCTCCTTCTGACCCTAATATTTCTAATAATTTCTTTATGGCTTTTTATTAATTACCTGAAAGAAACCAGGGAGGTGAAGCTTGAACTCATAAGAATTGCCCGGAGGGAAGATACCCTGAGACGGGAGCAAAGACAATTTGAAGCCAGGGCAGCCGCTTTAGCTAAAAATTTTGAAGGCGAGGTTGACCTGACTAACTCGATTATTAGCGATAAGAGCTTTTCCTGGTCTCAATTTTTCTGGCGACTGGAGCAGGCTCTGCCCCCGGCCTGCTATCTGAGTTCTTTGACCTTCAATCGAAGGCCCGAGGCCAGACTGGAAATAAAATTTAAGCTGGCTTCGCCTGATCTTAATTCGCTCCTCCATGCCCTGGAAAAACTGAGGGAAGCTGGTTTCTCCGGTCTTCAGGTTCAGAGTGAAGATTTGAGCGGAAGAAATATTATTTCAGAAGTGACGATGACCTATGAAAGAGTTGATTGAATTTCTGACTGACAGGGAAAGAAGATTTATAAAAATTATTTTAATCGTTTTCATTTTTTCCTTTATCTTTTTCCTTTTCGCTTTGCTCTGGCCCAAAAATCAAACAGCTCGCCTGGAGGCGAGACTCAGTTCCCAGAAGAAATCTTTGGAGAAGGCTCAAGAAGCCAGAAATAAAAGCGAGCAGCTCTGGTTACAATGGTCAGAGGCTGTTCAGCAGCTCGAAGAGTTGAAGAAAACCTGGTATTACCGGGGAGAGGCTGGCTGGCGTCAGATAAGAATTGATCTGGAAGAGATTTTTCATCAGTCAGGTATAAGCCTGCCTGCCCTTCAGTATAATTATCATGAGCTGGAAAAGGGTAAAATAAGAAAGATAAGCTTTAATCTGAGATTAAGAACCACCTATCTGATTTTAAGAGAACTGCTGGCCAGGCTGGAAGCCTTTCCCCGCTTTCTCTTGCTTGAAGATATTGATTTTCAGAACGTGGGTGAGGGTGGGAGCAATCTGGACTTAAGATTGATAATAAGTGCCTATTATGTTTACTGAAGGCCAATTGAGACGGTCTTGGATCAAATTTTTCTGGCTGTTTTCTTTCATCTTTTTTATTTCAGCCTCTTCTTTTCTCCATGGTCAGAATCAGGAAGAAAAAGCTGGAGCCGGGAAAGGGCCGCCTTTAATTAAAATAAAACTTCTGCCAGGCAAGGAGATGACCTTACCGCCTGTTCTGAGAGATATTTTTTCACCCCAAGTCTATTCAGCTCCTGTCTCCATCTCTTCCTCTCGAAAGCAGGATGCTGGAGGCCAGCAAAAAATGCCGGGTAAGCAGAGTGGAGAAGAAGAAGCGGCTTCCAATGAAACCGTATATCGGCCCTCTATCCGTTATATTGGTTATGTTCATGCCGAAGGTAAGACTATAGCTTTGCTTATTGTTAATGGTCTGGCTCTACCTGTTGAGCCCGGTGAATATATAACGCCAGAATTTCAGGTGGTAAGGATATCTCCTGAAGAAGTCATTGTGACTGGGCCGGACAAAAAGGAAATTCGTTTCTCCCTTGAAGGAGAGAAAAATGAGGAAATTTAGCCTGATATTAATTCTTATAATTTTTAGCCTGGCCTGTGCTACTTTCAGCCGTAATTATCGCCTGGGAGCCCAGGCCGAAATGGCCAAACGCTGGGATGAGGCGGTGAAATATTATGAAAAAGCTTCCCTTGAAAATCCCCGTGAAGCCGTCTACCGGATAGCTCTCCTTCGGGCAAAAATAGCTGCCAGCCTTTATCATCTGCAGGAAGCCAGAAAACTGGTATCCGAGGGGAAGATAGAAGAAGCTAAAAAGGCTTATAATCAGGCCATAAGTTATGATCCCCAGAATCGGGCCCTGATCTTCGAAGCCATGAGCCTTAACCAGAAGGAAAAGCAGCCTGAAAAGGCAGCGGAGAAAAAAATTGAATACGGGGTCAAATTAAAAACAACCCAGGAAAAAGTTGGGTTAAAGTTTACGGAAGCCCCCCTGAAATCCATTTTTCAGGCCCTGGGCAAGTTTGCCGGAATAAACATACTTTTTGATGAAGCCTTTTCGGATCGGCCCGTTTCTATCGATCTGACCAATAAAACCTTTGAGGAGGCCCTGAGTAATCTGTGTCTTATAAGCCGTAATTTTTACCGCGTCATCGATGAAAATTCGGTCATTATTGTGCCCGATCGGCCAGAGAAAAGACTGCAGTATGAAATCAGCGCTATCCGCACCTTTTATCTATCCAACATCGGCGTGGAAACCGTTCAGAGTCAGCTTCAATTGATGCTTCGGCCCCAGTACCGGGCTCCTCTGATTGTGGCTGATAAAAATATGAATTCCATTACCATCAGGGATGTGCCCGCCAATGTGGAGCTGGCCGAAAAACTCCTCAAACTCTGGGATAAACCTAAAGCCGAAGTTATTATTGACCTGGAAATCATGGAAGTTTCCCGAATGAAGATGAGACAGCTTGGCCTCAGTTTTGACCAAAATATCATCGGCCTGAAATATTCTGGCAAGGAGAGTGACACTCAGGGCTGGTTTAATCTCAAGGATGTTGATTTTACTAAAATGGAGAATTACGTGCTCAGTGTGCCCACAGCCTTTATTCAATTTCTGGAAACAGATGCGGATACCAAAATTATTGCCCAGCCGAGATTAAGAGGCCTGGCTGATGAGGAAATAAGGTCCCTGGTCGGGCAGAGGGTGCCCATCCCGCAGACAACTTTTGCGCCCATTGCGGCTGGCGGCGTCAGCCAGCAACCCATAACCTCCTTTGTTTATCAGGATGTTGGCCTTGAAATTAAGATAAAACCTAAAGTTCATCTGGAAAAAGAAGTGACCCTCGATCTGGAGCTAAAAATTACCTCCATCGCCGGAACAGGCATAGCCGGTATTCCTATTATTACGACCAGAGAAGTAAAAAATATTCTGCGTCTCAAAGATGGCGAGACCAATTTACTGGGCGGCCTGCTGAAGGATGAAGAAAGAAAGAGTTTAAAGGGAATAGCCGGGCTTAAAAATATCCCCCTGATCGGTCGCCTTTTTTCAGCTGAAGATACGACCATCGAGCAGACAGATGTCGTCCTGACCATAACGCCTTACATTATTAGAACCATGCCCTTAACGGAAGAGGATCTGAAAGCCATCTGGATAGATATTGAAGGCCAGATTTCAGGGGGAACGCAGGCTGCCATTCCTGGGGCAGGTCCAGGAGCCTTATTTGAAAGATTGCAGGCCCTGGAAGCGGAAGAACTGGAAAGGGCCCGCCAGGAGGAAGCCAGGCGAGGCAACTGGATTGAACTAAGTCCGATGACCTTAGATGTGCCTCAGGGACGAGAATTTCGACTGGCTGTAAATATGAGCGCGCAGGAGGAGGTGGCCAGTTTTTCTTTAAATCTGGCAGTTAATCCATCAATTGTTAAGATAAAGGATGTCATTCCAGGAGGGGTTATTTCCCAGTTAGGCGAGAAAGCTCCTTTCTTGAAAAATATCGATCCCTCTGGAGGCGGAGCTGTTATGGCCTTTTCCAGCCCTCAGCCAGGCCGGGGTTTTAAAGGAGAGGGCAATCTGGCCGTCGTAATCTGTGAAGCTGTTGGTTCTGGTGAGTCCGAAATGTCTGTGGCCTCAGTCACGGCAAATGGGCCCGGTGGCCGCCCCATTTCTTTTAACTCGCGGGGAGCCAGGATCATCACAAGATAAATTTTGCTATGCAATTAAGAAATAAAGAGACAGGAAGAGATGAAAGATGATTCATATTCTCACCGGTCGGGTCGATTCCGGAAAGACGAGTCTCCTCGGACGGGTAATCAATAATCTGGCTCATTTAGAAAAAAGGTTTGATGGCTTTCTTACCCGAAAGGTTTATGAAGGTGAGCGTTTTATCGGCTATGACCTTTTTGACCTCAAGCGGCGGGAAGTTTTCCCCTATATTCGTCAGACTTCATCCCGGGATCAGGCTCAGATAGGCCGTTTTTATTTCTTGCCCGAGGGTCTGGAAAGGGCCGTCCGGATAATTCTCAGGCATCAGATTATGGATTATCTTATTGTGGATGAAGTTGGCCCTCTTGAGCTCGCGGGACGTGGTTTATGGCCAGCTCTCAGTCAGCAGCTCCGCCGGGCGGGCTTCAGGGGCCTGCTGGTAATGAGAATTGGTCTTATTGATTCCTTTCTGGATTTACTTCAGGGCCTCGAGATCAGGCAATTCGACATAGCTTCGCCCTCCATTGAAGCTGATTTGCAGGCAGCCATCGAAAGCCTCTATCCTTCAAGCTGAAAATCATCCTAAAAATTTTTCTAAAAATTTTTATTTTTTCTCCCTTCCGGGAATCCTTCTTGTCAGATCAGGCTGAATTTTGATATTTTCCCTGAAGGAAAAGGATGAAGGCATCATTAATCCATCTTTTCCAGAAAATAGGGCGGGCTTCTCTGGCCATTGGTCTTCAAAACAGCCATTCAGGCAATATGGCCTGTCTTTTTCGAGCATCGGGAGGAAGCCTGAAGCTGGCCATAACAAGGTCGGGGGCTCAGAAAGGAGACCTGGAGCCTGATGATATTCTTTTCATAAATATGGCCGGGAGGAAGGAGGCAGGAGCCTCCTCCGAGCTCGTTGTTCACCGGAAAGTCTTGGGCCTCAAAGGAGTGGGGGCTTCCTTCCATGCCCATGCGCGAGAATTGACTTTAATGACGCTCGCTTTTTCGAAACAGAAGAGAAAAATTCAGTTTTTTTCTCCCCTTGATCCCCTTGGTCTGACCTATCTTGTTTCTATTCCTGTTATAAAGGTCAAAAAGGCCTATGGCTCGCCTGAACTGGCAGAAGCAGTTGCCTGCGGGCTTGAATCTTTTCCGGTGGTGGCTATTCGTGGCCATGGCCTTTTTTCCCGGGGAAAAACCTTGAGGGAAGCCTTTTTCTACGCTGGCCTGGCTGATTTCTCGGCCAGGGTCTGGAGATTGCTGGAATGTCTTAAACTTCGGGCGGAGGAAAGAGCAGAGAAGGAAAGAAAATGGCGAGGAAAGCTTTTTTCTCCTCCCTCGCCTTATCAGCCTGCCTGGGAAAGAGAAATGAAAGTGTCTCTCGAAAAAAATAAATTAAAAGAAATAGATAAAACGAGAAATCGGCTTTTTCTATCTCAGCTTTCCCCGTTTTTTACCGGCTCTCTTTCCTTAAGAGAAAGAAAACAGATTATTTATGCTTTCCCGGCTTCAACTCCACTGGAGATGGGGGGACCACTAAATATTTTTGATTCATCTTGCGGGCCTGAAGATAATGAGTTTTTCTGGCACCGCCTGATATATGAAAAAACATCAGCAGTCTCCGTTATCAGAGCCTTTATGGCTGAAGCTGAAGCTTTAGCCTGGCTCCTTCTTCCAACCGATGGTCAGTTGAGTTTTTTCCAGCCATTGGATGTAGAGGGCCGGGTTCTTCATCCTGAGATTCCGGTTCTGGCACCGCCAGTTGAAGCGGCTGAATTTCTTAAGCTTTTAAAGAAATATGAGCTACTGATTATCCGGGGCGGCGGTGTCTGGGCCATGAGTTCTCTTTCCCTTTCCCAGGCTCTGCATCATCTCTCCTCCCTTAAGGACAGTGGCCATTATTTTCTGGGGTTAAAAGAGCTTAATCTGATCTAACATGCGGGCCAAACAAAACTTTTTTTCCAGAGCTGCCCTGGGTTTTGTCGTGGCAGCAACCGGGGTTGGGGCAGGTGACCTCCTGACAGCTTCTCTGGCCGGCTCTTCCGTGGGGCTGGTTATCCTCTGGGCCGCCTGGGCTGGAGCTTTGCTTAAATTCGTTCTCAATGAAGGCATAGCTCGCTGGCAGATGGCCACCAATCGATCAATTCTTGAGGGGTGGCTTCTCCATTTACCCTCCATTTTTCCCTGGCTCTTTTTCTTTTATTTTATACTCTGGTCTTTTTATGTCGGCGGGGCGCTAATTAATGCCTGCGGGGTGGCCGGTGTGGGTTTTATCTCTTTTGGCCGCCCTGGCCTGGCCCGGATTATCTGGGGATGCCTTCATTCATTAGCTGGATTAATCCTTGTCTGGAGAGGCGGATTTGAACTCTTCCAGCGCCTGATGACCTATCTGACAGCGGCCATGGTCATAACCGTTTTTCTCGGCGTTATTCTTATTAAGCCGGATTGGCTCTTAGTTTTGAAGGGGATTCTCTGGCCATCATTTCCGCGAAGCGGTTCCAGCTGGCTTCTTGCCGTTATGGGCGGAGTAGGTGGCACGGTCACCATCATCTGTTATGGCTACTGGATAAAAGAAAAGATGAGACAGGGTGGGGAAGGATTAAAGGAGTGTCGCTTTGATTTAGGTGTGGGCTATGCGCTGACGGCATTTTTTGGTCTGGCCATGATTATCATTGGTTCAAGAATAACAGTTAAGGGAAGAGGCGACGAAGTTGCCTGGCAGCTGGCCGATAGCCTGGGTCAGGTTCTGGGCCCAGCTGGCAAGATCCTTTTTCTGGCTGGTTTCTGGAGTGCTGTCTTTTCCAGTCTTTTAGGAGTCTGGCAGGGTGTGCCTTATATTTTTGCTGATTTTCTTCGAATTAGCCGCCGCTCTCGCCTAATTAAGCTCCTCAGAGGGGAAATGAACGAAGAAGGAGGGAAATCAAGACAAGAAGAGCCTGAGCGAAAAAGCTTTCCTGAGGAAAAGAGCCCTCTCGAGATGAATGAAGATTTAACCCGGTCTTGGCCCTACCGGCTATATCTTCTGGCCATTTCCTTTTTACCTCTGGTTTCTCTTCTGTTTACGGTTCAGAAAATTCAGCTTATCTATGCTCTCCTTGGTGCTTTCTTCATGCCTTTTCTGGCCCTTACGCTTTTAATCCTTAACAATAAGAGAAATCTGGTCCCTCCTGATTTCCTTAATGGCTGGTTAACCAATTTCTTCCTGATTATAAGTCTTCTTTTCTTCAGTTACTGTGGCTGGCGGGAAATCAGGCCACTTCTGCTTTCCCTTTTTTAATAGCGCTCTGCTCAAAATGTCCATCTGGCTTCTGATGAGTTGAGTTTGGGAAGAAGCGGCCATTTAATTGAATGAAAATTGAATGAAAGAAGAAAAACAAAGCTATTTTCTTGAGAATAATAGAATCATATCAAGATATGTTCTCAGGAGGATAGAAGCTATTTTCAAGCAGATTTTTAAATAAAACAATTCGTAAAATTGACATTTTTATCTTTTTATAAGATATATTGGGGCTGAGAATTTAATTTTTTTGAAAAATTTTTATATTCAGGGGGAGGAAAATGGAAGGGCAGGTGGAAATCAGTAAATCTTCCTCTTTAATTGATGTTGTCAGTGTGGGCGAATGGATGCTGACTCTTTTGATATGCGCTATTCCTGTCGTCAACCTGGTGATGTTATTTGTCTGGGCATTTGGAGCTAACACCAAGCCCAGCAAAGCTAATTGGGCCAAAGCATCGCTTATTTGGATTGGTATTATCATTGCTGTTTACATTGTCCTTGCCATTTTTATCCTAGGTTCACTCTTTTTCTTCTTTGGCGCGAGGGATTAAATCTTTTTCTTTTCAGCGGTGAAATCAAAGGTGAAAATAAAGTCTGAGAAGTTATCTGGATGGAAAAGGAAGGCACCTTAAGGGAAATTTTTTTCCCTGTTCAAAAAAGAGGGTGTTGATTATTCCTGTTTCAATTTCTGTCGAATTTTCGAATCATTTTGGTTCTTTCGTGAATCCGTGGCCTTTAAATTTTGTTTTCTGGCCAGAAAAGCTAAAAAATCTTTTAAGGTGATTCTGCCGTCCATGAAGAAAGCCAGGAAAGGGGTTTCGACTTTTTTTACGGAGAAGCAACCCGGTTTAATTGACTTGAGGCTCGTCTTTTCGCTAAAATCATTTCGCTCGAGGCGGTGTAGCTCAGCTGGTCAGAGCATGCGGCTCATATCCGCAGAGTCGGGGGTTCGAATCCCTCCACCGCCACTAGAGCCAGATTAGGCGTGTCGAAAAAATCCAGCAAAAAGAGTTCCCTTGCCCGGAAAATCTTCAGGCGTTTCGAGCAGGAAATTTTCAGGGGGAAGCTGATTGAGCCAGGTGACCACGTTTTACTCGCCTATTCGGGAGGCCAGGATTCAAGCGGTCTGCTTTCTCTTCTTCTAAGATTAAAGTCAAAATTGAATTTCCATCTTTCCCTGGCCCATCTTAATCACGGCCTGAGAGCTTCAGCCAGGCAGGATGAAGAATTCGTCCGGAAAATGGCAGAAGAGCATAATCTGCCTCTGGTTATAAAGAGAGTTAAAGTCAGGGAATATGCCCGCCGGCATCACCTCAATTTAGAAGAGGCTGGACGTCGCCTTCGCTATGAGTTCCTGGAGGAAACCAGCCGTCGCCTCCTGGCCAATAAAATCGCCACCGCCCACACTATAGATGATCAGGCTGAAACTTTTCTCCTCCGTTTAATCCGGGGCAGCGGACCCCGGGGCTTGAGAGGCATCCTGCCAGAAATTGAAGGCAGGATAATCAGGCCATTGATTTTCTTCCGGCGCCGGGAAATTGAAGCTTATCTTCGAGAAATTAATTTCCCTTACCGGATTGATGAAAGCAACCTGGATCGCCGCTTCCTGAGGAATCGCATCAGACTGGAGCTCATTCCCCTGCTCGAAAAAAGATTCAGCCCGGAAATTGTGGCCAATCTGGCACGGACAGCTGATATCCTGAGGGAGGAGGAAGATTTTTTCAATCAAATAGAGGAGGAGAAGGAAGCTACGGTGATAAAAGAAGAGGCGGGGACCTGCTGGCTTGATGCTGAGGCCTTGGCCCGGCTTCATCCAGCTCTGGCCCGGCGGCTGGTGCGGCGCTTCCTTGTCAGGCTCAGAGGTGATCTGAGGGAAATCAATTTTAGGGAGGTAGAGGCTATCCGTCGTCTTGAGTCAGGTCAGAGGCTTCACCTCAAGCGCCAGGTAAGGTTGATCCGGCTGGGAGCGCGAATCATAGAGGAGAAGAAGCTCAAGCAGGGGCAGAGCTATGAAATTTTGTGGGATGGTTCATCTCCTTTAGAAATTCCCTGGGCTGGGCTGAAATTTTCGGCCAGAAAAGTTAACAGAAAAGATCTTCCTCCCTATGACGACTGGCGAAGGGCACTATTGAGTTTAAGCCAGCTTAATTTACCTCTTCTTGTCCGGCCGCGCCATCCGGGCGATCGCTATCAGCCACTCGGTTCAGAAAAACCCAGAAAATTAAAGGACATCATGAGCTCCCGTCATATCCCCCTTCACCTGAGGCCATTCTGGCCTGTTTTTCTCTCCGGAGACCAGATTGTCTGGGTTCCTGGCTGTCCGGTCAATGAAGCCTTCAAAATCAGGGAAGATGAGCCTGAAATCTTGGTTCTTGAAATATTATAATTCCTATCGATTAACTAAATATTGGTCATACCACATTTCAAAGACAAGGAGAGCCCAGAGCTGATGGCTGTAGTTTTTTCGGCCGGCCAAATGATCGTCAATGAGTTTCTTCACCAGGGAGGGTTCAAACAGCCCCTGTCTTTTCAACCTGTCCTCATTAAGCTGATCAAGAAGAAGGGAACGTAATTCCTGACGGAGCCAGAGTTTGATGGGGATACTGAAGCCTTCCTTGGGCCGATAAATATTTTCCCTGGGCAGAAGCCTTTCCATGGTTTTTTTGAAAATCCATTTGGTTTCAAGGCCGTGAAGTTTCCATTCTCCGGGCAGCGAAAAAACAAATTCCACGAGATGATGATCGAGCAGAGGTTCTCTGGCCTCGAGGGAGGTGGCCATGCTCATGCGATCAACTTTGACCATGATATCATCGGGAAGATAGGTTTTAAGGTCAAGATAAAGTTCAGCCGTTATGGGATCAAACTGGTCCATTTCCTGGAAAAGGGAAGACAGAGGTTCTCGAGTCCAGAAAGGACCGGCCTTTTTGATTTCCTTTTTCAGGTCTTCACTGTAAAGGGCTTCTTTTTCTTCTTCCCGCCAGAAGGTCATCCAGCGAAAATGGCGGAGTTCAGCCGGAAAAGTCAGGCCGAGAGTAAAGCGCTGGAGCTTATTCCAGAAGCCCTTCTTCTTTTCAGAAGGTGGAAATAGATTAATCAAGGGTGAGGCGAGATGTCCCAATTTTCTGACCGAGCCAATCTGAGCCAGCTTCTGGGCCTGATAGTGCTCATAGCCACCAAAAAGCTCATCGCCTCCATCTCCAGACAGAGCCACCGTGACCCGAGAGCGGGCCATGGTCGAAACCAGATAGGTAGGAAAGATGGAAAAATCAGCCAGGGGTTCATCCAGATGATAGATAAGCTTTTCAGTGAGTTCGAGGGCCCGGGGTTCAAGGATGAATTCCTCATGCTGCGTCGAGAACCGCCTGGCGGCGGTGCGAGCATAATTAAGTTCATTATAGGTTGATTCTTTGAAGCCAATGGAAAAGGTGCGAAGAGGCTCGGCTCCAAGTTCTCTCATCAGGCCAACAATGGTGGAAGAATCGATACCGCCACTTAAGAAAGCTCCCAGGGGAACATCACTGATCAGCCGGAGACGAACCGCTTCCCGGAGCAGGGCATAAAGTTCTTCCATGGCCTGAGGCAGACTCAGGGACTTGGCTCTTTCTTTTAATTGACCTGCTTCGAGTTGCCAGTAGGGCTGAAGAGTGAGCCGACCTCCCTCGAAAATCAGCAGATGAGCTGCCTGGAGTTTTTTGATGCCTTTAAATATTGAATAAGGAGCGGGAATATATTCGAGAGTCAAATAAAAATCGAGGGCTTCAAGATCCAGTTCCCGGGGAACCTGAGGATGGCTCAGAATGGCTTTAATTTCCGAACCGAAAATCAGGGTTCCATCCGGTAATAAAGTATAGTAGAGGGGCTTAACTCCAATTCTATCTCTCGCCAAAATAAGCCTTTTCTTTTCCCCATCCCAGAGGGCTAAAGCGAACATCCCCCTGAATTTCTGAAGGAAATCAAGGCCCCATTCTTCATAGCTGTGAACAATGACCTCAGTATCGGACCTGGTGCGAAAAATATGTCCTCTTTTTTCCAGCTCAGCCCTTATATCCGGGAAATTATATATTTCGCCATTCTGGGCTACCCAGATGGAGCCGGTTTCATTGCTCAGGGGCTGATGGCCGCCAGCCACATCGATGATACTCAGTCGGCGAACGGCCAGACCAATTCCGGGCCGGGAGAAATAGCCTTCATCATCCGGCCCGCGGTGAATAAGAGTCTGGGCCATCTTTTTGAGAAGGGAAATTTCAGGCTGCCCTGAGGCAGGGGAAAAGGCTAGACCACAAATTCCACACATTATCGGGCTGGAATGAGCTCAAGCTCAAAAAAGACGCCGAGAACCCGGCGCTCGTCACTCGTCGGGTCTTCGAAATAGGGGATTGAGCCTTTCGCGGCTTTAATTTTCAGCCGGTAGAGATGACTGGCTTTTATCTGGAAGCCCCGACCCACAGGAAAGCGCAGGGTGGCTCGCTGCCTGGACTGGAGGGTAACCTTCTGCTTTTGACCTTCAACCATAACCTTAATTTCATTGTTCATTCGGGGATTATTGAGGAGATGGACCACAATTTCTTTCAAGGGGTAATAGGTTTTTAGAATCATTTCACAGGCATAGGGACCTCTTGTCCAGATGCCGGTCGGCTCAAGCTTGGGCAGGAAATTATCATCAAGGAAATGGAGAAAGCCTCGATATTCGGTAATACCGGCATCAACCCGGAAAGCCCGGGGATTGGTATTGGTTGGCAGATTATTGATCAGGGTCATCTCAACAGGAAGAGCTTTAAAGGGGAAGCGCTTGGCGTGAGTCGCGGGCGAGGCCGATGAACGGAAGGGAGAAACGAGAATGGGTGAGATAAAAAAGGCAGCCATGATCCAGCTAACTATCAGGTCTCTTTTTTTCCGCCGGGCCGGGGCGAGAAAAAAGAAAAGAGGATAAATATTGAGGAAATAACGGTTGGCCAGTGAACCGCCACCACCGCCATAATTGTCAGGCATGAAAATAACATAAATTAAGATGCCGCCCACGGCCCCGAGAAGAAGCAGCCATTGCTCCGGCCTTTTCGGGCTGAAAATAAAAAGGAAAAGGGCCAGCACAGCCGGGAAGAAATACCAGGTTATACCCGTAAAGCGGCCAAAAAAATAATAGAAAAGATTAATAGGCACAAAGGTCAGGGGCAGGAAAAATTTCTCAAAGTAGCCTTCAGAAGTCATGGGATGGCCGACACTTTCAAAAGTGATGTTATCTTTTTCCAGAGGAAAGGTGCCGATGAAGGTTTTTCTCTCCCCGCCCATATAATTCCAATCAGAAGTTAGAAGATAATTGGCGCCAAAAAAGGAAGCAACGGAAAGAATAAAAATTAAGGTCATGAGCGCGGCCCGCCCCAGACGACGCTTAACAAGCTGATGGAGGAGAAGGGGCGCAAGCAGCACCACATTGGGTGGCTTGGAAAAAGTGGCAAAACCAAGAAGAAGACTGGCCACATAGTCGGTTTTTTTTGAAAGAAAGAATTTTTCCAGAGGAGTTGATGGTGGTTCTATCTTGCTCTTCCTGGCCAGCTCTTTATATAACCAGAGAAAAAGAATAATGAAAATAAGGGAAAAATTGAAGAAATCAGGAGAAAGCCAGAAATAATAAACGCAGGTGATGGAAGCAAAGAGGAAGGTGAGAATGAGGGCAAGCGAAAGGCCATGGCTGTTGGTCAGGCGAAGGTAGCGAGCTCCAAGGAAGAGGATAAGCCAGAGAAGGAAGGAATGAAAAACTAGAAAACCATTCACTCCGAGGTAGCGCACAAAAGGGGCAGCAAAAAGAGAATAGGCAAAGGATTTGGCATAGAATATGCGGCCATCCTTCCCTTTTTTTAAAAATATACCCTGAGGGCCAGCATCAAAAGAGTAATAATAGCGGGCCAGGTCCTTGCGGGTATATTCCAGGTCGCCGTCCAGGGCAATGCTCTGAGTCATGGCGAAGTAGACAGCCTGGTCGGCACAGAGGAAGCCATTATGAATGGCTGGCAGATTGAGGAAAAGGGAGGCGAAGAAAAAGAAGAGAAAAATAAGAAAAATTAAAAGATTTATTTTTTCGGAAAATAGCCTCAGCTGCACGCTATTTTTAGCTCCAGGTATTCAATCCATTACCACAGCCGGCGATAAAATTCAATGTGGCCAACCGGGACGTGGTCAGGAATTTTCCTCTTCGATTGTTTTTCTCAGCTCGTCTAAAAAGTCAGGAAAGGCTGAATGGACCCGATTCCAGTTGGGAATTAAGGGTGAATAAAGGGGATTGGCCATAAAATTTTCACCCGCTATCTGCAGAGCCCGGGTAAAGGCCTCAGAAGTAGAACTTTCTTCATGATAATTAAATTTAAGACCGTTAAAGGCGGCATCGTCCTGATATCGCTTGACTTCGTCCTTGGCCGTTCGCTGATAATTAATGAGCAATGTTCTCAGGGAGCTTTCACTTATAATTATTCCTTCAATGGCCAGATTGCGGAAGATTGATCGGGCGATATCAATGGCCATTTTCATCAGTCCGGTACTTGGGTCGTCAGCACTGAGGGGTTGATGTTTATGTTCATAGGTTTCACAGATTTCAGCCTGGCAGATGCGGCGTAAAGAATAATTGCGATAGACTTCAGCTAAGGTTTCGACCTCAAGACCCCAGTCGTTGGGAATGCGATTGATGCGCGCTAATTCCACGGCCATGGAAAATTCTCCGGACAATATGTAACGAAAACTGCTGAGATAAACCAGGAAAGGAAGATAGCCGAAGA
>Ga0272449_1000470_pt1:0-42500 | contig 47679 bp, 50 predicted proteins | sample YNPCB0241_FD_198679 | JGI IMG/M metagenome (GOLD analysis project Ga0272449, IMG submission 198679) | Hot spring sediment microbial communities from Yellowstone National Park, WY, United States - YNP-CB-024-1 | ecosystem: Environmental > Aquatic > Thermal springs > Hot (42-90C) >...
TATATTGTTCAAGACTCTTATAGCCAAGCTCATTACCGTGGTCCATGTAATGCTTTTTAAGGTCCCTCTCTGCCTTTTCATAGGCATTTACCCCTTTGCTACCTTTTGCTGGTCTTAGCCAGTCGCTTCCTAAATGGGCTTTAATCCTGTTATTGAGCTCCTCTCGGGTTAATGCCCTGTATTCATCTTCCAGTTCCCTCTGGGTTAAGGTATCTCTTTGAAAGGCAGGTCTTTCTACGGTTACTGGAAGCAGTTCTTCCTCTATGCTGGCAACAACCCTGCATCTACAATTTGGATGTAGGGGAGGCATTTTTGTAGGTGCGTTTTTTGAGCTACCTTTATAGGGTTCTTTCACAAAGGGCTTATAGTCAGCCATTGCACCGGGGTCATCACTTTTCTCTATGGTATCAAGGACCCTGATTGCCTCTTCTGTCTCAAAGACCCTTCCATCATAACTCCTACATACAGGGCAGGTAAGCCTGTCTCCAACAGCATCAAAGCGGTATCTTGTTATCCTTGACTTTTGTAATGCCCTGAGCCTTGCTGAGTTTCTCATATAATTGACTGAGGTGTCTATTATCTGCCTTGCCTTCCATTCTGCCTGAGGCTTTATGTATTCACCAAATTTATTAAGAAATTCCTTTATCCCTTCCTGACCCTTACCAATGGGATTTCCTTCTTTGAGGTAGTATTCAGAGAACCATTTCACTACCCTTAACCTCAATTCTCTGTCAGCCTGAAAAAACCTGCCCAGGTAAAAGTCATGGAGGCTACTTGCATACCTGATAGCCCTCATGTCTGGACTTCCTAATGCCTGTTTAAAGGGCCAGGCCTCAATCTGTGTCTCTTTGTATATCTCTTCAAGCTCTTTTGTGAGGCCCTCTTTAACCTTTTGAGGGATTCTGCATCTCTGCTCAAGGGAAAGGAGGATATATCTTGTGAGGTCATTGAAACTGACAAAATACCTTGCCTTTGATAGGACCTCCCTGAAGGCATCTTTAAGGGAGCTCTCAAGGGAAGGGTAGATAAGTCTGAAGAGCCTTTCGTTTATCTCGTTTCCTTCTCTATCCCATTGTCCTTCCATCTTAATCCCTCGATTATCTCCCTTAAGTCATCTTTATAGCCCTTCATAAGCTCAATGTTTTTTAGAAGGTTTTTTGCATTTTCAGCATCAAGGCAGTATCTATCCCGAAATCTTTCCCACTTAACTGTATAATATTCAGGCTCCTCAGGCAGTTCAGGTATATCAGGTCTGATATATTCAGTCCGAACTACCTGATTACCTGAACAGGCTGTTAAGCTCAGTATAAATAGGGTCAATAGTATCTTTTTCATCTGTTGAACTATCTTCAGGGTAGACACGGGGGTCTACCCCTACAGGGCAGGCACAGAGATCTGCCACTGCATGAATATTATCTATCTTTTTCAGGGCTTTTATTGTCCTGTCTTTTATTGCAAGCCTTTTTTGACAGAGATTATTTGCCCTTTTTATCTCTGTCTCTAATTTAGTGATAGTTTCCTGTGAGCTTTTGTTTGCCTGCTCATACTCTTTTAGTTTTATGTCTTCAGCCTTAAGCCTGTTTTCAAGGTTTTTAACACGAAGTTCCTGGATATACCAGGCAGTTGTAGCAGATGTGACTAAGGTCACAAGGCTAATAATTATTAACTTCCAGTTTTTAATGAGAAACAACCACAAGCTCATACTTCCTTGACCTCTCAAATATCTTATAGGGGTATTCAATGTTTAACTTGCAGAGGTCGAGCCTCCCTTTTTTGCCCCTTTTGCATACCTTCTCCACATCCTCATAATTGCATGTTTTTGCAATATTTATCTCCCTGTTTATGTTGCCCACTCCGCCATTATATGCCCTGAAGGCAAAATACCAGTCCTGGCATATCACCTCTCTGTAACAAGCCCTATCGTAAAGTATCATAGCCCTTATGTTCCATTTAGGGTCATAAGGATTGAAGGCTAATTCTCTCAGTTCTGGATATTTTCTATGCAACTCTTTTGCCGTCTCAGGCATAATCTGACCTAAACCCATACCTCCATCAAAAGCGGTAGCTCCTTCATTACACCGGCTTTCCTGTTCAATCTGCCCCATGAAATAATGAACTGGTGCAGAGATGCCTATGTGATACCTTGCCTCCCTTATCACTGTCGGTAAATACTTCTTACACCTATTTACTGTCGCACTGTCGTTCTGTCGCACTGTCGCACGAATGTCAGAGTCCGAGGGTGAGGGCAAGAATAATCCCAGCATACAGAATGCCACGAAATATAAGAATATCCTTCCTTTCATTTATGTCCATCTCCTCTGTCTTTCCATACACTGGTTTGAAATATACAGCCCAGATAAGCTCAGCAAGGGCAATGCCTGTCCCGCACATGGCTATCTTGTAGAGAAAGAGCCTCCGGGGCTCAATGCCTGCCATTATTATGAATGGAAGGACTATGAGAAAGACTATCCCAAACCTTAGAATATACTTCTTTAGTTCCTTCATTCTTTACACCTCCTGGGTTTAATCCAAGAAATTCCCTCGCTTCATCTATTGTTATGATTCCATTAACAACAAGGTCAGATACCGCCTTTGCCTTGTTTACAAAGACCTCAATATCTGCCTCTGGTTTAAGCTTTGGCACAGGAGCAAAGTTCACATTCACATCTTCTACATCAATCCCTTTAAGGGCAAGATGAAGCCTGTAGAAGTATTCCATAGCCCTCTTTACAGCCCTCTGGTAGTTTTGTAGCTGTCTTGCAAACTGCTCATAGCTAACCACTGCCCAGGTCTCTGTTATACCTTCAGATATGCCAAGAAGGCTTGGCTGTGCCTTTGCACCAGAGATTACCCATCTATTGATATGGCTTATCACCCTGTCCACATCTGCTGTCTTTGAGCCAATCTCTTTAAATTCTGCCTTTGTGCCTTCATAGTGGAGGAATATCCCTTTTGATATATTCTCTGATATCTGCTGTGCTACCTTCTCTAAATGTGCCTGACATCTTTCAAGATATTCTGTCTGGGTCTCTGTTGAGGACCTCTCAAGGAGAGGGAATTCCACATCAAGAAATCCCATAAGTCCTATCTTCTTTGCAAGGTTTTTAAGCTCTGCCCTCAACTCTTCCTGCACCTCGAGGGTTGAAAGGGCTGCAAGCATCGGTGGTATTCCATAAGGTGAGCCGTCTATTGTAATGACAGGAAGATAGAGGTATGTGTTTGGATTGAGTTTTACTGGCTCTTTTAAACCCACCATCTGATAAGGCTCAAACTCCTTTGTCTCCTCATTGTATTTGAAATAGACTGTTGGAGGAGGAACCCTCACAATCTTTTTTAGTCCTGTAAGGTCCTCTTCAACAATCCCTTCAATGCTTATAGCTCCATATAGGGCTATCTGGGCAAAGAGCTGGTTTACAAGGCTATCTGTGTTGAGTTTTACTGCCAGATTGTCAAGCTCTGCCTTTGCCTCGTCTGCCTGTCTGCCCGTTATCTGTAATGTATGCCCTGTATTTGAGAGGTCTATAATTAGCTCAAAGACCTGGGAAAGGTCAGGGTTTGCCAGGACAGCCTTCTCTATTGTGTTCAGCCACGCACGAGGGTGGCGGGGATTAATGAAGCTGTATCTCAGGTTTAAAGTCTTCGGCATATAGGCACTTACAGGCTCAATGGAGCTTGCAATGAATGCTTCTTTTGTCTTTGTCCCGAATTTATCCTTAAACCATCTGAGCAAGCCCATGTCTTATTTCAGCCCTCCTTGAAGTGGCAAAATAGGGTGGAATATATACCTTCCTCTCCCCCTCGATACTTGCATGAACCGCTAAGGCCAATGCCCAAAATCTATCTGAATGACCATCTGTAGCATTAGAGTCAAGCCTTATATTCCCTGCCTCTGTAACGACCTTCTGGACCGCATGGATATCCTCCCTTAAGTCTGGATCAGGATATATCCTGATAAGCTTATCCTGGAATTTTGTCTTTAGCCTTGTGGCAAGCTCTTCTTTTGTCTTTGCAGAAAAGTAAACCCTTGTGACTTTAAGCTCACCATATAACTTCGACAGCTCCTCGGCAATCTGCATGCCAAGGCCTGTCTCATCTATGGCAATCCTTCTTGCATAGCCTGCAAGTGCTCTGATAATCTCAAACTGGTCAGAAAAAGGGACCTCCTTAAGGATATCGAGGTTTCTGAGATAAAGGACACTCCCAAGTCTCTCAACAATTGCAATCACTGTGTAGTCATGCCGCCTTCCTATGTCTATGCCGATATATATATCTCCCTGAAGTCTTCTTATGTCCTGCTCTTTGCAGTCTTCCTCACAACTTTGTATAAGCTCATAAGGGATAAATGCACCTGCCTCGTCTATAAATTCACAGAGATATTCAGCACGCCAGACCTCCTCTGATGGCACCCCATTCCTTAAGGCAGTGATATCTATATCCAGACCCTCTTTTTGAGCATCAAAGATTGTGAGTTTCTCTCTATACCAGAGGTCCTTAGCTTCTGAATATGTCCAGAGGTGATAGAATAGGTCAGACTTGCCATTAGGGGTAGATATTACTATAAGCTTAAAATCCTTATTTCTTGTGATGCTCGGAAATATCGCCTGATAGACCTTGAAGCCGTCTTTGAAAAAGGCTGCCTCCTCTAATATCACATCTCCAGTCAGGCCTCTTACACCTTCTGGATTGGCAGGAAGCCCTATGATCCTGCTTCCATTAGGAAGCCTCACCTCAAGTATAGAGACCTTTGTGTCTTCAAAAAAACCTTCTCCGTATTCTGCCCCTACTATCCTGAAAAACTCTATATGCCTTTTTACCTTTTCCATCAATTCCTTAGACTGTCTTTCTGTTGGAGAGATTATCGCCACTAAGTGGTTTTGCCTGTCCAGTGCCCTCATCACTGCAAAAAGTGCTACTGCAAAGCTCTTTCCTGTCTGCCTCGCATACATGAATATGGAGTATTTATGATTTTCTATTGCCCTTAACATCCTCTGCTGATAGGGCAGAAGCAAAGGGCTATGTGCCGAAGACCTCTTTTTTGACATATTCTATAAACTCCCTGTCTATGTTCCGTTTCTTTGCCTCTACTTCTACCTTAGCAAGCTTTGTCTCGAGCTCTTCCCTGTATCTCTGCATCTTTTCGATTGAACCTGCAAGCCTGTTTAAGGCAGTTACAAGTTCCTGAGGGTCTTCAAATTCGAGGTTTTCTATGCTTCTTACAAAGTTGAAGACCTTGCTCACAAGCATTGTTAAAATGGCCTCCATCTGGTAGCTTGCGGGCTGGTTCCTTAATTCTTGCACTAATGCCTTTGTCTCTTCTGCTGTCTTTTTATATTCCTCAGCAAGCTGGGCATAACTCTTTAATGTCCTGTGAATCGATGATTTAGATATATCATATCCCTCAGACCTCAGCAGTGACTCTATGTCTTTAATAGCCATCTTTTCTTTTTCATAGAGATAGACAATCCTTTCTACAAGGTCATAGAGCTTTGCCTTAGGTCTCCGCATTATTATTCCTCCTCAGGCACAGGTACTGCCCTATCCTGGATTATGCCATTCAGGAGGTCTATCCCCTTAGGGGCTATCTTATATTGAACTATTTTCCTTCTTGAACCAAGCCTGAAGGGGATCTTCTTCTGGTCTATGTAGCCTGCATCAGTAAGATACTGGAGTTGTTTTTTTATATCCTCTGCCTTGTGGTATTCATAAAAGACCTCTAAGATAGTGAGCTCCTCTACTGCCTCGGGATAGACCTTGTAGAGGAAGTCAAGGAGTTTATACCTGAGGGTAAGGGGTGGGATTCTCATTTTATCAGCTCCTTGATTATGGCATCTTTCAGGCTGTCAATCTTATGGTTAAGCTCTCTAATCTCTTCACGCCAGCCTGAAAACATGCGATAGAACTCTTCAATAGAGAGCTTTTCATTATCGAGGTGCTTTACCTGTTGCTGAATGTCCTCCTGCTTTTTTTTTATATCAAGGATGATATATATGAGGAAACCAAAGATTGCAATAAAACCGCCCTTAAAAAGTATCTCTAAGACTTTAATCTCCATGCTTTTAAGTTAATTACTTATGCTTACAAACAAAAGCAATATTTTCAGTTATGGCTATGATGATTTGTATTTCCACCTTCATCTATTATCGTGCCAGTTGCATGGATATTGCCCTGAACATTCATGTTTCCAGTGATATTAATCTCTGGCGCTATTATTGTTATAGGGCCATCACATACAATCGTAATGTATCCATCTTCGCCATATGTTACATGTATATTTAGCCCTTTTATCTGTAATTGCATTATATTGTCCCTCCACCATGTATATCACAATGGAAACTTATACACTTACCTGAGCTTAACTCTGTATGTCCATCTGTCCGTATTGTGCTATTGCCACCAACTGTGATATTTGCGTTTCCCGTGATTTTAATCTCTATATCTCCCTTTACATCTATCCGCATCTTATGGGCTGCCCTGTCATATTCAAGCTCTGTGCCGTCTTTGAACCTGATATGAACCTTGTCCTTTGAACTTACAGGAGGCGGGTCTATCTCGTTATATATAGAGCCAAGCACAATACCCGTATCCCAGTCATCACTGTAAAAACCACAGACAACAAGCTCACCAATATCTGGCAGGCGGTAGAATTTATCATCCTGAGCCTTTTGCTGAAGCACTGGTAGCCAGAAGGTTACCACCTGGTCAGCATCCTCAATCTGAACCCTTACCTTTGCCTTAGCCTCATCAATTGCTACTACCTTGCCAAGCCTTATCATATTATCCTTTTAGTAATTTCAATTCTGTCTCGTATCCGTTCCTTGTGAACCTGTGGGTAGCTGTTGCTATGTAATATATCCTATCAAATCTACCAAACCCCTGAACCTCTACCTTTCCGCCTGCATAGAGGTCGGGAATGCCAACGCAAACAAGGCTTGCCTGAAATTCCTTCATCTCATTAAGGAGCTTCTGGCTGCCTGCAATCCTTTCTGCCTGTCTTTTTTCTTCTACCCTTATGTTTTCCTTCTTTGTTGAGCCTGACGCCTTAATATCTGCCTGTTTCTTATCCTGAATGACAGACTTTTTATCAGGGTCAAGGTATTTCACCTCTATCCCTGCCTCATAAAGGGAGCTCACCTCAAAGGAAAAATCCTTGATATACTCCCTTGTCAGGACATATATAACTGAACTACCAAGCCTCTCTTCAAGGCTTCTGACGACAATTGTATTGTTTGTCACTTTACATGTATAACCGTAGAGATTGCATAATTCTGCAAGAAATTGGAGGTCTCTTTTCTGGTTCTGGGTAAGCCTCTTAAAGTTTATATCATCTCCTTTAAAATCCAGTTTGTATCCCTGTTTTTTCGCTATATCCTCTGCAATCCTCTTAAGGGTTGTGTTCTCAAATGCCTGGGTCTTTACTTCTCTGAAGGACCTCTTTACATCCTTTGCAAGTGCCTTAATCGTAAACCTGTCGCCATATCGACTGCTCTTGTAACTGTAGCTATCTATGAAGAAGACCCCTCCATCCCTTATCCTTTCTGTATATCCAAACCTGACCTTCAGGCTCGAGCCACGAGCAGGTGGATTGTCCCTGAAAAAGCCTGTTGAGTCCTCCACCTCTATCTCAACATCATCAGACTCCTTCTCATGGATCCCATCCTTATCAAGATATACAAATGAGCAGAGGTAGGGCGTGATGTATAGAGAGACATCCCTGTTGTTTATCTCTACATATAGATAGGGTTCTGGTACTAATCTGTCTGCCACGGCGGACTTATCACCTCTGGTGTAGTAGTGTCAAGGATCTCTGGTATCTCTATCTCTAATCCCCCTGGAAGGACTGTTAACTTCATAAGGGAGGGGTTTTCGAGCAGAAGGGGCTCATAGAGATAGGGGTCGCCATAAAACTTATAGGCAAGGCTATCCCATCTGTCACCTTCCTGTGTTATGTATTTCATAACTTATTAACCTCTCTCTGGGTGCTTCCATCAGCGTTTTTTCTTGTGATAATTGCATATACTGGTTTCTGTGGAGCCTTTTTTGCCTTCTTTTTTGTAGTCTTTATCTCCTTTTTCTGAATCTCTTTATAAACATATTCTGTCAGCTCAATGTCTGCATCTATTACTGTAGCCCTGCCATAGGCATCTATCTGCTGAAACTCTGCCTTTATATTCTCACACACATATTCACCAAGCAGTTTTTCGCCAATGATCAATGTCTGTGGTTCACCCAGTTTTGCAAGCTCAAGGAGCCTCTGGTATTCAACCTGAGGGTCACAAAAATAGTTATGCCAGCGGACAGAGAGGGATATTTTTTTAAGTTCCCCAGCACCCATAAATTGAAGGCTTGAGGGTGGTTTTATAGTTTCATGCCTTGCATAAGGGAAGCTTTGCTCTTCTTTATGGGATTTATAGGAAAGGACTTCAAAGACTATGTCGCCAATCTGGGCATATTGCATATTGCAATTTTATGCAATTTCAGGAAGGGAAAAAAGCAATATTTTCTAATTTTGAACTACCCTTGAACTACTTTCTTTCTCTTAAACAGGACAGGAGTCTCAATGGTCTGGTAATTTTCTAAGAATTCCTGAAGGCTCTCTTCAGGAATCCGGATAGTCCCCTTGCCATCGCCAACCTTTATTGCTTTGAGATACCCAAATTCTATCCAGTTATAGACTGTGCGTTCTGCTACCCTGAAGAGGGTAGCTATCTCAGCGACCTTGTAGAGCTTCATTTCCACCCCTCTTAATTATCTTTTTCATTGCTGATATTACTATCTTTGCCTCATGCTGGGTCATAAATCTTGGAGAGCTTATATGGGCATAGTGTTTGAGATAATTCTTTAGATGTTCGTCGCTCCAGCCTGCCTGTCTCTGAAGCACCTTTATGAGCCTCCATTCCTGTGGTGCCTGAGGGCACTCATTCATAGATAGTTCATTTATTAATATCCTCCATACCTCATAGAGTTGCTCATCACTGAGTTCTCTGAATCTCTCTTTGTCAAAGACAAAGCTAATCATGTCATAAACATGTCTTTCTTTGTCCCTGCCATAGAGGGCATGGGCTATTGTCCATATCCTTTTAATTATTATCTTTCTTTCCATCTTTTTTAAGGCAAGTCAGGCAGGTGCTACGCCGGCCTGTATAGCACCCGGAGCTCCCTTTGCCTGACCCGCCAGGCGCCTCACTTTATTTCATATATGATTTTCTCTTTCACAACTCGCTCTGTGCCACAGGCTATTAGTTTTTCATCAGGCCATTTCTCAACCTCATCCCAGTTGACTTTTTTTTCTATAATTATCGCCTCCTGCCAGCCAAGCTCCTCAAGTTTCTCAAGCACACCCTTTGCCCGCTTTACTGCCTCTTTGACCTGGTATATCAGCCTTCCAAGCCCTGTATCTACATAATCTGTCTCTTTGAAGAGTTCACCCATGTGTTTCTTTGCAAACTTTTCGAGCTCAAGCTCAAGCCTTCTTAAGGCTTCTTTTCTCTGTTCTATCTCAGGATAGTATTTAGCCTTCAGTGCCTCGAGCTCTTCTGTATATCTTGTCTCTACTTCTGATAGTGCCTCTTTCTGCCTCTTTATGACTTCAAAAAACTTATCTATTTCAGCCTTCAGCCCTGCAGGGATGTCATATGCCACGGTTCTGGTCTTACTCATCTGTTGTACCTCCTACCTTCAGGTCTATCAGGTCTATCCTGCTTCCCATTGCCAGGGCAATCTGTCCGAGAAGCTCAGGAAGGGTCTTTTTCCTCAAATTCGCCTCCATCTGGAGGATCCTCAGTGCCCTGATACGCAATCTCTTGCAGTAGTTTTCGAGTTCACCTCCTGCTGCTGCAAGGTAGTATCCACCACCCTCACGGTCTGTGTCAGAGCAGATCGGCACCCCGTCTTTCCTCAGCTCTGTTACAAGCTCCCTGATTATCCTTGCCTGATTGACTTTGTTTTTCGGGACTTCTCCAAAGAGTTCTCTGTAAAGCTCTGCCATGCTGATTGACCTTGTCTTGCCTACATGCTTTGTTAGTACATACAAAAGTTTTTCCTTATGGCTATTGCCTTTTTTCATCGCCATGCCCTCCTTAAATCTCCAATTATGCAGGCTATTAGTTTTAATATCCCGCAATGTCGCTTATAATGTTGCTCGTTAAGTGTGCAAAAATATGCACCATGATAGTTTTTTCTATAAAGACACAGCATATTTTTTACCCCTCCTTTCCCTTTCATTGCCTTCTGCCTCCATACATGATGGATAGTGCCATATCTTCACCTATCTTTATTGCCCTCTTTGCGACCTTGTCTATATACCTGAAATATCCCCTACCAATTGCATTGCCTGCTACCCTTCTACTGTCCTTTATCCCTCTATACTCACAATACCTGAGGAGTTCCTGCGGAGAGGGTTCTTTAAGGCAGGCATAGTAGCCCATCCTTGAATAGACATAGCTCTTTACATTCGCATAGATAGCCTCATCAAGCTCTAAAAGCCCCACAAGGACCACACCGCATACACTTGAAAGCTCCCTGAAAACCTCTATCTTTTTTAGAAACCTCTTTGGTGAGTCGTCCGCAAGGAGGTCTGCCTCATCAATTATCAGAAGTTTTTTATTCCTGATGGTATCCCGTATTCTGATAAATCGCTGGTAGTTTGTCCCGTATTCCGGGATGCTCAGGACCCTGCAGAGGTCCCTCAAGAGGTCGCCAAGTGCCATTATCTTTGCCACTTTATAGACCACTACACCCTCTCTGGATTGAGAAAACCTTCCGATTGTGTATGTCTTGCCAATACCACTTGGACCAACTATGAGTGCCAGCTCCCTGTCTTCGTATGCTGCCTCAAGGACTGATAGCATGCGCCTTTGCCCCTCTGTCTGGAATTGACTCACCTGCCTGTCCTGTGGTATATATTCCTTGAGGATTTTTTTAATCTGGTCCAGAAGGGGTGAATGCTCCTTCCGACCATTCTTGAGCAGGGATAGCATGGCAGGTGATGCCTCTATCCCTCTTTCTTTCAGGAGTTGAGATAGTTCCCTCAGGCTTAATCCTGAGAGCCTTAAAAGTTCATTAAACTCAAAATCTACTTCTAACTTGATTGCCTCCATCTGATACCTCCTTTAATATCCGTATATCTCGGCAAGCCTGCCGAGGGCTTCCCAGTTTTTGTCCTTTTTTTCTGGCTTATCTAAAAAGACCAGTTCTCCGAGCCCTTCCTGTTTGTGCCTTATTGCATCTGTAAATTTCCTTACTGGCTCATCCTCTACGCCTGCCAGGCTCTGCGACCTCCTGTGAATCTCCCTGATAGCAAGGACAAACTGCTTTAAGTAGTGATTCTTTACCTCCATAGCCTTCTGGAGTTTTTCCTGCTCACGAGGATCCACGCCAAAGCCTATCCATGCCTGAGCAGGTGCTAAATACTCCCAGTCTCCACCCTTCAGACGGTAAAACTGGCTTCCTTCATGGGGAGGGAATGGATTCACCTTTATGAGTACCTCTTCACCATCCCTCACCCATGTGAGTTCCTTTGCTGTAAAAACAACGGTTTTACTTCCCATCTTTACCTGCACCGATGCATTCCTTACCTTCCGAATAAAGGCAGGGAAGAATATGAGGGCAAGCTCATCATCAGGTATCACTACACGCCTGCCCTGAAGCCCCCGCCAGAGGAATTGAGCAGGGATAAAGCTCTTTCCTTCCTGAGTGTTTATTGTGGTGGTGTTGCACTTCTCTATTACCCCTCTTATGGCATCAAGACCCTCTTCAAGGCTTAAGAGTTTTCCTTGCCTTATGGCAATCTTTAAAGAATCCTGTATCTCTTTATTCCTGAAAGGGTCATTTGTGTCTCGTTTGTGATAGCCTGTAAGACCCTCTTGATTGAGATATTCCGTAAACCTTCTTATAAAAGACTCTATGGGCTTTACAGGTGGCACGCATGGAGTGGAATGCTTTCTTGTGATTCTTGCCTCGGGATATTTTTCTAAAAAGTCATCCCAGTTGCCCAGAAAAATCCTGCCTGCAGAGAGCCTGTCTATAAGTTCAGAGGTAAACTTTGAGTTTTCCTGCTTGCCCCAGTCTGTGTATATCTCATCAGGAACATGAAGCCTGAATACCTCTGCAAGGGATGCCTGAACATGCCACTGGGTGTACTGCTGTCCAATTATCGGCACGCAGGAGACAAAATACCTGCTTGAACAATCTGCCCATAAATACAACTGAACCTTTACGGCATTATCAAGCTCGGGGCTATAGAAGTAGTAATCTAAATAGTGCTGGTCTCCTACAATGGTGCTCATAACAGGGAGCTCTGTCCAGGCACGAATCACCTTTGGCGTCTCTGTAAGAATGGCAGAGATCCTGCCTGAGCGGTGGTAGCTTAATATCTTCTTAAATGGCGGGGTCATCGCCTGAAGAAGGCGGGTGTACTGGCTATAAGATATGGTATGACCATTGTTTATTACATACTGCCAGCCATTTATTATCCTCTTACCCTGAGAGCTTAAGATTACTGAAAGGCTCTGGATAAAGAGCTCCTCAGGAATGCCCATGCGAGGAGGTAGCTTAATTGTTACTGGCGTGCCCTCTACAGAAAGGCTTTTGAGTCTTTCTGCCTCCTTTTCTGCCCTGTGAACCCAGCGATAGACAGTTGAGACATCCACGCCAAGTTTGTCTGCTATCGCCTTTGCTGCCTTAAAACTGCCATGTTTGAGATACTCCTTTACTGCCCATGCCTTATCCATATCTGTTACCCTCACGGTTTCAGTCTCTTTATCTTTACTTTGAACACTCTGACTGATTACCCACGAAATAGCCTCACCTGAAAGGGCTATCTTCATGGCAGATGGAATTAGCTCGGGATGTGCCTGCAGATATCTTATCTGTGCCTGAGCAGGAAGACTTGAAAGAGCTATGCGGTACTGGCGACCGCCATTGCCATATGTTTCTATGACTTTAAAACGACCTTTTTTTATGGCTTTATTAACTGCCCTTGTGGATATATTTAATAAATCTTCGACATCTCTTCTTAACAACCATATTTCATTATCATGGTTCCAACCTTTGGGTATTTTTTTAGTTCCAACCCCGTCAGTTTGGTTCCAAGCTTGGTTCCAACCTTTAGCTGAAAGGTTGGAACCACCCCCAGAGGTAAAGGAGGTGGAAAAACCCTCCGGGGGTGGTGCTGGGGGGAGAACTGGCTCATCAATCATACCTCAACCTCCTTTTTTATCCTTTCAATCTCCTTCTCTATCCTTTCCTTCTCTCTCATAAGCCTCATAAGCCTTAAGTCCCTCTGCTCATCTGGGGCTAAAACCTCACAACCTATTGAATTTAAAAGAACTTTAAAGGGCTCAATAGACCCTGTAATTATGCAAAGGGCATGCAACACCTCTGCAGGAATCCTGTATTCCTGTTTTGAGGATGTGGACTGGTCAAGGATATGTTTTGAAATCCTTTGATTTGTAAGGATTTCTATAAGCTCAACTATCTGCTCCCTGCTATATTGAGACCGCCTGATTGCCTCTGAGACAGCTTTTCTGAAGGCCTCTGAGACATCGAGGCTTCCTCTCTCAAAAAGCCCGCCTGGCTTAAATATCAATTTTTTCTCTATCTTTGACATTGACTACCTGCCCTGAAATCCCTTAAACTGTTTAACAAGAAAAGCAAAAGGAGGCATTTTATGGACATCTATTTATCCTCCTTATCAAGCCAGAGGGTCTCATATGGCATACTGAGAAGCTCTGCTATCTTCTTTCTTATCTCAGTAGCCTTCCTCTGCCCATTGATGATGTATGAGAGATATTGCTTGGTAATACCAAGCTCCTTAGCTAACTTATTTTGCTCAATGCCCCTGAGAACAAAAAGACTCCTTATCAGACGGGTGTTTGGCTTATATATCTTTGGGTTTTTTGGATTGTTTAACCGTATCATCTTAAAAAGAGTATATATGGAATTACATAAACTTATCAAGAGGAAAATGTAAAAACATGTTTAAAAATAGATTAAAAATTCTTATAGACCTATTAGGCTTGAATTTAAAGGATTTTTCAAGGGAAACAGGGATACCTTACCCAACTTTACAGGATTATTTAGCTGGTAAAATTAAACCAGGTGCCGATAATCTCGAAAAAATATCAATGGTATTCCATGTCAACCTCCACTGGCTCCTCACAGGCGAGGGCGAGCCGTTTATGAAAAAAGAAGGGCAGGCTCAGTTTGACGACATAACAGAAAAAATCCTTATTTTACTTAGAGATATGGACGAAGAAAAGAGGCGTGATGTCTTAAAATACATTGAAGAGAAAAAACTTTTAATGGAGCTCCTTGAGGAGCGAAAGAAAAAACAGGCAGGCTAAAAATGCGCCGTAAACAGTTTACACCCCTTTGTTTACAAAAACCCTATTTTGCAATTTTATGCAATTTTTTTCCAAAACCTCAAAAACCATCTTGCAATTTTATGCAATTCCCTTTTTATAACTCATTGATTTTACTACATTCCCATTTATCAACTTTTTGCAATAAAAATGCAATTTCCTTTCAGCAATATCATAAGCAATAATAAAAAGTGTTCTGGACATAAAACCTTTAACACTTGTAATGCTTTAGCGTATTATTCTTAAAAGTAGTTACCACAATTTCTCCATCAAGGGTTTTCTGAACAATCACATTTATCCCCTCGAGTTCACTAAGGTTAAAGCCGTTTATTTTAGCTTTCTTTACCTCTTTTTTCCCAACAAAATAGACTTTTGCACCATTTGCATAGAAATGTCTTCCATAGGTAAATACTGATGAGAGCTCTTTTTCGGAAATCCTTCTGCCAGACATTCTTTTTAATGCATGATCTGTCAAAATAAATTTTTTGCCTTTTGCAATAATTTCTTGCATAGTTAACCTCCTTTTTTGTAATTTTCCATACTGAAAAATATACACCTTAAAGGAGGTCAATGCATAAAATTACAATGTTTTCAAATTGTTACGGAAATATTTCTGTAAAAAGTTTGTTCTGAACAATAGTTTTTTAAAAAGGCGAATGGTCGAAGATTGTGATGTCTCCCGTGACAGGACTTCTATATGTTAGCTTTATCGCTTTACCATGAAGAGCATGTGCTAATTTTAAATAAAGCCAGACTGGTCCCTGACCAGTAATTATTATGCTATTACCCTCACCTGCTATGGTGAGGGCTTTTTCTATATATTTATTGATGTTTGCCAGCTTGGCAGTTTCGCTATTTTCCTCTTTATAAATTTTTTCAACGTCTATAATGATTTCCATAGGGCTAAGCTCTCAGTTTTAAATCTTTTGCAATTATTTCTGCAAAATTAGGTACTTCATCTGGTTTAATAACTTTTGTTCTAAATTTTTCTGCTCTTTCTCTTATTGAAGTTTTAATTTCACCATTTTTATTCAATATATGTGGTGAAGTTGTAACTAAATAACCCTTAGTATTTAGGCCAAAGTTGTTTTGTAAAGCTCCAATTTTATATAAGATTTCTCCGTTTAGATCATGTGATTGTGACAGAGATTTGCATTCTATTGTATAAAAAGAGTTATCCTTTGTAAACAACACATCATATTCATTCTTTATTTTTCCCGCTCCTGCTTCCACATTTAGCCATAAATCATCTATGCCTTTTCCTAAAAAATTTGAGAGTTGAACAAAACAATATTCTTCAAGCCATCCACCTGTAATGTATTCTATTTCGTTCTTTTCAAATACTTTTTTGTAGGTTTTGTTTATTAATTCGAATCCTAATCTTTTGAAAAGCTCTACTTCTTGTGCATTCTCAGGTTTATAATCGGTATGCCATTCATATGTTTTATCCTTTCTATGGTCGCGTAATTTTTCACCAAATCTTTCTAGTAAGTTAAGTAAATTTTTATAGTTTTTTACTATCCAAGCTGATAGTTCTGCCCTTTCGAATGCCTTTTGTTTTTTATCTGCAAGTTTTTCTTCGTTAAAGATTTTCAAACCATAGGCTGACAAATATTGTTTCACATTAAGCCTAAGCTCTATTGGCTTTAATGCTGTATCACTTTTTTTGGGGAAAATTATTGAATATTCATTTTTTGGAAATGGTACATAAATAATTTCTGATTGATACTCTTTAAATACTTCGAAAGCTGACAAGCTCATTATCTTTGTCCCACCCGTAACATTAACAACAAACTTGTTTTCCTCTTTACCCTGTAACCAGTCAACAAGTTTTTTTCTACAATCACTAAAAGAGTCACTATCGACAGTTATGGTCTTAAAAGGAACGTTATCATATTTTGAATCTAAAATTTTTAAAGTTTCAATGATTGAATGTGTTTTATTTTTCTGCTCCATTTGTGAGGTGCTAATAAACAAAATGAAATCAGGCTGAAATTTCCAGATAGACAATATATTTGGTATAGTCTGATCTGAAATAAGGCAAACATGAAAGTTTTTCATGACATCTTACCCTCATTTTAAAATCTTAACGATTTCATTCCAATTGCCTTCTATTTCGATCTCTACTTTAGCTTTAACCTTGTCTCTTTTTTCAAGAAGTTTTTTGTGAAATTCTTCAGGGATAAAAACCTTTGGGTCATCAAGCTTTTTAAAAGCCCTTATTGAATCTGCTTCAGCTAATAATGTTTTATTACCAGGATTCCACGTTAGTTTAGCATCTACAGTGATTATTTTTCTTTCTATGGTTGGCTTTGGTGGCTCATTCTGCTTTACCTGACTATATGTATTTGTCTGATTTTCTGAAGTTTCTAATACTTCTCTTGTTTCATCGAAAGGTTCTTTTTCAAGTAATGCCCAGCCTAAAGGAATATATTTATTGTTGTTATTCCATATCCTTCTTGATTTTGGTGCTTCATCATCTCTTTCTTGTCCTGCAAAATTTCTTATTTTTTTTCTTAATTCTTCGTTCACAAGCATTATAACGGTGGTAGAAATCATTCCTGAACCGAACCCAAATCTAAAGTTTGGTTTTGTTTGACTATACCATTTACGCAGGTTATTTTCTCCTTCTAAAAACTTTGTCTCATAATCAATGATATCGCTTGAGAAACTTCGTATTGCACTTATAACATCATCTATATTACGTGGTAGGTTTACCTGGTTATTGCTAAACTCTTTCATTAGAGTTGTATCCCACATTATTTCGAATTCAAATATAGTTCCCTCAGGTATGCATTCAACCCATATGGTTGTATAACTTTGATTTTTTTCTTGTTTAAATTTGAACTGATTTTTCTCCTTTTTTAGTACATTAGCTGGAATTAAGATAGTTTGAACATTACCAATAGGATAGGCATCAGATATGTGTAGCATCCTTAACCAATCAGTATTTGGCTCTTGCTGTTTTGAAGAAAGCGTAAAATTTTGTAAAAACCTTTTTTCTGCCCAATCAAAAATTTTTTTTGTTTTTTTTCTTTCTTTTTTATCTGAAGATATTGCATTTTTAATTTTATTTTCTATTTCTTCAAACTCATTTTCCCTCGCTTTTTTAAGCTCTTTTAAAACATTATAAAGGATTGCTGTTCTTATAGAACCTTTTAATGATGTCCCGGGAATATAAATGTTACTAAATCCATCTCTTATGAAAGGACGAAACTCATATATTGTTTCAGGTTTCCCACAAACTTTTATCTTCCTTTTATTTGACAACTTAAGATAATCATTCTCAGACAAATTTATACGTTTATTCCTCAAGAAAAGCTGTAAATTAAATTTATTAACCTTTTCCTCAACTTCATTTACATAATCCTGTATAAGATTTTTTTCAAGTAAAAAGTTAGACAATCTATCCTCAGATACAGGATAAACAAAATTTTTGTCAACTAAAAATTCAAACCTGCTAATTTTACCAAGTTCACTACCTACATGTATTGGAGATTTTGTTTTTATTCTTACTTTTGTAGTTTCAAATATTGAGCTCATTCTAACCCCCTGAAAGGAGCTGTTAAAGCATAACCATATCTAAAAACTTTATGTTTTAAAACTTCTTCTGAAATATTGTCAGGGGTTACATCTACAAGTTTTCCCCTTATTTTTTGATTAACCACACTGCCTTCTGTAATGAACCCAACTGATTTTCTTTTAAGAGTTAAAGTTTGCCTACCACTAGAAATCCAGCCTTTTTTTCTCACAAAGTTATAACAAACGAGCATATCATTTAACTTTTCAACTTCATCATTATCGGGATGAAAGAGCGATAATAATACATAAAACTCAGAGTTTAGGTTAAAAATAGCGTTGAATGCACTATCTAATTCTGATATTTCATAATCAAATAATCCACAACCATAAGTTTTTTCACCACCTAAACCTGTGTGACTAAGGAGATTGAGCATCATTTTGAATTTTTCAAAATAAGTGCTATCTTTAAAATAAACAATGCCATAAAGGCCTGCATTTTCAGAATAGTATAAATAACTACAATGGTATATTGCTGTTTGACCAGTAATTCTGTCTATAACAACTCTTGGTCTTATTTCTACGTCGTAATACTTTTTTTGTTTCTGCCGAATTTCAAAAATATCATTTTCATTAAAATCTTCTCGTTTTAACCATCTTAAAAAATCATGGTTTTCAAGCCATATAAGTTTTTTAAGTTCTTTACCAGCTTTCCTTTTAACATCTTTGTCAATAAAGGAATCATCCAAAGGTTTCGGCAAATAATAAACATTTCCAACATAAGGGAAGAGGGATGATACTAGAAATGGGGGCTTCTGTTGAAAATCAGATATAAATTTACCTGCTTCTTGATTACCAAGATTGGCTGATAAAGCATTTACCAGTGCAGAAAAAAGGGTATCTGAAGTTATAGTTGGTTGCACATTTTCTAAATCTATTCCAGTATCGCCAAAATGCACCGGCCCCTTAAACTTAAGCTTAAATATATAAGTATTCATAGCCTCATCCCATTTTAATTAAATGCATATTCGTTAAAAGTTCTTCCATGCTATTAAAGCTTGCTGTTTCTTTTTTTGTTTTCAAATCATCAGTTTTATAAATTTGAATATTCTCAATTTCAATGTTTATCTTCCCATATCCTCTTGAACCATGACCACCCAAAGCATCTAATTTTAATAGTTCTATGGCAAATCTAAGATTTTCGATATCATTTTTAAACGTCTCTGTATCTTCAACATTATAAATCAGTTCAAATTCAAATTCTGCACCTCTCGGCACTCTCTCAAGCTGTCTTGGATTTGCAGAGGATGTTATCCTGTCTATAGCGTTTTCGAATTTCCATTCCGTGTACTGCAAACCTGTATCGATATCAGATAACCTTTCCACACTTTCTTTTGTTAGATAAGCATCTCTGACGATTAATCTTGCAGGAAAGTTTGTACCTTCCTCTTGATTTACATTCTTACCTGTAGAACCAAATAATCTACATACATCACATTTGATTGCATCATCACTTTTATTACAAACATGAATTTTTACATTCTCACCCATCGACCTTTCTGGAGTTTTTCCCAGAGCTTTTTCTAACAAAGCTCTCATCTTACCTTTTAACGAACTACCAGGTATATAAGGTTCCCTTGTTACAGGGTCTCTTACCACTGGAGAATCAACAGCTCCTATTTCCATATTTTCCTTTGATGACCCAATATGAAGTCCTGTTAAACAAATAATTTTACCCTTTATAAGGATTTTTCCTAATAAGTTTTTATTCATATTAATCACCACCTCCATAAAATTTATGGTAAGAAATTATTGCTTCTATCAAAGCTAATAATTTTTTGAAACTCTCATAAGAATTTGAACCAGCATTAATTGCGGGATCTAATATTCCCATTAAAGGTTTTACTTTGGGTTCTCTACCTGCTGAATAGGCAAGCTTGGGTTTTAATAATATAACACTGTCTTTTTTGAAGCTTTTACCTTTATTAAATTGTCCATCTATTCTTCTAACCCAATCTAAAAATTTCCTGATTTGAGTTGTCTTAAGATCTATCTCCTTCAAATGTTTACCAAGCCCACTTGCAATTTCAACAATATCCTCTGCTGGAATATCTTTGAGATCTTGATAGTCACTTATCTTTCGTTTTAAATTTTGCAGAATTTCGCTTCCTTGTTTTTTTTCAGAAGCTTGACTTCCACCATTAGCCATTTTCTTTCCCTCCTTTTCTCATCATCATTAAAATTAATTGTGTCGATTTTTCTGTTATATCCCATTCTTCTTCGTTTGAGTTCATAACAACCTCCTTTAATTTTAAAATTTTATCTTCTGGTCCTTTTTTCAACCTTGCTAATAAATAGGCACACTTTGGCAAGATTAAAACTTTATCCTCCTTAAATCTTCTTGCCAATGCCAACAATCTGTAAAAAAACGTTGTTGGTAAAGATTCACCCTCTGAAGTAAAATACTTTTCTTTCTTTTTCAAGAATGCCTTAAATAACTCTACCCTTTCTATTATTTTAGGAAAACTATTCCAACTAACAGCTTTTTCATCATCAAAAAATGCTATCGCATTTTTACTACTACTTTTAGCACATTTTTCAAATCTGTCTGCATCATTTGCAAACTGATATACTGGATAGTTTTCGTTATTTATAGCTATACCTCCAGATATGGTTAAAAATTTATTTCCCGTAAACTTTTTAAAGAAGTTACAGATATCATACGCAGATTCAATAATATCCAACCAGTGTCCTATCAAAAACAAATCATCTCCACCAGAATAAACAACAGAAAGCATCCTACCTTTCTCTTTCCAGTTTCTCTGTGCTAAATCTATGCTCCCTTCACATCTTCCTGCAAGAATATAATTTATGTAGCCTTTGAAAAAGTAATTAAGATTTCTTGAGATAGATGCCATTCTCGAAAAAGTTCTTTCATCTTCTGGAACAGCCTGTGAAAATATCTTACCTAGATTATCAACATCCATTCTAAGCACAGCAATTCTTTCCATGCCAAATTCTTTTGCTGAATCAGACAGTTCTTGCATATTTTCATGATGATAAAGTCCCAAAGGTAAATAAAAAGAGTTTGAACGTATATAATTTTTAACATCAAAATTGTTGATTACCATAACTTCTTCACAATCTATTTCAAGGTCTAAATTTTCTTTCAAAATATAACTATATTCGCCAATTTTTATTGTATCTTCATCGCTTTTAGCTTTGCATTTATAGATAAAATTAACTTTACCAGGTTTATTTGTTTTCAAGCGAGATAAGCTATCCCCAAGTTTATACTGAATTTTACATGGGGAACAAACTTTCAAAGTAGTATCTTGCCTTTGTAATTCTTCAAGTGGTACATCTTCTCTGAAACATACTTCACAATAATCAGTTTCACAATCCTTTGATTGGCCTTCTACTTTTAAAATTTCATAAATTCTATCTGCCCATTTTTTCTTTTTGCAATCTTCCAATTTTTCTGATAGCCCACGCCATACTTCATCTGCTTTTTTAAAGTTTTCTTTACCAAACGAAATATATGAAATGTGTGCCTGAAGAGAACCTTTAAACTCATTGAACAAATAGTCATCAATATCTTTTTTTACTTTATTTACTGCATCAATAGCCTTTTCTGTGTTATAGGCAAGGATATAAAAATGTCCTCCACCAGCAAATATTATGTTACATCTCGGCAGTTTAAGGCTTTTCAATATTTCTGATATAATGTGTTCAACTAGTAATTCAAGATAGAATGAACGCCCTTTTAGTGATTTTAATGCACCTTTAGATGTTATTGTAAAAATAAATTTCTGAATACCTGAAATATCACCACCAATAAGCAAAAAAGCCTTTTCTTGGAGATTTAAAATTTCCTCTTTTAACAATTCCTTTTTCCCCCATTTTTCTCTGTATTTATCACTGAAATAATGGTACAAACAGACAGATATAGCTGAAGTTAGCTTTAAATGGTCAAAAAGTGAGATGTCGGGATGTTTATTAATATCTTCACTACCTTTCTCAAATATCTCTGCGGTAACTGAAGGAACTGTACTTAAATGTTTTTCCAATATCATGAGCAACACATTTTCAGACAAACCATATTGTTTAGCCATTTTTAAATCACTTTCCAGGCTTGACAGCAGTCTCTTATAATCTTCTTTCGTAATTACTGGTTTTTGTTCAGTGGTAAAATATGGACCCTCATCAAGTTTAGATAAAGGAACATAAGGCTGTGATTCTAATCTTTGATCTAAATTATTGGGATTTCTTATTTTAAAAAAGGGTGTAATGAGAGATGTATATAAATTCCATTTTTTGAGATCCTCTTGTTCAATCATTCTCTCTGATGAAGCTAAATTATCAGCTTCATACCATATTAAGCCTAAATTTGATTCAAATACTCCTTCATCATAACCATGATGGGTAATCGTAGCATTTATAATTTGGTTGTCCTCGAATATTCCTAACTCTTTAAGCCAATCATATCCACATTTTCCATGTTTTTTATCAAAAGGATGGTCCTCAGCTCTCTGAACAACTTTACCAATATCGTGAAGAAGTGAACCCATTGTTATTTTATAGATTTCATCCATTTAGGTCCTCCAAGATTTCATCACTTAATTTTATTTTACCCATACCTATTTTTTTATCCAGTTTAGAAACGTTTCGGAAATGTTTTTCATTTTATCTCTCCTATCAACTTTTTTGGCAACTCAATGTAATATTTTGTAACTCCATACTGCCTTTTTGATTTTATTTTATAAAGCTGGGATAAGGCTCTATCCTGTAAAGTCTTATCAATCTTTGCATTTATCTTAGATATTATGCTTCCAAGCCTATCACTAAATATAATATTTTTATCTTTATCAATTATTTTTGTCGTTGTTTCAGGTCTTATTTTTTGATAAATGTTCAGTAAAATTTTCAATTTGTGCTCTTCCCACTTTTGTTTTCTGGGGATATGACACTCATCGCAATCTTCACAGTCTTTTTTCTTGCATGATTTTTTTAATTGAATTAGAGTTGCGTATAAGGCAAGATGGAGAGGCTCTAAGTTTATCTTAACATTTCCAACTTTTAAGCTTCTATCTTTTAAGTTTATGGAAACCTTTTCTTTAAAGATTGCCTCGTCTATCGCTTCCTGACCAAGTTCTACGGAATCGTTATAACTTTTGCCTGCAATATTAACTTTTTCACCTATTCTTATAAAGGGTAGTTCTGCAAGTGTTATTTCAGCATCCTTTGTATTAAGTATTCTTCCGTCTATAGTTTTTATTTCTTCATTCTTTTTTGGCTTGTAATAGAAGTTTTTGTTGCTTTCAAATTCAGGCGTTACGAGAACGTGATAAAGCTTATCCTGGCTTCTGCCATAAAGTTGAAGGGCTGAGCCTAAGTAAAAACTCATTGTTTTCCTTCCGCCTGCGATAGAGCAATGTAGTCTTGTTTCCGTATCTTGTGCCTTTTCTCTCACGATGCTATTAATCTTGTTAGCCATCTGCTCGTTGTCTTCGTTTGTTCTAATGTCATCAAGGGGGATGCCTTTTTTATCAACAGGAATTTCATATTTTATTGGAACATTGGGGATACTATACTCATCAAAAAGCTTTTTTAAAATACCCTTTTTTTCAAGTTCTTCTGTTGCCCTTTTTGCCCCTTCTGTTGTTGTAATTACAATGATTTCATTGGGATATATAGGTGGCTTTTTTGTTGCAAGGGCATAAATTGTTTCTGTGATTATCTGAGGTGTGGAGCCAGAAACAAAAATGAAAATTTCTTTATAATTTTTCATTTCACGCCTTTATACACAATAATAAAATTTCTGTCAAGCAAAGTTTATAATCAAATAAAAAAACAACATTTATTTCGATTGGTTTTACCCACGTTTATTTCGAAATTCAATTAGCTTTTGTATTATGTAGCAGACTTTTTTTGCTTCCTTTTGATTTATTTCCATGTTTTCTATAAAACTTCTTTTGAATCTGATGCTATTGATTATCCCGCTGCTTTCAACAAATCCAAGTGTAAGGGTTTTATTAAAAACATAATATAAAATAGAGATTAAAGTTGCGGCAAATAATGTATAAAACATAATTGTTGAAAGAGCTTCTTTAAAGATTTCGACACTTATGGCATTGACTATCAGCATTATGACAAGCCAAATACCAATGGCTTGTTTCCAAGGTTTGTAGTATGAATAAAATGTTGAAGATATAGAATTTAAGTTAATATACCTTGTCTCCAAACCTGATAATGAAGTTGTAGTAAATGTGAGATATGTAAGGTTTACTGTGATTGTGATTATAGGATCGATCTTAAGTAACGAAAGAAACCAGGCAATGAACCCCTTATTTTTACCAACAATTTTTACAAAATTCCCTAAAGAATCTACAGGTTCTGTATCTGCTTCCCACTCTTTGATGACTATTTCTCCAATTTTACCACCTCAAACTTTAGCTTTGTATTATAAGCAATGGTAATATAATTTTTCCAAGTTACAAACAGGAATACCTCATACAATTATTAGAAAATTAAAATTATCTAATGCTCATAAAAAATTGAATTGTACTAAACGAACGAATAGTTTTAAAAAATAATAAAAAGGTTACTCTATTAAATCTTTGCAATTGTAAAAACTAAATTGTTTGATAATTTTTTATCTATAGAGAAATACAAGAAGTTTAATTGCTTTATTCTAAAGCTAAATTTTATATAAAACCAACCATGAAGTTTTATAGCTTTGTAAAAAATATTTTTCACAATACAATCGATTCTGTATTCGCAATATTTTAGGTTCTAATGTTATTTCACCTCAAATTTTTATTTTAGGACTTCCACGTTCAGGAGCTACATCAGTTTATCAATATATATAAATAGACTTCATGTTGCATATTTCACAAATAGCGCTGGTAATAGACCTTATATTCCCTGTTTAACTATTGCTATACAAAAGTTTTTCAAAAAGCCATACGTTTCAGATTTTAAAAGTAATTATGGCAGAATTGCAGGACCTATGACTTCTCGCGAAGCAGGAAAAATATGGAAAAGATTTTCTACCAGATAAGTATCAAAGAGCTGAAGATATTGACGAAACTTCGAAGAAAAAACTTTATTCCATAATAACATGCATACAAAAAATATTTGGTGATGCCCCATTTGTAAATAAAAATGTTCGCAATTCTTTACATATACACCCGTTATCAAAAATTTTCCCAAACAGCAAATTTTTAGTTGTAGAACGTAATTTAGAGGATGTAGCCCTTTCTATTTTAAGAGGAAGAAAATTAATACATGGTGACTATAGAATCGGGTTTTCTGTTAAGCCAAGAAACTATGATGAAATAAAGGATTTACCAGTTCCACAACAAATCCTGCATAAAATTAAAGATGTAACCTTATGTATTAAAGAAAGTATAAAGGAACTCGAACCTGAGCGAGTAAAGATTATTAATTATGAAGATTTTTGTAAAAATCCTGAAATTGTTATAGAAAATTTTAAAGATATTTTTAATAATGTCAAAAGGAAAAATCCACCTGTTTCTCTCTTTTTATCAAAAAAAAAAACAAAATCCAAATACAGAATTAGAAAGAGAGCTTATTAAACTGATAAGAACATTATAATTTTAATCAACAAAAGGGAGATAATAAGTTTCTATGCCATACCTCTTTTTAATATAAATGAGTGAAACTATATTCCAGAAAACCATACCAGCTGTAAAACCAATTGCACAGCCATTTATTCCAAATAAAGGGGTTAGAATGACGGACAAAAGCCCATTTAATATCATGGATAGGACTAAAATATTACTAAAAATCTGTTGTTTGCCTGTCATAGTGAGAAAATATCCTACACTCCCTGAAAAAGCATTTACAAACTGACCAATTGATAATATAACAAGAGCTGTAGAGCCATCTTTGAATTCTTCTCCAAAAATACCCATAAAAAAATCTGGGAATAGAAAAAACAAAATTAAAAATGGGGTAGATGTCCAATAATTCAGTTTTGAAGCTATTTTTACAGTTTTCTTTAAGTCCTCTAATTGGTTGCTCCAGTAAAGTTCTGCAAATTTTGGTGCAACTATTGAGTTTATTGAAATTAATATAAAACTTGTGACTGTTGCTATTTTTAAAGCTATATTAAATATGCCCACATCTTTCGTTGTTTTAAAATAGGCAAGCAAAAAAATTGGAATATAATGAGATATAACATTTGCTAGCGATATTGCAAGCATAGGTAATGACACAGTAAATATCTCTGTGGTAGTTAACTTAAGCTCCCTTTTATCAAGATGTTTAGGAGAAATCTTTTTTAACAAGTAAATGAAGGAAATCATAGCTGTTATAAATATGCCTGATATAGAAGAAAAAATTGGAAGATATATGTGAAAAGGCATTATTAAAACTAACAATGCAAATATAGCGAGATTAATAATGCTGCCAAGAAGCATCCTAAAGAACTCGCTTTCTTTAATCAGCTTCAATCCTCTAACTGCCTCTGTATTTATCGCACCTATAGTAAAAAATGGTATTGAAGTCGAGATTATTATAAATAGCATATTATGTTCAAACGTTTTTGTTAAAACCATAGATAATTTTGCTGAAAATATCATCAATAAAGAAGAAATTATAACTGATGATAGTAATGCAATTGTTGCCATTTTTTTATAAATTTGAAAGATAAAACTTTTATTATGACTAAATTGTGCTGAAAATCTCAGTATTGCTTGATCAAAACCAAGTGTCGAAAAAATACCACAAAGAGATATTGTAGTAATAGCTATATTTAATAGACCTAAAACAGAAGCACCGTAAAACCTTGAGATGATAAAATTAAAGATATAACTGAGAACAAGAGCAAGTATTTTTAGAGTAAAGGTAATAACTGTATTTTTTATTACTTCACTAGTATGAACATCTTCCAATTCGTTCAAGAATAATTTTTTTAATATTCTTACCAATTGACAATTAACCCAAAATTATTCAATTAATGTTGAGGTAAAATACTTAGAAATATTTACATACTCATATTTTTTCGCATATCTCTCTATTGCATCCTTCCAGTGAGGCAGTTCTATAAATAAAATCTTTGAAATTTTTTTATTAGAAAGAGCTGAAAAATAAGGTCTTTTGGCTGGTGAATTAAAATACTCTGATGTTACTGGTAAAACAAGGTTATCTTTTCCTATTAATTCAAGAAAAAATCTTGTGACCTCATACCTTGCAGCGTATCCCGAATTTGTCAGATGATATATCCCTCTTAGCCCTTTATCGATAGCTCGCCTTGTAACTCTTACTATATCCTCAGTATAGGTTGGTATAGATATTTGGTCACATACTACTTTAATCACCCTGTTTTTTTGTGACCAATCAAGTAGTTTGTATAAGAAATTTTGTTTACCCTCTCCAAAAACCCAGCTTACTCTTAAGATTAAATAATTATCAGTTTCTGATTGAATCATTTTTTCACCTAAAAGTTTGCTAGCTCCATATTTTGAAAGTGGGAAAGGGACATCTTCTTCGGTATAAAATTCTTCCTTTGAGCCATCAAAAACGTAGTCTGTACTATAATGAATCAATAAAGCATTTACACTTTTTGCTGATAATGCAAGGTTTTTGGGGCCCTCTGCATTTACTTTAAAAGCTGAACCTTCATCATGTTCTGCTCCGTCTACATTGTTGTATGCTGCACAATTTATAATAATTGAGGGTTTATAATAGCTAACAGCTTCATTTACAGCACGTGCATCTGCAATATTAAGTTTTTCCTTTGTAAGAGGTATAACATCAATGGAAGTATTAGCTTCAAGAGTTTTTCTAAATTCTGTAGCTAATTGTCCATTTGCACCCGTTATAAGATACCTCATTTTAACACCTCATATACAAAGCCGATTTCAACATCTCTCAAATAGGGTAGATTGGCATCTTTTCTCGACAAAATGGGTTTTTCTATCGGCCAGATGATATTAATGTCAGGATCGTCCCATCTTATGCCTGCATCATATTGAGGTGAATATTCTTCAGTACATTTATATTGCACCTCTGCTTCATCACTCAATACACAAAAGCCATGAGCAAAACCGGGTGGTAAATAAAGCATATAAAAATTTTCATCGGAAAGTTCTACTCCAACCCACTTACGATAATAAGGGGAGCCTTTTCTTAAATCCACACCTACATCCCAAATTTTACCTCTTGTACATCTTACAAGTTTTCCCTGCGTTTTAGGAATATTCTGAAAATGCAGTCCTCTCAATACATTTTTTGTTGATTTAGAATGGTTGTCTTGAACAAAGTTTTCTGTAATGCCATACTGTATAAAGTCTGAACTTTTATAGGTTTCTAAAAAAAAACCTCTTTCATCTCTAAAAATCTTTGGCTTTATAAGAACCATTTCAGGTATCTCAAGTCTAATAAATTCAAAGGGCATATAAATTCACTCCATATGGGGATTTTTTAGTATTCTCATTAAATATTGACCATATTCACTTTTATTTAAACCTTCTGCAAGTTTTCTTAATTGGTTTTCCTTTATATAGCCTAATCTATATGCAATCTCTTCTATACAAGCAATCTTTAAACCTTGTCTCTTCTCTATGGTTGCTATGAACTCACCTGCTTCTAATAAACTTTCATGAGTTCCTGTATCAAGCCATGCATAACCACGCCCTAAAAGCTCAACTCTCAATTTTCCCCTTCTTAAATATTCTTTATTTACATCTGTAATCTCTAACTCACCTCTTCCTGAAGGTTGTAAATTTTTTGCAATATTAATAACACTGTTATCATAGAAATAAAGACCTGTAACAGCATAATTTGATTTTGGTTCTTTAGGCTTTTCCTCTACAGACAAAACATTACCATCTCTATCAAACTCAACAATACCATATCTTTCTGGGTCATTTACATAGTAACCAAAAACCGTTGCACCACCAAGTTTTTCCACATCATTTACACTTTTTTTCAATAATTCTGTTAACCCATGTCCATAAAAAATATTATCCCCCAGTATTAGGCAAACATTATCCTTACCTATAAACTTTTCACCTATTATAAATGCTTCTGCTATACCCCTTGGTTCTTGCTGTTCAAGATAGGAAAAATGTAATCCATAATCAGAGCCATCTCTCAATAAATCTCTAAAGCGAGGTAAATCATTTGGAGTTGATATAATAAGTATATCTCTTATCCCAGCAAGCATTAAAACAGAAAGAGGATAATATATCATTGGCTTATCATAAACGGGAAGTAGTTGTTTGCAAAGGGCCTTTGTAATAGGATAAAGCCTTGTTCCACTCCCACCAGCAAGTATTATTCCTTTCACTTTTCCTCCCAAAGGTTTTTATATATTATAGAGACTAGATATATTCATTGCAAGGAGTTTGATATTAATATTTTTTTCTCCTCTTCTCCCAGATGAGAGCATATTTAAGAAAAGTATAAAAAAAGTTACTTACAGAAATTATTAGACCAGGAATACCATCAAGAAAGCCGCCTTTAAAAAGATAATGCTTTATAAAACCATAAATGGGATTGAAAAAAAGGTTTAGAATGCTACTTTTTCTACCTTCTTTAACATAGGCATCTGCACTAATAACTGCATAGTTTACAACTCGTTTAAAATGATCTGTTATGTCTTTATAGGAATAATGGTATAAATCTCCGACAAGTTTACTTGTCTTCCCATCAACCACCAATCTATCATGTGGGTCAGTGCCTTTCCATCTTGCCTTTTCTCGCCTTACAAGCCTTAATTTCCAATCGGGATACCACGCATGTTCAATCCAACAATCTAAATAAAAGGTTTTACGATTTACTTCATACCCATCAAATGCTGGATTTTTTAAAGCATTTATAATCGAATGTTTTAATGTATCTGATACTGCCTCATCACAATCAAGCGCTAAAACCCATTCTTCATTACATTTTAATAATGCAGAGTTTTTTTGCTCAACATGACCTTTCCAATCCTCTTCAAAAACTTTTGCTCCATACTTTTTAGCAATTTCTCTTGTTTTATCATGAGAATGGGAATCAACAACAATTATTTCCGAAGCAATATCTTTTATACTTTCTAAACACCTTGCAATGTTATTTTCTTCATTGAATGAAATGATTGATACAGACAGTGGTAACTTCATATATATTCTTCCTTAGAAAACAATATTTGAGCAAATTTTTTGGCTTGGCTTGCCCATGTTACCGTTCCTAATCTCTTTTGACCTTCCAATACTAAATTATTTAATCTATTTTGATTATTCATGTAATAGCTAATCTTATTGTAAAGATCATGAGGATGGCTTTCTAAAAATATCATTTCCTTGTCTGTAAAAAAACTAGGTGCACTTCCGTCTGCAAAATCCACTACTGGAAGACCACAAGCAAGCATCTCATAGTTAACGTAAGATATGTTAGTTAAAGAAGCAACAATTCCAAAGTGAGCATTTACATATAACTTTATTAGATTATCCGTGTTTAATTTACCCATATTATTACCTATGGGCAATTTTATATTTTTTTCAATTCCAAAAAAGTTAACCTCTACTTCAATGCCCTTTTCTCTCATTTTATAGATTAGATACTTTAAGTGCTCTAAAAGCAAAAAAGTAGCCCTTTTAGGATCTCTTTTAATGTAGACTGCTAATTTTAAGTTTTTCTCTATTTTTATCTCCCTTTTAACAATTTTATATGCCCCAAGCTCTACAGGAAATTCTATGTTGTATACTTTTGCATAAGGAATAAATTTCTTGATCATTTGACCATTCCATGGTCCCAGACTTATCATTTTTAAACCCAATTTATATGTGTTCAAAGACAGTAGATAATGATCACCCATGGGATAGAAAAAAGGCTCAAAATCTTGTATAAAATAAGCTTTCAAGCCAAAATTATTCTGATAAGCTAACAGATGATAACAGGTATTCCATTTTGTTGCGATGCCAATATCATACTTATTTTCTTTCAATGCCTGCCTATCCTTAATAACTCCCTTCCAGTTAGGAAAATTTGTTTTTGCATTATCTATCATAACTTGAACAGGTACATTGTTTATAGCTATGTAATGTACTTCATGTCCCATTTCGCATAGATATGTCCCTAAACGTAAAATACCCGTATGTCCACCGCTAAATTTTGATATTTCGGGCACTATAAAGGCAATTTTACAATTGGGTTTTTCTGGGTAAATTTGTTCTTTACATACAATATCCCCTTCACTATCATAAATATTGCCTATTTCTTTTGAAAACTTCTCTATTTTTCTTTCATATCTAAATGCCATTAAAAAATCTTTAATCCCCACTGAACCTCCATAAATTTTTTAAACTATACAACAATGACTTAAATAGAAAAGGCAAAAATATGCTTTCCTTTTTTGCAATACGCATACACTCAAGTACTAATTTGAAACTACCAGATTTTATCATACTGTATATTCGTTTATAATGTTTCATAAAACTCTTTTTTTTCAGTTTTTCAGCATCCTTAATCTCATCTATAAAATAACGTTTTCTATCATAAAAAACCATCTCGAAAAGATAATACCATTCGAAAATATCTCCAAAATGCTTTTTTACTTCCTCTGTATACTGACCACTATACTGCCTAAACCACGAAAGAACTTCAGGAATAACATATAAATCTCCACAGGAAAGATGTCTCACCCACATTTCAATATCAAGTAAAAATTTAAGCTCTATTTTAAAATTTCCAAGCCATAGGTTTTCTCTCCTAAACATAACTGTTGTTGGCTCTCCAATCCAGTTACCATGTTTTAAAACCAGCTCTATCGCTTTCTTGCTTTCAATTATGCCTTCTAATGGCTGTTTTATAATACTTTTTTTATCACCAAAAACCCCTCTATAGGATGTCACTAAAGAAACGTTGGGATTATTTTCCATCACTGCTACATATTTTTCTAAGAGTTCAGGCTCAAACTTATCATCCCCCATCAAAAATTTTATATACTTGCCTAAAGCAAAACTTAAAGTTTTATTCCAGTTACCCCCTATCCCTAAATTTTTGATATTTTTAAAATACTTTACCCTATAATCATTCTGATATCTCTTAACAACTTCGTCAGTGTTATCCGTTGAACAATCATCTATAATTATCAATTCAAAATCTTTGAAAGTCTGGTTTAAGACACTTTCAATTGCTTCACCAAGAAATTCTGCCTTATTGTATGTTGGTATTAATACCGAAACAATTGGCACTCCCATGTAGCTATGATACATTAAGAGCTATATTATTTCAATGATAGAAGCTTATTTTAGCCCCAAGATGGTATGGACTTGAGGTATTATTAATACATTACTTAGTTTTCTAATTGCGATTTTGTAGCATTTTAAAACCTTTTCTTTGATAAAACTGATTTCTTTAGTATTTGGCTGTAAAATCAAAGGAATTTCACTATTTACTAAATGCATAATATTTACAACTTTTTCAAAATCTTTCTCTTTAAGAGCATTTGTAATTACTACTTTTACTTGACAGTCTTTTTGTGAAGATATCTTTAGAAAACTTAGTTGTTTTTCTATAAAATTTTTTCTATGAAAGAACTCAGGTTTAAAATCCATAGAAACAAAGTTAACATAATCTATCAAATGTTCTAAAGATTCTGGCATAGTAGCATTGGTTTCGAGATGTATAGGTTTTAAGTTATTCAATTCAACAATAACATCTTTTATGTAATCACCATATAAAAGCGGTTCTCCACCTGTAAAAGTAATGCTATGTATCGATGGGAGTTTTTTCAATGTTTTTTTAATAAAATCTACAAGTTCACTAACATAAACAGGATTTTTTACCTTAACAAAGTTTGATAAGAATGGTTCTTTTTCAAAGAATGCATATGGTTGTGGTGAAAGAGCTGTTTCTGTATCACAATAGGAACAATTTAAATTACAACCAGCAAATCTAATAAATATTTGTGTTTTACCAACAAAAAGACCTTCACCTTGAATGGATGTAAATACTTCATACAAATTTGCCCGATTCATCTCTTCTTCTTTCTAAATATGCATAAGCATTATGATTATGGATACTCTCATAATTAATTGCTTCCACAGCAAACCATTTTATTTTTTCATCCTTCATCATCCTTATGGCCACTTCTCTTACTACATCTTCAACAAACATCGGATTTCTAAAAGCCTTCTCTGTAACATATTTTTCATCAGCCCTTTTCAAAAGTGAATAAATATCAGAACTTGCTGACTCTTCGACAAGAGCAACAATATCTTCTATCCAAACAAGTCCATCAAATCTAAGTTTAACATTAACCACACCACGTTGATTATGTGCACCTTCATCACTTATAGTTTTAGAACAGGGACATACAGTTGTAATAGGTACTGAAACTTCAAGATAAAAATCGAATTTATCGGTAAGATCTCCAGAAAAAACACAGTTATAAGCCATAAGGCTTTTTGCTTTAGTTACAGGTGCTTTCTTTTCAATAAAATAGGGAAATGCTATTCTTAAATGTGAAGACTTAGCATGCAACTTATTTTTAATCGCAGTCAATATCTCACGATAGTTTTTTACCGCTATACCTTTCCTATATGAATTGATAATCTCTATAAACCTACTCATATGTGTGCCTTTAAAATGATGAGGAAGGTCAACATACATATCAATTACTGCAACTGTATGTTGATATTGGTTAAGTTTATCTAATACATATATGGGATACCTAATCCCTTTTATGCCCACCTTTTGAATCTCCAACTTTCTCTCATCAAGTTCACTCTGTACATCTTTTAAATGCTCTCTCATATTAAAACCCTTTCATTCTCTATATATAGCATAGGAGTTATCTGATTCAAAAACTTTTACTTCATAAACTCTAACATCATTGGTTTTAAGTCTGTTAGAAAGCTCGGTAAAAATAAACCGAGCAATATTTTCAGAAGATGGGCTCAAATCTTTAAAAAAATCTATATCATCATTTAAACATTTGTGGTCTAATATATCCATTACTTCTTTTAGATACTTCTTAACAATTCCAAAATCAATTAACATCCCCGCTGAATCTAACTTATTTCCCTCTAAAACCACCTCTACCTTCCAATTATGGCCATGCAAATGTTCACACTTACCGTTATAGTTTCTCAGGTAATGAGCTGACGAAAAGTGGTCCCAGACCCCTATCCTGTACATAACCTTTTGCCTCCAGTAATTTTTTTAGCTCTAATATTTTATCATATGTCCTTCTATAACCGATAGTTATTACATCTTTTATCTTCCCAAAATCAAGAAAACCAATACCATCTATAGGTATATCGACAATAAAGTCTGCTTTAGCTCTCTCATCTATAGTATTTTTTGCTACCATAAAAGTTAAAGACTCATAAACAATTTGATAAATATTCTCAAGTTCTGAAAATCTCCTGCCATAAAAATTCACATCAACAGCTATAACAAAGTTATCTTCATCTTTAATAACAGAAACCGGTAAGTTCATTGATATACCACCATCTACATAAATCTTGTTACCAATCTTCACTGGGTAGAAAAACCCTGGCATTGCAATACTTGCACAAAGAACCTCCCAAAGATCACCATTATTAAAATATTCAGTTTTTCTTTCCGTAAGGTTAGTAGTAGCAACTATCAGAGGTATCTTTAGATCCTTAAAATCTTTAGGAATCCCAAGCTTATCAAACAACTCTCTTATTTTTTTAAAGCCAGAAAAACCATAAGCAGGGAAAACTGGATTAAAAATCTTGAATAACGACAACGATTCTATAAGATTTTTTAACTTATCCAATGAAATTCCTGCACAATAAACCGCACCAATTACAGCTCCAATACTTGTACCTGAAACAATATGTAAAGGAATCCCAAGCCATTGTAAATTGTATATTACACCAACATGAGCTGCTCCTCTAACACCACCACCTGACAAAACTAATCCTATTTTCTTCACAAATTGAGTATAAAAATCTTTGAAATATTAAGTCAAGAAATTTACATAGCCAAAAAATAAAGTGTGCTTGTTAATGTTCTGTTTTTTACTGTTTTTTTATAATATAATCTTGTTTACACAATGTTCTGTATGAAAGAGAGTAAACAAAAAAATTTTGTTGAGATTTTTACTGACGGTGCATGTTCTGGCAATCCAGGGCCTGGGGCTTATTGCGCGCTAATAAGGTATAAAAATATGGAAAAAATTATTACCGGTTATGAAGAAAATACTACAAATAATAGAATGGAGTTGATGGCAGTAATTTCTGCATTAAAAGCTTTAAGAAGACCTTGTAATATCAAAATCTTTACTGATTCACAATATGTTACTAAAGGTATGACTCAATGGATTTTTAGCTGGATTAAAAATAACTGGAGAAACTCGAAAAAAGAAGAAATACACAACAAAGATTTATGGCAAGAACTTTATCAACTTTCTCAAAAACACAACATTGAATGGTTATGGATTGAAGGCCATAAAGGTCATCCAGAGAATGAGAAATGTGATAAAATTGCAAAAGATATAATTTTAAATCACCCAAAACATTAAAACACTACTTTTTTCTTACAAACCTCAACTCGCTTGTAGTTTTTATTTTACCTTCTTTGCTAATATAAAATTCACCACCATAAGGGTCCTTTGGTATTTTTTTAATAATGCCTTCTTGAACAAGTTCTGATAGATGTTCAGGTTTTTTGTAAAACCTTTTTTCATAGCTTTTTACAGCATTTTCTAAATATAAAATCTTTTTTAATGCATCAAGCCTTACTAAGAATTTAGCCTTCTTATATTCATCATCTGTTCTTTTTATAATATCTTCTAAAAAAAATATCGCCATTTCAGTTTCACCACCTTCATATGCGGCTATTGCGGTCATTGATGCAATTAAATCTGATGCACCAGGCCTTTTTGCAGCTTCTTTGAAATAATAGGCAGCCATTTTTCTGTTATTCAAAAAATAGTAGTAATCAAAACCAATCCAATAAGGTATTATCCAGTCATTCTTTCTTTTTTCCATACCTACTTTTAAAAGCTCTATTGCCTTTTCTGGCATTTTTGCATCCCACGCAATAATTGTCTGAGCAAAATAATAGATGTCGTAGTAGTAAGGGTCTAAATTAGATGCAGCTTTTAGCACTTTATACATATAATCAAACTCTTTTTGTACCGCCTCATTTTTTTCAATAATTATCCCGCCATAGTAGGATGAAAGATTGATAACAAGAAAATCCGCAACTAGTCCCTTAAACTCTCCTGAAAAGATTTTTAAAAATGGCTCTGATAAAAAAATCTTTTCTTCTTTTAACATAGGTTTAGCTATTCTCGAACGCTCAAGAAAGAAATAGTTTAGGGGTAACAGTAAAATGATAATAAAACAGATGAGTTTGTTTTTTAAACTGCTCATTTTTTAAAATTCCACCATGTTTTTAAATTACCATTATCAACAACTAATAAAGCCCTCGGTTTATCCGTTTAATGCTTTTAAATTCTTAAAAAAGCCATCTTTTTCTATGCTCATCTTTTGATTAAATTAGCTTTTCTATGTCTTTAATTTTAAGGTCATAATTCCAAAACCACTCTTTCAGTATTATCAATTTTAATTTCCCTTTTAGATAAACTCCCTCCTTTCAAAAACCTTCATTGAAAGAAGTAGTAAAATAGAACAATATACTATCGCATAGGCTATAGAAAAAGTAATAAAATTATTATCAAGGGGAAGTTCATTTGCAGCAAAAACCTTTAAATCAAACTTACTCAAATCAGGAACAATAAAATGAACTATTCTCAAGATAAACCTGAACGATTCAGGAAAACCAGCAGCAATAGAGGCCTGTGACTCTGCGAAATCCCTCAAATCACCTATGGAGTTACCTATAAAATAAACCATTATTGTTAGCAGCATTGCAGTGAACGAGCTTGTAGTCATCGAAGAAAAAAAGATTAAAACGCTTAATAACATTAAAAAACCTAAGAAAGCAAAACCATGAGCTATTATAACACCACTAAAATTCTGAACAAAATGTTTAGGATGGAGAATTTTGATTAAGTAAAGGGTTACTAAACCAATAATTGTTGAAGTTACAGCAACAAAGAAGATTGTAATTAAATAACCAAAGTATCTGCATAAAATATACTCTTTTCTCGATACTGCCCTGCTTAACGTGAGAGCGACAGTTTTTTTATCAATATCACGATAAAGGCTACCACCACAGGCAAAAAGTATGACAAAAAGACCCATTAAAGAAAAACTCGATAGTTCAAAATCAATCGCAACCTTCCCTACATCCTGTGCTGCAAGGTTAGCAATAACAATATTTGCCATACCTGAAACAATAGATAGCATTATTACACCAACAACTACCTTGCTTCTAATACCATCTAGTACCGTTATCTTAATAAATGGGTAAAGCCTACTTAACATCTTGCATCCTCTTAAGTCCAATTACATCGCAAAAGATATCCTCTAAGCTTTCGCCACTTTTCAAAAGGTTTTCCTTTCTTTCAAAAAATTTAATTCTACCTTCATATATAATCGCAATACTATCGCAATAACGCTCTACATCAGATAGTATGTGGGATGTTAGAAAGATTGTTTTTCCTTCTTCTTTTAGTTTCAAAATCATATCACCAACAAGCTTCCTACCTATAGGGTCAAGACCAGTCATTGGTTCATCGAGTATCAAAAATTCTGGTGAATGAATCAACGTTGCAATGATACCTGCTTTCTGGGCATTGCCCTTTGAAAGCTCTCTAATCCTTTTTTTTGCGTGAGCTTCAAAAAGAAAGTAAGTAAAAAGCTCTTCTGCCCTTTTTTTTATCAAAGCATCATCTAAACCTGCAATTTTTCCTGAAAACCACGCAAGCTCATAAGGAGTTAAGTAGTCATAGTAATAAGGAATCTCGGGTAAGTAGCCAATCTTTTTTTTGATTTCAACATCATTAGGATTTTTACCAAAGACCTCAATTCTACCTTTATCAGGAAAAATAAGATTTAAGATAAGTTTTATCGTAGTAGATTTACCCGCTCCATTTGGCCCAACAAAACCAAAAACTTCGCCCTTATTAACTGAAAAGGAAACATCAAACAACACTGGTAATTTCTTTTTACCCAGCCCCAAATCGTAGGTTTTAGAAACATCTTGAAACACCAAAATTTTTACCATATTATTACAATAATATTGAGACCACAAAAAATCAATAATATAAACCTAAAAAAGTACGAATTTTATTTTGTTTTCATTAATCCCTCAAGCTTTATCAAATTTTTCTTTGTTCTCCCATATTCAGGTCTTTCTTCCAGTGCCATCAAGAGATACTCTCTTGCTTTTTTGTAGTTTCCAAAAAAGATTTCTATTTCCGCTGAATCATTTAATTCATAATAGTTGGCGGGGGAAAACTTTTTTAACCTCTCATAAAACATTTTTGCTTGCTCTCTGTCGCCTCTTTTAAGTAAAAGCAGGCACTTCTTGGCTAAGGCAAAGTAGTTATCCTGCCATTTTTGTAGAAACTCATCGATGAAAGCCTCAAGCTCTTTCATTTTACCGTCCTGCCAGTATGTATCATAAAGAAGGTATGCAACTTCAATATATTGTGGGTTTTTTAAGACAACATTTTTCATAAAATCCTTTGCCTTTTCTCTGTCTTTTTTAATGTAGAGAATAGAAAGATTGAAAAGAAAAAGCTGTTTTTTGTCGCTTTCTGGCAAGGTTTTTAGCCCTTCTAAATAATACTTTTCCGCCCTATCTAAATCATTTTTCACTATGTAGCACAGGGCAAGGTCATTTAAAAAGTCGTAGTAATAGGTGTAAGCGAGGTCAGAGTCGTAATAAAGCCTTTTTGTTTCTTCATAACCTGATTCAAAAAGTTTTAATGCAGAATCGACATGATTTTCTGACAATAATTTCTGGCCATAATACTGTTTTGCCCTGAAGCTTTTGGGATTTTTTTTGTATGCCTCTACCCAAAAGTTTTCCTCTGACATAAAAATTACTGTTCTTTTGAAACAAAGATAGCCACTTGCCAAACAAAGCAAAGAAAGCAGGAAAATAGCACCCCTTTTATCGAGTAATCTAAAAACTACGTTAGCGGTGAAAACTGACAAAAAAAGGGAAGGAAAGTAAAAATAATGTTCTGCAAAGCTCTCCGAATGCTGGATTATCTGCAAAACAGGCAGAAGGGATATAAAAAATCCAGCTAAAAGAAAACTTAAAAAAACAGTTTTTTTTCGTAGAAAATGAATGAGGGCAAAAAAAGCAACCATAATTACAAAGTTTATAATGAAAACTGCCCAGTTTATTTCCCTAAACCTGTAAGGTTCTGTAAAGTAACCCACATAATCAACCTTTGGAAAAGAAGGGTCAAAGAAAAGCCTTAAATACCCTACAAAATATTCTGGTATAGAAAGTCTTTTGTATAAACTCCCTAAACTGACATCCCTGAATTTGATTACAAATACTGTAAAAGCAATGATTGCAATAAGGGACAAAATAACATATGCCTTAGAAACCCTTTTACCCTCAACGAAATACTGGTAAGCAAAAGCAATCAGTGGCAGTGTAATAAACATTTCCTTTGTAAAAAAGGCTAAAAGATAAAAAAGCACAAAGAAAGACAGTTTCAAGTTTTTTGAAGTAAAAACAATCAAGGAATAAAAGGCAAGCAAGCTAAAAAACACACCTAAAAGGTCTTTCCTGCCTGTTACATAACACACCGTTGCGGGATTGGCAAAATGAAGTAAAAACATTAGTGTTGCGAAAAAAGTAATTGTTCTATTTAAGTTTAATCTGATAAGCAAATAAAAAAGCAAAATGCCATTAATAATATGAATAACAAGATTGGTAAAGCGAAAACCAAAAGGGTTAAGCCCCCAGATGAGCCTATCAATATAAAGGGTAAAAAGTCTAACAGGCCTTTCTTTAAAAGGAAGGCTTTTCAAAAAATCAAAAAAGCTTTCTTTCTTTAATAATGGTTCACGGAGAACAACAATCACATCATCAAAAATAAAGCTACCAAAAAGTGACCTGTAATAAACAAGCATGACTGAAATAAAAAAGGTGGCAATTGCTAAATACTCAAACCTTTTTTGTAAATTGGATGTTGTACTCTCTATCATAAAATCTCTAAAACAAAAAACTCTTTGTCATGGAATAAAAGCTTAACATGGTTTTTTAAAAACCTACCTATAATTTCAAGCTCTTCACTGCTAAAATTATCGGAAAGAAAGTTTTCAAAAAGGTCCTTTCTCATAAAGATATGGGTAATACCATAGGCTTTGAAGTCTTCTGCAAACTCTTTTTCATTTTTAGCCCCATCGAAGATCCTTTTAAATAGCCTGCCATCGTTAAAGCTATCGTAAATAAAATCCCTTTCTAAATAATATGTCCTTTGACCAGAAAAAAGGTAGAATATTTTAGCATCTTTTGGGGTGTGTTCGTTAATAAATTTAATGGAGGGATAATCAGGACACTTTCTTGTTAAAAAATCATCTTTCGAAATATACCCAAACAAACACTGCCATTTGTCTTTATCAATTATATGCTTTCCTCCAAAATAAAGATTAAAAATGATAAAAGGCAAAAAAATTAGCAAAAGTTTTTTTTGAGATAACCGCAAAGTTGATAGATATTTCCCCGAGATATAAGCAAAGATTGGAACAGAAGGCAGTAAAAACCTTGCAGAAACAGGCTCTAAAAAAAGGACGAAGTAGTTATACAGCCAGCCAAATAAAAATAACACAAAAATCTTTTTATCCCTCATTGCGAAAACCGCAATAACTGGCATAACTACAAAAAATGGGTTCAATACGCCATCAAAAAACTGTAAATTATTCTCTACACCATAGAAAAAGACAAAAACAGGTGTTAAGAGAATCTGGGATAAACTTTCGCAAAAAAAATATTTCCTAAAAACAAAATGGGAGACATTTTCGAAGGCAAAGGGGTTTTTATTGGGGAAAACATTTGTAAAAAAGGGGTAAAAAGGTGAACCTGTTAGAAAATAATTTTTTAGCAAAAAAGGCAAAAACATAGAAAAACTTACAAAAATATATAAACTTAAGTCCGCAACTGATTTTTTTACACTTTTAAATTTATCATAGCAAAGCCAGAACACAAAAAAATAAAGTAGGACAGCAAACACAAGCATATTGTATTTAGTATTTAACCCCATCCCACAAAGAACCGCAGAGAGAAAAAGAAGATATCTATTATTGAGTTCATAAGATTTTATAGCAAAAATTAAGGCGGAAAAAGAAAAAAAGGTAAGATAAAAGTCAGAATAGGCAACATAAGAAAACCTTAAAAAAGGCTGGATTGTGATAAAAACAAGAGAAATAAAGTTAGCTGAATGTTTATCATCAACTGTTTTATAAATTAAATAGACAGTAGCGATGGCAAAAAAAAGATGGAAAAGATTAGCCAAAAAGGGCATGGAAAGGTAAAGAGCCACATAATTAAAGAAAAAAGGCAACGAGGGGTAAAAAAAGAAATGAGAAAAGTTTGTAGAACTGGAAAAATCCCTTAACCAAACCTTTGGAACTGCAAGTTGATAAAGCAAAACATCTCTTTCGTAAGTGGGAATAAATGTAAAAAGTACAAAAAATGCCAAAATTGGGATAAAAAAAAGGGGGAACTGAAATTCCCCCTTTTTTTTAAAGAACATAATTATTTTACTGTTGGAACAGAAATGGTACCATCAGAAATTACTTTTCCTTCACCAACATTTAAACCAGATACTTGTGTTGAGTTGTTAGCATCTAACTGCTGATGTTTAAGCACTAATGAACCTGAAGAAGTTGTTAGGTTAACGCTAATAAATGAAACACCATTTGTCTTTTTCCATCCACCTCTAACAATCTTTGCAGAAGTATCAATTGTTGTGTTTGGATAATCTGAAAGATAAGCCTGTGCAGATGTAAAACCATTTTTCAAGTCTGATCTCAACGCAGCAATGTAACCTCTCACTTTGTACTTGTTAAACTGTGGAATAGCAATAGCTGCTAAGATACCAATGATTGCAACAACGATTAAGAGTTCAACCAATGTAAAACCTTTTTCTTTCTTCATAATTCTCACCTCCTTATTTTTTGTTAGTTTTTAAGCAAAAAAAATGCCATTACTTAACAATTGGTAACTCATAATTACCATCATAAAAAATTTTACCTTTGTTATCCGTAGCAATATTAAAATCTAATCCAGTGTGTAACAATGTGATAGAACCCGAATTTAGCGCCATATTTATACTAACTATTTCAATACCATTAGAACGTTTAAATCCATGTTTTATAAGCGAACCTTCATTGCTTACAATTCTGTTTTCCATTTCAATTAAATAACCTTGCGCAGCTAAATAAGCATGTTTCAAATCAGAACGAAGAGTCGCAATCTTAGATCTTGTCAAATATTTATTGAAAGCGGGTATTGCGATTGCAGCAAGAATTGCGATTATCGCAACAACAATCAGTAACTCCACAAGCGTAAAGCCTTTAATATTGAAATCATTTGTATGAAATTGTTTTCTCAGCATGTTAATGAATTAGCAATCTATAAGCCAAAAATAAAAAAACCAGCAAAAAATGCTGGTTTTTTTATTAATTTTAATCCCGGCAGCGACCTACTTTCCCACAGGGGTAACCCTGCAGTATCATCGGCCCTGGA